>WNFU01001715.1_pt1 | contig 30661 bp, 23 predicted proteins | sample 5400121 | NCBI WGS metagenome assembly WNFU01 (sample SAMN13153360, study PRJNA577476) | soil metagenome | isolation source: 100 cm soil or saprolite under grassland replicate 1 | place: USA:California | collected 2016-06-15
GCTACGTCACGCCCGAAGACGAACACACCGGCCGCGGCGCGGCGATCCGCGCCGCCCGCCGCGCCGGACTGCAACACGCCCACGAGGCCAGGCTTGCGGCCCGGCGTCAACTACGACAGGATCACCCGTGACCGCCCCCGGCTGGTTGGGTTTTATACCCCCGCTCTGGTGCATTTACTCAGACACACCTCGCCGACGACCCCACCACGGCTCACCTGGACGAGACCATCGCCGACGCGGCCCGCTCACTAACCGGGCTCGACAGCGTCATCTCCCGCCTTCATCGCCAACCTCGCCCACCGGCAGCCACCCAACTCCGACACAACCGACCCACAACCAAGATCAGCCGAATCCGCCAACTAAACCTGGACACTCGGCCAACGATCCGTCCAGGACTACACGGCGGAGCCCAGCTCAACGACCACCCCATCCGCCACTCTCACTCGGACGGGACACGCCCGCCGGGATGAGACCGCCGGGCGGCCCGCCGTGCCGGCTCCCGGCTACCGTCCGGAGGTTCTGCAGGCGCTGTTGGGCAGATCGCCCAACCAGGCCGGGGGTAAGACGTCGTGACCGCGGTGCTGCAACGCGAGGCGGTGACCGCCCCCGATGGTGCAGGTGCCTCCGGTGTGGAGTACCAGCCGCGAACACCGGCGGCCACCTGGCAGCAGACCGAGCAGCGTCGTGAGGCCGTCTGCGAACGGCTGCTGGCACCGCCGTTCCAGTCGGCCAACCGGCAGGTCCGCGGGATCAACCAACGTGGCCTGACCGCATTGCTGGAATGGCTGGAGCGCCAACCCGGTGACACCTGGCAGGACCGCTGGCTGGCCAGCGGCGCCGACACCGCAGGCCGGGACTGGATCAACCTACCCACTCAGCACCGCGCCGGACCCGATGGAGTGGCGCCGCGGATGCGTGCCGAGCTGCTGGGCGGGGTACGCCTGCTGCTGCTCGGCCAAGTCATCCGTCCCGGCTACCGGTGGCTGCTGCGTTACCGGCCCACATACCTGCTGGACGAAGCCCGCCGGCACCTGGACCCGGCCGGGTTCGCCCGTCTGTGGACCCACTGCCAGGCCACCGGGCGGCGCAACCCGGACGACCACCGCAACGCGTTCAACCGCATCACCTGGATCCTGCTCAACAAGGGCGGCCAGATCCGCGACATCACCGTCGGCGACTGCATCGAGCTCGACACCGCGCTGTGCGAACACCAACGCGGTAGGGACAACCGTCGACCGCTGTCCTACACCCTGCTGCGCGAAATCGGAGTATTGCCACCCGACTCGCCGCCCAAACTGCACGCCGTGCGGATGCCGGGCCAGCGCAGCGCCGCGGAACTGGTCGACAAGTACGGCATCCAGTCCCCGTCCATCCGAGGGCTGCTCATCGACTATCTCAGCGAGCGAGCCGCCGACCTTGACAACACCTCCTCGATCCACGTGGCCAACGCCCTGTGCGGACTGTTCTGGCGTGACCTGGAACGCCACCACCCCGGCATCGACTCGCTCCACCTGGATCCGCAGGTGGCCGTGGCCTGGAAGGAACGGCTCAGGCTGGTGCACGACAAGCACGGTCGGCCGATCGGCAAGCGAGGCAGCCCGCGCAGCCAACTGCTGATCGTCAGAGCGTTCTACCTGGACCTCGCCCGCTGGGCCGCCGAGGAACCATCCCGCTGGGGGCCATGGGTTGCACCGTGCCCGATCAAAGCCGCCGAATGTTCCCTGCTGAAGGAGAACAAGCAGCGCAAGGCCGCCATGGACCAGCGCACCCGAGCCCGCCTACCGGTCCTCCCCACACTGGTACGCACCGCAGAGACCGAACGCGACGCCGCCCGGGCCCGGTTGCAGGCCGCGCTACGCGCCGCACCCGGTGAAATCTTCCAAACCAGCGGCGTCTCGCTCCGACGGCTGCCCACACAGGCCGGACGCATCTTCGCCACCGACGTGGCCACCGGTGCGCGCCGGGACCTGACCTTCGAAGAGGAACGCAGCTTCTGGGCGTGGGCGACCGTGGAAGTGTTACGCCACACCGGGATCCGCATCGAGGAACTGGTTGAGCTGACCCACCACAGCTTCGTCGCATACACGCTGCCGACCACCGGCGAGGTCGTACCGATGCTTCAGGTGGCGCCCTCGAAGACAGATTCCGAGCGGCTACTGCTCGTCTCACCCGAACTCGGCGAGGTCCTCGCCGCGATCATCCACCGCGTCCGCGGCGGGCGGGAACTGCTGCCGCTGGTGTCCGCCTACGACATACACGAGCGCGTCTGGGGGCCACCCATGCCGCACCTGTTCCAACGCCCACGCGGGCCCGAACACTCGGCCATCTCCCGCGGCACCCTGCGCCGCTACCTCAGCCACGCCCTGGCCGTCTCCGGCCTGACCGACGCCGCCAACCAGCCCTTGGCATTCACCCCGCACGATTTTCGGCGGCTGTTCGCCACCGATGCCCTTCGCTCCGGGCTCCCACCGCACATTGCCGCCAAGATCCTCGGCCACTCCATAAGCACCACGATGGGGTACGCCGCGATCTACCCCGAGGACGTCATCGCCCACCACCGGGCGTTCATCGCCCGCCGACGGGCACTTCGACCCGGCGACGAGTACCGAGACCTCACCCCCGAAGAATGGGACCAGTTCCTGCACCACTTCGAGTTGCGCAAGGTCGCGCTCGGCGTCTGCACCCGCGACTTCGGTACCCCATGCGTGCACGAGCACAGCTGCTTGACCGAACTACCGGGGGTGCGGGGCCGTTCCACGGCCGATCTCGTCGTCGCTGTGCGTGATTGGCGCGCGGTCCGCCCGCGCTGAGGCTGACCCCGTGTGGGCCGTTGTTGTGCTGTGATCTCGGATCGTTGGACGGACGACTCCGGGAGGGGCGCAGGTGCAGGCGGCGGGGCAGGCACGCGATGTCGGCGAGCTGGTGTTGGCGCGCGTGGGCCGGGTACGGCCGGCCGCTGACGGTGGGGTGCCGTGGCGGGTCGAGGACGTGGACGGGGTAGAGGTCGCGGCGGTGACTGAGTTCCTGGCCGATATGGCGGCGTGCGACGTGTCGTTGGCGACGTTGCGCTCGTACGCGTTCGAGTTGCTGGGCTGGCTGCGGTTCCTGTGGACGGTCGGGGTGGCCTGGGACCGGGCCGGGCGGGCCGAGGCCCGCGACTACGCGTTGTGGTTGAGGCAGGCCCGCAAGCCGCCGCGTCCACGGCGGCCGGATTCGCCGACGCCGGGCACGGTTAACCCGGTCACGGGCAAGGCGTACCCGGGCGAGGGGTACGCGGCGGCCACCCGCCGGCACGCCCGCGCGGTGGTGCACGCCTTCTACGAGTACCACCGCAACGAGCACGGCCGGCCGTTGCTCAACCCGTTTCCAGCCTCCCGGTCGGGCACGGGTAACGATCGGCCTCACGTCGGACACAACCCGATGCGGCCGTTTACCCCGACCCGGCCAGCGCCGTACCAGCCAGCTGATCGGGGTGGTGCGCAAGGGCAGCCGGGCGGTGCAGATGCTGCCCGCCTCGCCGGACGCGTTCGTGTGGCTACGGCTCTACCACCACCAACTCGGCGATCGCATGCCGGTGGGTCCGGAGGAGCCGGTGTGGTGGACGCTGCGCCGCCCGCTGCGGCCGCTGGCCTACGACGCGGCCCGGATGATGTTCACCCGCGCGCAGCGGGCGCTGGGCTCGAACTGGTCGCTGCACGACGTACGGCACACCGCGCTCAAACGCATGGCCCGCGACCCGCACATGAGCCTGACCGATGTGCAGTGGGTGGCCGGCCACGCGCACATTACGACGACCGAAATCTATCTGGAGCCTGACCCGGACGAGGTCGTCGCCCACGTGCTGGCCCATCACGCCCGGCAGGCCGCGCGGCCCGCCACGCCACCGCCGCCGGCGCCGGGCTACCGGCCCGAGGTACTGGCGGCGCTGTTCGGCACCCCGCCGGCGCCCGGCGCGACGTCGTGACCACTGACATGGTCGCGGCGCAGCGCATCGACACGGCGGGTGGGGACGCCGCGATCGAGACCACACCCGGTGCGGCGTGGCCGGACACGTACCCGCCGCGGGTTCTGCCGGCGACCTGGCCGCAGACCGCCCAGTCCCGCCAGGCGGTGCTCGACCGGCTGCTGGCCGCGCCGTTCCTGCCCTCCAGCGCCGCAGTTCGGCGGTGGGTGGCGCGCGGGCTGGCCGGGCTGCTGGACTGGCTGCAGACCCAGCCCGGCGCCACCTGGCAGCAGCGGTGGACGGCCAGCGGCGCCGACCAGGCCGGCCCCGACTGGCTCGACCTGCCGTCGCGGCACGTGCCGACGCTCGCGGCTCGGCCTCCCGCCAACCTGCGGCAGGAGCTGATGGCGATGCGGCTGCTGCTGTGCGGCCAGGTGATCCGCCCCAGCTACCGGTGGCTGCTGCGGTACCGGCCGACTGTGCTGCTGCAGGAGGCTCGTGCACTGATCGACCCGGCCGGGTTCGCTCGGCTGGTCGCTCACATGGACGCCACCGGCCGCCGCAACCCGACGGATCGGAACCGGGCGCTGAACCGGATCACCTGGATCCTGCTGGCCAAGGGCGGCCGCGTCGCCGACATCACCGTCGGCGACTGCGTCGAACTGGACACAGAACAACGCCGCTACCAGCGCAGCGACTACAGCCTCGCGCCGCTGTTCTACACCCTGCTCGCCGAGACCGGCGTCCTGCCCGCCGACGCGCCGCCCTTGCTGCGCGCGGCCCGGATGCCGGGGCCGCGCGGCGCCGCCGCGATCGTCGACCGGTACGGCATCGCATGCGCGGCGGTGCGCGCCCTGCTCGTCGACTACCTCACCGAGCGGGCCACCACCCTCGACCACAGCTCGCTGCTGCACCGGGCGTACACCATCTGCGGCCTGTTCTGGCGCGACCTGGAACGCCACCACCCCGGTATCGACTCGCTGCGCCTGGCACCCGAAGTCGCGCAGGCGTGGAAAAAGCTGCGCCACATCCGCGACGAGGACGGACGGGTGGTGCGCGACCGCACCCGGGTCCGCGCCCAGTTGCTGATCGTCCGGTCGTTCTACCTCGACCTGGCCGCGTGGGCCGCCGAGGATCCGGCCCGCTGGGGCCCGTGGGTCGCCCCGTGCCCGATCACCGCCGCCGAGTGCTCCACCACGAAGGAGAACAAGCACCGCAAGGCAGCCATGGACCAGCGCACCCGGGCCCGCCTGCCGGTACTGCCCGCGCTGGTGCGCACCGCCGAGGTCGAACGCCGCGCCGCTCGCCAGCGGCTGGACGCCGCCCGTGCCGTCGAGCCGCTCGCCAGCGGCTGGACGCCGCCCGTGCCGTCGCGGTCGGCGCGACGTTCACCGTCGCCGGGCACGCCTTCCGACGCCGGCCCAGCCGCACCGACCGGGTCTAACGCCACCGACCTGGCCACCGGCGCCCGCCGCGACCTCACGTTCGAAGACGAACGGGCGTTCTGGGCCTGGGCCACCATCGAAGTGCTGCGCCACACCGGCATCCGCATCGAGGAACTGCAAGAGCTCAGCCACCACAGCTTCGTCGCCTACACCCTGCCGTCCACCGGCGAGGTCGTACCGATGCTGCAGATCGCCCCGTCCAAAACCGACACCGAACGGCTCCTACTCGTCGCACCCGAGCTGGGTGAGGTCCTCGCCGAGCTCATCCACCGCGTCCGCGGCGGGCAGGCGGTCCTGCCGCTGGTGCGCGGCTACGACCGGCACGAACGGGTCTGGAACCACCCCATGCCCGCTGCTGTTCCAGCGGCCCCGCGGCCCCCGCCACGCCGCCCTGGACGCCGGCACCCTACGCCGGTTCCTCAACCACACCCTGGCCGTCTCCGGGCTCACCGACGCCGCCCGCGCGCCGCTGTCGTTCTCGCCCCACGACTTCCGCAGACTGTTCGCCACCGACGCCCTGCGCAGCGGGCTGCCGCCACACATCGCGGCGAAGATCCTCGGCCATACTGTTGGAACGATGATGGGATACGCCGCCATCTATCCCGAAGACGTCATCGCCCACCACCGCGCGTTCATCGCCCGCCGCCGCAGCCAGCGCCCCGCCGAGGAGTACCGCGCCCTCACCTCCGAGGAGTGGGACCAGTTCCTGCACCACTTCGAGCTGCGCAAGGTCGCTCTCGGCGTATGCACCCGCGACTTCGGCACCCCCTGTGCGCACGAGCACAGCTGCATACGATGCCCACTCCTACGGCCCGACCCCGACCAGCGGCCGCGTCTGGTCGAGATCCGCGACAACCTCCAAGACCGTATCGCCGAGGCCCAACGCGAGGGCTGGCTCGGTGAGATCGCTGGGCTCGAAGCCACCCTCGCCGCCGCCGAGCAGAAGCTACACACCATGGAACAACTCAGCACTCGACACGGCCCCACCAAGCTCGGCATGCCCGACTTCCGAAGCGCAACCGGCCGCGAAACATGACCCACCCGGTCACCTCGTAGCGCGCGACCAGCGGCATGACATCAGTGCACCGGATCTTCGTCCGGGGTGGAGCGGATGCGTGGGGTTGGATGCGCAGGTTAGGGTGCCCGTTATGCGCACCCTGCACGTCGGTCTGCGGGTCAGCGATCTCGATCGGTCACTCGGGTTCTACACCGCCGTGGGCTACACGGTCGTCGGGACCGTCGAGGGGACGGCGTTCGGCAGCCTGACCATGCTCCGGCTGCCGGGCGACGACTTCGTCACCATCGAGCTGGTCCACGACCCGGCGAGGGGTGAGGTCGACCTCGGCACCGGCATCAACCACCTCGTCATCCAGATCGAGTCGCTGGACGCAACCCTCGCCAATCTTGCCGTCAAGGGGGTCGTGGCCGAGCCACCCGGGCTTCCCGACGGCGCGGACGGGCCGCGGACCAGTTGGCTCACCGACCCGGACGGCTACCGGATCGAGCTGGTCCAGTGGCCGGCCGGCCATGCCGACGGCATCACCGAGGCCGACTTCGCCTGAGCCGATGCCCCCCGACTCACCTGCCAACCTCTCATTGACCGCGACCAAAGGTTCCTAGCCCGGTCCCCGCAACGCCCGACTGCCGACGGCGTGGATCCAGCTCGGCAAGCGACCGGCAGGCGCTCCCTGATCGGCATGACCGCCCGCCTCGCGGCCATGAGCGGGATGTAGATGGGGAACAGCCGCGAAGCTGATGTGTCTCGCGATGATCGAACCTGCGGACAGGATCGGTCCGCTGCTGTCGTGTGGCGACCGTCGACCGGCGTCTGGACGCCGCCCCGGGTCGGAGCTGGTGTGTTCTCCCGATCCTCTCGGTCGGCGCCGCCTCGTCCCGGAGTCGAGTCACCCTCTGGTAGGCCCGCCTACGACCTGAGGCGTACGCCGCGGGCGGCTCTCGTTCGACCCGAGGTGGTCGTGGGGTTTCTCGCCTGTCTCTAGCGTCGGTCGCATGATTGAGGCGCAGGCGCTAACGAAGCGCTATGGCGATAAGACGGCCGTAGATGAGTTGTCGTTCACCGTGCGGCCGGGTCAGGTCACCGGGTTTCTCGGGCCGAACGGTGCGGGTAAGTCCACCACCATGCGATTGATCATCGGACTGGACCGGCCGACCGGTGGACGGGTGACTGTGGGTGGCCGCCGTTACCGCGACTATGCCGCGCCGCTGCGCGAGGTGGGTGCGCTGCTGGAGGCGAAGTCGATACACAAGGGACGGACTGCCCGGGTCCATCTGCTGGGGCTCGCCCAGACTCACGGCATACCTGCGTCTCGGGTGGATGATGTGCTGGCCCTGGTCGGGCTGGAGCAGGTGGCCCGCCGCCGGGCGGGTGGCTTCTCGCTGGGCATGAGCCAGCGGCTGGGCATCGCCGCCGCGCTGCTGGGCGACCCGACGACGGTCGTCCTCGACGAGCCGGTCAACGGGCTCGACCCGGACGGCGTGCTATGGGTGCGTACGCTGCTGAAGAGCCTGGCCGCCGAGGGCCGTACCGTGTTGGTCTCCAGCCACCTGATGAGCGAGATGGCGGTCACCGCCGACCGTCTGGTGATCATCGGCCGGGGGCGGCTGCTGGCCGACACCACGCTCGACGACCTGATCGCCCGGGTCGGCGTGGGCAACGTCCTGGTGCGCTCGCCAGACGCGACCGATCTGCGTGACCTGCTCGTGGCTGGAGGTGCGACGGTCACCAGCGCCGAGCCGGGGCTGCTGCGGGTCACCGGGTTGGCCGCGGAGCGGATCGGTGACCTGGCGCTGGAGCAGGGGCTGGCGGTGCATGAGCTGGCCCCGCAACGCGCGTCGCTGGAACAGGCATACATGGAGCTCACCCGAGACGCGTTGGAGTACCGATGAGAGTCACGCTGCCCCGCGTCATCCACGCCGAGTGGACCAAGCTGCGCGCGCTGCGCTCGACCTGGATCGTCCTGGCCCCCACGGCGCTGCTCGTCGTCGGTCTCGCCGCCGCGGCCGGCTGGGCGCAGCACCGGGACGTCAGCAAGGGTGGAGCGCCGCCGAGCACGGCCGAGGCGGTCGGCGCCGCCCTGCTCGGGATCGACCTGCTGTCACTGGTCATCGGCGTCTTCGGGGTACTGCTGATGACCGGCGAGTACAGTTCGGGCCTGATCCGGGCCACGCTGGCCGCCGTACCCCGCCGCCTGCCGGTCCTGTGGGCGAAGGCCGTCGTCCTGGTCGCGGTCGCCGCACCGGTGATGGTCGCGGCCTGCCTGGCCGCGCTGCTGGCCAGTCACGCGTTCCTCGGCGCGGACGGCGCCTCGCTCGCCGACCGCAGCGTGCTGCGCGCGGTCTTCGGCGCGGCCGGCGGCGCGGTCGCGACCGGGCTGCTCGGCCTGGGCGTCGGTGCGATGCTGCGGCACACCGCCGGCGCGATCACCACCCTCATCGCCGGAACGCTGGTCGTTCCGGCCCTGCTTCCGGTCGCCCTACCCCACTCGGTGCAGGACCACGTCGTGCCGTACTCGCCCACGGCCGCGGCCCAAGCCATGTACGCGATCGGTACCGGCAACAACCCCTTCAAGGTGCTGCCACCGGCCGGCGGCGCGGTCGTGCTCGCAGTCTGGATCGCGGTCGTGCTCGCGGGAGGGGCGGCCGTCCTGCATCGACGCGACGCCTGAGCCGTCGACGGCCGTACGGTGGAGCCCATGCAAGCCATCCGCGCCGCCGCCCGGCGTCACCCGCGATGGGTCGACGCCGGGCTGGCCGTCGGGCTGGCCCTCCTGGGGGTGCCCGCCACCTTGGAGCGCAGCCCCGGCGTGGCCGGCTGGCTGTGCCACGGCCTCATATTCCTGCCGCTGGTGTGGCGTCGACGCGCCCCGGTCGTGGTCTTCTGGGTCATCTTCGGCCTCGTCGAGATCATCGAGTTCGCCGTGACCGACCTGCCTGGCACGATCATCGCGGTGCCGGCCGCGATCTACGCGATCGCGCGGTACCGCCCGCGCCGCCACCTCTGGCCGGTGGCCGTTGCGGTGGAGACGGCTCTCGTCGTGGCCTGGTCGGTGGACAACCAGCCGTGGAGCGGCCTGATCCCGGTCAACGCGGTCCTGGTCGCCACCGCGTTGCTCGGGACGAACATCAGCACCCGCAGGGCCTACCTGGAGCAGTTGGAGGAGCGCGCCCGCCGCCTGGAACGCGAACGCGACCAGCAGGCACAGCTCGCCACCGCCACCGAACGCGCCCGCATCGCCCGGGAGATGCACGACGTCGTCGCCCACAACCTGGCCGTCATCGTGGCGCTCGCCGACGCCGCGGCGCTCACCGCGACGGCGACACCGCAGGCCGCCGCGGACAAGATGGAGAAGGTGGCGGCGACCGGGCGGGACGCGCTGGGCGAGATGCGACGCCTGCTCGGGCTGCTGCACAACGATGCGGACCCGGTGTCGGCCGGGCTCGTCCCACAGCCCGGCCTCGATGACATCGACCGGCTGGTGGATCAGGTACGCGCCGCCGGTCTCAGGGTGGCCCTGACCCGCAAGGGCGTGCCCGGGCGGTGGGGGCCGGGCGCCGGCCTGACCGTCTACCGGATCGTGCAGGAGGCGCTGACCAACACCATGAAACACGCCGGTCCGGCCGCCAGCGCGCACGTACGGCTCTGCTACACAACAACCGGCGTCGACGTCGAAGTCACCGACGACGGCTCGTACCAACCGACCCGGCCAGCCGATGCCTCGCCGGCACACGCCCACGGGCTGACCGGAATGGTCGAGCGGGCCGCGTCCTTCGGCGGCAACGTCGACGCCGGTCCGCTGCCCGGCTCTGGCTGGCGGGTCCACGCACACCTCCGCTTCGACCAGACCGCGGCCGTCTGATGACCACGCTGCTTCTGGTCGACGACCAACCGCTGCTGCGGCTCGGGTACCGGACCGTGCTGGAACTGCAGCCGGACTTCGAGGTGGCCGGCGAGGCCGGCGACGGGCGCCAGGCCGTGGCGATGACCCGGGCGCTGCGCCCCGACGTCGTCCTGATGGACGTCCGGATGCCGGTGATGGACGGCATCGAGGCCACCAGACAGATCATCGCCGCCGGCTCGCCCGCCCGCATCCTGGTACTGACCACGTTCAACCTCGACGAGTACGTCTACGCCGCGCTGCGCGCCGGCGCCAGCGGATTCCTGCTCAAAGACGTACCGCCGGCCGACCTGGTCACCGGTGTCCGCGCGGTCGCCGCCGGCGACGCGGTGGTCGCCCCGAGCGTGACCCGCCGACTCATCGACACCTTCGTCGAGCACCTGCCCGACCCCGCCACCGGCCGGTCCCCGGTGGACGAACGACTGCACCAACTCACCGAGCGGGAGCGGGAGGTACTCGCGGAGGTAGCCCGAGGACGGTCGAACACCGAGATCGCCCAACTGCTGGCGGTGTCGGAAGCCACCGTCAAGACCCACGTCGGGCGGATCCTCACCAAACTAGCCCTACGCGACCGGGTCCAGATCGTGGTCTTCGCATACGAGACCGGCATCACCCGACCAGGCGAAGACTGAACGCAAGCGGCGACGCCCGGAAGCTGAATCGTCCGCCACCCCTTCGACAACGATGCCGGCTGATACCACGACCCGACATGATCGCGGACGTCTCAACGCACGCTCATCGGCTGAGAGTGAAGATTCTGCCAGCCGGGTGCGCTGCGGTTCGTTACGGAATGTCATGAGCCACGCGCTACCAACCCCAATAGCCCACGCGCTCATCGGCGGCGCTGCACTGCGGCCCCGCCTCCAAACCTGCCGCAGCCAGTCCGTGCGGCAGAACGCCGCGACACGCCGAACGGTGCCGCTGACAAGAAACATTGGCCACAACTTTCCGTGACAAATCTCGGCACCTTTGGCACTTCAAGATCAGTTCGGATAAGCATCCGCGCCACCCAACGGTGGTGCCAGTTGACTCGACGATGCTCGCCGGTCGGATCGCCGGCGTGGCTGCGCATCCGGATGATCCGCACGTCGGTGCCGGTGCGGTGGGCCAGCACCCGGGCGGTGTGGTTGACCGGCGCCGGCTCGCTGGTGGCGATCTTCTGTTCGCACAGCCTCCAGAACGCGTACAGGTAGCGCGCGGTGAAGTCGAAGTCCGGGTCGTTGATCACGCTGCCCGGGGTGTGTTCGCCCACCACCGGCCCGGCGGCGAGTTGGCGGGTCTCGGCGGCGGTGACCAGTTCCCCGATCTCGCGCATGCCTGCCCGCATCCGTTGGCGGTGACGTTCGCCCGCCGCCCCGGTGACACCCAGCGCGGCGGAGCGGAACACCTGGCTGGCGATGCCTTCCAGCAGCAGCGGCGGCAGCGGGGCGCCTTCCCGACGTGCCCGCTGGGCCGCGGCCAGGTCCAACCGGGTCTGTGTCGAGGAGGGCGTGTCGTAGAAGCCGCTGACCCGCACCCCCGTCCCCGGCCGCATGCCGCCGTCGGCGGGATCCAACTGGCCCACGGTACCGACGTTCCACGCCAGCGCCCGGCTGGCGAGCAGGTCGTCGCCGACCCGGCGCAGCCACATCACCTCGGGCAGCACCAGGCACCCGGTGGGCGAGGGAAGGTCGTCGGCCTCCAGCAGATCCAGGTCCTCACCGGTCACGGTCCGTGCCGCGGCGGCGACCACATCGGCATGTCGGGTGACACCACGTACAGCTGGGCACGGGACAGGCGCTGCGCCTCGTCGTGGGCGATCATGCGCGCGGCGGCCATCGCGTCATCAGGGAAGGGCGCCTCGTACCCGCAGCCGGCGAGCACCTGGGCCAGCGCCCGGCGGGCATCGCCGTGGCTGCGGTGGTAGACGTGCATCCCGGTGCGGAGCAGGAACTCGATCTGCTCGACCGCCAGGGTCGAGCGCCGCAGGTACTCGGCCGCGCTTGCCCTTGCCTCCCGTGCGAAACGGGCCGCGCCCGCCGCCGACCACCGGTGCGCGTTGCTGCCAGGCGCGACCATGTCCGTTCCTCCCCCGCGACAGTCCTCGCCGAAGACCAGCGTGCGCCGCCCGCCCGGCAGCGCGCAACCCACAAGACCCCGGCCCGGAGGCGATGCCCGACCTCCCGGGTGGCTGGCACCGACAGCCCGATGCCCGGCGCCGGCTCGGCGTCCGGCCCGCCAAACCCTGACCGGCAGCCGGGCCCGCAGACCCCCGGCGACACCTCGCCGCGGCTGGTCGCCGCCGGTGAGGCAGGCCCGGTGACGTGGGCGTCCACACCGCGGCATGTCAACGCCGGCAGAGGTCCCGGTGCTGGCTGCCCGTCCCAGGGGCGCAACCCTGACAGACCCGGTCCGGTGGGGATCCTGACCAATGGCCCGCGGCCCCACACTGCCTGGGACGGCCCCTGGGGACAGTCGCCGGCGCACACCAACAACCCCGGAAGGCACCTCCGACACAGGAACAGGTAGGACGACGATGACGACCAGCAAGCAGCGCAAGGCTCGACGTCAACAGACCAGACGGCGCACACCCGATACGAAGCGCAACCCGCCGCACAGCGTCCACAGCGACGACCGGTGGCTGGCATGGGGCCGGGATCGAGGCCTCGACCTGAGCGACCGCGACCAACTACTCGACGGGGCCTGCGTCGGGCTGAGCGTCCTGTGCTGGCGCAACACCGCCCTGGAGAACGTCCACGCCGGGGTGGAACGGGCCGAGCGTCTCCAACGGCGGGGCCAGGACGCTCACGACACCCCTGTCGCGGCTGCTGAGGACCTGGCGCGACGAGCCCACCGCGACGCCCTCGACGCGAACCTGGCCGTTCTCGACGACGTCGACCCCGACGAGCAGTCGCGGATCGGGGTGCTGCTACAGGGCCGCAAGCTGGGTTTCGGCATCCCCGACGACATCATGATGCGGCTGAACATCAGCACCGCCCGCGACGTGCGCGCCATCCTCGAAACCGCCCTGCCCGACTCGGTCACCCAGCCCGGCGCGGAACTGGCCTACGACCGGCGCGAGGTGCCCGCGCACGTGTGGATGATCGTCGAGGCACTGCAGAACCCGGACCGTGAGCTCACCGTGGGCGGCACACGCGTGGCCGCTGGCCGCATTCTCGGTGACAGCTGGGACGAGTACGAACACGACGTCATCGCTAAGATCTCCGCGCACGTCCGCGTGTGCGACCTCATCGGGGCCAGGCGCGGCCTGTGGCACGTCGCTTTGTCAGGGGTGACGTACGCGACCGGGTGGTTCCCCAACCCGTGGTGGCGGCGGGCGGTGCAAGCCCTGCGCGGCGCGCTGCTGGACAACCGTCTCGACGAGGTCTTCCACCGGCCCGACCTGATGGGCGATGCCCCGCTGCCCGACAAAGCCTTCTGGGAAGCGCTGCTGACCAAACCCGAAACTCTCAACGGCAGGCAGTGCCGGTGGACCCAGAAGACCCGCCTGGGCGCCCTGCTCCGCCAGGTGCAGGAAGCCGACCGCCAGCGACTGGGCCCGCTGCACGACGGCACCCGGTTCACCAGTACCGCCGCGATCTTCTAGCGGCTCCGGCCTGCCACACCAACCAGTCCCACAGCCGGCTGACCGCACCGGCCGCCAGCGCCGCCTGCGGCGACCGGTGACCACCAACTCGCCTCCACGTGGTCAACCCCGGGAGCCGGTAGCGGCCGCGGATGGGTGAACCGCCGCCGGCGCTGCTACCAACGCACACCGCGTCGACCTAGAATCAACCGGTTACCCATTCCGGTGCAGGTGAGGAGTCACGATCGTGGGCGAAGCCGCCCGCCGCCGCCGCGCCGCCGCGCGGGGTTCCGGACCGCATCCGGCCACCCGCACCCCGAACGCCGCCACCGATCCGCGTGCGGCCGCCTTGGCCGCGGTGACCCGTCTGGTCCGCCTGAACCCGCCGGGACGGGTGAGTCTGGCCGGCGCCTACGCGCTGGGCTACGGGGCGCTGGGCATGGCCCGGCACGACGAGGACGGCCCGGACTGGTTCCACGAACTCGACCCCCTCGACACCCTGTTCCTGGGCACCGCGTTCCCGTACGAGTTCCACGACGGGTACGAGTTCGCAAACGGCCGTACCGCCTGGCTGCGCCTGATACGGACCACCGGGCACTGGCGTGGCATCGAACGGTTCGTCGCGGAGGTCGTGGCGGCCAGCGAGGAACACCAGATGCCGGTCGACGAGGGTGAGCTGATGCTGCTGGTCGCCGGCCGGTTGGAGGACGCCGGCCTCGACCAGCGCAAGCTGCCCGCCGCGCTGCTGCCCCGCACCGCCCTGGCCAACGCCCGGTTCGTCCACGGACCCGACCCCGACCAGGCGCTACCCACCCCACCGGCGGACGCCGCCGCGCAGGTCGCGCGGCTGTGGGCCGGCACCGACGTCGACCTGCCCCACGACGGCACCCCCGCCGACGCCCTGCGCGAAGGGCTGCACCTGCTGGGCCGCACCGGGATGGACGTGTGCGCCGACCCGGCGCTGCTGCTGATCGCCCTGTACCTGACGCTGGTCGCCGCCGACAACGACCCCCTCGACGAGGCACCGCAACGCGCCGAAGCGTGGGCGCTGGGCGTCCCCGAAGACTCACCCCTGGTGCCGGTCCTCGACGTGCTGCTGCTGGCCCACCAGCGGGGCCTGGATGTCGACACCACCCTCGCGCACCTGTACGCCCTGCCCGGCTTCACCCAGCCGGTACCGGCCGGCGACCGGCGGTTCAGCTCCAACCCCGGCGGGGCCCTCACCGACCTGGCCTTCGAACTCGGGTTCCGGCAGGTCGACACCCGCGACGCCAAAGTCCTGCGGATGGACGCCGACGCCGCGGTCATGCTCCGCGCGCAGACCGCCGCGTTCGAGGAGAAGTTCGGCCGCCCACCCGGCCCCCACGATCCGGTGTTCTTCGACCCCGACGCCGACGAACCCCGTCCGATTCCGCTGGCTGGTCTGGAACGGACCACCACCGCGATGCTGAGCGCGGCGAGTATTTGCGGCGCGTGGATCTACGCCAGCCAGCACACCGACGGGCTGCTGCCCCGCCCGGACGGCTCCTTCAACAGCGACGCCGACGCGCGAGAGTGGTACGACGCCGTCGACCGCTACCTACGTTCCCACCCCGGCGAGACCGTCGACGAGGCTGTCGAGCTCGGGAAACTCCGGGCGATGCTCGCGATGATCAGCCTGGACATGGCCGCCAGCAACCCCGAATACGGCACGTCCCTCGCGCGTCAGCTGTCCAGCGGCGACCCGCTCACACCTGGCAGCGACGCTGAGGTCCTAGAAGACTTCCTGCAGGTGGCCGCTGCCACGATCACCGAACGCTTCCGCGACCCGGCGACGGTGCAGACGGCCGCCGAACTGGCCCGTACCTGGTCCGGTGCGGCGATGGCCCAACGGGTCCGCGACGCCTGCGCTGGTGAGCGCCACGACGTCGACGTCGACATCCTGTTCGCCTTCGCCGCGGCCCGCCTCGCCACCAACACCTGACCCTCACGGCATCCCGGATCTCCCCGCACGGGCGGCGCCCGTACCGGCAGTCGACGATCGTCACGTCGGGCAGCAACGACACCAGGCGCATACGACCATCGTCCACGCCGGCTCAGGCCGCCGACCCCGGGGTTGCGTTGCGACGTGTCACGCGGCCCGCCGCCACGGCGGTGGCACCGCCGGCGAAGCGGGTTCGCGGTAGCGATGAGCTTGGTGATCGGCGCTGCTCACGCGGGACCGACGCGCTTTGCTGTGGTGACGGAGGGCGGGGTAGTTTGGCGGCCACCATTCACACGTCGCTCACGCAGGCACCCGATGCCCTGGACCCGACGGCATCGCGGGCATCGCTCGTGGCGTCAACACACGGAAGGCGCCGACCCGTGAAGACCTACACCATCGTCATCACCGCGGACGACGACACGACCACCAGCACCACCCTGCGCCTGGACACTTCCGGCGGCGACGTCCGGCTGACCGACGTGCACCTGCATGCCGGAAACGGCCTGTCCACCGGGCAGCTTCCCGCCATCGACTACGGACTGCTCCTTCAGGCCATCGCACCGGCGACACCCACACCGATCACGCCGGCGCCGGCCGCGCCGGCGGGCACAGTCCACGTCGGGTCCACGCCACAGCCCGCGTCCCGGCCGCGCGCCGCGGCGAAGCGCGCACCCCGGCCAACCCGAACCGGACGCCGGCCGGCGAGCACGACCACGCCGGCACCGGCCGAGCCGGCGACGAGCACCCGCACGCGCCGCGCGACAACCGCGGCGAACAAGTCGGCGGCGGCACCCAACAAGACAGCCCGTACGGCGAAGAAGGCGGTCAGAGCCACGCCCACGAAGAAAGCGCCCCGCGCCGCCGCTGGCGGTGGTGAACGGGCCTACCGGCGCATGCCTGCGGACTTCGCCGCCGTGTACCGGCAGGCGGCCACCGCGGCGGCCGTAGCTGATCACTACGACGTGCCCCGGCACACCGCACACGGCTGGATCCGCCGACTGCGCGAGCAGGGCGGTGCCCCGGCCGGCCGATAGAGGCACGTCAGCGAGGCGATCGCACGTTTGCACGCGAGGTACCCGACCGCGAGGTACCCGACCGTGCCGAGGAAATGGCCGAGGCCACGGCTGACCCGAACTTGGCCGGCGCCAGACAGAGTTTGAGCCTTCCCACGGCTGGCGAAGTATGCGCGGAAGCTCCTGCCGGTCTGGGAGACCGTCAAGCCGACCGAAGACGACGCCCGCGCGGCGCTGGCCGCGATCTACCGGCTCAGCCAACACCTCCCGCCGCTACCGGCCCGGGATCCGCGGCGGGTGGAACCGGCGCGCTGGCGGGGGCGTACGCACGAACCGACGGCCCAGGAACTGCGGCAGCGACACCGCCGATACTCGACGGTGCCCGCGATCGGCCCCGGGGTAGCGCCCGCCGTTGTGCGATGGCGCGGTCCGGCTCGGCGCGGCGGGACAGGACGGGGGTTCATACGTCCGCGGCGTCAAGGTCGAGAAACCCGAAGCCGGAGGCCATGTAGCGCATGGTCCGCTCGACCAGGTCGGTGGTCTGCGCCGGGTTGAGGGTCAGCGGGGCGGTGACCGCGGCGGACATCCAGGGCTTGGGCTGGCTGGGCGGCTCACCGAGGCCGTGCAGGTCGAGGATGTCCAGCAGCCCGAGGACCCGCTCGCCGCCGTAGCCGGGGGCGCGTTCGCTGTCGATGTGTAGTTCGATCGTGTTCGACCCGGCCGGTGGTACAGCAAACGGATCGGGTGTGGCGGCCAGCGGCAGTGCCGTTGTCGCGGTGGCCCACGCCGCGGCGAAGAACCGTTCCAGGTCGGTGGTGCCCGGCCGGTACGACGGATCGACCGGCGTGCTGGCCGATCCGGCTGGCTGCGCGGCGATGGCGGCGAAGTCCACCCGCATGTCGAGCAGGCTGACCACGGTCGGCTGCTGCCCGTCCGGCAGCTGGAAGCGTGCCCAGAACCCCAGGGCGGGACGGCCCGTTGTGCCGGCGACCAGCAGGCGGTAGGAGGCGAAGCGCCGGTCGTTGTGGCCCTCCGCGTCGGGGTGCGTTCCCACCGGGCGGCCGAGGCGTCGAGGCCCAGCCGGGCGGCGAACGCCGCGATGACCGCGGCGAGGGGCCCCTCGCGCAGCGCCGCGAGCAGCCGGCGGTGGCCGGACCCGTCGATGGCGAAGTCGCTTGCCGCCCACGACATCCGCGCCGCGCATCGCAGCCGCAGGTCCATCCGCTGCGACCGGTCGGTCCACCGCTCGCGTTCGCGGGTCTCGAGGCTGAACGTCACCTGCGGCTCCCACCGCCACCCGTCGCCGCCGCGCACCAGCCGGCCGGGCCCCCACCGGCCGCCGTCGAGGAGCACCTCCTCGGCGTCGGCGCGGATGAATGGTGGCGTGGCGCCGGTGACGGTGGGGTACCCGACGGCGGCCAGCTGGCCTGGGCCGGCAGCGCGGATCGCGTCCCACACCCCGGTGTCCACCGCGAGCGCGCTGCGCTCGTACCGGGCGCAGATCACCGCCGGTCCCCGGGCGGGGCCGCCGGTGAAGTGTTGGACCCAACCAGGACCGTCGTGGTAGACCTCGCTGGTCGCCCCCCAGCACGGCCTCGCCGCCGGCGGCCTGGTACGCGGCCTGGAAGGCGCGTTCGTTGCCGGGCTGGTCTTGCGCGACCCGCAGCCGCTCCCGCGCCGGCGCGCCGGCGAGGCCCTCGAGGGTGGCGAAGGTCTTGGCCAGCACGGCGCCGGCCGTGATGAACTCGGCGAACCGGGCGCTCACGGCTGGGTAGGCGTCGAGGTACATGGACAGCTGGTTGGCGTCCCACAGCGCCCAGCCCTTGAGCCCGAGCCGGTCGGCGTACCCGGTCAGCAGGGTACGGATCCGGTCGATGCCGCCGGTGCGGGCGGCGCTGGACAGCCGCACGTTGGTGGCGATGATCAGGTATTCGGGGACGCGGCCGTCGGTGACACGCTTGCGGCACGGGTCCGACCAGGCGTCGAGCTCTGTCGTGACCTGCCTACGCAGCCAGTCGACGTCCTTGGTGCCCAGGCCTGCCCGGCGGTACTTGGCCTGCAGGATCCCGTACCCGTCCCAGGGCCCGTCCGGTGATGTCGAGAACCGCACCGGGCCGTCGAAGCTGGCTTCCCGGCCGCCGTCCGGGCCGTCACCGAACGCCTGCAGCCCGGGGCCGAGGATGTGGACGGCCAGCGCCCGGCACAGGTTCTCAAACGGCCGCTCGCCGAGCCGGCTCAGGTCGTACACCATCGGACCATCATCGGACACACCACCGACAGAATCTGCCGGCGACCGACCGTGGCGTCACCACCTCCCGCACCGCGGGCGGCCCGGCGACGAGGGGCGGTCGCCGGCCGCGTCCGCCGGCCGGCGTTCAGCGAAGCCCGGGCAGGATGTCGTCCAGATCGAAGGACACCGGCTGATCGAGCTGGGCGAAGGTGCACGAGGCCGGGGTGCGGTCCGGCCGCCACCGGACGAACTGGGCGACGTGCCGGAACCGGACGCCTTCCATGTGGTCGTAACGCACCTCGACGACCCGGTCGGGTCGCAGCGGTACGAACGACAGGTCCTTGCCGGCGTTCCACCGCGAACCCTCGTAGTCGCGCGGGTTGCGCACGGCCTGCATCCGCTCGGCCCAGTTCCACGGGTGCTGATCGAAGGTGGTGAGCAGCGGCTGCAGCTCGACGAACAGGCTCTTGCGGGTGGCGAGGGGGAACGCGCCGATCACCCCCACCGAGGCGAGGGACCCGTCGTCGGTGTGCAGGCCGAGCAGCAGCGACCCGATCGCGTCCGGGCCGGACTTGTGCAGACGGTACCCGGCGACGACGCAGTCGACTGTCCGCCCATGCTTGATCTTGAACATGACCCGCCTGTCCGGCTCATAGGTGCCGTCGAGGGGCTTGGCGATCACACCGTCCAGCCCGGCGCCTTCGAACTGCTCAAACCAGCGCACCGCCAGGCTCCGCTCGGTGGTGGCCGGGGTGAGGTGCACCGGCGGGCGGGCGCGGCTCAGGGCCTGCTCCAGCGCGGCCCGCCGCCGCGCGAACGGCTGGCCGGTCAGGTCCTGCTCGCCGAGGGCGAGCAGGTCGAAGGCGATGAACGACGCCGGTGTCCGGGTCGACAGCAGCGTCACCCGGGAAGCGGCCGGGTGGATGCGTTGCTGCAGCGCCTCGAAGTCCAACCCCGCATCGGTTGCGATCACGATCTCCCCGTCGACCACGCACCGCGGCGGCAATTCCACGCGGAACGCGGCGACCAGTTCGGGGAAGTACCGGGTCATCGGCCGTTCGTTGCGGCTGCCGATCTCCACCTCGTCGCCGTCGCGGAACACGATCGACCGGAAGCCGTCCCATTTCGGCTCGTAGGACCCGGACGCGGGAATGGTCGACACCGACTTGGCCAGCATCGGCGCGACCGGGGGCATGACCGGCAGTTTCACCCCGCCATTCTGCGCACCACCACGACCGTAGAGGTAGCACCCCGCCGACGGCCGACCCCACCGGCGCGCGAGGCAGCCGGCCGCAGACGCTGGGGCGTCTCCGGCCGGCCGGGATCGGACCGGCCGGGACGCGACGCCGGACCCCGAACGGGGTAGGCGACCGCGACACCGAACTCGCTGCTTGGACCGCGAGTACCGGGATGTTTCCCCAACCGGCCAGTGGCCTCGACACGTGGGGCCGCTGCACGGACACTGGTCCGGTGACCGCCAGCGCAGCCAGGAACGAAGCGGTCTGCTGCGGAGCCGGCGGCAGTTGGGCGCCGCCGGCCGGTGAGCCGCTGGTGATCGGCTGCATGCTCTGCCCGCAGTCAACGACCTACTGGCGGACCAACCGAGCCGACGGGACGCCGTACCGGGCCGTCCCGCCACTAGGAACAGGCGGCGTCTAGCGGGTGCGAACCCGCTGTCGCCCCCCGATCACCGACCCGGACGCGCGACCGGGCTGTTCAGGCCAGAATCTCCGCGATGGCGTCGACGTCGCCGACGGTGTGGGCGTGAAGCAGCGCGGTGAACTGGTCGGCGGGCAGGATCCGCACGCCGAGCTGTTCGGCCTTGTCTGCCTTGGTGCCGGCACCATCGCCGACCACGACGAGATCGGTGCGTTTCGACACTGACCCGGAGGACTTCCCGCCGAGGGTCTCCACCGCCTCGTTGCCCTCGTTGCGGGTCAGGCCGGGAATGGAACCGGTGACGACGACGGTCATCGGGGTGCCGTCCGGGTTGCGCAACGGCAGCAGCCGCCCGACCGTATCCTGCGGGGCCGCGGCGGGTGCCGTTGCGCCGCCGGGTTCGGTCATGTTCACGCCCCGTTCGATCAGCTTGCCGATCACCGGCGTCAGGTCGACCAGCTCCGCGGCGATGGTGACCGCCCGCTCCGGGCCGACACCCTCCACCCGCTGCAGGTCCTCGACGCCCGCGTCGAGCAGGGCCTGCATCGTGCCGAAATGCCGGGCCAGCCGCCGGGACATGGACCGGCCGGTCATCCGTACCCCGAGGCCGGTCAGGACCCGGGCCAGCGGCTGGGCCTTCGACGCCCGGATGTTGGCGACCAGCTTGCCGGCGGAGACCTCACCCATCCGCTCGAGGGCCGCGAGCGTGGCGGCGTCGAGGTCGTACAGGTCGGCGGGGTCGGTGACCAGTCCCGCCGCGACGAGCATGTCGATGATCTTGTCGCCGAGTCCTTCGATGTCCATCGAGTCCCGGGCGGCGTAGTAGGCCAGGGATTCGTGCGCGCCGCAGCCCCGGCCCCGGGTGCAGCGCCACCGCTTCTGTGTCCGGTCGATGTCGCCGCCGCAGCGGGGACACACGGTCGGGGGCTGCAACGGCACCGCGTCGGCCGGCCGGTCGTCGAGTCTGGCGCCGGTGACCTCCGGAATGACGTCACCGGCCCGGCGGACGAACACCGTGTCACCGGCACGGACGTTGCGGCGGAGCAGGTCGTCGAAGTTGTGCAGGGTGGCCGAGGTGACCGTGACCCCGCCGACCACGACCGGTTCCAACACTGCGACCGGGGTGATGACGCCGGTCCGGCCGACCTGTACCTCGATACGCAACAGCCGGGTCGTGCGGGTGTCGGCGGGGAACTTGTAGGCGATGCCCCACCGCGGTGCCCGGCTGGACAAGCCGGCCTTGTCCCGGTCGGCGGGCTGGTCGGCCTTGATGACCGCCCCGTCCACGCCGAACCCCAGCACGCCACGACGGGCGTGCAGCGCCTCGACGGCGGCGATCACCTCGTCGATCGTCGGGCACAGCGGCATCCCGGCCGCCGACCCGGCGGTGGTCGCGACGCCGAGCCCTTGCAGGCGGGCCATCGCGGCGCAGTGCGGGATCGGTTCCCCGTCGCTGCCGCCGAGTCCGTGCACGGCGTAGGCGAGAAACGACAGCGGCGCGTCGTAGCGCCGGTCCTGCGCGCGTAGCGTCCCGGCCGCCGCGCTGCGCGGGTGGGCGAACGGCGGCTCGCCGTGACCGGTCCGCATGACCTGGGCCTCGGCGAAGTCGGCGTCGGTCATGAACACCTCGCCGCGCACCTCGACGCTCAGCGGCTCGGCCAACCGCACCGGCAGCCCGGCCGCCCGCCGCGCCTGCCCGGTCACGTCCTCACCGGCCCGCCCGTCGCCCCGGGTGGCCACCTGGGTCAGCTGCCCGTCGACGTAGCGGGCAGCGACCGCGAGGCCGTCGATCTTCGGCTCGACCGTGTACCCACCGGCCGGCCGGCCGAGCAGCCGCTGCAAGCGGGCCGCCCACCTGCGCAGCGTGTCTTCGTCGAACACGTTGTCCAGGCTGAGCATCGGCGTGCTGTGCTCGACGTCGCCGACCACACCGGCGCCAGCGGCAATCGCCTCGGTAGGTGACTCGGCGAGCTTCCACTGCGGGTGCGCTGCCTCGGTCGCGGCGACCCGGGCCATCAACGCGTCGTAGGCCGCGTCATCCATCACCAGGTCAGGACCGCCGTAGTAGGCGCCGGCGGCCGAGCGGACCTCGGCGATCGCCGACCGGTACGCCACCACCGAGTCGAACGCCTCAGCGAGCGCGGCATCGACGACCGGGTCGACAGCATCGATCAGATCCTCCAGATCACTGCCACCGGGATCGGGCATCGCAGTCCACCTCCTTTGGATTCCAGACGGTGTCGGGATCGAACACCCGCACCACCGTCGCTCGCTGCAGGCTGCCTGCCAAGCACATTGACCTGCCGCGCAGCCTAACGACCGGCTATGACATCCGGCCGGGTCAGGCATCCGCACGGTCCGCACCGGCCGACGTCCCGTCGCCGACGGGGAAAGCCGATGCGAAGCTCGGCAGCGTGCGCAAGCGAACGGCCATGTTCAGCGCGCGAGCGAGCAGGCCGTGCCGGTGAACCCGGCGACCGCTCGTTGCCGACTGGGCACGACCGCGTCGTCGGCGATGACCGCTGCCGCCGGTGGCTGATTGGCGTCGGCCCCACGTCGCGCCGCCATCGGCCACCCATCCGGGGCTGCGAGGCGACGCCACCGGGGCGCAGACCCCGGCCCCCGCTCTGGTGGGGTGTGCGGGCCGGCGGGCACGATGGTCGCCGTGTCCACAACCCCGACCCCGACCCCGACCCGGCCGCCCGGCGCCGTGCTGGAGGCGGTGTTGGAACGGTTGACCTACGTCAACGAGGAGACCGGCTACACCGTGGCGAAGGTCGCCACCAGCCGCGGCGGCGACGACCTGCTGACCGTGGTCGGGGCGCTGCTGGGCGCGCAGCCGGGGGAGAGCCTGCGCCTGTGCGGTCGGTGGTCGTCGCACCCGAAGTTCGGGCGGCAGTTCGAGGTCGAGTCCTACACCACGGTGCTACCGGCCACCATCCAGGGCATCCAGCGCTACCTCGGCTCCGGCCTGGTCAAGGGCATCGGGCCGGCGTTCGCGCAACGCATCGTCGCCCACTTCGGCCTGGACACGCTGCGGGTCATCGAGGAGCAGCCGGGCCGGCTGATCGAGGTCCCCGGTCTCGGCCCGAAACGCACCGCGAAGATCACTACGGCGTGGGAGGAGCAGAAGGCGATCAAGGAGGTGATGGTCTTCCTCCAAGGCGTCGGCGTGTCGACCTCCCTCGCGGTGCGGATCTTCAAGAAGTACGCCGACGCGTCGATCTCCGTGGTGCGCAACGAGCCGTACCGGCTCGCGGCCGACGTGTGGGGAATCGGGTTCAAGACCGCCGACACGATCGCGCAGGCCGTCGGGATTGCGCACGACAGTCCCGAGCGGGTCAAGGCCGGTCTGCAGTACACCCTGTCGCAGGCCACCGACGACGGGCACTGCTACCTCCCCCAACCCCAGCTCGTCACCGACGCCGCGAAGATCCTGGGCGTGCCCACCGACCTCATCGGCACCTGCCTCGACGAACTGGTCACCGCGGAAGGCGTGGTGCGGGAGGCCCTGCCCGGCCAGGACGGGCCGGTACCGGCGGTGTACCTGGTGGCGATCCACCGCGCCGAGACCGCCCTCGCCGGCTCACTGCTGCGGCTGCTGCGCGAGCGGTGTGGGTGCCGAAAACGTCATCCGCCCAGCTCAGGCGCGTCGGCGGATGTGCAGATGCGTGATCGCGGCTGGATCGGTGATCCGCGGTGGAGTCTTGCATATGGTGACACCCGCGTCGGCCAGCACGGCGTCGAAGGCGTCGGTGGACTGGCCGGCCCGGTCGCGGACGAGGACGTTGAACTGCTTGGCCCGGTGGCCGAGGTCCATGAGCAAGTTGCGGGCTTGTTGAGTGGTCCAGGGCCCGTTCGGGTTGCGGGTGACGCCGAGGATGTGCAGGTAGCGGCTGCCGACCTCCAGGACGAAGAACACGTACCGGCGCTGCACCGTGCGGGCGCAGTCGACGTGGAAGTAGTCGCGGGCCAGCATGGTCGAGGCCTGAGTCGTCAGGAACTGTCTGCAGGTGGTGTGGTCACGGCGCGCCGGTGCCGGTGGGATGCCGAGCCGGTTGAGGATCCGACGGATCGTGGACGCGCTCGCCTGGTGGCCGAGGCCGTGCCGTTCGCCCTGGATGCGTGTGTAGCCCCAGCCGGGATTGTCACGGGCCATCTGCTCGACCAGGGCGACGTCCTTGGCAGCGCTGCCGCGGGCGAGCAGGGCCAGCCATTCGGCGCCGCGACGCAACGCGAGGTAGCGCAGGCGCAGCGACATGAGCAACGATCCTGCCCCACAGGCGTGCGTGCCGCCGCTCAACCACGGCCAGGCGGATTTTGACACCCCGCGGGTTGGTGATCAGGGTCAGGTTGTGCGTGTCGTCGTAGTCGAAGGTGAACACGTGGTTCACCCGAGGTGATGTTGATCATGTGTTGTCGATAGGCTCGGGACACGGTTCGCTCTGGGGGGCGTCGATGCCAGGCGACTTATGGCTCTGCCCGCCGTGTGGCACCAGCAACGCGCCCACGTCGCTGTTCTGCGTGGAGTGCCGCAGCCCGCGGCCAGGGCCGACTCGCTGGCGGCAGACCAGCAAGTCGGATACTGATCCGGATACCCCACCCGTGCGAAGTCACAGCATGCCGGTGCCCGAGTCCATATCGGCACCGCGGCCCCGCCGGAACTGGCGGACTGCGATCACGGTCGCCCTCGCACTGGTCGTGGTCGGTAGCGCGATGGTCGCCGCCGCCATGGACCGGTCGCCCGAGGCTCGCACGGACCACCCGGTGATCCCCGCGCCGCCGGCCGCTGAGTCCGCGCTGGTGGCGCCCGAACCCTCGACAGCGGACACGCCGAGTCGGTTGGCCTCGGCGACCCCTCAGCGATCTGGACCGAGCCCGTCCACACCTGCGTCGGCGCTGCCGGTATCGGTGGGCATGGTGGACGTGCAGGCGGTGGCGGCGAATCCGTACGTGCTGGCCGTCGGCGGTCTGTTCGACAGGTACTTCTCCGGGATCAACGCCAAGCAGTACGTGCAGGTGCTCGCCCTGTTCGACCCGTCAGGCTTCCTCAACCCCAACGATCCTGCGCAGGTCAAGTCGTTCACCGAGGGCGTCTCGACCTCGACGGACAGCCAGGTGGTGCTCCGGTCGATCACCGACGACGCCGCTGCGGAGGGTGACCTTGACGTCCGGCTGACGCTGCAGAGCCACCAGGCCGCCGGCTTCGGACCGCCTGGCTCGCCCGACGAGACCTGCACCAACTGGGATATCACCTACCAGTTGCGCCCGGCCGGCGGTGGTTACCGGATTCTCAAGCCGCAGGCAGTCGCCCATACACCGTGTTGAAATTGCGTTGTGCAACTGCTGGGCAAGCCAGTTTGTAGGCGCCGGTGCGGTCCAGGGTACGACCGTGCTGTTGGGTGTGGGGTGCCACTTCAGGATGAGGGCTCTGGCCTGCGGAGATATGGTGGGGCAGGCTCGCTGGTGTGGTCGCTCGCACAGTTGCGTTGACGGCTGGCAAGATCGAGGCAGGCTTGAGCGGTGAGGTTGTCGACTCGTCCCCGCCTGGAGCTGCCACCGCGATCGGCATTCGCCGGGTTCCGGTTCCCGGCTGAGGTGATCGTGGTAGCGGTGAGGTGGTACCTGCGTTTCAACCTGTCGTACCGGGACGTCGAGGAGCTGCTGGTCGAACGCGGTGTCGAGGTCGACCATGTCAGCGTGTTTCGGTGGGTTGCGCCCGCGCACAGACGGACGCGCCTGCACGTCCACCTGGACACAAAGTGTTTGCGCCCGCTCCAGGTAAGGGCTAGTCGCCGACCCGACCAAGTGCAGCGAGATCGCTGTACAGGGTCTGCTTGCTCGGCGTTGACGGCGGCCGGCCCAGACACGCGGCCAAGGCGAGGCTCAGGTAACCGCCGGGGGTCGCATCCGAGTGGTCGAACGTCTGCCGGATCCGCGAGGCCGTGGCGTCCGGGAACCGGTTGAGGACCTCGGCTCGGCCTGCCGCTGGTCGCGAGGGCTTGCGTCGGTGCCGGCCGTGTACGGCATTCGCGTCACGCGGCCGGCGACGGCCGGACGTGCTGCTACGTAGCCGCAGAGGTCGACGAGGGTGAGTGGGTGGACTCTCCGTGGCAGGAGCCGGCAATGCCGGCGACGACACTTCCACCTGCGACGGCCGGTGGCCTGTTGGACCTGCTTGAGCGCCGAGGTGGGGTCGTGCGGGTTAGCGATCCGCCTGAAGCGGTGCGGGCGGCGTGGCGGCGGTTGCTACACGCGTGCAAGCAGGGTGGGCACGTACCGGAGGGCTGGCACCTGCGGCACCGTGGCCGGGACGCGGGTGACCTGGTGATCGAGTTGCGGGTTGGCGAGCACCCGGCCAAGTGCTATCAGCCGACCCGCACACCGACCCTGGCCGTGCCGGAGCTGTTGACCGACCCGCACCCGATCGTGGACGCGCTACGCAACCAGCCTGGGCGGCTGCCGGCGTCTCCGATCAACCGTTCCCGCACGCTGCTGTTGTTGGAGTCGCTGGTCCGGGAGGCGCAGCGGCGGGGCTATGTCGTTCACGGGGCGGGGGAGTCGGCCTCGACTGTGCTGAGCATCGAGGTGGCCGGGCAGCAGTACACCGTCACCGTGTACGAGGAGACCGGCGCCCGGTGGACGCTGCGACTGTGCCTGAACCTCCATGGCCCCGGCCAAGGTCGTGATCTGTGGACGGACTACGTCCGGCGGCCGGTCGAGGTGGAACTGTCCGCGATCCTTGACGAGATCGCCCGGCGGGCGGCGGAGATCACGGCCGAGGAGGAACGCCGGCAGCGGGCGCAAACCGAGCGGCAGGAACGCGAAGAGCAGCGCCAGGTCACCGAACACCGAGCCCAGGTGCTGCACGAGCAGGTCACCGCGTGGCGACTGGCCGAGGACATCCGGCATCACTGCGGGGAACTGGTGGCCGCTGGGCTGCCCCGCGGCGACGGATGGTTGCGGTGGGCCGGTGAGTACGCCGAGAGCCTCGATCCGACACTCGATCCGCCCGGGCTGCCCGCCCCGCCCACCGAGGAGGAGTTGGCGCGACAACGTTACGAGAGGCGGGCCGAGCGGCAGCGTCGCGATCGGGGAGAGGTCGAGCGGCCGCGGCCGTGGCATCCGAACCGGCGCTGGTGGCATCAGAGGTAGTGGGCGTACGCGCCGAGATACGGCCGCAGGTCCGCCCGGTCCGGTTCGGGCGTGGCCGGCGTGGCGGCAAGTGTGCAGCGCGGGTCGATGCTGTCCGCGTACTGCTCGGCCCAGGCCGCCCAGGCCAGCACGTCCTCGCGTCGGTCCTCGGGTGCACGTTCGACGCGGTCGCGTAGCGCGCGGCTGTAGGCGCGCACGTCGTCGGCGTAGCGGGTGTCGTTGATCCGCTGGGCGATGACGCGGCGGCGGTGGTCTTCCGCGAACTCCCGACGGGCTTCGGCCTCGGCGGCGCGACGGGCCTGTTGTTGCTGTTCGGCGCGGCGCTCCACTGCCGCGCGGTGCTCGATCTGCTGTTCGGCGTGTTCCTCGATGCGGGTGAACACGTCCCCGAGACACTGCTCGACGCTCACACCGTCGGTGTCGGTCCAGACGTCGTCCCGGCGGCGGCGCTGCGGCGGGTCCGTCTCGATTCGTAGGCTCAGCGGGGTCACCGTGTCGCCGTAGACCTTTATCTTGCAGTCGTCGCGCCCGATCCGCACGATCAGGCTGCCGGCGTCGTAGGGGTCGCGATGCTCCTGCCTGACGTAGACCTCGTAGCCGCGGTAGCGGGCCTCGTTGATGATGGCCTGCCACAGCCGGCGCATCCGCACGATGGGTTTCTTGCGGGCCATGAACTGGTACCGCACGCCGTACAGGCGTTGGTCCTGGCGTTGCAGTGCCCGGATCAGTTCCTCGCCCCGCGGGTCGGTGCTGGCCTCCTTCGACGGGATCGGTACGCGACGGCCGCGCAACTCGGCGGGACGGGGAAGCACCGGCGGTGGGGTCGAGACGCGCAGCATCTGCTCGATCTCGGTGTGGGTCAGTTCGTCATCGTCGGCGTCGGGCTCAGGCAGGAGACCGAGTTTCAGGGTCAGTCCGCCGTCGCCGGTCCACCGGTGCAGTCGCTGACGCCCCACGCGTAGTAGCCGCAACTGGGCGACCTTCGCCGCGCGGCGCCAGGCGGCCAGGTCCGCTGCATCCAGGTCAACCAGCCGTAGCTCCCCGCCAGCGTGCCGTACCTGCTCCAGGACCCACTCGGGGGTGATGTCCTCCACCGGCCGACGCGGGTCCACCCGGGTTGGCGAGGCCGCCCGGGCCGGGACCTCTGTGGATACGCCTCGGGGCCGGCCCTCCGCAGGGACGCCCTGGTCATCTTCCGGTGACGGGCGCGGCGACCGCGGCGCCGGCTTCGGGACCACCCGCCGGGCAGACCCCGCCGAGGGATCCCCCAGCGGGTGATGCCCATGTTCCAGGTAGAACCGTCCAGCATCGGTCAGGTCCGCGCGCCAGCCGCCACGCCCCCGGCGGATGGTCAGCAGCCGGCGGTCCTGCAACGACGCAGCGGTTCTCTTGTAGGACGCGTAGGCCATCTCGCCGTCCGGGCAACCGTCCGCGACCCAGCGCAGCACCCGCAACTGCCGGTCGTTCAACCGGCCGTACAGCTCAACCATCGGCCTCGCTCGCCTGCTGGGAGAGGTTACGTGGTGCTGCCCGCGCCGCTGGCACGCTATCAGGCCACCGGAGTCGACGCCGACGTCCCGCACGACGGTCGCGTGCGATGGCATCTGTCGCGTCTGGACCTGGCCGTTGAACATCCCGCGCGATCCTGCTGGGGCAGGGTGGCCCACCCGTCGAACGGGGACGCCCGTCGGTCCGGCGTCTCCTGCCAAGGCAGCGAGCGGCGGTGCTCGGTCACTTGGCGGGCCACAGTTCCCAGGTTCCGCGGGGGCCGCTGCGCACCTCAGCGTCCGGGAAGCGGGCCTGCGCCTCGGCGAGTTGTGGAAGAACCTCGTCGATCTTGCCGGCGGCGATGACGGCCAGCGGTCTGGGCCGGACGATCGGTTGCCTTGGCTTAGGTGGGTTCGGTGCGAAGAGCTCCCTCAGCGTTGAGGGCAGCATGGCTCGCCATTGCTCGCCGTCGAAGTCTGGAAGGGCGTTGTGCCCCCACTGGTGTTCTATCTGGTAGCTCGTGCAGGCCGAGCACCGAGCCCACCAGCCGGGCATGAGGGCCGCGATCTTGGCTGCTGTGGAGCCTGTCGGAGGGTCGGATCGGAACAGGCACAGCGACAGGGCGTACTCGTGCCACTGCGACGGAGCCTGGCATTCGGAGCACATGGCGGCGGCCTCGGGTGGGCGTATCGCCAGCAGAGTGTTGAGTCGCTTTCGCTGCTTGGTGTTGTGCAGTTCGCGTAGGAGCGGGTGGCGCCAGAAGGTCATGTGGGAGCTCAGGTTCATGTCGCGCCGTTCGGCGGGAGAGTATCCGCTGCTGTCGAGAATCTGCTCGGGGTCGCCACGCTTGCTGCGCAGTTGCTTCGCGGCGTCTTGTCGTTCGGCGATGCTGTGCTCCGCCTTGTCCTGCTGTGCCGAGCTGGCCGGTGCTTCCAGGACGTGAGCAAAGAAGGCTGCATCTGCCTCGGTTCGCATCAGCTCCAGGCGAAGAGTCTCGCGTTCCTTGTCGTACCTCTCGATGGCGAGCTTGGCCCGCCGCTCGCGTTCGACTTCGGTCCGACGATCGAGATCGTCGAGGTATGCCTTCGAGGCGGCGTCTAGATCATCGCCGTCGTCGGGCTCCGGTGCTCCGTTGTCCCATTCGTTAAGGGCTCGCGATGAAATAAGCTAGGTTTTCCGCTCCGTGATCTCTACAGTTGTGCTATGGCCGATGGTGGGCAGGTTGCGGAGTCCGCAGCACGAAGGTACGCGGTGTTGCGTGCGCATCTGGATGAGCGGCAACGT
>WNFU01003597.1_pt1 | contig 30638 bp, 21 predicted proteins | sample 5400121 | NCBI WGS metagenome assembly WNFU01 (sample SAMN13153360, study PRJNA577476) | soil metagenome | isolation source: 100 cm soil or saprolite under grassland replicate 1 | place: USA:California | collected 2016-06-15
TTTTCAACGCACTCAATGAGGCCTTCGACGCACTCGACACCCGCGATCCAATCGGCGATGAACGATTCTATGCAAGCGTTGAACCTGCCACCCAAACGCTGCACGCAGGCATCGAAAAAGCAGGCGCGCCCTTGGATGCGATCATCCATGCCACAGGTCACGCGCACATCGATGTCGCCTGGCTATGGACGCTGGGTCAGACGCGCCGCAAAGCAGAGCGCACGTTCCACAATGTCATCCGTTTGATGGAGCAATTCCCGGAGTATCACTTCACGCAAAGCCAGCCGCAGTTATATCAATTTATCAAAGAAGATCAACCCGCGTTATTCGAATCAATCAAGCAACGAATTGTAGAAAAACGTTGGGAACCGATTGGTGGTATGTGGGTGGAAGCGGATTGCAATCTCAGTGGTGCAGAGTCGCTGGCGCGTCAATTCCTGTTGGGACGCACATTCTTCCGCGAGCACTTCGGCAAAGACGCGGAGAGTCCCGTCTTGTGGTTACCGGATGTCTTCGGGTACGCCTGGGCCTTGCCACAATTGATCCAACAGGCGGGATTGAAATATTTTATGACCATCAAGATCGGTTGGAGCCAATACAACCGTCTGCCCTATGACACGTTCCTCTGGCAGGGCATTGATGGCACCCAAATTCTCACGCATTTCAGCACCGTGATGGAATTTGGCAGCCCGTATTTCAGCACTTACAACTCGATGGCCAACGCCAGTGAAGCACTCGGCGCGTGGAGCAACTTCCAGCAAAAGGAACTACACAGCGATCTGCTCATGGCATACGGTTTCGGTGATGGCGGCGGAGGTCCCACCCGTGAGATGCTTGAAAACATCGAAGTGATGAAAGACTTCCCCGCGCTGCCTAAGGTCAAACAATCGAGCGCGAAAGCATTTTTCGAATCCATTGCACCACTGACCGAATCAAAAATGATGCCCATATGGAATGGGGAACTTTACCTCGAATATCATCGCGGCACCTACACTTCGCAAGCGCGCAACAAACATGCCAACCGCAAAAGTGAATTTCTTCTGCACGATGCAGAGTTTATCGCATCCCTCGCCTCACTGCATACGAAATACAAGTATCCAATTACAGAATTTCAAAACGCCTGGCGCACGGTCTGTCTCAATCAATTCCATGACATCATTCCTGGTTCGAGCATTGGTCCGGTTTATGAAGAGTCGCAACAACAGTATGCTGAACTCACGCAGAATGTGACAGGACTTCGTGATGAGGCTCTTCACGTGCTTGCTCAAGAACTGGATGGAGATGTAATCCTCGTCAATGCGACGTCGTTCACACAACGAGGCGTAGTCTTTATCCAGGGCGCCTCGTCTCTGCACTTCATGCGGGATGGGCAACCTGTTCCCGTTCAACCAGCAGAGTCGGGTCTTTGGGCGGATGCCGGGGAAATCGAGCCATATAGTGTCGTTGCTTTACGGCAAGAGCCTGCCCTGAGAGAAGCCGAAGCGTCGAAAGTCGAAGGTCAATTGAGCATCTCCGCTTCCGACACTCGTCACCCGATACTCGAAAACGATTTCCTTCGAGTCGAATTCAGTACGGATGGCGACATCACGCGTATCTTTAACAAGCAAGCCAGTCGTGAAGTGCTCGTGCCGAATACCGTTGCCAATCAATTCCAGGCATTCGAAGACCGCCCAAAGAGTTGGGATGCCTGGGATATAGAGATTTTCTACGACGACAAGATGTGGCTGGCTGAGCCTGCGTCTTCCATGCAGGTGGTTGAATATGGTGAATTACGTCAAACGATTGAAATCAAACGCCGTATTTTGAATAGTTCCTATACGCAGCGTATTTCACTCAATCACAATTCTCCGCGTTTGGATTTCGATACCCACATCCAATGGAATGAACGCCATGCGATGCTCAAGGTTGCCTTTCCAGTGGACGTCCTTGCACCTCTAGCGACGTATGAGATCCAGTGGGGCAATGTACAGCGTTCCACCCATCGCAACACAAGTTGGGACTGGGCCCGCTTCGAAACCTGTGCTCACAAATGGGTGGACTTGAGTGAAGGCAACTATGGCGTCAGTCTCTTGAACGATTGCAAATATGGACATGATATCCATCACAACGTGATGCGCATCACACTTCTCCGTTCCCCCACCATGCCCGATCCCATGGCGGATTTTGGCGAACATCAATTCAAGTACAGCTTGTATCCACATGCAGGTTCGTGGAATGAAGAAACACTGAGAGAAGCGTATTTGCTGAATGATCCGATATTGGTCTACAAGTCGAAAGTTGAAAGTCAAAAGTCAGAAAAACCAATCTCTAATCTTCAATCCCTAATCTTGGTATCTGCGCCCAACGTGATTGTCGAAACAGTGAAACGCGCGGAGAATGGAGACGGAATCATTATCCGCTTGTTTGAAAGCCAGAGGAAACGTGGGCCGGTCCAGGTCCGGTTTGGAGGCGCAGTGGAATCCGTCTGGGCGACGAATCTGCTCGAGGAAAATGAATCCGCTTTGAGCGTGGAAAACGATTCGATCCTCCTAAATTTGAAACCTTATCAGATCGTGACGCTGCGAGTGAAGTTCAAATAACATGATCGCGACCGAAAAAGAGTTCCTCGAATTCTTGGATGCCAACCACTTTGCCTATCAGCGCATCGAACATCCGGCTGTTTTCACGTGTGCCGAGTCGGAGCTGCATCGCCCCAAGCTACCCGCGGTAAGTACTAAGAATTTATTCCTGTGCGACAAAAAGGCGCGGCGATTCTTTCTGGCAGTCACTGCCTGTGAGAAGACGATAAAGCTGGATACCTTAGCCCCGCAATTGGGAGTTGCAAATCTACGGTTTGCCTCTGAGGAAAACTTGCAACGTTTCTTGGGCGCCACACGCGGCGCTGTAACGATGATGGGCTTGGCAAATGACACGGAATATCAAGTGGAATTATGGGTCGATGCTGAAATCTGGCAGGCTGAATACTTTCTGAGTCATCCGCTTGTGAACACAGCAACCCTGATCCTTTCAAAAACAGAGCTGGAACGATTCTTTGTTCTGACTGGGCATACGTTGCATTTTTTTCATGAGTAAGGAGAGGAGTAGGTATGCGGATTGCATTTGCAGGGACAGGTTATATCAGCAAAATTCACGCACGCGCCGCACAGAATTGTGGTGCGGAATTGGTGGCGGTGGTCAATCACAGAGCCGAATCAATGGAGGCTTTTGCAAACGATTATGGGATTCCTCGCCAATACGAAAGTGTCGAAGCACTCTTGAAGGATGGCCATGTGGACGCATTGGTGGTCAGCACGCCCAATTATCTGCACGCCTCACAAACCATTGCCGCGCTTAATGCAGGGGTGCATGTCATGGTCGAAAAGCCAATGTCTATGAACGCACAAGAGGCAGAGCAGATGTGTGAAGCCGCAGAGAAATCCGGCGCGTTGTTGATGGTGGCACACTGCTGGCGGTTTGACCCGGATGTATTGTGGCTGAAAGAGCAATCGCCGAGGTTAGGAAAGATCGTTCGTACCAAAGGCATCGGCGTGCATACCCATTGGGGTCCCAGCGGATGGTTCACACAAAAGGAATTTGCCGGCGGCGGCGCGCTGGCAGACATGGGAATCCATGCGCTGGATACCGCACGATTTTTACTAGGCGATCCCAAGCCTATTGCCGTGTATGCAAAAATTGGAACTTATTATAAAGATATTGATGTAGATGACACAGGCGTGATCACGGTCGAGTGGGATAACGACGCGACGTCTTATTTTGAGTCGGGTTGGTGGCAGCCGCACGTCGATGGACCTGAAGCCGCGACCCAGTTATACGGCACGCAGGGCTTTGGTCAATTGTTCCCAACAAAATTGGAGTTACCAAATCGTCAAGGACAAAAAGTCGATGTGATCGATTCAGGCTTCAAATTCCCACGCCAGGATCATTGTCCACAAAGTTTATATGATACTCAATTCAAATACTTTGTACAATGTATTGAAAAGAATCACACACCTAGCCCAGGCGGGTTGGAAGGTTTGATGAACATGAAAGTTGTGGATGCGGCTTATGAAAGCTCGCGAACAGGAAAAGTTGTGGAAATTGAGTAATTCGGTGGTCGAGTAGCCGGTTTCACCTGCAGTTGAATTGCGGGTGAAACCAGGCGTAGTGAGACCATCATTAACCAAGAATATTCTTGTCACCTATTGGTCGAGACGCAAGCGTCGAGACCAACGGAACATAAATGGAGATTATATGACCATAGAATCCATCCTTCCAAAACCAAATATTTTTGATGCAAAGCGTGTGCTCTGCATCCAGCCACATTATGATGATAACGATATCGGCGCGGGAGGAACACTTGCATTGTTACAACAAAATGGCGCGGAGTTGTTCTATCTCACCGCAACAGATGATCTGATGGGCGTTGTGGATCATTCGCTTTCTGACGAAGAGGCCGCCCAGGCACTAAGACGCGATCAATTGGCAGCGGGGGAGATTATTGGCGTAAAAGAACAATTCTGGTTAGGTTATCCGGATGCGGGTGAATACAACTATTTCGCTTTGCGACGCGACTTCCTAAAATATATTCGCATGCTCCAGCCTGATTTCGTCTTGACCGTTGATCCCTGGCTGACGTACGAAGCTCATCACGACCACATCCAAACGGGCCTCGCTGCAGCGGAAGCCGTTATGTTTGCCAGTCTGACTAAGATCCCATCCAGCGACTCAACGGTTGATGCCGCCTATAAGGCACATAACATCCAGGGAATTATTTTCTATCACACCCGCGAGCCAAATCAGATCCTGGACATTTCAGAGACCTGGGAAGCAAAACTCGCGGCGGTGCACTGTTACGAGGCGCAGTTTACTCCTCAGGAAATGAATCAATTGGTGATGGCTCTGGATGCAAAATCGCAGCAGGTTGTTGCTGGCGAATCGTTTGCACGTGGCGAGGCTTTGAAGGTATTGCATACGAGCGCGTTACATTGTGGCCTGTGAAAAGCCGGTCAAAAATACATACCAGGCTTCCCGCCGGGGACGGCGGATTGAGCAAACTAATGGAATCTAGGAGAATAATTATGACACCTAACCCATTTCTCAAAAAATTAGGCTATTCAAATACCGATCGTCTCGTCATTATCCACACAGATGATATTGGCATGTGCCACGCCTCCGTACAGGCATTCAAAGATTTGTGGAAGTTTGGCACGATCACATCCGGCGCAGTCATGGTGCCGTGCCCATGGTTCCCGGCGGTGGCGCAGATGTGCCGCGCGAATCCTGAAATGGATATGGGCGTCCATGCGACGTTGAATGCGGAATGGGAAAGCTATCGGTGGGGACCCGTGTCGACGCGGGATCCGGAGTCAGGTTTGTTAGATGCAAACGGTTATTTCAATCAATGGCATCAGGCAGTATACGATAATGCCAAACCTGAGGCAGTGGAACATGAAGTCAACGCACAGATTGACCGCGCCCTCGCGGCAGGAATTGATGTCACCCACGTCGATTCGCATATGGGGACGATCATGAATCCAAAATTTATTCAATCTTATATCCAGGCTGCCGCAAGCAGACTTCTGCCGAATATGCTGCCACGCATGGATGCAACAGGTATGGAAATGGTAGGAATGAACGCGGATGAAAGGCAAGCGTATGAACCTATCATGCAGCAGCTTGAAAACATGGGTGTGCCGATGCTGGAGGGTCTTGTTTCGATGCCACTTGATGAACCGAATGGACAAATGGAGACTGCCAAAAACTTGCTGAGCAATTTACCTATAGGCATTACACATTTTATTTTGCATCCGTCTATTGATACCGCTGAATTGCGCTCCATTGCCCCGGATTGGGAAAGCCGCGTCTCGAACTACAACACATTTATGAGCGATGAATTGAAGAACTTCATTGAAGGTGAAGATATTAAGTTGATTGGTTATCGTCAGATCCGGGATGCGATGAGGAAGGGATGAACTATTTTTTAGGAATTGATGTCGGTTCATCGAAGACTCACGCGTTGATTGCCGATGAAACAGGCAAGTGTATTTCGTTTGGGAATGCTGGGGGTGGCAATCATCAAGCAATGGGTTATGAGAGATTAACGGAAGTCCTGCAAAAGCCATTTGCAACGGCGATTCAAATATCAGGTGTAGAAAAGGATCAAGTTGCGGGAGCTGGTTTCGGCATAGCAGGATACGATTTTCCGTCTGAGAGAGAAGATCATTTGCGGGCGATCGCGGCGCTCGGGTTATCTTGCGCTGTAGAAATCGTCAACGATGGCGCAAATGGATTGATTTCTGGCACGTCGCACGGAGTCGGTGTCAATGTCACGGCAGGGTCAGGCGTGAATTGCCGAGGGCGCGGTAAAAATGGAAAAGAGGGGCGAGTGGTCGGCAATGGTACAACATTTGGGGAATTCGGTGGCGCCATCGAAATCGTTTACCGCGCCATGCAATTTGTCAACTATGCCTGGATCAAGCGCATCCGGCCCACGAGGCTTACAAAAATTTTTCTGGAGGCCACACGCGCAAAAGATGAAGTGGATTTGATGGAGGGAATCTCGAACGAGCAATATCATTTATTTCCATATCTCGCGATTGAGATCATGAATGCTGCTCGAGAAGGAGATCACGCGGCACTGGAAGTCATAAGATGGTCAGGGGAGGAACTTGGCTGGCTGGCAGTTTCTGTGGCACGCCAAATCGAAATGGAAAATGATGAGGTTGAAATCGTACAATCGGGTAGTGTCTTTAATGCTGGCGAACTCATCATTGAACCGATGCACAGTGTTATCAAAAAATATGTGCCAAAAGCAAAAATGATTCGACTGGACGGACCTCCTGTCGTTGGTCCGCTCATGCTGGGCATGCAAATGGCAGGCATCGATCCATACTCGATGCGGAAAAAATTAATCGAGAGTGCAAAGAAAATTGTTAGCTAGCACTCTTGCATAAGTACACTGTCATGAGGAATGAACAGATTTGAACCATTCCCGCAAGAACACCGGGACATGTGAGTCACGGAAACACTGAGAGAAATAAAGGATTCCGTGTCTGCCCTGGCACCGTCCGCCATTGCGAAGCATCCCCGAAGCGTAGCGAGTGGGAGGCAGGTGAGTGTCTTCGTGGTTAGTTAAGAAGACTAATAAATGATTAAAGGAGCTTATGATGTCTGAATTAGCGATTCTCGGCGGACCCAAAACTCGCACAGAACCTTACCCTCAATGGCCCGTGTGGGATCAACGTGATATCGATGCGGTAACCGAAGTAATCAAATCCGGGCGCTGGGGTGGCTATCCATACCCAGGACCAAAGACTACTGAACTTGCAAAGAAATTTGCAGAGATGCAGGGCGGTGGTTATGCTGTGCCGATGGCAAATGGCACGGTGACCATGGAGGTCGCGTTGCGTGCGGCAGGCATTGGCTGGGGGGATGAAGTGATCGTCCCAGCTTATACCTTTCAGGCAACCGCCTCTGCACCGATGGCTACTGGAGCGATTCCGGTCATCGTAGATGTCGATCCAAATAACTATTGTCTCGACCCAAAGGCTGTAGAGAAAGCAATCACACCAAAGACTCGGGCAATCATTCCGGTACATCTCGGTTCGAACATGGCAGATATGGACGCAATCATGGAGCTTGCCGAAAAATATGAATTGATCGTGATCGAAGATTGCGCGCATGCCCACGGAGCCAAGTGGAACGGTAAAGGCGCGGGGACAATTGGTCACTTCGGTTCGTTTTCGCTTCAATCTTCGAAGACACTGACAACAGGCGAGGGTGGCATCTTATTATGCCGCACGCCGGAACTCGCCGCGAAAGCTGCCTCGATCATTGACTGTGGCCGTCCGCACGCGTTGGGTGGAGGCGCCGAGGATTACACTCAGGAATTTCAAGTCGGCGGCAATTTTCGGCTGAGTGAGATCGCTGCGGCGCTGGCGCTGGTCGGCATTGAGCGCTTCCCTGCTCAGGCAAAGGAACGCGAAGCGATGGCAGATTACATGGATGAGTCGCTGAGCGAGATCCCAGGCATTCGTCTTTTGAGACGCGACTCGCGTCATACCACCCGTTCCTTCTACCGTTATATCTTCGCCATCGACCCGCACACCTTCGGCATGGAACATGATCTGCTGGTCGGCGCGTTGAATGCCGAGGGTGTGGAAGGTTGGACAGGCTATGAAGCGATGAACAACTATACGTTGTTCCAGCCGCTAAAATCAAAATTGGCTGTGCCAAATGCCTTCCCGGAATATTTCGATTTCGAGAATATGGAATTGCCTGCAGCAGAACGCGCCTGTGAGCACGAAGCTGTGTGGCTGGATGAAAATATCTTCCGCGCTGGGCAAAAAGGCGTGGACGACGCGATCAAGGCAATCAAGAAGATCCAAAAAAATGCGGTTGAATTAAATGACGCAGCAGAAGAATTGAGAGAGAAGTATAGATAAAGCCAGAATTTTGTAGATAGAAAACCCCGATGTCTGTCATTCAACATCGGGGTTTATTGTTTAATCTCATTTGAGATTACAAGTTATCTCAAAATTGTCATCCTGAACGTAGTGAAGGATCTCTGTCACTGAAAGTACTAGACTCTCCCCGGCACCGAACCACCGGGGCGGTGTCGGTCGCGGAAGAACGCTTCCTCAGAGTGACATACCATTTTTGAGATATGTTCTTGACTTTATTGCGTTACTCCATCGGTGAGGTTTTGCCGTAGACGTCCGCGCTGACCTCGTAAGCATGCTTCTCCAAGGCAAGCGCCTCCGCACGGATCTCTGCCAACACATCAGGATTGAGCTGCGTGTGTTCGACCAGCTGCAGGGCTTCCTGGGTGGCATCCTTACCGCCCCAGTTGACTCGAACCTCACCCACCTCGGATACATAATATTTGAATTGGGCAGCGCCTACTTCTCCCAGGCTGGCCTCGGCGATCACCAATACGTCCTTGTAGCAATCCATGGGAACGCAGGTTTCCTGTCCCATCTTTTCTATCCGTCCGTAATCTGACCATTCCACCGCGGGTCCCCAGCCCTGAAAATAACTCGGTATGCCTACTTTAGGCTCTGCCATCATTTTGATGCCTGGCTTCGCATCTTCAATGCCAGCAATCCATGTTGGCGCATCGACAAACTTCCCATCTGCGAACTCTTCCGGATGCTCGCCCAAATACCAGACATTACCATCGTTATCCTGCGCGTAGAAGGCAATTTCTTTCTCGATGACCTCATCATTGTTGTAATCTACGATCCAGGCGACTATGGTGCGAACGCCCGCGATCTCCTTCGTCAGGTCTGTGATCGTAAACTCTATGCGACGAGCAAATTTATTCCCTTCCTCATCAACCGCGGTCCCCTCATACTCCCACTGTGTACCAGGTTGCATGGGTATCCATTTATTGGTGATTTCCGTCGAACGATCGAAATTATTAGGATCAAAATCTTTGAACTCTGCGGTTGCCTCCGGAGAGGTCTTACCACCACAGGCCGAAACAAAGATCATCATAAATAATATGACTGCCATAAATACAAAGCGAAGATGCCGCATACTTAACTCCTTTCTTTGAAAGCTGAACTTGCCGCTTATTTCATTAATTTCTAGTTTGGTCACGTATCTAAAACATATGTGCGGCACTTTGTAGAATCAGTAGACCGCATTTTGCGGTTTACGCATACGGTCTACTGATTATCAAACTTCATCCAATCATGTGTCAGCTTCGATATTCGTACGGCTTTTTACAAAAGATTAGCCCATTGCTATTCGAACTCGATTAAGCTGCCTGCGGGGCACTTTGGCGTGATTTTCCAAAGCGTAGATATAACGTGGGTACCACCAACAAATTGAGCAACGTCGAGGTGACCAGACCACCCAAAATGACGAGGGCCATTGGATACTCGATCTCCTGACCAGGGATATTGCCCGCGATCACCAGGGGCACCAGCGCCAAACCGGTCGTCAAGGCTGTCATCATGATCGGCGCAATGCGTTCGCGCGCCCCGCGTAGAACCAGTTCCGGACCAAAGGGCTCGCCCTCTTCCTCTTCCAAATGTTGGAAGTGACTGATCATCATGATGCCGTTACGGGTGGCAATCCCAAGGATTGTCAGCAGCCCCACTAGCGAACCGAGGGAGAGGATACCGCCGGTAAGATAAGCAGTTAGTACACCACCGACCAACGCCCAGGGCAAAGTGAAGAACGTCAAGAACGTCGGGCGCCAAATGCCAAAGGACGTGTACAGGAGGAAGAAGATCGCGATCACGGCAATCGCTCCAGCAGTGAGCAGACTCCGTTGAGCAGCTTGGCGTTCTGCAAACTCACCTTTGATCTCGAAATGATATCCGAGCGGGAATTCAATGTTATTCAATGTTTCTTCGACATCATCTGCCACTGAACCAAGATCGCGTCCTTTTACATTGGCGGATACATCTATTTTGCGGGACTGACCTTCGCGCTCGATCACGTTCGGAACGGGCACGATGCGAACATCTGCCACATCCGCCAGACGCACGCGACCACCATCGGGTGTATCGATCAACAGATTCTGAATATCGCTCAAACTATGGCGAGTTTCTGGCGTGCTCCACACGTTCACATCGTAGGTCTTCCCACCAATGTAAATGTCACCCCCCTCTTCGCCCTGCAACAGGAAGGCTGATGCGCGGCGGACATCACCTGGTTTGAGACCATACTGCTGAGCTTTCGCCAGATCAACCTCGATTTCCACCTGAGGCGTCTCCATGTGGAGTTCCTTTTTCAGATCCGCGATCCCTTCGATCCCTTCCAGGGCAGCCAGCACTTCATCTGATTTTTCACGGAGAACCTCCAGCTCCTGACCGTAGATACGGATGACCACCGTATCGCTTGAGCCGGTGAGCACCTCCCTGATTCTTTCCTTCAGATAGGTTTGGACATCGCGCACTAAACCAGGATAGCCATCTACTGTCTCTTGAACAGCAGCCAGCGTCTTATCATAGTCTACGGAAGGATCAACACTGATCCAGTTCTCTGTAAAATAGATGCCATAGGGTTCATCCGCACTCATGGCTTGACCAATATGAGAACCGCAGTTCCGCACGCCGGGAATGGTCATCAGTTCGTTACAAGCTTGGGCAGTAATGCGCCACATTTCCGGGTGCGAGGTACCAGGCTTGGTGATCCAGTGCATCAGGAAGTCACGCTCTTTGAACGAAGGAAGCAGTTCCTGTCCAAGGAAAGGCATCACGAAAAGACCGGCCAGAACGATGCCACTGGCAGTGCCGTACGCCAGGCTGGGTGTGCGAAGAGTCCGACCCAAAACACGGTCATAAATCTTGTGCAGCCATGGAATAATGGGAGACTGGCGGTGATCGATGGGCGCATTCGACAGGAGGATATAGACCATTGCTGGCGTGACAGTCAGGGCGATAATAGGAGAAACCAATCCTGCCACCACATAGGCAGTTGCCAATGGGAAGAAGAATGCACCTGAGAGACCCTGCAGGAAGAAGACTGGCATCAATGCTGAAATTTCGATCAGCGAGGCGTAGACGATCGCACCGCGCACTTCGATGGAAGCTTCCAAAACGATGCTCGCCGTCGATTGGGTACTGCCCTCTTTGCGAAGCCGGCGCAGGCGACGCACAATGTTTTCAACATCCACAATGGCATCGTCAACGACCGCGCCGATCGCAATAGACAACCCGGCCAGCGTCATGACATTTATAGGAACGTCACGCAGATTAAGGACGAGCAACGAAGCCATTAACGAGAGAGGGATGATGGTGGCACTGATCAGAGCCACCCGCCATTCGTAAAGGAAGAAGAGCAAGATAATGATGACTAGAACAGCGCCAATGAGCAACGATGAAGTAAGGTTGTGGATAGAGTTATCGATGAAGGTCGCGGGGCGGAAGATCGTAGTATCGATCTTGACTCCGGGTAGCCCGGGTCGCATCTGATCGATCGCTTCCTCGACGCCGCGCGTGACATCCAGCGTGTTTGCCCAGGGCAATTTCTCGACAATCATCATTAGGCCGGGGCCGCCATCGATGACAGCATCTCCAAAGAGCGGCCAGGTATCCCAGACCACATTGCCCACATCGCCTAACGTCAGAGCGGTGCCGTCGGCTTTCTTGCGATCATTGATTGGGACCTGTGCCAAAGTTTCCGGCGTGACGATAGGCAGAACAGAGCGAATCCCAATTCTCTGATTCGGGGTATCGATAAACCCGCCAGTGCCGATGACCGATCCTTCCGAAAACTGTAACAGTCCAACATCCAGGGCATCCGCAGTCACATCCATGACCTCTTCAAGAGGCACACCGTACGTGTTCAATTTTTCAAGATCAACCTGTACCTGCGGCATTTTGATCCGCTCGCCCCAGATCGGAGCGTTTGCCACACCCGGGACTTCGAGCAGGCGGGCACGGATCTTCCAGTAGGCAACCATCGACAAATCCTTTATGTCGATCGTATCAGAGGAAATCCCGATCTTCATCGCGCGGCTGGTTGACGAGAGAGGCTGAATCATGACAGGCGGAGCAGCCCAGGTTGGCAGGGTGGGGTAAACCGACTGAAGGCGTTCGTTCACCAACTGGCGAGCCTTGATCAAATCAGTTCCTGGTTTGAAAATGAGGACAATATCCGAAAGGTCAGGCACGGAACGGGAACGCATGATATCCAAGCCCGGCACACCATAGAGCGCCTGCTCCAGCGGGACGGTAACCAATTCCTCTACGGCGGAAGCCGAGAGACCTGTGGACAACGTCTGAACTTCCACCTTGGGTGGAGCGAACTCGGGAAATACATCCACCGCCGAGTTCGTCAGCCGACTGATACCGAAGGCCATCAGCACCACGGCCATAAACACAATTAGATAGCGGTAACGCAAACTTGCTGCAACAATCCAACGCATGTGGCACCTCCTGGTGCAATTATTTGGAAACTCCGGTTTCGGCGCCATACAACTCGGACACGCCCAGCGTCACAACCGCAGTACCTGAGTCAAGTTCCTGGGATAAAACCGCCTGATCACCTTCGATATGGTCGATAAAGATGGGTGCTCGAAGGAAGGTCAGGGGTGCAGGATTTGTGTAAACCCAGGTATTACCTTCCGTGTCGTAAATTACGGCAGCATAGGGGATCGAGAGCCCGCTCACTTCGGCTGTCTGGATGTCGAGCCGTTGAGCAGCCTTTTCGGTCAGGATCACGCGCTGGAAGTCTGTTCCTTCGATCGGCTCGAGGCTGACCGGACTGACTTTCGTAGATGAGCTTGCTTTCGGCGCACAGGCTGAGAGCAGGCTGGCAAGGATCAAAACCAAGATGATCCAACGATTAATTTGTTTCATGAGATACCTCCATTCAAAATATAGAAATAATTGATTAGACTTAAATTGCTGTTTCTCGCTCGAAGCGTGACATTATTCATGTGATCGCATCCTTCGCGAAATTCAGAAAAATATCCTGCAAGCGTCCTTCTTCCGGTGCAAAGCTCATAATCGGGATTTTTGCACGGATCAGCGCCCTCAAAATCCTGTTGACCTGATAGGTATTTACGGAGCTACTATTGGAGCCTGGAACAAGTTCCATTTCCAACCAGCCCTTGGCTTCATCTACATGAGTCAGTTTCAGGATATTTGGCATTCCATCCAGAACTTGTCGTGCTTCAAGGACGGCAGCTGAAGGAACCTGAACGCGCATGCAATTTTGTAGTGTAATAGTTCTCTGGACTCGAGCAATGACTTCCTCTACAGAACCTCTAGCCACAACCTGTCCAAGGTTCAGGATCACCACATCATCACATACGCGTTCAATCTCTGTTAGAAGGGGACTGCACAAAACGACCGCAGTGTTTCGCTCACGCGCGATCTGCTGAATCAGTTCGAGCAATTCCTGCTGAGCGCGTGGGTCTAACCCAAGCGTTGGTTCATCCAGAAAAACCACGACCGGATCATTAACAAAGGCACATGCAATTCCGAGCCTTTGCCGCATTCCATGACTGTATAAACCGATCAGCGATTTCGATCGTTGATGCAGCCCAGCATCCTGGATAAGAATTTGAGCATTTTGCCTGGCTTCGGAATCTGTCAAGCCATGCAGTTGACCGTAATAAGTTAGATACTCCAATCCGGTCATTTGTCTGGGAAAGTCCAGGTTTTCTGGCATTAGCCCGATCTTGCGACGTATCTGCTCTGGATACTTGGAACTAACGCCATCGATGACAAAGTAACCCGAATCAGGTTCCAGCATAGTTGTAAGGATACGGATGGAAGTTGTTTTGCCGGCGCCATTAGGACCCAGGAATCCGAGGATTCGTCCAGCCTTCAAGGAAAACGTTAATCCTTGAAGCGCGCGCCTGGGTCCATATGACTTCCGCAAATCTTCTGCCACCAAGACATCAGGCTGGGAGCTTATTTTCATGGAATAATGATCTGTAACCATTTTGTATTTTGCTCTCAGTCATCATTAAAGTTTCTAGTCGTAGGCTGCCACTGCTGGAACATCCGCGCGCTGGAAGCCGAGTTCAGATTCACGGCTGGCACCAAAGCGCAGGTACAAAGCGGGCAGGGCAAACAGATTGACCAGGGTCGAAGTGACCAAACCACCCAGGATAACGATTCCCATGGGGAACACGATCTCCTGTCCAGGAATATTGCCGGTGAGCACGAAGGGCAAAACGGCTAGACCTGTCGTCAGTGCAGTCATCAAGGTCGGTGCAACGCGTTCGCGCGAACCACGTAAAACCAGTTCAGGACCAAACGGTTTGCCTTCCTCGATTTCGATATGCTGATAGTGACTGATCAGCATGATGCTATTGCGAGCTGCAATTCCCAGGATTGGGAGCAATCCAAACAGCGCGGCGACCGAAAGTGATGAATTGGTCAGGGACGCAGCAACCACTCCACCTGCCAACGATGCAAGTAGGATCAACAAGGTTGCAATTGCCATGCGCCAGCTTCGAGCAGAGGCCTGCAGCAGCAGGAAAATCCCGATCAACGCGATCAATCCCGTGATGAGGAGGCGCTGCTGGCTTGCCTGGATTACGGCAGTATTGCTTAACACTTCAGCGTGATACTCGAATGGGAAGGCATAATTTTTCACCTTCGCCTGGATGTCACTCGCTACAACACTTGCATTTCGCCCTTGCACTGTGAAGCCAATATCTACGTAGGCAGACATGGCATCATGACGAATCACAGTCTGAGAGGCCGCGATCCGTATGTCAGCCACGTCCTTCAACAGGACTTGATTACCATCAGACGTCTGGATTGGCATATTGAGAATATCGGAAATGCTGTCACGCAGTTCAGGTTCGCCCCATACAACAACATCGAACACCTTCTGTTCCTGAAAAAGGTTGCCAACCAAAATACCGGAAAGCAGTGCAGCGGCTGTGCGGCGTACTTCACCAGGCTTGATGCCATACTTTTGAGCCGCGGCAAGGTCCACTTCAATCTCTAGGGTAGGTTCATCAGCAGGCAGAATCACATGTGAGTTGACAACGCCGCTGGTTCCTGTGAGCGATTTCTCAAGCTTGGCAGCTTCCGCACGTAGAACTTTCTGATCCTCACCATACAGGCGGAGGGTGACATCATCACTCGTGCTTGACCGCAGCGGCTGGCTGAGAATTTGCTGCGTGTACGTCCGTACTTCGCGGACTAAACCGGCATAACCATCTACTGTCCCCTGGATGGCAGAAACTGTGGAGTCGTAGTTGGCTTTTGGATCGATGCTGATCCATAGCTCAGCGGAATTGATTCCTACTACCTGATCTCCATACACAGCCCGACCCACATGGGCACCGACATCGCTCACACCGGCAATATCCCGCATTTCACTACTCATGCGCGAGACAATCCGACTCATTTCGGGATGAGAAGTGCCGGACGCGCCCTCCAGCTTGATCGTAAGATACGGCTCGCGGAAGGACGGCAGGAGTTGGTCTCGCTTGAGGAATGGGGTGATCACGAGTCCAGCCACAATCAGAACAATCACGATGGCACTTGCAAGACCTGGGCTTTTGACTGTTCGTTCCAGCGTCCGCTCGTAGCCACTTTGCAGCCGTGCGATCAATGGAGACTCACTGACACTCATCTGTCTCTTGGAGAGAAGCATAAAGCTCAGTGCTGGGGTAACTGTCAGCGCGACAACCATGGCAGTCAACACTGCGAGTGCATAAGAGATTGCCAGCGGTTGGAAGAGCGCAGCAGACATGCCTTCCATAAAGAAGACCGGCACGATCGCCAGCAATGTAATGAGTGTGGCAAAGAAAATCGAACTGCGCATCTCTGCTGTGGCTGCCAGGATGACATTTTCCGCCGGTCGAAGTCCACCCTCCTGGCGATTCTGGCGCAGACGCCGCATGATGTTTTCCACATCGATGACCGCATCGTCAACGACGATGCCCAGCGCGATCACTAATCCTGCCAGAACCATTGAGTTAAGCGTTGCGCCTCGCAGGTAGAGAACGAAAAGGGCCGCGAACAGGGAAACCACAATTGCCACCAGGCTGATCAACGCAGTGCGCCATCCATAAAGGAAAGCGCCAAGGACTAACACAACCAAGAGTGCGGCAATGATCAGAGACTGAGTCAGATTGGCAATTGCCATCTCGATATAAGTTGTCGGCCGGAAGAGCGTGGCATTAAACTCAAGGCCAGGAAGACCGGGTTGTAATGCGGCAAGGGCTTGTTCCACATCGCGGGTCACTTCCAGTGTATTAACTTCAGGCAGTTTTTCAACAACCAGCAGCAGGTTGGCGCTGTCATTGATGACCGCATCACCAATCAATGGCTGATGATCTTCCACCACATTCGTGACATTGCCCAGGAATAATCCATCTGAACCTTCTATCGGGACTTTCGCCAATTCTTCAGGGGAAGAGATCGGCAAAACATGCCAGACGGTAAGTCGTTGGTTGGGGGTATCAATGAAGCCGCCGGAACCGGGTGAGGAGGCTTCCAGGAATGTCAATGGCGAAACCCACAATGCATTCCCGGTGGTTTCAATAATTTGGTTCAACGTAACGCCTTTGGCTTGCAATTGCTCCGGGTCAACCAGCACTTGAAGCTGTCGATCGCGGTTGCCCCAAATCGCTACATGCGCCACGCCGGGGACACCCATCAACCGAGGCGCAATCGTCCAGCGAGCGAGCACGGACATATCGATCAGAGACAGATCCTTAGAGGAGAGCCCCACGATCATGAACCGGCTTGCTGAGGACAAAGGCTGGATCATCGTCGGTGGTTTCGAAACATGAGGCAAACCCACCGCCGACTGCGAAATACGCTCAGCCACCATTTGACGGGCACGGAAAAGATCGGTTCCGGGCTCAAAGTAAGCAAGCACGGAAGAAAGTCCGGGCACCGACTCGGAGCGAACAACATCCAGCCACGCCACACCGGCCAGCAGGTCCTGCTCCATTGGAACCGTGATCATTAGTTCCACTTCCTTTGCAGAGAGGCCCAGCGCCTCAGTCTGGATCTCCACATAGGGTGGGGAAAATTCCGGCAGGACATCAACTGGCATCCCGCGGAGTTTGGTGACACCGAACGCCATCAGAGCGATGGCAATCGTAATCACCAGGAACTGAAACTTCATACTTGCTCCTACAATCGAACGCATCATAACTTAGTACCTCCTTGAGTTGGGAATAAGGATTGGAGAATAACGATTAACCAAATATCGATTTGGATAACTTAAATGAAGAGTGAGGAACAGGAAATGAAAGACGGCTCTAATAAATAGAGCCGTCTTTAAAAAGGGATAGGATATTAAAGCATTAACATGATCGAGGGTGCGATCATTGAAGCGACGGTGTTTTGAGCGGCCGCCCAGATACACTACACATAAAGCAAATATAGATATCCCCAGCCTCAATAAAACTGACATTTGATGAATCGGGATTCGAATCCAAGATGGGGGAAAATCTATAACGGAAAAGTTATCATCCTCCGTATCCGTAAGGTCATCCTCTTCCTGTACGTCAATAACGCTTGTCCCCAATAATGCAGGCACAAAGAGAACAGACAGTATCAATATGAGGATGAAGAAAATATTGCGAACGTTTTGAATCATGATGGCCCAGTCAAGGTAGCGATGATAAATCCTTGTTGAATAAGAGCTTGTTTAAAATAAGATAATTAAGGTCTATAATCCTTATTGTTATCATAACCATTTGCTCTTAAGAGACTCTAAACGAATTCTTACGATTTTCTTAATGAATCTGCATACTTTCACGGTCAGTCTTCGCCGGATATAGGCTGTGAGTCGGGAGAACTTCGCATCACGTTTACGGAAAGCATAAATGCTGTTTTGATCGGCAAGAGAATCCAATCGAGCAGGCTGTTGACAAATCCCATGCCCTTCGCGATCCACTTGAGAACAAACTGGAATCGTTGAAGAAAGGAAACATGAGCATACGCTAGGCAAAGCACAATAATTCCGGCTGAGATCGCAAACCGCGTCAGGTCGGATATTTTAACTCCCCACAATCCCTCCATCATCAATTGAACGCCAATGTTGAGGATCAGGATGTAAGCCGCTTCTTTTAGAATAGGCTCGCGGATGATCGCGTAACTAAAGATCCCGGCGGCAAAGCGCATCATCAGAATCCCTATGCCTACACCGAGCAATACAACCCACAACTGGTTTGATAAGGATACTGCCGCAATCACATTATCGATGCTGAAAATCAAATCCATGATCTCAACCGTAAGCACAATCCCCCAGAACGATGGATGGAGCGCCTTGTGCCTTTCCTCTTCCGTCTCCTCATCCGGCGTTAAATCCCCTAGCTCATCGAACGCCAGACGAATTAAATAGGCAGCGCCGACTAGTCTGACCCAGGAATTATTGATCAATAGGCTTGCCAGAAATAACATGGCCCCCCGTCCTACGTACGCACCCAACAACCCAACACGCAAGGCCGCAATGCGCTGATGACCTAACAAAGGCTGAACGCGTTTGCCTGCGTTTTTCAGCCAAACAGGCCAGGGAATCCCTTCATTATCTGGCAATGGGGAAACCAGAACGCCAAGTACGGCAGCATTATCAATGGAGAGAATGCCTTCCAGGAAAATGAGTTGCAGGATAATTAAGATAACAGGCCAGTACAGATTCATAATATTTCTACAGAGTGCCGCATAATTAACTAAATTTGAACTTTGAATTTTAGCCGGCAAATAACTTTCAAAAATTTAGTAAATAATGAGACGAGCGGTAAAAGCAGGAGCTCAAAACCGAATAATTTTTTGCGGCTCGATCAACTATTTACTCTACACAAAGATCCTTTGTGCCTGAGTTGAAATCGTGTATGGGAGGGTGGGATGGTTGATAGCATACAACATCCCATACACTTTGATCGCTTCTCATATAAGATTTATTGCATTGGCGTCGTTTCGCCATAGGCATCCGGGTTGACCTCGTAGGCATGCTTCTCCAACTCAAGCGCCTGCGCATGCACGTCTGCCAGCTCGTCTGGGCTGAGTTGCTTGTACTCAACCATTTCCAACTCTTCTTTGGTTGGATCATCGCCTTTCCAGCCGATTCGAATTTCGCCTACGTTGGGCGCGTAGTATTTGAGCTGGAAGGCACCCGGTTCTGTCAGGCTGGCTTCGGCGTTCACCAGTACATCCTTATAGCAGGCGACCGGAACACAGTTTTCCTGGCCCATCTGCTCCACCCGCCCGTAATCCGACCAATCGACCTCGGGCCCCCAGCCTTGATAGACATTAGGCATCCCCAACTGCGGCTTTGCCATCATCACGATGCCTGGCTTGGCATCTTGAAAACCCGCTATCCAAGTTGGCGCTTCGATGAACTGCCCATTCTCGTAATCCTCCGGATGCTCGCCGAAGTACCAGACGTTCCCGTTGTTATCCTGGGCATAGAAGGCAATTTCTTTTTCACCCAGCTCTCCATCAGTAAAGTCCGCAATCCAGCCAACGACCGTATTTACTCCTTGGATCTCTTTGGTCAGGTCAGTGACGGTGAACTCTATGCGACGATCTATATTATTACCCTCGTCATCAATCGCCGTCCCTTCATACGCCCAGAATGTGCCCGGCTTCATAGGTATCCATTTGTTGTTGATATCCGTCGAATTCTCGAAATTAGCTGGGTCAAAGTCTGGAAACTGCGGCTCGGCAGACTGATCACTGCTAGCTGGTTCAGTGGCCTCCTCCGTCATAGCTGGTTCCGCCGTCTCCTCACTGGTAGCTGGTAAAGGGGGACCCTCGCTGATAACCGGCTCCGATCTCGGTGCACAAGCCGAAACCAAAATCATTAGAAACAAGATGACTGCCCCGACTGTATTGTGAAAACGCCGCATTTCAATCTCCTATTCTGAAAAAACCTGATCTTTATATCAATAGACCGTAAGCTTATTGATGCGGCTTACGGTCTATTGATATCAAACTGCTTACGAGTTCTATCATGCGGCTTGAGGAGCACCCTTGAGTTCCTTGGGGTCTTTGCCAAACCGTAGATACAAAGTTGGTACCACAAGCAGGTTGAGCAGGGTGGAAGTTGCCAAACCACCTAAAATCACGATGGCCATTGGGAATTCAATCTCCTGCCCGGGGATATCACCAGCAATGACAAGAGGCACCAGGGCCAAACCAGTCGTCAGGGCCGTCATCAGGATCGGGGCAAGTCGTTCACGCGCGCCACGGATCACAAGTTCAGGTCCGAACGGAACGCCTTCCTCATCCTCCAGATGCTTGAAGTGGCTGATCATCATGATGCCGTTACGTGTGGCAATTCCCAGAATGGTGAGGAAACCGATCAGCGAGCCGAGGGAGATCACACCATCGCTTGTGAAGAAGGCCGCCAATAAACCGCCCGCGAGGGCCCATGGCAAAGTGAAGAAGGTGAGTCTTGCCAGGCGCCAATTTTCCAGAGAGGTGTAGAGCAGGAAGAAAATCCCGATGACAACGATGAGGCCAGCAATCATGATTTGGCGCGAGGCAGCCTGACGTTCCGCGTATTCGCCCAGGACTTCCGCATGATATCCCAACGGGAAGTCTACGGTCTTCAACGCAGCGTCAACATCGGCCGCTACGGAACCCAGATCGCGTCCTTCGAAATTCGTGCTGACATCGATGCGACGCGAGGCGTTATCACGATAAATAACACTTTGTGCAGAGGCGATATGCACATCCGCTACATCGCCCAAACGCACATGACCGCCATTAGGAGTATCGATCAGTAGATTTTCAATACTGCTGAGACTACTGCGCGCTTCCGGGATACTCCACACGTTCACATCATAGGCTTTGCTATCTCTGAAGATATCTCCCACTTCTTCGCCGGCTACCATAGTCGCAGCTGCCCGACGCACATCACCCGGCTTGACGCCATAGCGTTCGGCGGCTGCCAGGTCAACCTTGACCTGGATTTGAGGGATCTCGGATTGCAATTGCACATGCAAATCCACAAGTCCATCCACCTTGGAAAGAGCCTTCTCCACCTCATCCGCCTTGGCATGAATCTCTGCCAGATCGGGCCCATAGATGCGGACCACAATACTTTCGCTGGCTCCTGAAAGAACCTCCTCGATCCTTTCATTGAGGTAGGTCTCCACATTGTGGAAGAGCCCGGGATAGCCGTAGACCACTTCCTCGATAGCTCCTAGCGTTTCCTCGTAATCCGCGCTGGGATCGATACTCAACCAATTCTCACCGAAATTGACGCCGACAGTTTCATCAGCCAACAAAGCTTGCCCGATGTGAATTCCGACGTTTCGCACGCCCGGAATGGCACGAATCTCATTCCCAAATTTTGCTGCAATCCGCTGCTCTTCGATCACCGAGCTGCCAGGCTTGGTGATCCAATGCGCCAGGAAGTCCCGTTCCTTGAACTCAGGGAATAAGGACTGTCCGAGGAAAGGCATGACGCTGAGAGCGCCAACCACCATGACGGTGATCGTTGCATAAGAAACCCACGGCCTCGGGACGATCCGTGCCAACACCCAGTTATAGCCTCTGTGTAGTATAGGAATGATCGGAGATTGGCGGTGTTCAATGGGCGCGTTGGATATGAAGATCAACACCATCGCGGGCGTGACGGTCAGCGCGACCAATGGGGAGACAAGCCCTGCCACCACATAGGCAGTGGCAAGCGGCTGGAAAAACGCGCCTGAGACACCTTTGATGAAGAACACTGGCAACAACGCGGAGATCTCGATGAGGGAAGCATAGACAATGGCGCCGCGCACCTTGATCGAAGCATCCAGGATAATGTCCGCGATCGGCATGGTGCTGCCGTCCTTACACAATTGACGGACACGCCTGACGATGTTTTCCACATCGACAATGGCATCATCCACGACCGCCCCAATGGCAATGGAAAGCCCAGCCAGGACCATCACATTGAGCGTTGCTCCCTGGACATGCAGGACCAGCAGCGCAATCATCAACGAGACCGGAATGATCGTTGCGCTGATCAACGCAACCCGCCACTCATACAGGAAGAGCAGTAGAACCAGCACCACGAGGAATCCACCGATCAGGAGTGAATCAGTAAGATCTTTGATGGCTACCTTGATAAAGTCAGCGGGTCGAAAGATGGTGGGATCCAGTTCGATGCCCGGCAGGCCCGGGCGCAATTCAGCGAGCGCAGCTTCCACACCCTTCGTTATATCGAGTGTGTTCGCCCACGGATATTTCTCCAAAACCAGCATCAGCCCCGGACCGCCATTGATCACGGCATCCCCAAAGAGCGGCCAGGTATCCTCAACCACAACGGCCACGTCTGCGAGGCGCAATGGCGTGCCATCACTTTTCTTTCTATCGCCGATCGTCACCTGCCCCATATCCGCGGCTGTCTTGATGGGCTGAACGGACCGGACGGCAAGGCGCTGATTGGGGGTTTCGACGAACCCGCCGGTACCAATCAAGGCTCCATGCGAGAAATATAATATCCCGACATCCAGAGCATTGGCAGTGGTTTCCATCACCTCATCGAGCGTGACGTCGTTAGCCAGCATCCGATCAGGATCTACGCGTACCTGCATAATCTTGATGCGCTCACCCCAGATGGCTATATTGGCAACACCGGGCACGTTCAGCAACCGTGAACGGATCGTCCAATAGGAGATCATCGACATATCCTTTATGTCGACCGTATCAGAGGAAACACCGATCTTCATAAACCGCCCGGTGGTTGACACCGGCGGGATGATGACCGGCGGGGCAGCCCAGGTGGGAAGCTGGTTGACGACTGTGGCAAGGCGTTCCTGCACCAATTGCCTTGCGTACAGGATATCGGTTCCAGGTTTGAAAAGGAGCTCAATGGATGACAAGTCGGGAAGCGACTTGGAGCGCATGATTTCAAGCCCATCGATGCCATTGAATGCCTGCTCCAGCGGCACACTGATCAGAGACTCCACCTCTTGTGCGGTTAATCCGAGAGAGGGAGTTTGAATCTCCACGCGCGGTGGCGCAAACTCAGGGAAGACATCCACCGGGTTATCGGAGATTTGTACGATGCCAAAGACCATCATGACCGCGGCAATGGCCACCACCAGGTAACGAAACTTAAGACTTGCCGCTACGATTGAGCGCAACATGATTGACCTCCCTTCCGGGTCATTCTTCTTCGAACTCAGATTCAGAGCCGTATAATTCGGTCGCGCCCAGAGTCACAACATTGGCGCCAGCTTCCGGCCCTTTTGAAAGAATCACTTTGTCGCCTTGAATGGAATCAACAGTGATCTCTTGCCGCTCAAAGGCCAGAGTCCCTACATTCACATACACCCAGGCTTGGCCGCTTGTATCGTAAAGGAGTGCCGCGTAGGGAATGACTACCTGACCCTCCTGAGCAACCACTGCAGCAGTCTCCAATCCAAGCCGTTCGGCTGCCTTTTCGGTCAGGGTCAAACGGTTGAGATCAGTCCCCGCGATTGGCTCAAGTGTGACAGGTTTCTCTTCCTCTTCGGGTGCTGCGGCAGGCGCGCACGCCGAAAGGGGGAGTACCAAAAGGATTACAATCAACATTAACAATCTAAAATTGAGTTTCATGAGTTTCTCCTTCCGAATTCAATCATTGTTCACATATATATTTTCAGGATGAGTCTTTTAATCAGCCGAAGCTGGGACATCCGCAGTTGTAGGTGGCAGGATCTCAAGATCCCGTTCACGGCTGGCGCCATAGCGCAGATAGAGAGCCGGTACCACAAACAGGTTGATGAGCGTTGTTGTAACCAGACCTCCCAGGACCACAACTGCCATTGGACGAATTGTTTCGAGACCGGGAATGTCTCCCAAAATCAAAGAGGGGATCAACAACAGGGCGAGAGCCAGTGCAGTTGCCATAATGGAACTGAGGCGTTCGCCCGCTCCACGAAGAATGAGCTCTGAATTAAAGGGTAGGCCTTCATTCCGCTCAAGACGATAGAACTGCTCGATCATCACAATGCTACTGCGTACGCCAATTTCGAACAGAACAAGGAAACCAATCAACGCTCCGAGCGAGAGGCTGCCTCGGGTGGCAATGATCGCTAGAACACCACCAACTAATGCGGAAGGCACTGTAATGAAGGATAGGAACGCAAGGCGCCAGCTTCGATACGCTGCCTGCAAGAGGAGGAAAATAAGCAGGACTGCAGCCGCGGTAAAGATGTAGAAGCGGGAAGAAGCAACTTGTTGCCCAACAAAGCTTGTCAGAACCTCAGCATGATATTCGAGCGGGAATTGCATGGTTGATATCGTTTGACCGTATCGTGCTCTATCACTGTTGGGACAGACACAATGCGTACCTCGGCGATATCGCCCAGGCGCACCTGCTCGCCACTGGGTGTTTCAATCAACATCTCCTTGATGCTACTCATGCTGCTGCGCGTTTCCGGAGTGCCCCACACCACCACATCGAATACTTTCTGTTCCTCGAACAGGTTACCGACCATAACGCCTGATAAAAGAATGGCCGCCGTTCTACGGACATCTCCAGGTTTAATTCCGTACTGCTGTGCCTTGGCGATATCCACCTCGATCTGGAAAGTGGGCTCTTGCACTGGAAGATCCACTTTAAGGTTTGAGATCCCGTTCAGCCCGGTCAGCGCCTTCTTGACCTTGTCGGCCTCGCTTTGGAGGACCTCCTGTCTGTCTCCATAGATGCGGACGTTGACGACATTCTCGCCGGCTGCTGTTAATTCATTGGTTCGATCCTGCATGTAGGTCAGTACTTTGCTATCGAGTCCGGGATAGCCTTTAACTACTGCCTGGATGGCAGCCATCGTCTTGTCATAGTCAGCCTGAGGATCAATAGTGACCCATATCTCGCTGGAATTGATATTTACCACCTGATCTCCCAGGACGGCACGACCCATATGCGCGTCGACGTTGGCAACGCCGGGAAGGGACTTCAATTCAGTGCTGAGGCGAGTATCGATCCGGCTCATTTCCGTTTGTGACATTCCAGCTACCCCCCTCAATTGGACCAACAGGTTACGATCCTTGAATGTTGGAATCATGGAGCGGTTCAAGAAGGCGAAACCTGCAACGCTGACCAATGCACCTACGACCAAAACCAGCATGAGCGGGCGCAGACGTTGAACAACTTGCCCCAGAGCCCGCCGATAGGCCTGTTGCTGACGCTCAACAAAGGGAGAAACACGATTGTCATTCTTCACATTGCTCATGAAAATCAGGCTCAATGCCGGGGTTACCAGCAGAGCAACGACCATGGAGACCAGCACCGCCAGTACGTAAGTGAATCCCAGTGACTGGAAAAACGAGGCTGACAAACCACTAAGGAAAAAGATCGGGGCAGCCGCAATGATAATGATCAGTGTGGCATAGGTCATGGCGCTGCGTGATTCGGATGCTGCCTCAGCAACAATGTTAAGCGTAGCCTGCAGATTCCGTGCATTTCCCTGTTCACGCACTCGACGCAGAATGTGTCCCACATCCATGATGACATCATCGATCACGACACCGAGCGAGGCCAGCAAACCGGCCAGCACGATGATATTCATGGTAGCCCCGCGCTGGTACAGCACCCAGGCGGCTGCGATCAACGATAAGAGAATGGAGACCGCGCCAATAATTGCGGCACGCCACCCGGCAAACAAGCCAAGCAGCAGGATAAGAAGCAGAAAGCCGAGGATCAATGCATTGCCAACATTCGCAATGGAACTTTCGATGAAGTTGGCAGGGCGAAAGATGGAGGAATCTATTTTGATGCCGGGCAGTCCTGGCAGCATTGCCCGAAGCACATCCTCCACGCCGCGGGTTACTTCCAAAGTATTGGCGCCCGGGAATTTTTCCACCACAAGCAAGAGACCGGGTTTTTCGTCAAGGATGGCATCACCGATCATTGGCTGATGGTCTTCAACCACTGTAGTAACTTCACCAAGCCGCAAATTTTCCGCACCCTCGATAGGCACCCGCGCCAAATCGGCGGCGGAGACGAGTGGCGAAAGATGCCAGATGCCGAGCCTTTGTTGGGGTGTATCAATGAAGCCACCGGTGCCAGGTGTGGAGGCTTCCAGAAAACTCAAGGAAGAGACCCACAAGGCATTTCCGGTTGTCTCGAGAATCTTATCCATCGAAAGATGATTCTCGCTGAGCCGCTTCGGGTCCACCTGCACCTGAAGCTGCCGGTCTCGGTTGCCCCAGATCGCCACGTTAGCCACACCTGGCACGCCCATTAATCGCGGTCCAATGGTCCAACGCGCCAGAACCGACAACTGGATCAAAGAGAGTTCCTCTGACGAAAGTCCAACAATAATAAAACGGCCTGTGGCGGATAAGGGCTGGATCATCGTTGGCGGTTTTGACACGTGTGGCAACGCAAACGCCTGTGCAAGGCGTTCCGTCACCATCTGCCGCGCACGGATGAGATCAGTACCGGGGTCGAAAGTGAGGACGATCGAGGACAACCCTTCCACCGACTTCGAGTGGATGGTATCCAGCCACGGCACCCCATTGAGCAAGTCCTGCTCCATCCCCAGGGTGATCAACTGCTCCACTTCCTCCGCTGAAAGACCCAGTGCCTCGGTCCGAATTTCAACGTATGGAGGCGAAAATTCGGGCAGGATGTCCACCGGCATCTGACGCAACTGCGCAGCGCCTGCCAACATCGCTACCACTGCAAGAATGACAACAAGGAAGCGTAAATTCAGGCTTGATCCAATCATCGAACGTAACATAGTTTATTCTCCTTCTGAAATCTTTTCAGGCAAAAGCTGCACTGAAAGGTTGGCTTTAACTAAATAAAAAACGCCTGCCTCAGGGAACCCTTTAAGGCAAGCGAATATGACGATCTCGAAACCAATAATAATGGCTGTTATCAACATCCCTGCGCTGGTCATAACCAATTCCCTTTTCTGCAAAAAATAACAATAGGATAAAGCAGCTTCAAAAAATTCTAACTCATATCAAATTAGGTTAATTACTATTGTACGCAGCTTTGCTATATGAGTTCTATATTAATTCTTAATGATTTCTTAATAAAAAACCTGGAAAGACGATCGTCTTTCCAGGTTTTTGAACAAAGTCACTTGAGCAGGAAATACTTTTTAAACTTTTAATCTGAGTTCCTGTTTCTCAAAGATATATCCCATCCCATGAATCGTCATAATATAACGCGGATTTCTCGCATCTTCCTCAACCTTTTTACGGAGATGTGAAATATAAACATGCACATGCTCCATGCTGCCCAGATATTCATTTCCCCACACATTGACCAGGATTTTTTCAAATGTGAGCAGTTTGCCAGCATTACGGGCCAGATACACCAGCAAACGGAATTCGACTGGAGTTAGCTTGATTCGTTTTCCATGGATCAGAACTTCGTGCTTTTCGATATCAATGCTTAAGTAGCCGTCGTTATAACTAAAAGAGGCTGAACTTCCGTTATGCCCATTATGTCCGTTATATCCATTATGCCCATTGTTTCCGTTATGTCCATTGTGACCATTGTTTCCATTATGGCCGTTATGACCATTGGCACGCTGGGAACGACGTAATACGGTCTGCGCCCGTGCCAGCAAAATCTCCGGGTTGAAAGGCTTGGACAGGAAATCATCTGCTCCCGCTGCCAACCCTTGAAGTATATCCTGCTCCTGATTGAGCGCCGTTAACATGATGAGCGGGTCATCTGAAACCTGTCGGATCCTCTGACACACATCGAAACCGTTGCTTCCTGGCATCATTACATCCAGGATGATCAGGTTGGGATGGTGCATAAAGTACTTGCTAAGACAATGTCTCGACATACTATCCGATAAATACAAAAAGAAAACTATAAATATAATTGTACCGAGGTTCGAAAGTAATACAGCCATTTTATTTTACATCTGAATACTTATAACTTTGACGTGGCTGATCTCAAACATCTTTCTCGCTGAATATGTTTTAGGATGGTCACGTAGTAAGGCAAAACCGCTTTAAGTACATTCAGCCTGCAACATTTCTAGTTACAGGGACCGTCTATATCAAGACGATGTATGTCTAATTTGGTTACATCGGAAATGCTTAAGTAACGATCTGGAAAATTGGGAGAATCATTTTTAGTTTACTGGGGAAATCTACAGTTGACAATCATCCATCGTTCCCATTTTCCATCATGATTATCTTCAGGCGAGATCCTACAGCTTCATCTCCATGATTGGAAGGATACGGGGCTCATCGTCCACGTCTGAATGTCGCTCCCCTACCTGAACCATACCCATCTTCTCATAAAAACCCACCGCATTCGGGTCTGCTTCCAGTTTCAGGGTTTTATAGCCACGCTGGCGTGATAACTCTGTGGCATGCAAAAACAATTCCTTCCCAGCACCTTTGCCAATAAATTCAGGAGATACCCACAGGTTTTCAATCCACGCGTTTCCGGCTTCACCCAACCTTCATTCTCTCCGAAATATTCAGGGCTGAAGGTTAACTGCGGCTTCCAAATTTCCATCCAGCGTCTTGGGTAACCCCAATGGGCTTTCGCAGAGAAAGCGATCTGAGATAATACGTCGGCTTCTTCAGGCAATGCGCGGCGGATTTGGAGGTTCATTAGCCACGAATTTCGCGAATTATCGCGAACTTTTATTGTCCGACTTGACAACCCGTCGGTATTCCAAAGAACTCATCCCAAAGTTGATGAGGATGGCAAGTTGCAAACCAGTAGCGTCAAGATAATGAAGGGCTTGCGCGTCGTGGGCAGCACTGAGCCGCGATATTCCCTTGATCTCAAGAATAATCTTATTATCAATAATGAGATCAGCCTTATAAACTCCAACCAAGATTCCCTTATAAGAGACAGGCAATTCAACTTGAGACTGAAACGGAATATTACGTAGACTTAATTCCTGTTCCAATGCAAGCTGATAGACCATCTCCAGGAATCCTGGGCCAAGGATTTTGTGGACCTCCATTGCCGCGCCAACAACCGCAAAGGATAATTCTTTAAAGAGTATTTCGGTCATAGACACCTAAAAACCTTAGCTGCGAAACACGCAAACACTCGGCGCGAGTGCAGGTGTTTGCACGAATTCCCAAACCAACTCGCGTCAATTCGAGAAACACTTGCACCGGGCGCAAGCGCAGGTGTTCGCGGCAAAAAGTCAACCCACCATCTTGATCTCACGCGGCATATCTGATAATACGTCCGCGCCAGTATCGGTGATCACCACATTATCTTCAATGCGCACACCATTGCGATCCGGCAGATAAATTCCCGGTTCAACAGTGAATGCCATGCCTGGTTCGAGCAATTGCATATTATCGCCTCGCATATAAGGTTCTTCGTGCCCCTCCATGCCGATGCCATGCCCGGTGCGATGCGTGAAATACATTCCATAGCCAGCCTTCTCGATCACGTCACGCGCGGCCTTATCCACGTTCGCGCAAGGAACGCCAGGCCTTCCGGCGGCCCGGCCGGCACTATTGGCTTCCTGCACGATCTTGTGAATCTTTTTGTATTCCTCGCCTACCTCACCCACTGCAAAGGTGCGCGTCAGGTCGGAGATATAACCGTCATAGGTCGCGCCCCAATCGACGACCAGCAGATCACCAGCCTGCAACTTGCGCTCGCTCGGTGAGGCATGGGGGTTTGCAGCATTTGGTCCGCCGGAGACAATTGGCGCAAATGGCATCTCAGGTTCAGATCCCTGCCTGAGCAATTGCACTACCAACTCAGAAGACAGCTCTTTCTCAGTCATTCCAATTTTGATTAATGGGATGGTTGCTTCGAGCGCATCCTGTGCGATCTTGACTGCGCGGCGCATCGCTTCCACCTCAGCTTGATCTTTCCTCAAGCGCAAACTGGATAATACTTCACTCGCATCCGGATAATCCGCTTCGGGCGCGCCCGCTTTGACATGACGGAATTCCAGCAAGCGCAGTTGACGCGGATCAACTCCGATACGTTTCCCATCTAGACCGAGCGCCTGCGTGGCTTTGCGAAACGCGCTGCCCCACTCTGACGGATTCTCCGGATAAGGGAAGACTTGAAGCTCATAAGGCAGCGACGCGACTTTCTGCAATTCGAGTTCCGGCAAAACAATAGCAGGATGCTGATCTTTTGCAAACAACAAAACCACGGGACGCTCCATGAGATGGAAGCGCAAGCCTGTGAGATGCGTCAGTGTGGGACCAGGATTTAGGATAACGGCATCCAAGCCGGCTGTCCTGAGGGAAGCGTTGAGTTGGTCAAAGCGAGAGTGAGTCATATAGGTCTCCATAATTTGCCCAAAG
>WNFU01001908.1_pt1 | contig 30623 bp, 23 predicted proteins | sample 5400121 | NCBI WGS metagenome assembly WNFU01 (sample SAMN13153360, study PRJNA577476) | soil metagenome | isolation source: 100 cm soil or saprolite under grassland replicate 1 | place: USA:California | collected 2016-06-15
CCCTGACCGCTCGCGGAGCAGCCGCAGCTCGCGATGGATGGGCCATTCACCAAAGGCAAGGATGAGCAGCAAGATGAAGTTCACCACGGGTATGAACATCAGCAGGCTCAACGCCCCGCTGTAGCCGGCCTTCGCGAAGATCTTCCACCAGATGCTCACTAAGAAGATAATTGTGACTACGCCGACGATAATCCACACTTCCTTCGGCATATGACACCGCCTTTCCTATAGATAATCGCTACCATAATATAGAGGACTTACTACGTTATTGCAGTCGTGCAAGCATCAGCCGCTATCAGTCTTGTCGATAGGTGTAGACTCATCCTGCGATTGATCGCCATCCATACATGTCTCTAGAAACGCCAGCAGGCTCGGCAGGTCGCTAAAGCTTCGCCGTGTTCCGGTCCGCGTGTCCTCCAGCGACACACGCCATGCTGCGGCGCTGGCCGGGCCGATTCGCCACAGCCGTAGCAGGTACGAGCAGTATTGGCGCAGGCGCGTCGCCAAGAGCAACCGCTCCACGATTCTCCGGCTGCGCCGGATGTCGATATGCCCTGACCATCCAATATATAGGTATGGCGCTGCGTTGATGGGTGCTGCGATGGGTGTGAGATTGCGGCTGACTCTACGGGGTCAGCGTTGACAAAGCGTCCAAAGGCGCGTGAAAGGAGCGTGAAAAGAGCGTTGAATTTCTACGAATATCGATCGTAGATACGGTATAATGGCGTGGCGAGTCCACCAATACGACTCCTTGCAGTAAGGTGGGATGCGATGGCACGACTAACGATCTCGCTACTCGGGCCGCTGCTGGTGAGGTTGGGGGACGAAGAGGTCACCGAGTTTAGCTATGACAAGGTGCGGGCATTGCTGGCCTACCTGGCGGTGGAAGCCGACCGGCCGCAGCGGCGCGAGGCGCTGGCGGCGCTGCTGTGGCCCGAGCAACCCGATCCGACTGCCCGCAACAACCTGCGCCGCGCGCTGCTGACTCTGCGGGCTGCGATCGGCGATCAGCACGCCTCCCCCCAGTTTCTCCTGATCACCCGCGACACCATCCAGTTCAACCGCGCCAGCGACAACGCGCTCGATGTGGCCTCGTTCGCGGCGCTGCTCGCGGCTTCTGACGCGCATGCGCATCCGCCGGGCGAGCTGTGCCCGGAGTGTGTGGTGCGGCTGGAGCAGGCGGTCGCGCTCTACCGCGGCGATTTCCTGGCCCAGTTCGCGCTGCGCGACAGCGTGGCCTTTAGCGAGTGGGCGCTGGTCATCCGCGAGCGGCTGCATCGCCAGGCGCTCGGCGCGCTGGCCAGCCTGATGGCCCACCACGAGCACACCGGCGCCGACCAGGCCGCACAGACGTATGCCCGGCGGCTGCTGGCGCTGGAGCCCTGGGACGAGGCGGCCCACTGCTGCTTGATGCGGGTGTTCGTGCGACAGGGGCGGCGCAACGCCGCCCTGGCCCAGTACGAGCGCTGCCGGCAGGTGCTGGCCGACGAGCTGGCCATCGAGCCTTCGCCGGAGACCACTGCGCTCTACGAGCAGATACGCGTGGGGCCGACCGCGCGTGCGGTGGGTGCTCGTGCGGTCGAGCGCGCCGCCCGCCGTGCGGATCCGGTGCCTTCCGGCACACCTGCTGGAATCAACGACGTACCTGCTGACGGTTTGCCCGCCATCACAGCCAACTGCACAAACACAGCTCCCATCGAGTATCTGGCTCCGTCTCCACAACCAGAGCATGCGTTGCTCGATGGCCACAAGCTCGAAGGCATCGCCCCAGGCGACCAGATGCTCGAGCCCCGAGATGCAGAGGCCGCGCATATCTCGGCAACGGCACAGCCGGTCGCGACCACCGATCGCAACCGCAGCCGCATGCTGGCCAAGGTCCGGCGCTTCTGGATCGACGGCATCCTGGAGCAGTCGCTGCACGGCGCAGTGCTGATCGAGCTGGGCCTGGCCCACCAACCTGATGCGGTCGAACGCCCCTGGGAGCTGGTGGTGCAGCAGCCCGACCAACCTCCGCAGGCCATCCCGCCCGCCACGCCGATCGTCGAGGTCTACGACGACCTCGGCGGCGAGCTGCTGATCCTGGGTGCGCCTGGGTCCGGAAAAACCACCACGCTGCTGCAGTTGGCCCGCGACCTGATCGCCCGTGCCGAGCAGAACCCGGCGCTGCCGATGCCGGTGGTGTTCAACCTGTCCTCGTGGGCGGCGCAACGCCGCCCGTTGGCTGAGTGGCTGGTCGAGGAGCTGAGCGCCCGCTACCAGGTGCCGCGTCGCATCAGTCAGGCCTGGGTGGAGGCCGAGCAGGTGCTGCCGTTGCTGGACGGGCTGGACGAGGTCGCGCAGGAGCATCGCACCGCCTGTGTCGAGGCAATCAACCGGTTCCGCGAAGAGCACTGGCTGCTGGACATCGTGGTGTGCAGCCGCAGCACCGACTACGCAATGCTGACTACGAAACTGCGGCTGCGGGGCGCGGTGGTGGTGCAGCCTCTGACAGAGGCGCAGGTGAACGCCTACCTGGCGCAGGGAGACGACAAGCTGGCGGCGGTGCGGGCGCTGATGGATCGGGACGCGGCGCTGCGCGATCTGGCCGACACGCCGCTAATGATCTCCATTATGGCGCTGGCCTATCGCAATAAGCCGATCGAGGAATTGCGCGTCCGAGGATCGCTGGACGATCGGCGCAAGCACCTGTTCGACACCTACGTGCAGCGGATGTTCGCGCGGCGCGGCGCGTCGGCACGCTATACGCCTCAGCAAACACTGAGCTGGCTGGTGTGGCTGGCGCGGGCGATGGTGCGGCGCTCGCAGTCGATCTTCTTTATCGAGGGATTGCAGCCGGATTGGCTCGAATCGTGGAAACGGCGGAGGCTCTATATAGGCGGCGTCGGACTTGTCCTGGGACTCGTCACTGGGTTCTTCGCCGCATTGGGAAATGGACTGGCGCTCGTAGTACGGCATGGACTCTCGCACTTCCCGACTGGCCTAGTGGCGGGAGCGATCGGAGCCGCCGGCGCGGGGGTGGCCGGCTGTATCCTTGCGGTGCTGCTCGGTCGTCACCTACTCGAACGAAACGCCCAGGGTCAGCGATGGCATTTTTCGCTCTCCTATGTGATCTGGCCTGGCTTAACGGTTGGGGTTGCCTATGGAGTAGCGGGATGGCTCACAGCCGGGGTAGCGACCGGACTGGGGGTTGGATTCGTGATTGGAATGACAATCGGTCTCTTTACACACGTAGGCTCGATAGCCAGTGTTGAACGCTACCACTGGTCGTGGTCAAAAGCGCGCTCGCACATACCGTTGATACTCATACTCTCCGCCCTCGGCAGTATTTTCTCGTCGCTGGGAGAGGGTTCGACAAAGGGAATAATAGAGGGCCTGGTTGGTTTTTTCATCCTTGGTCTGGCGTTTGGCCTGACGACGGGTGAGGTCGAGGCGCGAACGATACCCAACCAAGGCATCTTGCGGTCGGCCCAGAATGCGTGCGTAATTGGAGGAATCACCAGCCTCATCAGCGGGATGGGGGTGATACTCCTGGTTGGATGGTCTGACGGCATCGTCGAAGGTCTGGCTCAGGGCCTCGGGACAATGTCGGTGGGCGCGTTATTGGGTGCCCTCTTAGCCGGTGGCCTGGCCTGCATCCAGCACTTCGTCCTGCGCCTCCTGCTCTGGCGCGCCGGCGCAATGCCCTGGAACTACGCGCGCTTCCTCGACTACGCCGCGGACCGCCTGTTCCTGCGCAAGGTCGGCGGCGGCTATATCTTCGTCCATCGGCTGCTGCTGGAGCACTTCGCGAGCCTGACGGCGCCGGAGGCAGTTCTAGAGGCGCCTGTTGCGCACCAACCAGCCCTGGCAGCGCTGCCAAATCACGCCGCAGATGCCGGGAAGCAGGATGACAAACCGATCAAACAGCACCATTCCGCAGACAATCGACAGCACACAGCGCCCACGCCAAGGGTCGCCACTCTGCCCACGCCACCCACGCCGCTGATCGGCCGCGCGCAGGACGTCGCGGCGATCTGTGACCGACTGCGCGATGACGCGGTGCGCCTCTTGACGCTGGTCGGACCGCCTGGCGTCGGCAAGACCCGGCTGGCCCAGGCGGTGGCCGCGGCGCTGCAGGGCGATTTCGACGATGGCGTGTATTTTGTGGCGTTGGCTCCGCTCCGCGATCCGGTGCTGGTCGTTGCCGCGATCGCTCAGACGCTCGGCGTCCAGGAGACTGGCGACCGGCCGCTGGTCGAATTGCTGAAGTTCTACCTGCGCGAAAAGGCATTGTTACTCGTGCTCGACAATTTCGAGCACGTGTTGGAATCTGCGCCTTGCATCGCCGACCTGCTCGCAACATGCCCGCAGATCAAAGTCCTGGCGACCAGTCGGGCAGCGCTGCGCATACGTGCGGAGCGCCAGTTCCCGATCGTGGCGCTGGCACTACCCGAACTGACGGATCCGGATGACGTGCAGACCATCGCGCAGTCGCCTGCGGTCGCGCTGTTCGTCGAGCGCGCCCAGGCCGTCGAGTACGATTTCACTCTGCGAAGCGAAAACGCTGCTACCGTAGCAGCGATCTGCATGCGCCTGGAGGGGCTGCCGCTGGCGATCGAGCTGGCGGCCGTACGCAGCCGGATCTTGCCGCCCCAGGCGCTGCTGGCCCAGCTCGACCACCGCTTGGCGGTGCTGAACGATGGGCCGCGTGACTTGCCCATGCACCTGCAGACGCTGCGTGGGGCGATCGCCTGGAGCTACGATCTGCTCGACCCAGACTCACAGGCGCTGTTCCGGCGACTGGGCGCGTTTGTTGGCGGCTGCACGCTGGAGGCAGCCGTGGCTGTGTGCGGGGAGCAGCAGGCCCAACCTGGCATTGGTGATTCAGGTTTTGCGGCGTCCGCTGCAATTGTGCACGGACTTACGGTGCTCTGCGGCCACAATCTCCTGCGGCGGGAGACTGGGCCGAACGATGAATCGCGATTCACGATGCTGGAGACGATCCGCGAGTATGCTCGTGAGCGCCTGGAGGCTAGCGGCGAAGCTGAGTCGCTGCGCCGTCGGCACGCCGTCTACTACCTGAGGCTAGTGGAGGTGGTGCTCCCTGAGCTACACGGCCCGGACGTCCTGGCGTGGCTGGCCCGGCTGGAGCAGGAGCACGACAACCTGCGCGGGGCCCTGCACTGGTGCGCGGAGGCAGACGATCGAGCGGCATTCGGCCTCCAGCTCGCCGGCGCGCTCTGGACGTTCTGGCTTTTCAGCAACAACTTTGCCGAGGGGCGCGCATGGCTCGAAATCTTCTTGCGGCAACCACATGACACCGACACTGCGACGAGTACTCTGCGGGCGCGCGCGTTGCTTGGCGCCGGCTGGCTCGTGTATTACCAAGACGACTATGTCTCCGGCGCGGCGTATGGTACAGAGAGCCTGACTCTCTACAAGCAAGCAGATGATGCTGGCGGGCGCGCCTATGCGCTCAACCTGCTCGGCTTCTGCGACGCTGCGCTCGGTGACTATCCCGCCGGTATCGCTCGGTTAGAAGAGAGCGTGGCGCTCAGCCGCACCGCCGGCGATCCCTACACCCTGGGGCTTGCGCTGATCAACCTTGGGTTTCTCCACAACGATCAGGGCGACATCGCGCACGCGCAGCCGCTCTTTGAGCAGGGCCTGGCCTGGGGCCGAAAGGCGCGGCACCCCGTCATCGTCGCCCGCGCGCTCAATGCGCTGGGAGAGTTGGCGCGGATGCAGGGCGAGTATCGACAGGCCGGCAGCTACTATGACGAGAGTTTCGCGCTATACCGAGACATGCAGAACCGCAGAGGCTTGGCGACCCTGCACCATAACCTTGGCTGTGTGGCGCAATATCATGGGGACTCCGCGCCAGCCTGGAACCATTTCGTCCACAGCCTTGCAGACTACCGCGAACTTGGCGACAAAGCGGGAACCGCTGCGGCGCTGGCGGGGCTGGCAGGGATCGTTGGAATGCAGGGGCAGTGGGAAAGCGCGGCGCGGCTGTTCGGCGCGGCACGCGTGCTACGCGATGCCAGTGGGGCGCCGATCATCCCACCCGACCTCTATGTCTATGAACGAAAGGTCGCCGCCGTCCGCGCGCGGCTCGATGAAGTGACCTTCGCCGCTGCGTGGGAGGCTGGGCGCGCCCTGACGCTCGATCAGGCGATTGCGGAAGCCCTCACGAGGACAGCAGTGGATACGGAACCTTCATCAGATGCAACGTGGACGATCCTCTCTCTAGACAAGAGCTGCAGTGAGACACCAATGGACTGAGGACTACCCGACAGGTATCTGACGCTCCATGGTCGGCACGCTGAATCGACTGACGTGCGACCTGCACGCTTGCAATACCGCGGCAGCCAGGCCTTGTAGGTGAGGTACTGCCGTAGTTCGCCGTGCGGTCAGGAGCGCAGTTCCTGATTGGCGATCTCGCCCTTTTCCAGCCCATAGGCCACATCGCGCACGCGGCCGGCAGCGGATCTTTCTTGAGAGGCGCGGCGAGGTGACTCTGGTGGTCCTGGATTGACAGCGCGATAAGCTCCTGCTCAGCGCCTTCCCACAGATCATCATCGTCCAGGCGCCGCCCTCGGAGTTACTCGGCGCAGACTTGGGCCGCTCGCTGCTGATCATCGCCATCCTGGTGCTGGTGCGGCTGGGGACTATCAGGTTCCCGTGATTCAGCAGCGGATATTGCGCAGTTTGGGTCGAGATCTAGCGTTGTTCGGCCAGTCTGCTCACATGGCTGTGGCCTGCTCCGAATGTTCGGAGCAATCCTCGTGGATGCGTGCGACGATTGGTGATGAATCTTTCCTTAACGGATAGGCTGCACCTCTGAGCTACATTCAGCGATACTCCAACCATCGAACCAGATTTGTCGCAAAGGGGTTGCAGATGAGCCAGAACCACACCACCCATACTCGCCACGGGATTGTCGTCTGTGTCACACTGCTTCTGTTCGCCTTCGTGTTGCTCTCAGCTGTGCTTGCCCCTGGTATGATTTCGTTGGAGGTCGCGCTGCCGGCGCTGGTGGCACTGTTACGCGTGGCATTGGCTGGCTTCCACGTCGACCAACCACGTTAGCGGGTGGCTGGTGTGTCTACTGCCGGTATCTCTCACGCTACGAGCCGACCGAGCTCATCGCGGGCCTCCGCGAGTTCGCGCCGTCTTCCCAGCCGTTCATAGAGTTCGATAGCTTTCGTGAGCGCATCTTGGGCAGCAGCGAGATCACCACGCAGAAAGTAGACACGGGCGCGCACACGGAGCGCATCAGTTATGGCACCTCGGATATGATACTGGTCGGCTAGGGCGCTGCTTTCAGCCAATTCCGCTTCAGCTCGTGTTATCTCGCCCTGATCAAGATAAATGGCCGCCAACCGGACCTTGCAGAACATGATGCCGCGCAAATAGCCCCGTTGTGTGGCTTCTGTAAGCGTCTCTTGAAAGAGCTTCTGAGCTGCTTCAAGTTTTCCTTGGAGGTACAGGCAGGTTGCGAGCCAGCGTCGATTAACGTCGCGCACTGGAGTCGCGACTTGCCCTGCTTGGTGCAAACTTTCGCGCCATGCCTGTTCGGCAGCTTCCAACTCACCTCGCGTCAAACGATACATGGCAATGGCGTGCTGGTACGCCAAGAAGATATCGGCCGGCAGTGATGTCGATTCTGCCAACGCCCGGAGCGTCGGTAAATACTGCGCCGCTTCTAGGAGATTGCCTTGGATACTGAGCATCTGGACGTGATAAGCGAGCATCTCGACGTGGTCTGCCGCCCTCTCCAGGTACTTAGCAGCCATTGCTCCTGTAACGTTAACTGATGGACTCTTGTCCCAGAATCCCCGTGTGTAAAAGTAGTAGCTGCAACCTTTAGCAAGCTGAAGGGTTGCAGGGAAATACCCGTTTTGAAACGTCCATGTCAAGACCGTGTAAATGGACTCATGCTCTAGGTCAAACGACTCTAGCCTACCAAGGTTGTCCCAGCAATATCCGACCCCCGCTACTAACTCTATATACCACTGCACCCAACGTTCTCTTGCCCCTCGCTCAAGCTCTGGCTGAACTGCCAATCTTGCCGCCGCGAATGCCCGTACCAATGGATGGAGCGTATACCGCGAGGCACTGTGCAGATCTTCCTGCTGGATATCGAGTAGCGCCAAGTCGAGAAGTCGCTCGGCCGCCTTGGCAAGCGCCAAACCCTGCACATCTGCAGTCGTACCGAGAGCTTCGCTGCTCGCGCTTGCTGGGAAGAAGGTCATGATCAGCAGAATCCGCTGAGCCGCGTCATCGAGCAGTGTCCAGGCGCGGGTGAAAAGATCGTCAAACAGCTCACCGCGGGCTGCGAAAAGATCGTCCACCACTTGCTGGAGCGGACGGTGCTCATACTTAACGAGCCCCAGCACCATCTCAATCGCCTTCGGGTTGCCGCGAGTGACAGCGACCAGAGAATCGAGATAGCCTGGGTCGGATACAAGCTTGTCGATTCGCAGAAATCGTAGGCGTTGCTCGATGAAGATCAGTGCTTCTGCATCACTCATCCCCCGCAAATCGAGGACGAAAGTGTTATTGCGGAAGGCTCGCGAATACTCTCGGCTCGTAACAATTGCCTTGCTTGGCTCCGGTAGGCGCAGTAGCTAGGTGAGCAGCGCGCCGTCAGTAACCGTCTCAAAGTTGTCAATAACAAGTAGCACATGCTGGCGACGAAGCAGCTGTTCGACCTCATAACGCTTCTCGTTGTGGGCATACCGGGTGAGGCCTGGATAGTCTAGCGTTCGAGCGACCGCGTCCAGCACAACACTCAGATTCGTAGTTCCCGGTTGGTCTTTGTCACTGACCCACACCACGGCATCGAAGTGGGGCACTTCGTCAGCGCCTCTGAGGCATCTGTCAGCAACCTCACGTGCTAAGCTGGTCTTACCATTACCACCCAAGCCGACGATTAGGACCGCAGCAGAGCGCTGTTGGAGGCCGTCGATCACCTCGGCGAAGGCCCGCTCCCGCATTACGAACTGGCTATACGTTGGTGCCGGCAGATTTTCATAGGCGCGCGGCGCATTTTGGCGCGCCGTTCCAGTCGAGATGAGCTTGGCAATGAGCATTTCGGGTGCGGGATAGCGCCCGGCGTGCAAGAATTGTTGGAGCCACTCGCGGCCCATAAGTCCACGTTTCACACATGCCCCGGCCAGCTTCTCTACAGTATGAGGATCAGGCGGGACATGGCCAGCCTTATATCGTTGGATCGACGCTGGCGCAACGCCGACTTGGTGGCCAAGATCCTCCTCGATCACTGGCGCTGTTTTGCCCTCACAATAAGCAATACTGCCAATGCCGGCCTTGAGTAGCCGTCCGAACGCCTCACTTTTCATCGCTGTTCCCTATCAGCATCATTGGTCACGCGCGTCTCTCCGCAATCACGGCCTCAAGCCGAATCAACTCCTCACGACCGTCTGCGAGGGCTCGACGCATCCCGAGACGCTCGAACAGATCAGTTGCCTCAGTCAACGCACTCATCGCGGCAGGAAAATCGCCGCGTCGCCTATGAAGTTCTGCATATGCTCGCTGGATTTCCGCAATGTGTTCACGATCCAGACTCTCACGTGCGGTAACAATCGATTGCTCAAGAGCAACTTGTGCCGCGTCCAGCTGTCCCAAGGCGAGGTCGACACGCGCGAGTTTTGTTAGCTCAGCGCTGATTCCACGAGCAAACTGATACTGTTTAGCGTCGTGAAGCACCTCCCGCAGTAGGGATTGTGCTTCAGAAAGTAGCCTTTTCTCGTACAAACACGTTCCTAACCAGCCACGGGCAACGATGTATGCCCACTCTGAGAGTCGCTTTGCGGTCGGCAATGTTTCCTGCCAAACCCGCTGCATTGCATCAAAATCACGATGGGCCGTCAGGTAGAATGCCCGAGCGCGCTGGAACTCGAACTGTACATCATCTGGCAGTGTGCGGTTGCGCGCCAGATGCCGGAGACGCTTGAGCCGTTGTTGAGCTTCATCCAGACGATCCTGTTTGCTGAGTACCTGTACCTCGTAGGCAATCGCTTTAATCTCCTGTCCGATTTCTCCTACTGCCCGCGCTGCTTGGGCACGCATCTGTTCGCTCTTCAGCTGAAGATCCCACAATCCACGCACGTGGTAATAAAAGCTGGCCTCTGCAGTGAGGCCGATCACCTCACAATAAAGCTTGTGTGCAAATGCCCACTCCGTAGCCGCAATCACCGCCTCAACTTCGTTGTCGAGCAGCACGAGTCGCGCCAAGTCGTTGCGGCAATAGCCAACTTGGGCCGTGCGTGCGACATACCACTGAACCCAGCGTCTGCGTGCAGCCTCCTCAAATGTGCTCTCGCGCAGGTCTACGAGACGGGCTCTAGCATACGCCCGGACAAGGGGGTGGAGAGTATATCGTGGCGGGCTCCGTAGATCAGGTTGCTGCACATCGAGCAAAGCCATATCCGTCAGTCGTTCTGCCGCGCGATCAAAAGCGAAGTGGTCAATATCAGCCGTGCTGCGCAGGGCATCCGGGGTGATGCTCCCAGGGAAGAACGTCGCCACAAGGAGTACACGCCGCGCAGCTTCATCAAGGAGCGCCCAAGCACTCCCGAACAAATTTTCGAAAAGTTCACCGCGTGCATGATAAAGATCGTCAACAATGTCATGCAGCGTTCGCCGTTCATATTTCACAAGGCCGAGTGCTACAACTATCGCCTTTGGATTACCCCCTGTCGCAGCTACAAGTGGTTCAAACTGGTCATCGCTAGTGATTCGTGCCTGAATACCCAGAAAACGTACCCGCTCATCGATCAGAGCATGCGCTTCGCTATCCGTCATTCCACGCAGGTCGATGGGCCAACAACTGCGACGAAATTCGCGGCGATACTCCCGCGATGTGACAATCGCCTTACTTGGGGCCGGTAGGCGAAGTAACCACTCGATCAGCGCCCGATCTGTCACAGTCTCAAACATATCGATGACGACCAGCACTGGGTGTTTGCGCAGTAGATTTCCCACTTCAAACAGTTTCTCCTCATGTGCGAACTGTACAAACCCAGGGTAGTCGAGGGTTCGTACGATCTCGTCCAGGACCAAGCTGAGATGGGTTGTGCCTGGCCGGCTCTCGTCGCTCACCCAGACAACTGAATCAAAGGTCGGTACGTTCTCATCTGGAGATAGACAACGTACGGCGAGCTCATACGCTAAGCTGGTTTTGCCATTACCGCCAAGTCCCGCGATCAACACGACTGCGGAACGAGATTGGAGGCCGTCGATGATTTCCGAGAATACTGGCGCACGTGTGATGTATTGACTAAATGGGGCAGCAGGGAGATTGTGATAGACCCTGGCGCTACGTTTGCCTACCGTATCAACTGGAAGGAGTCGATCGAGCACTTTTTCTGGTGTCGGGTGGCGAGCGGCGCGCAGGAGTCGCTGGAGCCACTCGCGACTCATCAACCCACGACGAATGCAGGCCTCCGAGAGGATCTCGATAGTGCGCATTTCGGGCGGAACGTGTCCTGCCTTATAACGCTGGATCGCGGCGGCCGACAGGCCGATCGCCTGGCCGAGTTCATCCTCGACTATCGGTGAGATCTTACCCTCGGTGATTGCTATACTAGCAATACCAGATCTAAGCAGCCGGCCGAACGCTTCGATCTTCATGGGTCTTCTCCACGGCTATCCCTGAGTACTGTATGCTGTAGCTTAATACGAGGTTGCTCTGAAGTATACACTGTCCAGCTATGAAATTTCATAGCCTGCATGACTGAATCTTCCGATGATACTGCGCAACACTTCTGTGTCACAATCTGATGTACTACAACTAGACGCAATTCAGTGACTATAGAAAGGGGCCTTGAATGGACACTCTGCTTATATTGCTATTTATCATCGGAGCCATGCTACTGATCGGTATCTTCCGGGCGCCTACGCCGGCGCAGGTTGTCGTCGTTCAGGCGCCCGTGCCGGAGTCGGTCAGCGGTGGACTGGGCTGCCTCCCGCTGATTCTTATTGGCCTGCTAATGCTGGTGCTGCTAGGGGTGATCAGGTTCCCGTGATGCGGCAGGGGAAACAGGCGGTTCCACGACTCGCCGCGGTGTCGTACCAACGAACAGTGCCGAGTGAGCGATATCTCACCCGGCACTGTTGTCGTGGGGAAGATCATGTGATGTCCGTTCAGCCGCTGATGCGATTGTTGACGGCTCCGTTAACAAGCCTCTTCGGTCATCATCGAGCCTCCCTAGCCGCTCCGTCGTTCGATAGTGTGGGCTACACCTCTGCCGTGATGCGAGAGCACGACGATTTCGCAGCATCCCGCAACCTCCACTGCCGCTGCGCCACCGATGGCCGTTGCAACCTAGCCATGGAATGCCTCCTTGTTTCGACCCTACTCCTCCACTGCCGTTGCGACCGATAAGCGTTGCAACAACAATCGGTAAGATGCCCCTGTGACCAGCGCACCCTTCCACTGCCGCTGCGCCACCGATGGCCGTTGCAACGCCCAGCACTGATCGCCGGATTCGTGCTGATCGGTCCTCCACTGCCGCTGCGCCACCGATGGCCGTTGCAACTGGTACTGCACCACACCGCGATCCCAGCGGCGAGCTCCTCCACTGCCGCTGCGCCACCGATGGCCGTTGCAACATCCCCATCCTGGAAGCCGTCCGCTGCGACTCCGCCACCTCCACTGCCGCTGCGCCACCGATGGCCGTTGCAACCCTACCATGACACCGCAGCAGCAAGCCATAAAGCGGCAGTCAAGTCCACGTTTTTCTCGAAACTCGATTCTTGTCGAAAAACGTGGGCGAGTTGCGAAACTTTACCGAGCGACGCGCTGCCCAGCCGACGGAAGGGCATACGGCGTTTGTGCCGCTCCAACACGCTGTGCTGGCGCCGCACGCTGCCGGGAGGGATAATGCGCAGCGGCTCGATGTTCCGGCAATGCTCGCGTTGATGAATCTTCGGGCGCGTCGGAACAATCGACTGGCACTGATCTTCGGTGCGCAGCTCGCTAAGAACGAACAGCTTGATGAGCCAATGGGGAGACTATTTCAGCAGGCCAAAATCGATCGTATAGATTGTGAACAGCCGATAGAGTTGAAATCTTTGACAGAGGCGGTCTTCTACGATCCAGTTATCGAGGCTCTGTTTGCAGATCTGGAGACAGATTTCGAGGATGGCCTTGAGGAGTATGCTGGCTTCATTGCCACGACACTATGGGAGATCACGGCAGGTGATTGGAAGAGCATCAACAGCCGCGTCAAACACTTCAATCGATTGCTTGGGCCGCGTGCTAGCCGCCGGCGAATGCTCACGCGGTCAATAGTAGAACAGGTACTGGGAAGAAAGCTTGCTGGGTAGGCAACACTTACGTGTTGCCTAATGGCGAACCCTGCCGATTGAGGTGATCTGTCAAGCGACAAGGTTTGCTATACCTATGAACAACCAGCTGCGTGCTAGGCTTTCTCCCTACTCCGGTCCAGCATAAAAGACCATGAACTTCAACACGGACCGAAGTTCGTAATACTATTTTCTGACAATCGTAATACTACTTTCTGACGATCGTAATACTACTTTCTGACAATGGGCACACTGATCTAGAAGAACCCAAGCTCCTCGCGCGCCTCTTCGGTCATCATCGACGGGTTCCAGAATGGCGTCCAGACCAGGTTGATGCTGACATCCTCAAGGTCCTTAAACACATCCTTCAGCGCGATGATCTCGCGGCGGGCCTGATCGAGAATCTGCGGACCGGCCGGGCACGCCGGGGTGGTCAGCGTCATATCGACCTGCACCTTCTTACCCTGATCCTGTATATCAACATTGTAGACCAGGCCGAGATTGACGACGTCGAGGCCAATCTCAGGGTCCACGACGTTCTTCAGCGCCGTCCGCACCATTTCTTCAGTCACCATAGTGTGCTCTCCTGGTTTCGATAGAAATTTCTTTCGTAATGATACCATTAGTGGCGCGGAACGGCAAAGCGGCTGACAAGGTGACAATGTGACAAGGTGAAGTTCTGTCATCTTGTCATCTTATCATCTTGTCGTCAAAATGTATGCTCTGCAATCGCGCTAGCTCGCTGCGGTGACCGGCTGTAGCACCTCGGGCGCGCCGAAGCGCACTTCCAGCACGCCGTTTTTGAACACGGCGCGCTTGGCCGGCCGCTCTGCCAGCGTCAGCGGCAGAATCATATCGCGCTTGAAGTTGCCGATCGCAATAAACAACTCGTCGCCGCGCTTGGTCATCGAGACCTTGCCAATCTCAACATGCGGCAGCGGCAGGCGCATCACATACTCGTCGCCTTCTTTGATGATTTCCTGCATCGAACCCTTGAAGAACACCTTGGTTGGGTCGTCCGCGCCGAACAGTTCGCGCCCAACCATCGCCAGGTCGCCGAGCCCTTTGATATCGCGCGGGTAATGCTGAGCCTCCCAGATCGGCAGTGGCGCGAAGATGTCGTGCACCTCTTTGCGGTAGCCTGCCTGCAGCTGCTGCAGCCGCGCCATAAAATCGCCCTCCCCCGCGCCCTGTGGCAGCAGCCGGTTGAGTATCACACCGTCGACCGGGTAGCCAAACAACGACAAATAGGTCGCGGCGCGCTGAGCCTCTTTGATGACCATGCGCTCGGCGTTCACTACCAGCCGGTACGAGCTGACCTCGGGGTCGGTCAGCGTGGCCCGCAGCGCTTCGACGCCTTTGGTGAGCCTACTTAGCGACTCAAATGCGTTCGTCGCTGGAATCAGCGCGCGCACCAGCGGCTTGGCCACGCTAAGCGTGCCGGGGTCCCAGTCCATCACCCGCGCGGCATACCACTGGAACGTCTCCGGCATCGTCAGCAAGCGAATGGTCTCGCCAGTCGGCGCCGCGTCGACGATCACCGCGTCGAAGTCGCCGTCGCGCGCTTGGCGGCGAATATGCAGCAGGCTGACGACCTCTTCCATGCCGGGGATGATCGCCAGTTCCTCCGAGGCCACATCGTCGACGCCCCTGCGCCGCAGCAGGCCGGCCAAATATGTCCGCAGCTCGCCCCAGTGCTGGCGCACTTCGTCGAGTACATTGATCTCTTGGCCCCATAGTCGGTCGCTCAACTGCGTCGGCAGCGCGCCGAGTGGGTGGTCGAGCGCATCGGCCAGGCTATGTGCTACGTCGGTGCTGACCACCAGCGTGCGATGGCCCAGCTCCGCCGCGCGTGCGGCCGTCGCAGCCGCGGTGGTCGTCTTGCCCACGCCACCCTTGCCAAGATAAAGAATTAATCGCATAGTAGATCCTCAATCGCATAGATGCCAAGCATAATTGGTACGTTCGCGCCATTGTAAAGGTTGCGCTGCGCGCCTGTCAAACCTATTCAGACAGTTTCTCAGAAAAGTAGTACAATGAATGTGACCAGTCGGTCGCCCTCACCGCGCGTCGTGCGCCGACTCAATCTGGCGAAACCTCGGATCGGTATCTGCGTAGATCATGATGTCAGGCACGCAACCACCGGTGGAGATCGTGGCGGCCGGCGGCGGTATGAGTCCAACATTGTTGGATGTGACCGTAGCGATCGTTTTGGCAATCGCAACACCGCCCACAAACGGCTGCGCTGACTAAGATGATGTGGCGCTGCTACCTCAATGCCTGCGGTGAGTGGGAGATAGTGTAAGGACGTGGTGAAACCATGAGCGTCACCCTACTGGAAATTACTGTTGCTGTTATTCTCCTGGTTGTAGCGTGGCAAATCGGGCTTATAATCGCTCCGTGGATAATCCGCCGATTGCGTGGACTCAAGGATGACCTGGACGAGGTCGCAGAGGAGGTTGGGACAGACCACCTGGAAGAGGTTAATCCCAACCGCAAGGAGAAGTCTGGGTCAAATAACAGGTACAGGAATAATTGAGTTAACATCGCGGAACAGTGTGGCCGCTGTTGCACAGTAGGCAGAGCCGATACTTACTACCTATCCGAATAACCCGTATAGAAGGCGTTAGGATGGGGAATATGCCGGTTATTCGGATAGGCCCTTAGTAGAGCGCCTGCGCAGTTCATTGCCCATCGTGTCTGTAGGGTGAGCACCTGTGACCGTGTCGCCCTAGGGGATGCGACGATAGGGCGTGCGGCGGATGAGACCGAGGAGGAGCACAATCAGAACGGCGCCGAGAATCGCCCAAGCGATTTCGATGTGCTGGCCGTCAACCGTCACCACTAAAACGGACGGGAGCCGCAGTTGGACTGCGAGCCAGGTCCCAAGCACCGCGCCCAGAAAGCCGAGCACGACGGCCGTGAAGACACCCCCGATATGGAAGCCAACCAAGCCCTCCGCGATCGCCCCGCAGACCGCTCCGATGATAATCAAAAGTACCAAGCCGACGAGTGTCATCATCCACCTCCATCATGCCGCGTTTGCTACGACAGTCTGCACCGCACTCGCTCTAGAGGCGGTACCCACTCCATAGCACACCCCGTGCCGCGAATCACACCTACACGAGCGCATCTCTACCGCACTGAAGGGCGGCGAGGTCGTGGAATTGCCTGAGGAAGTGTGGCGAGCCTTCAACCAGCGACGGCAGGAGCAGTCTGGGCAAGGACCATGCGTAGAGAGACGTACGCGCCGGCGCCTCCGTTAATCAGAGAAATCAAAAAATTCCTGCACCCGAATCCGTAGCACCTCGGCGAGCTTCTCAAGCGTCTCAAACGATGGCGAGCTCTTCCCCCACATCCCAGCGTGGTTGTCAGCCGTGCCAGCCGAAAACAGAATATGCCCCCGCGCTTCGCCTTTTCCCCACAGACATGCCTATTTCGTGGTATGCTGTCTAGCTACATAAGGAGCAAATGACACGATGGCTACTCCTTCAACAAAGTCAGAAAGCTCATGCACGATGGCAGCATTGACATCTTGGCTGTATATGATGTCTCCCGCTTTGCTCGCAAGATCGGCGTTGCAGACATTCTGCTTGACGAAGTGTTTGAGTGTGGTGTGCAGCTCTACCTGGTTTCCTGGGACAGCGTAGTACGGGATACCATCCGCGACCGCAAGGTATTTTATGATGAGAGTATCTATGCCGATATCGACCGACGCAAAATCCTCGAACGCACGACGGATGGGAAGCGAGAGAAGTTCAAGGTATCTGGATTGGTTCGAGTATCCAGAAGTATGGGTTTACCACGGTTGGCAAAAAACGCGATACAATACTACAGTTTGTTGATAACGAAATCGAGGCCGTCAAAAACATCTTCCAGTGGTTTGTCCATACCAAATACCGAGTCGGGGAGATGCTCCCCCGCCTTGATGCGGCTGGCTATCCCACGCCTTCGGTTGCGAAAGGACTACCATCGCGCACAGAAACTCCAGAAGCAGCGCAACCAAGAGGCCCTGACACACGTAGATAATGCAACGCGAGTAGTGGAGCGGTATGAGGAAGAGTTGAAAGGCTATGCCGAACTCTACGCCCGCAAGTTAATCACCATCAATATTATGGCAGAAGGCCGAATTTGATGCCAGAATCAAATCGGCCCGGGAGGTTTTGGAAGAGTATGAGGCACAAATAAACCAGGACGCCATGAGTGACGAGGAGATCCAAGACCGCATCGCCGAGATTCAAAAATCAGGGGCGCTCTCCCGGATGTGGCCTCACTTCCCTTTGCCAAGCGCCGGCGACTGATTAAACTGTTCAATCTCAAGTTTGAGCTCGGAAAGCAAGCCGGTCGTGAATATGTGGATATCATCTGGTACGGCGAACTCCAAGGCAGTTACTTTGTCAACGACGATTTGGGGGAGGAGCTACAGCCACTTTGATCGTCATGGCATGGCAGATCGGTATTGCGCCCGAGCGTGATGCACTGGTTGCGCTCGCTCAAACGCGATGTCGATGAAGTCACCGAGGAAACTTTTGTAGATCTCGAAGATACTGTGCAACAGCAGAATAAAAAGGAGCACACCAATGGCACGCGCCACTAGTTCCGGTTCAACTCGAGCGGTTGCCCGCATCGGCACGCTCGTCGTCGTCGCCCTCGTCGCAATCGTGTTGCTGGGGCTGACACTTTCGGCCTGGCGCAGCATCGCCCCCGGCTACGTCGGAATTGTGTTCGACAAGGCTACCCATTCAGTAACCACTGGAGCACTCGAGCCGGGCTGGGCGTTTATCAACCCGTTTACCCAGGCGATCCAGCAGTACCCGGTCACGATCCAGACCTATAGCATGGTTCAGAAAGGCACTGAGGGACAGACCTCCGGCGACGATTCGATCAAAGTTCAGAGCAACGAGGGTCAGCAGATCAATCTGGATGTGGTGATCCAGTATCAGGTGATCAAAGAAGAGGCTGCCCTGCTATACCAGGATTGGGGCGGCGCCGACATCACCTTCGTCCAGGATCAGGTCGTGCGACAGTACACCCGCTCGCAGGTGCCGGTTGTCGCGTCGAAGTATGGCTGGGAGGAGATCACCTCGGCCAAGCGCGATGTGATCAATAACGAGATCAGCAAGGGATTGGAAACCGAGTTCGCCAAGCGGCACATGCGGCTCGTCTCGTTCGCCGTGCGCGAGGTTCACTTACCCGACTCGCTCCAGAAGGCCCTGGACGCAAAGATCCAGGCTCAGCAGCAGGCCGAGCAGCAGAAGTACCAGCTCGCGCAGGCCAAGGTCAAGGCCGAGCAGGATGTCGCCCAGGCCACCGGCCAGGCCAACGCCCTGAAGGCCCAGGCCGAGGGCGAGGCCCAGGCGACGCTCACACGCGCCAAGGCGCAGGCCGAGGCCAACAGCCAGCTGGCCCAGAGCCTAACGCCCGAGCTAATTCGCTACCAGCAGCTCCAGCGCTGGGATGGCAAGCTGCCGGTCTTTAGTGGCGGCAATGCAACCCCGCTGATCGACGCCACCAGTATCATCAGCGGCACCAGCGGCCGGTAGCGCTGAAGATAGAAGATAGAGGATGAAGGATAGCGGCTGTCGCAAGATAGCCGCTATCCTCCATCCTCTATCTTCTATTCTCTATCCTCTATTTTCTATCCTCACCGATTGGTTGTGATTTCTTTACTTCTCTTTTGTGTTACGGCATGGTATCCTACAGTTGAAGCCCCGTAGCCAGCCATCACCGTTCTACTCACAACGGCGTGACAAACCACCTGACGGGCTTAATCCTCGTTATCGATAACTAGAGGAGGGCTTCTATGAACTACGTGATCTGGATCTTGCTTGGCGGCGCGACCGCTATGCTCGTCGGCGCTGGTCCGCGCCGGCGCGCGTACCGGCCAAATGCCAATGCGTCCGTGTTCGCAGGTGTCTTTGGGGCGCTGATTGGCGGCCTCATTAGCAATGGGGTGCCCGGCACCCGTTCAGGCAGCCTGACGCTGATCAGCCTTGTGGCGGCTGTGGTTGGGGCGTTGATTTTCTGCTGGGCGGTCCGCGATCGCGCCTCCGACGTCGAACCGTGACAAGATGACAAGCTGACAAGCTGAAGTTCTATCATCTTGTCAGCTTGTCAGCCTTCGAGGTGATACGGCACGCTCACCACCACCACGCGCTTGCTGAAAAGCAGCGTCGCCTTGATCAGCAAGGCCGTCTGATTGTGCAGCAGGTGCTGCCACCACTTCGAGGGGATAAATTCCGGCAGGATGATTGTCAGCACGTCGTCGTCATACTGTCTATCGATCTCGTCGATATAGCCCAATAGTGGGCGCACCAGCGAGCGGTAGGGTGAGGAAAGCACCACCAATGGAATGCCGCTGCCCCACTGCTTCCACTTTTCCTTCAGCTTCTCGGTCGCCTCTGGGTCCATATCGACATATACGGCGGTGACGTTATCTGGCGCCAGCGACAGCCCATACTGCAGCGCGGGGATCACGCCGCGATGCACGCCGCTGATCAGCACCACCGCCGTGTGGCGGCGCACCGCGGTGGGCAGCGGTGCGCCCGCCAGCGAGAGCTGCTTGGCTACCTGGGTGTAGTGCCAATGGATCGCCCGCAAAGTCATCACCATGATCGGTATCAGCAGCAGCACGGCCCACGCGCCTTCCAGGAACTTGGTCGACGCAATCACCACCAGTACTGTGCCGGTGACTGTCGCGCCAATCAAATTGATTGTGGCATTGCGCTGCCAGCCGGGCGTCCTCAGGCGTCGCCAGCGCTGCACCATCCCAAACTGCGAGAGCGTGAACGAGAGAAACACGCCGACCGCGTACAGGTGCAGCAGCGCCTGCTCTTTCGCGCCGAACGCGATCACCAATAGCGATGAGAAGACGCCGAGCGCCACCACGCCGTTCGAGAAGACCAGCCGGTCGCCGCGCTGGGCGAATTGGCGCGGTAGGAAGCGATCGCGCGACAGAAAGTACGAAAGCCGTGGAAAATCGGCGAAGGCTGTGTTCGAGGCTAGCACCAGAATCAGCATCGTAGCAATTTGAATGACATAATAGATCAATGAGTTGCCGCCAAAGATCGCGCGAGCGAGCTGCGAGTTAGCGGTCTCGGGCTCGGGGCTGCCATCAGGCGTAATCTGATAGGCGCCCGCCAGCACAGTGATGCCCAGGAACATGGTGCATAGAATGACTGCCATGATCACCAGGGTGATCGCCGCGTTGCGCGACTCGGGCTTGTTGAAGGCCGGCACGCCATCGGCGATTGCCTCGATGCCGGTGAGCGCGGTGCAGCCGGCCGCGAATGCGCGCAGGAGTAGGAAGAATGAGATCGTCTGCAGTTCTTCGACCACGTACGGCTGTTGCGGCGGCGGTGCGGGTGGCACCGACCCACCGCTAGCGATCAGTTTGAACAGCCCCACGCCGATCAGCGCGAACATGCTCAGGACAAACAGATAGGTCGGCACGGCGAAGATCCGCCCAGACTCCTTGATCCCGCGCAGGTTCGCCAGTGTCACCAGCGCGATCAGCCCAATCGCCAACTCGACTCGGTATGGCTCTAGGATAGAGATCGCCGAGGCGATTGCCGCGACCGCCGCCGACATACTCACCGCCACCGTCAGCACATAGTCGATCAGCAGCGCCGAGGCCGCCACCAGGGAAGGGACCGTGCCCAGGTTCTCGCGCGAGACAATATAGGTGCCACCGCCCTGCGGGTAGGCAATAATCGTTTGGCGGTATGAAAATGCCACGGTAATCAGCAATAGTGCGATGCCGATTGCAATCGGTGTGGCGTAGCCTAGCGCCTGGCTTCCAGCCGCGAGCAGCGCGAGCAGAATAGCTTCGGTGGCGTAAGCGACGGATGACAGCGCGTCGGACGAGAACACTGCGAGCGCGATTCGCTTGCTTAGCCGTTGGTGATGCTGGGCCGCGGTCTCGATTGGTTGGCCGACGAGCAGGCGCTTGAGTTCTGTGATCATACACATCTACCGGCATATACAACCCGCGCCTGGTAGAGCGACGCGGGAGGATTAGGCAACTGCCGCCAACAAAAAACACGCCGACTGGGCAGTCGGCGCGTTGGTCGGCTGTCGCGAAAGAACTGATATCGGCGGCACGGCGCGACATCGCGCCTGTATACCTGCTCGCCGCCGGCACAAATGCTGTAGCGCAGGTGATCATAGCATGAGCCGTGCCGGCAGTCAAGCACTCCACGGCGATAGGCCATTGGACGCGGACAAACGCGGACGAACGCGGATAGCTAGTTTTTCCCGTTCGTCTGCATCCCATTACTCCAACTGTGAACACATTCCCAGCAACAAAGAGTGGACATCGATCGTCGGATCGTGGTACGATAGCGCTGCATGAGTAGTGCGTAGATGGCATTCCTACGCACTACGCACTACCCAATGGCAACATGCATATCAAGTGACGCACGAGAAGGTGGTTGGGATATATGGGATATCGTGAACATGAGCAGCGCGCCCAGGCCGAGGTTGCACAGGCGATTCAGTGCGCAATCATTACGATCAGCGACACCCGCACCCCCGAGACCGATACCAGCGGCGCGGCGATCCGTACGGCGTTGGCCGCGCATGGGCATGCGATCATGCGCTATGCGATCGTCAAAGATGAACCCGCGCAGATCGTCGCACTCGTGAACCAGCTGGAACATGAGGGCTGCCAAGTGATCATAACCAACGGCGGCACCGGCATTGCGCGCCGCGACAGCACATTCGAGGCGATCGATGCGCTGCTTGACAAGCGGCTCCCCGGTTTTGGCGAGCTGTTTCGGATGCTATCGTATGCCGATATCGGGCCAGCGGCGATGCTCTCGCGCGCGACTGCCGGAACGTTCGGCGGCACGCTGATCTTTTGCCTGCCCGGCTCGACCGGCGCGGTGCAGCTTGGGCTCGATAAGTTAATCGTCCCGGAGCTGCAACATCTGGTATGGGAGATTCTGCGCCAATGAAAAAGATCATCAATTGGCCATTCTTGCTGCTGATTCGCTTCTACCAAAGGGTCTTCCGCCCACTGCTGCCGCCCAGCTGTATCTACACCCCCGGCTGCTCGACATATACCTACCAGGCGATCGAGAAATATGGCATCATCAAGGGCGGTTGGCTTGGCATGAAGCGGATTCTGCGCTGCCATCCCTGGGCGCAAGGCGGCTACGATCCAGTGCCGTGAGGGGCTTATTCGATCCGAGTTCTACTTTTCGGCGACCGTTTCCCGCGCGCGTTTCTTGCCCGACGTGCGCTGGGCATTCCACTGATCGCGTAATGTATCGCGTATATCTTCATACGACTGGCCGGCATCCCAGGCTTTTTGAATCGCTGGTTGAAAGACCTCGCGATAGAACGGTGTGCCCATCCGTTCCATGATCTTCTGCTCGAACTCGTCGCTGGAGCCGAGGTGTTGCCACCATGGCGTGCTTACGTCATCCTGGCGTGCTCGCTGCTTCAGCTCCCGCGCTTGCTCGGGCTGATCGCCGCCGAACTTGCGGGCCGCAACAATCTTGGCCACCGCCAGACCATAGGCGCGTGCTTCGGCTTCCTTCATTTTATGGCGCGTACGTGCCTTCAGCCGATTCCACTCGGCGAAGATGTCGAAGCGCCGTATCTGCATGCGAGGAATTGCTACCGCTTTACTCATGGGTTCATACCTCCTTTGTATGCAGCAATCCGTAGCACAACACATGCCAACGATTCTGCCAACCAGGAGCCAGGGAAATCGAGCGGGGCATAGGAATGGGGCCGCTTCGCGGCCCCATTCCTATGCCCCGCTCGATTTCCAGATGGTATTATTTGGTCGCCAAGTCGACGCGTGCGCTCATGCCGGCGCGCAGCCCGGTCTGGTCGTCGATCGCCACTCGGACGAGGTATGTTCGGATCGTCCCGACCATGGTCGCCGTCGGCGCCACATACGTCACCTTCCCCTTGAACACCTGCTCCGGCAAGGCATCCGCGTGGATCTCGGCCGCCTGCCCGACCTGCACTTTGCCGATATCGATATCGCTAATCTGTGCATCCACATGCAGAGCGCGCACGTCCACCACGCTAATCGCCGCTTGCCCGTTCGTCACGCTCGAGTCGCCGGGGTCGATGTTCACCGCCGCGACCACCCCGTCGAACGGCGCGCGCAGCTCGGCGTGTTCGCGGTTGATCTGCGCCAGCTCCAGCGCCGCTTGGGCCTGCGCCAACCCTGCCGCTGCCGCGGCCTGCTGCGCATTGGTCGGGTTGGGCTGGATCTTGGCCTGCGCCGCTCGCGCTTGCGCCAGCCCGGCCTGCGCCGCCGCCAGCTGCGCGCTGTCCGGCGGCAGGTTCAGCTTGTCGACCACCGCCTGCGCTTGCGCCAGCTGCTGCTCGGCCGCCGCGATGCCGGTCACCTCGCCCTGCCGCGCGCCTTCGGCGGCCTGCTGGGCGAGCTGCAGCGCCTGCTCGGCCTGGTGCAGCGCCGCCTCGGCCTGCACAAACTGACTGTAGTAGTTGGCTCTCTGGCCATCGCTGAGCTTGTTGGAGCTCTTCTTGCCGGTAGTGGGACTGGTCACGCTCGGCACGACGGGGTCGTTGCCGGTATCCTGAACGACATCCCAATAGTTCTTGGCCTGGGCGTAGCGCGCCTGGGCTTGGGTCAGCGCCAGCGCAGCTTGCTGCACTTGGGCGTCCGCCTGGGTCTTGGTCAGCGAGAGCCGGTCTTTGGTGGCTTGCAGATTAGTCTGCGCGGCACTCAGACCGGCCTCGGCTTGGGTGCGGTCGGGCGCCTTTGCGCCTTGCTGCACCGCATTCACGGCCGCTTGCGCCTGGCGCACCTGCGCGGCCGCGGCGGCGGCATCTGCCGCGCGCGGGGCTTCGGTGAGCGCGGCCTGCTGGGCCTGGGCGTTGGCGAGCGCGGCTTCGGCCTGGTGGAGCTGCTGCTCAAAGGCGCGCACATCGAGGATGGCCAGCAGGTCGCCCTGCTTGACGGCATCGCCTTCTTTGACCTTCACTTCGGCGACGGTGCCCTGGGTCTGGAAGACCAGGTCGGCGTCCTGGGCGGCCTTGATTTCGCCGCTGCCGCTCACGCCGAGGTCGATCGGCGCGGCGGTAGGCACGGCCACTGGTGCGGCGGTAGGCGCGGGCGCGCCGGTGGCCTGGGCGGCGGGCGCTTGCGGCGCGCTGCCCGGTGCGGCGCCGCAGGCCGCCAGGCTTATCGCCAGCAATCCAGCGAGCAGCCCGGAGGCGAGTATCTTATGGTTCACGTTGAGGTCTCCTTTAGGGTCGATGTCGACTATCAGTGTCTTTATTGATCGTCCGCACGCGTCGGGATTGGCTCGGCGATATCGTCGCCGGCCCCATTCGATTCCATGCGCCCGTTGCTTTCACGATGATCGATCTCGGGTGCCGGGGCTCCAGCCGTCGCCAGGGCCAGCTGCAACTCGGGTGGCCTCCTGAAGAGACTGAGGAAGCGCCGCGTCACCGACTCGAGCAGGCTGTAGGCGACTGGAACGACCAGCAATGTTAGCAGCATCGAGGTGATCAAGCCGCCAATCAGTACGATTGATAGGCCGCGGCGGAACTCGCTGCCCTCGCCGATGCCGATCGCGACTGGGATGCCACCGGCAACCAACGCCAGCGTGGTCATCAGGATCGGGCGAAGCCGGACGGCGCCGGCCCGCTCGATCGCCAGGTGCTTCTCCATGCCCGCGCGGCGCAGCCGGTTGGTGAAGTCGATCAGCAGAATCGAGTTCTTCGTCACCAGGCCGAGCAGCATGATCAGGCCGATCATTCCCAGGATGTCCAGGTCGAAGCCGCCGATTCGCAGCGCTAGAAACGCGCCGATGAAGCTGAACGGCATCGCCAGCATGATCACGAACGGCTGGGCGAACGAGCCGAACTGCGAGGCTAGCACCATATAGACGAACAGCACCGACAAGCCCATGGCGATCAGCAGCGTACCGAAGCCTTCTTGCTGTTGCTGTGCCTGGCCGGTGAACGACACAGCGACGTCGCTCGGCAGGTTGGCGCCCTGGAGCTTCGAGGCAATCTCCTGCTGCACCTCGTTGAGGTTGCGGCCGACGACATTCGCGCCGATCAACACCTGGTTCTGCCGATCGTAGCGCCGGATGGTGGTTGGGCCGGATGTCTGCTCGACCTGCACCAGCGAGCTGAGCGGCACAGGGCCAGCCCTGGTCGGCACGGCGATGCCACGGATGCTGTCGACGCCAGCGCGGTCGCTAGGTTTCAAGCGAACGACGACATCAACGTCGTCGCCGCCCTGCCGGAAGGCGGTGGCACGGTCGCCGCTGATCAGCGCGCGCACCGAGGTGGCGATGTCGTCGTTGGTGATACCCAAGTCGCCGATCTTGGCCGGGTCAACGAGGAAGCGCAGCTCGGGCTTGCCAGGCTTGTAGTTTGTGTCGATATCAGCCAGTCCGGCAATGCTCTGGGTCTGCGACTGGAACTGCTGCAGGATCGGTATCAGCTCGTTCACCGGCCGGTTAGTCTGCACACTGATCTGCAGCGGCCGGCCTTCTACGCTCGTGCCGCCTTGCCCGCCGAAGCCGACCTGTCCGAAGGCCAGCTGGGGCAGGAAGCCGAGCTGTGTACGCAGCCGATCCTCGGTCGCTTGGGTGGCATTCCCCTTGTGTAGCTTGATCTGGAACTGGGCATGTTCGGCGCTGCCAGTGCCACCGACCGAGCTCATTATCGCCTCGATCGTCTGATCCTTCAGCAGAATCCCCTCGGCCTGCTGAGCCAGCCGGTTGGTCTCCGCCAGGGTCGAGCCGGGCGGCAGCTCGAAGCCGACGGTGAACTCACCCGAATCCTCCTCCGGGAAGAATGAGAACTTCAGGCCGGAGGCGACGAGACCGCTGAGCAGCAGCACCACGATGGCGACGCCGATCACCGCCAGGCGGTGCCAGGTGCGGCGCAGGCTCCACTCCAGGACACGCGCGTAGATGCGCCCCAGCACGCCGGGGTCCTCGTTCGCCTCGACGGTCGTCATATCCTCGACCTCGCCGGCCGGATGCGCTGCCGCATGCGCGCTCTGCTTCTGCTTGAAGAAATAGGCCGAGAGCATCGGCGCAAGGGTGAAGGCCTCGACCAGCGAGATCGCCATCGCGCAGGCCACGGTGATGCCGAACGACCTGAAGATGATGCCGGTGATGCCAGTGGAGAAAGTGACCGGCAAGAACACCGCGATGATCGTCGTCGTCATCGCCAACACCGAGAGCGCGACCTCGGCGGTGCCGCGGCTGGCGGCTACGCGCGGCGTCTCGCCGCGCTCCATATGACGGAACACGTTCTCACGCACCACGATCGCGTCGTCGATCACCAGCCCGACCGAGAGCGACATCGCCAGCAGCGTGACGACGTTGATCGACAGGCCGAACGCCCGGAGCGCGGCGAACGTCGCGATCATGATCACCGGCAGACCGGCCACCGTGACCAGCGTGTTGCGGATATCGCGGAAGAACACCAGCACAACCAGCATCGCCGCGATACAGGCGACGATCAGCTCCTCGATCGCACTATTGGTCGAGTTCTTGATAAAGGTCGACTGGTCGCTGGGAACGAAGTACCTCAAGTCGGATTGGTTGGCGAAGATCTTGTCCAGCTCGGCCTTGACGCCGTCGGCGACGGCAACGGTATTCGAGCCGGACTGCTTGCGGATCGAAAGGGCGATCGCGTCCTTGCCATCGAGTCGAGCGTAGCTGTCGACTTGGGCGACGCCATCCTCGATCGTCGCGACATCGCCAACGCGATATGGCGTGCCGGTGATCTGCACCCGCGCGATGTCCTGCGGCGTCTGGAGCATACTCGGCGCGCGCAGGCTGATATCCTTGTCGCCGGCGGTGATGCTGCCGAGGCCCAGGTTGGTGTTCGCCTGCTCGATCGCGCGCGTGATCTGCGCCGGCAGGATCTGCCAGGCCTTCAACTTGTTCAGGTCCATCTGAACATTGATCTGGCGCACCTGACCGCCGCTGACCGTCACCGAGCCGACACCCGTGACGCGCTCTAGGCGCGGCGCGATATCGTCTTCGACAAGCTTGCGCAGCTCAAGCGGCGTCTTCCCGCCCTCGGCGGACACGGCCGCCGTGAGGATCGGGAGGTCATTGAAGTCGAACTTGAAGAAGGTCGGGTCGTTTACATCCCGTGGCAGCGTCGGAAGTATGGCGTTGACACGTTCGCGCACATCCTGCTCGGCCTGGTCGACGTTCACGTTGGTATCGAACTCGACGGTGATCTGGGCGATGCCCTCGCTTGAATTCGAGGTGATGTGCTTGACGCCATTCAAGGTGTTGAGCCGGTCCTCGATCGGCTTGGCGACCTGGTCGGCGACGCTCTCGGGGCCGGCGCCTGGGTAGGGTACCGAGATAGCGACGACTGGGATCGCAATCTCGGGAAATAGGTTGACCGGCAACGTGGTGTAGGCCAACAGGCCGATCGTAAGCGCCAGCAGCATAATCATAGCGATGAAGACCGGCTGCCGGATCGCCGTATCGGCGATCGGATTGCCGTAGAGCTTTTGGCCTTGGCGGGGTTTACTCATGGGCTATCCCACTTTCTGTTAGTTGGTTCCGACTGTCTTAAGGATTTCGTTGATAGCGACGTACAAAGGCCTTCGAGAGTTGCAGTGTGCTTGCACTTTCTGTCTGTGTTGCTCTTCACAAGTATACTATACCGTAATTTTCTTTACGCGCAAGTAGGACTTTTGACTGATGCGTTAGAATAACATATAATAGAATATAGAGAGAATATAAACAGAATATAAATAGCACCAGCGCACAGTATACCGGTTTGAGCACCGCATATCTATTTCGCATATCTATGAAGATCGAGGATGATTGCATGACAATTCCGCTGCGAGAACGCCGACGCCAGATGCTGCGCGACGAGATTTTGCAGGCCGCTGGGACCTTAATGCACGAAAAAGGCTACGCCGCGATGTCAATGGACGAGCTGGCAAGCCAGGTTGGTATTTCCAAGCCAACACTGTACAGCCATTTTACGACCAAAGAGGATTTAGTTGTTGCAGCTGTGTCGTACTGGTTCGATCGCGTGACCGAAGCTGTGAACGCCGACCCGACGCCACGTTCGCCACTGCAACAATTGGCGTTTATTCTGCGCACCGTCATGCAGCTACAAGTCGATCGCGGCGCCTTGTCACCACGCCCCTGGGCGCCAGAAGTCTTCCAGCTGTTGTGCCAACATCCGCGAGTACGCGATCGGCTCGATCAGATCGATGCGTCGGTCAAACGTTTGGTACACGAGGCTCGGGCTGGAGGCGAGATCAACCCAGCGCTCGATCCCGTGGTGATCGTGCGCGCATTCTTTACCTTAATCCACACGCTCAAAGCACCGCTCCCTTTCGAGGTCGGCCAGCCCGAGCCAAGCGCCGTCGCCGATACCCTGGCGACGATCTTCGAGCGCGGGGTGCGGGCAAACTAGCACAGCTTGGCAAAATCCATTCGCTCTGCCAGCTATGAAAACTATTGATCTTGCGCGGAGTTGGCGCGCGCTGGGCCGCACGGCGCGGCTGTATCTGCTCCACATCGCGCTGCTGACCGCCAGCCTGGCAATTTTCGGATTGTTCTTCAATATCGCAATCCTGGCGCTAGGTTTCTCGCTCGATTTCCTGGGGGTGCTCAACAGCGTCTCGTTCGCCGCTTCGGCAGTCCTGGGCGTTCCGCTGCTTTGGCTGGTCGGGCGGATACGCCTGCGTGCCGCGCTGCTGCTGAGCGCAATGCTTCAATTTGGCAGTGTGTTGTTATTCGCGCTCTGGCCCACCACGGCGGCGCTGCTGATCGCCAGCGTCTTGATCGGCGCCGCGGCGGTACTGTTCGAGATTAGTGCGCCGCCATTTATGATGCGGCATAGCAGCGCAGCCACGCGCGACCAGTTGTTCAGCGCCAACGCCGCCATCCGCATTGGTCTGGCGGGTCTCGGCAGCCTGCTAGCCGGCCAACTGCCCAGTCTAAGCGCGCGCCTGCTGCATGTCGCTCCCCAGAGCGCTCCAGCCTATCAAGCCACCCTAGCGGTCGCCGCGGTTGGCTTGGCGGTCGCGATGGCGCCGCTGCTGCTTATGCGCGGCGAGCAACATCGACAGGAACCGGAAGGCGACACACATGCATCCGGGCTCGCTGACGCAAAGATGCAAAGACTGAAAGAGAAATACTTTCCGATGCCTTTGCGAGCTTGGCGGCTTTGCGTGAGATTCATACGTCACCGACGCTCGCGTACCGATCGCCCCACACAAAAACTCGCTGCACTCATCCCGCCCGTCTGGGGCGCGCTGGCCCGCCGGCCAGTTCCGCTACTCAAGCTGCTCGCCTCTCCGGCGCTGATCTCGATCGGCGCGGCGCTACTCATCCCATACTTGAACCTGTTTTTCAAGCAGCGATTCGGCGTGAGCGATCAGTCGCTGGGCGTGATCTTTGCGGGGCTAGGCATATGCACCGGGGCCGCGGCACTGGCCGGCCCGGTGCTCTCGGCACGGCTCGGCAAGATCCGCACGGTGGTGCTGACACAGGCGCTGGCGTTGCCATTTCTGGCGCTGTTGGGAATTGCTCCGCTGCTAAGCCTGGCGGTTGGTGCGGCGCTGGCGCGGGCGGCGCTGTTCAACATGAGCGCGCCGCTCTACGATGCCTTCGCGATGGAGCGCAGCGACGAAGCCGCGCGGCCAACCGTGATCGCGTTAGTCAATGGTGCGTATAGCATAGGCTACGCGGTCGCACCACTCCTGAGCACGCATATTCAAACCGTCTATGGCTTTGGCCCACTTTTTGTGGCAACCACGGTTTGCTATATATTAGCGGTGTTGGTGAAATATTGGTTTTTCGTGCGTACGCCCTGACCTTCTGTCGCTACCCTTCGTCGGCATCGCCCAGCCGTTCAGCGTTTGTTATCCCGATCAGTCGGTTCCAGAGCTGATAATCGGTCTCGCTTTTCGCCACATACCAATTGTTTGGCCCTGCTTCCATCGTGGCAGTCGCCGTAAATTCGCGCAACTCAGGGTCCTGTAAATCGACATATGTCGCGCCTTGCTTGAGCCGGCTGCCGCTTGCACAGCAGGATGCGTGCCTTGTTTACACTATCTGTCATATCTTACATGAGACGACTTGCGCGGTCGTGTGCGAAATTAAGAGCAACAGGAACACAAAAGCGCTCGTACAACGTTATGTTGTACGAGCGCTTTCTTGAATGGTAGCGGCGGATGGATTCGAACCATCGACCTTCGGGTTATGAGCCCGACGAGCTGCCACTGCTCCACGCCGCGGCGTTTCAGGACTGAGTGCCGAGGACTGAGGACTGAGTGAACGCATAGTTACTCAGTCCTCAGC
>WNFU01010674.1_pt1 | contig 30564 bp, 31 predicted proteins | sample 5400121 | NCBI WGS metagenome assembly WNFU01 (sample SAMN13153360, study PRJNA577476) | soil metagenome | isolation source: 100 cm soil or saprolite under grassland replicate 1 | place: USA:California | collected 2016-06-15
ATTGTGGCCGCGGCGCGACATCGCGCCGTGGAAATGGCGCAGCGACGCGAGGCGCCTCCAATGAAGCGCCCTTCTACCCTGTTGCAGAGGCGCCGCTTGGCTAAAGGGTGGAGCGGCAAATCCTAACGGGCGGCGCGCCGATTACACCCTACCACATCGACTCAAGCCCCGCTCCAGCCCGACCGTGGCGCCAGCGTGATCGCTCGCTCGTGGGATGGGCCTGGCCTGCCTTACGCGACTCGGATGCGCGTTGGGGAGCCTGCCAGTGTTTTTTGAGCTTGTGAGACGCGCCGCGCGCCGAGCGGCGGGGTTCTCTCCCGCGTGCTAGGGCCTCAGGTATTCTGCCGGGCGAGGATGGCTGGCGAATAGTACGCGCGCCCTTCGCTTATGATTGGACTGGACGACGGAATATCCACCATTCCTGCGGAACGCCATAGCCCCGCCAGTGGGTTGCACCGTAACCCACAAACTCCCATCCGTAGTCGTCCATGCGATTCAGCCACTCCTGCATCTGCTGGCTGTCCATGACGGGGGATTTTGCGCCGAGCGGGAGATTGGGCTCGGTGACACGATATTCCCACTTGCGGGCCATCACTTGCTCGCCGGCTCTCATGAGCGCGGCCCCAGCCCCTTACAGTAAGCACAGTCAGTTCCGCGCGGGGCCTACTCTCTGGAAATTCCCGTTGTCTTTCGGTTGGTGTCAGGAGGGTTCACTCAGGTTCATTGTCATTCAGGAGGTTGGTGGGCCCGAATCTGAGTGGAGTCCTCAATGTACCAGGCTCGACCCCGGTGCTGCCTTACGTCCGCAAACCGCACACAGCTTCGATTGCTTGGATGCTGCAAGGCCGCCCCGCATCCACTCCAGCGCATGCCTGAGAAGCATCTCGCGCGCCAAGGGGTCTTCGGTTCGCTCTGCGGCTTGCAGACAGTCCTTGGCGTGGTGCTCGCATAACTCAACTTGTGAAGACATCGGCCTCTCGTGTTTGCTTGCCTCCCGCTAAACCTGCGTGTCCACCTAATGCCAACCGGGTGCAAGTGGCGCAGTCCCGGCTGGCTTTCATAGGTGTACCAATGCCCATTCGTCACGCGGAGTGGCGAGTGCGTTCAAATCAGGTCATTAAATTCTCGTCATACACGCGGCGGAGCGGGATGCGAGCGTTCCTTCGGGCGAAATGGCCGCGAGCTGGTTGGCTCGCCACCCGAGTGTGGTTGTTGAGCAACACCTTCTCGGAATCGCTTCTGAGCGGATCGTGCTCCAAGGAACTTGAGTTGCCCTTCAGAAAACTCGGCCTAGTGGCCGGAACGTGGACTGCTAACAAGCGTTGGATTGGCGGAGCAGGTTTATGAACGATACTCGAATGAGAGAACTGTACAGCAGTCCCAATGGAGATCGCTGGCATTTGTGCAAAGATGCATCGGGCAGAGTGTTCGTCCTGCATCAGGCGAACATCCCATCAGGCGGACAAACCTCCCAAATTGAACTGGGCCCCTTCCTCACAAGCGGATATGGCCCGGAGCAACAAGCCTTACTCCTTCAACTCATCTGGCCTCGGCGTGTATATGTGTTAGTTCTGAGAACATCCGGCGGCGACGTGGACGCTGTTATTTCACGCAACAAGGAGTTCATTTCGAACGTTCAGAAAGCTGTTGAGCAGGCGTTTGTCGTTCGCGCTAGGCAGCCGCCTGTAGGCGAGACCTAAGGACTAGTCGCCCGTGAGGCTGGCGACTAGGAGGCGGACGAAGGGGTAGTTCTGACTTCACAAGCCCCGCACGCGAAGTTCCTTCACTACAGCTTCGCACAAAATATCGGGATTGAGTTCGCCGGCTTGCGCAAGTTCGATAATTCTCTTAGCGATCAGCTCATTCGCAATATCGCCGCGGTCTGCGAGCCCAAGAGCTAGACGGGTCATTTCGAACGCCAGACCCATAATACGTCTGGTCTCGGGATCGAAGTTGGAATTGCCCAAAAATTGTGAGATGGGCATGGAAATCTGACCCGCTATCGGCAAGGGGACCTGCCATTGGCGGCTTGCGCGAGGCGGCCCCCGACGGCCACGGGGGGCGTTGCGCCGCCGGGGACCCGGACAGCTTCGGCTCCGAAGCCGTGAGCCGCCCATGGTATGTCGCCCGGTGCTCAAATGAGGTTCAGTTACGTACAGGCCCATAATGGCCCGAGGCGCCCGATGTAGCGCACTATCGGTCGGTCTGTTGCTCGCCAAAGAGTTGGTCCGTCTACAACCCGATGTGCTGTCAGCACACACGACGCCGGTGGCCGCGGCGTTTCAGCGGGAGAGTCGCACGATCCCGATCGTATTTATGAGCGCCTCCGATCCGATCGGCTCAGGTCTGGTCGCGAGCCTAGCGCGGCCTGGCGGTAATCTCACTGGTTTACTGTTGTACGAGGAAGGCATCACAGGAAAGTGGCTGGCGATGCTCAAGGAGATCGCGCCGGACTTGTCGCGTGCCGCGCTCATGGCCAATCCAAAGAGGAGCCCATACGATTACTTCATGCGATCGGCCAAGTCTGTGGCGCCGGCACTGGCAATCGAGTTGGTACCCACTCCGGTCGAGAATGCTGCCGATATCGAGCGTGTAATAGAGTCCTTCGCGCGTGAGCCGAACAGTGGTCTTGTCGTGCTGCCGGGTACCCCTAACGAGCACCGTGATCTTGTTATCGCACTCGCCGCTAGGCATCGCTTGCCTGCGGTCTATCCGTTCCGTTATTTCGTCGCGGCGGGCGGCCTGATGTCCTACGGCACTGACTTTATCGATCTGTCTCGACAGACGGCAGGCTATGTTGACCGCATTCTGCGCGGCGCCAATGCCGCCGAGCTTCCGGTGCAGGCGCCCACTAAGTACGAAACAGTCCTCAATCTAAAGACTGCTAAGGCGCTCGGCCTCGAGGTGCCGCCATCGCTGCTAGTGCGTGCCGACGAGGTGATCGAGTAAGGGCTGCCTTGCTGCGATTGCTCACAGCCGGTTTTGGCACTTCTCGGACCTCGGGAGATGTCCGGCTTGAGTCCGCAAAGTGGGCCAAAGCGGACATTGATCAGGTCGCTGTTACCAATCGCGATTTTATGAGTACACACTCTAGCTAGGCTAGGGCGCGTACTCATAAATCGACGACGCTGATCGATGTCCGCTTAGCCCCCACAAGCGGCGCAAAAGCGGACATTTCCTAACCGCCGCTTCGTGCCTTAGCGGACCAAGCGTGCGTCGCTCAGTGGAGTGAACGCAATGGCCAACAAGACGTCCATCAAGTCAACGAAGGCCGCAAAGAAAGCCGACGGCGACGCCCCCCGCATCGAACAGTCGTAAAGTGAGAAAGGCAACCTCGCCTCGATTCAGAACAATTGAACCGTTTTGTGCGATTTCAACGGCTTGGATTGTCTACCCGGCGCTAACGGCACCACGGGCGCACAACGGTTTTTCGCCGCGCTGTCTAACCGGACCGGGCTGGCCGACTCGGCGGCGGCGGCGTTAGCCTCGAAGCCGATTCCAATCATGGGGACGCGCTCATGGGCGAGCGCCCTATTGCTGAACGCTGATGAAACCTTTGACGAAGTCCCAACGCACATCGGCCGCAGCGAGCGCAGCGGAGTTGCCGGCCCGCTTGCTGGCTTCGATGTATTCGCCGACTCTCATGCCATCTTCGTACAGGGCGAACCGCTCCCTTGCTTTGCCGCGTTTGGGATTGGTCACGCCATGGGGCGGGTTGACGGTGATGACCCCGTGGTGCGGCAAAGGCGGCTGCGCCCGCCAGTTCTCCACCGTTTGACTTGGCTGCCTGTTGTTGGGCCGCTGCGGTGGCGTTGGCCTATCCGCAGGTTCGGGCGTCGCGCTAATCTCGGCGCGCGCCGCCTCTAAGTGGCTTTGCAACTCGGACACCATTTCAATCGCCCGGTCTATCTCGCGCAAAACATCGTAGTTCATTGCAGTCTCCGTTAATAACCAAGTGCAATGAACATCCGATTTTTGCATATGGCAATACCGACTCCTTTTGGTTGCCCGACCGATTCCCGCATGGGGGGTAGCGCGGCGTCGCGTTAATGGCATTACGCACCGCTCTGCGGCCGACTGCGAGCGGGCAAAAAATTTTCGTCGCGGGCCTGGCCGCGATAATGCTGGCGCTGCCACCCACTTGAGATTTGGCCCGCGATGCCGAGCCTCGATGTGGATGGAAGCGATTGCGCGCGGCCAACATCCTGCCGCCCGCGCCCGATTTTTTACAATTCCGGTTTTACGCAAAGCGGGAAGCCCGCTGCGGCACATTGCACCAATTTCTGTGATTACAACGGCGTAGGTTGTCTAGCCGGTCCCCAACGCACCACGAATGCATAAGGACTTTTCGCCGCGCTGTCTAACCGGGCACGGCATGGACGAGAGCCCTCAGTATGGGGCAGACCAAACGCGCTGGATTGCATCACACCGTGTTCTTGCGGCTCCGTCCTCTTGCGGGGCCGCTTTTCTTTTCAGGCGGCGACGACCGTGTGGAGTTGGCCGCCGCCGAGCGGGCGTTCCCTGCGCGGGTAAACAGGGTCCGACCAGTTCTCGAGAAACACTGATCGGCTTAGTGATCACGAAGAAAATTAGCGAAATCCCATGATTGCGCGTTCGGTAAGAGTAACAAGGTCCCAGTACACATTTTTTGCCGCGAAGTGTCCCCAATAGGCATTCCGGCGGCACATTGGAAATCAAAAGCTTTTTCAGGACAAGTGTCCCCAAGATCGCACTGTCTAGACCCTAACCGAGCATCAACGAGTCAAATTTGCTATGATGCAAAATACTACCCATTCAACCATGCGGTAGGGTGCAGTCTCCAGCAATGAGGGCGAGGCCGTGAGGCGACGCGAGTTCATCACGCTGCTCGGCGGCGCTGCGGCTGTGGCGCTTTGGCTGCCAAAAGCCTTCGCGCAGAGTCCGTCCAAGCGGCCACTGATTACCTGTTTGGTCGGTGGCTCGAAGACGGGCACCGACCGCTATTTCGGCGGATTTTTGCAGGGCATGCGCGAACTGGGCTATGCCGAAGGTCGTGATTATGGCTTCGAGGTCCGCTACGCCGACGGTGACATAAACCGCATCCCGTTACTGACGGAAGAACTGCTTCGGCTCAAGCCCGATGTTATGGTGACCGGCACGATGCTAGGAGTGATCGCCGCAAAGAAGTTGACCGATAGCACACCGATCGTCTCGGAGACTCTCACGGACCCGGTCGGTTTCGGCGTAGCAGCGAGTCATGCCCGGCCCGGAGGCAATGTGACTGGCATGTTGCTCACGGTGGAGGACTTGCCCACCAAACTGTTGGCGCTTGCGATCGAGACTGTTCCCGGCGCCAACAGGATCGGTTTGCTGGTCAACCCCAATAATCCAACCCAGCTGGTTTATCGGCGCAGTTTGGACGTGGCGGCCAAAGCGCTCGGGGTCGAGCTGGTTGCGTCGGAGGCTGCGTCGCACGAAGATTTGCAAGCAGCGTTAAAACGCTTGGCGCGTGAAAACACTAAGATCGTTATCGCGCTTCAGGACTCGATGTTCCTCAGTGAGCGCAAGCGCATTGCATTATTCGCGATGGCAGAGCGGTTGCCGACCGTGTTCGGTTTCCGCGAGAATGTCGAAGATGGCGGCCTGATGAGTTATGGGATTGATCTACGCGAGAGCTGGCGCCGCGCGGCTACCTTCGTGGACAAGATTTTAAAGGGTGCCAAGCCGGGCGACTTGCCGATCGAGTTCCCAACGAAATTGCAGCTGGTCATCAACTTGACGGCCGCGAAAGCACTCGGCCTTAACATCCCACCGATGCTGCTCGCCCGCGCCGACGAGGTGATTGAGTGAAAAGGCGCGAGTTCATCAGGCTGCTCGGCAGCGCAGCGGCAACGTGGCCGCTCGCGGCGCACGCGGCCGGGCCCCGCCCTCGCATCGCGCTCCTCGGGCTCAGTGCTCCGCAGGGCGAGATCGCCGCGTTTGTTGATGCCTTGCGTGCTCTTGGCTATGTCGAGGGCCAAACCGTGGACATCGACTACCGCTATGCCGAAGGCGACACCACCCGGTTGAAAGCGCTGGCCCAGGAGCTGATCGCCCTCAAACCGGACGTCGTTTTGGCTAGCGCGCCGAGCCCGGTCGTTGCGGTCAAAAGCATCGCACCGGATTTGCCGATCGTTTGCCCCCAAATCAGCGACTCGATCGTGCCGGGCCTCGTGACGAGCTACGCACGGCCGGGCGGCAGCGTCACGGGCGTCGCGACATACGTCGAGGGTCTGGCCGGAAAGCTGCTCGAACTGGCGCTTGAGGCGGTCCCCAGTTCGGCCCGTATCGGATTTCTTGCAAACCCGACGGGCGCATCCATGGTGCTCTTTAGGCAGCAGGTGGAAGCCGTCGCGCACACTCGCGGCGTCACCGTGCTGACCCAGCAAGCCCGCACGCCCGATGATATCGCCCCCGCGTTCGATGGCTTAGTCAAGCTGCGGGCCCAGGCCGTCATTGTACCGGCAAACGGTCTATTCTTGGCTCAGAACACACATATCGTCGCGCTTGCACTCGCTGCACGCTTGCCGACGATCTTCGCCTACACGCGAGATGTCGAGGCTGGGGGCCTTGCGAGTTACGGTGTCGATTCCGGCGAGAACAGTCGCCGTGCTGCCGTCTATGTCGACAAGATCCTCAGGGGTGCTAAGCCCGGCGATTTGCCGATCGAATTTCCAACCAAGCTCGTGCTGGGCATCAACCTCAAGACTGCCAAGGCTATCGGCCTCACGATCCCGCAAACGTTGCTCTCGCGCGCCGACGAGGTGATCGAATAGGGCCTGATCACCGTCCCCACTTGCTCACGCGCGGCATGCGGCCGTCGAGATCAGGCGGGTCGAACAGGCGATTGTCCTTGATGATAGTGCGCGCAATCCGATGTAGCTCGCCGTCGCCGATCTCGCGGCGGCCACGTAGCTCATAGGCCAGGATGCGCAACAGCGCGTCGCGACATGGAAGCGCGAGCGGCTGACATAAGCGCTTGATCGCGTCGAGTTGGCAGCGGCCGAGAGGGCGTTCCTGAGCTAGCAAATCAATGACGCCGAACAAAGCCTCTCCTGCCGACATCGCGATGGGTTTGTGCCGTGAACGAAGTAGAAAAATTGCTGGAAATTCGGAAATGGGTGGAAATTGCGAACGCGCTACGCCCCTCGTGCCAAAATCCCGATGTGCTTGACGCGCGGATTGCCGAGCAACGTGCCCGGTACCGGTCTTTATTTCAAGCCATTACGGATGCGATACGCAATGGCCCAGGTTAACGGCTGCGGGCAAGGCGGCCCGCGAGTTGGGTGTCAGAGAGTCGGAGCGCGAGCGGTTCCTCGGATGCTGATGGAGTCGACATGACGAGAGCCCTCGGTATGTGGAGACCCAACGCGTTTGGTTTCAACACACCGTGCGATCAAGGCCACATGCGTCGCGCCGAGCCGTTCTCAGCGATACTTGCCGCCACGGGCAAGCCGTCTCGGCCGCGGCGTTTCCTCCGCGCCGTCGAGATCGGGCGGGTCGAAGTACATCTTCTGCACGCGTCCTATTAATCAAATGGGCCCTTACCCGTTTTGCACGCCTTCTGGGCAGCTTTCCAGCCCTCTGACCAGCGCGTCTCCAACTCGTCGTTGTAGTATGGGTTGGCCCCAAACAGCTTGCCTTGTCGGTAGGCTTGATAGCCACAATTGAACGCATTCCAAGTATGATGTCGGCTTGCAGACTCGCCAGTTGGCAAGTCGTTGATGCCGCTACATAAGCCGAACATGATAGCGTTGCCGCCGCCCGGATTCAGATTCCCAGGGTTGTCCTGGGCAATGTCGCAGTGCCGATTATGCGGCATCTCGGCGTGACTCACATCGACCGACGCAAACAGGGCGGTGATTGTGAGACAGGTTACGACGAGTAGCGCAGGGACCATCAAATTCAATCGCAGCATTTTGGGCGGCCTCGCGTTTCACCGCAGACTTTTCAACTCTTCTAGCCGTTGCACAGTAGTGAGAAGGAGGCATCTCGCATATGAGGCGCGTGCAATGCCGCGCCCTTCTTCCGATCACCTTTTCTCGTCGGTGTGCGGCAGACCAAACGCGTTGGGTTTCAGCACATCGTGTTCGCGCGGCGAAGACGGCAGCGAGCTGGCGGCGGCGAGTGGGCGTTTCTCACTCACGTCGGTCAGCACGCGGAGGTGCTGCCCTTGTAGGGAAGTCGGTCGCGGCCTTCACCGGAAAAACGTCAACAACCTCAGTCGGTTGAAAAATCACGGCCTGCGGAGTGTCCAGCCAATGTCCAATTCAACTTCAACTGCATAGGACTGCATGGGACAGTATGGCGCTGCGCACGGCCGTGTCTATGCTGCGCTGTAGCTAGAGGAACAGTGGCCATATGGGCGAATGGCTCACGCGCGTCTTGATCTACGCCGAATCTGCATGGACTTGGCTGGCCCCTTTGCTAGCGGTGACCGTTGTGGTGCCCTTCGCCGCGCGGGTAATTCACAAGTTTTGGGTACGGCCGATCATCCAAGTACGGCTGGATGATCAAGCGGACTGCCACGGACGCACGCCTCTCGTCTCCCTACAAGATGGGAAGGTCGTGGCGCAGGTGATGTATCTGCGACTGCGAATCCAGAATCGTGGTCGAACCACCATCAAAGATTGTCTCGGAAATTGGGTCAGGATCAGGGTGTGGTCAGGAGGGAAGGTTTTTGATTTTGCCCACGAAGTGATTTCACGTGGTTGGGCGCACTATCCTGAGAGCAAGCAACGCAACATCCCGAGAGGAGAAGCGTACTATTTGGACGTTGCGACATTGCTACTGTCGGAGGACAAAAAGCACAACACACTTTGGTGGCCCGACCCCGTCCCGCCAACTAACATGATGGAGTTTCTCCACTCGTTGCCTCCCGGCAAGGCAACATACTTATTCGAGATTCGTGTCAATGCTGACAACGCGCGACCGCGCTCAGTTCCTGTACAGTTCGTTTTTGATCCGGCTCGCAGCAAACTGAGCTTTATTCCGTTCAATACGCGCTATCCGGGATGGCGCTGGCGGTGGTGGTGGCGGGCACGACGAGATCGTTAAATCAACCGGCGCGATGCAATCCGCAGGCGAGACGACGCGGCAGCGCAGCGCGAGCGGTTGACAGAGGCGCATCACTTCGGTCAGTTGATCATCGTTCAGTCGCAGCGCGAGCCGTTCCTCCATGTTGCCCCTCAGTGGATCGCTCTTTGTCCGGCGACGCGACCGGGCGCAGGTTTTCCACCACGCGCACGCCAAGCGGCGCAGCCGGCAGAGATTGACCAAGTACACCGATGCGCGCCTTGTCTGGGATAATATCCTTGGCCACGGGACACGCCGACATATCCGCCTCCTCGGCCCCAAGATTGGGCGGCCGCTGGCGTGAGCATGGTGACGACGAACGCGCGTGCGAGGAATGTTTTCATCATCGTGCGATTTCTCCTGTTGCGAGATGAAGGATCGGGGAAACCCGAAACCTGCAAATCATTTGCACGTTGCGGCTCAGGCGCTCGGTCCCGGAGTAGTGACGGGCTCGACATCGGCGGTGTCCCTCTCCTCAGCTTTGGAAACTTCGCTCGATGCGCGCCGCGTCCGCTCAGCTTCGCGACGCGCAAGCGCGCCCAAGGGGTCGAACTCGTAACGCGACAGGCCAGCAGCAAGCAGTCGCTGCACAATCTCGCCAGCCTCCCGGCGCCCGCTGAGGTCGTGCGGCATGCTGAGCGCGGCCTGCACATAGCGGTCGTCGCGCAGCCAGCACGGCGGCACCTGCCACGGCTCTAATTGCAGGTGACGCAGATCACGCGGGTGATCGTTGAACCTCCCACCAAATCGGAAGTCCTGTCCGCGCTGTCATCCTGGAAATTAGGACGGGTGTGGATAGGCGGTCGCGAGGGTGTTCTGCGTCTCCGCCCACTTCTGCGGAAAGGCTTCGCGGGTGAAGACGGTGAGGGCAGCCTCACACGCTTTGATCGCCCTCTCCAGGTTGTCGGCTTTGGTGCCGCGGATCCGGCTCCTATTGCGAAGGTCTGTCTTTCACGCCAGGCGCATTACCGATGTTTTTCTCGGATTATCGGCTGATGGCAAGGGAAGTGATCCTGTCTGACGGTGGCCCACTCATGGACCCGCGGCACCCTGGAGCTTCACCTTCGGCTGGGCGCAAACTCTTGGTGAGCTATCGTACTCCCATTTGATTACCAGATTGAGAAGCCACCCGAGGCTCGCACGAACGCGGCGAACTTAGCCACGAGGTTTTCGTCAATTACTGCTTCGTCGTGCCGCAGCTTCGACTGGAAACACGTTTCGAGGGCCGCCACGACCGGCGATTCCGTATTGCTGATTACAGCGGGATTGCAAAGTGCAAAAGCCACCTCGCCCGATCGAAGCTTTCAAGGCACCGACCTGCTCGAGGACGAGGCCTTGCGCCGGGCGAAGGATGGGTTCGATGAGCCGCCGCTTCTACGAGGGGCAGGTCTGCGGCTACGTGCGGCGCTACTCGGACACGCTACTCATTTTCCTGCTGAAAGCCCGCCGGCCCGGCAAGTATGGCGACAAGGTCACGGCCGAACACACGGGCCCTGGCGGCGGCCCCGTCACGCAGATCACGCGGGTGATCGTTGAACCTCCCACCAAATCGGAAGCCCTATCACCCTGTTAGGCGCTGGCCTCGCCGCCACTCCCCCATTGAAGTAGTTCACCGCGCGTAATGGCCAGCTCCTCGGAGCTTGGGGTCCGCGCTGTCATCCTGGAAATTAGGACGGGTGTGGATAGGCGGTCGCGAGGGTGTTCTGCGTCTCCGCCCACTTCTGCGGAAAGGCTTCGCGGGTGAAGACGGTGAGGGCAGCCTCCACGCTTTGATCGCCCTCTCCAGGTTGTCGGCTTTGGTGCCGCGGATCCGGCTCCTATTGCGAAGGTCTGTCTTTCACGCCAGGCGCATTACCGATGTTTTTCTCGGATTATCGGCTGATGGCAAGGGAAGTGATCCTGCAGGCGATGGACGCCGCGCCGTCTTTCGTGCGGGAGCGCACGCACCGTGAACAGAGTCCACGGATTTTCCACGTCTCGAAGCGGCGTGTTTACGTGATGTTCTGCCGGCTATTGCCGGCAACTGCCGATAAGCCGTTGAAAAATGGTGGGCGCTGCAGGGATTGAACCTACGACCTCTCCCGTGTGAAGGGAACGCTCTCCCGCTGAGCTAAGCGCCCGGATAAGCCCAGCATTTAAAGAGGGCAGGCGCCGTGTCAAGCGAGGCCATACTGCCCGGGGCTTGTGTGGCAGTCACTTGTCCGCGCGCGCGCCACGCGGCGCACCTCGCTTTGCCTCCCGCTGCGGTGGGGAAGCACGCGCGGCGCGCGCCTGCAGCGCGCGGATGCGGTCGGCCAGCGTGCCTTTGGATTCGCCGGCGCGGGAGGCGATCGACGGTCCGTTTCCCGACGCCGCCGCCGGCCGCTCGGCGTTGAGGAGCGCTTCGATCGGCGAGCCCGGCCCCTCCAGGGCCGCGGTCAGCCGCACCACCTCCGCCGCGACCTCGTCGATGCGCTCGCGCAGCACGGCGCTTTCCATGCGCTCATATGCACCGGCATTTTCGGCATCGCGCTTCACCGTTGCGATCTCGCGCTGCAGCTTGTCGCGCTCGTCTTGCGACCGCTTGAGCTCGTTTTCGATCAAAGACTTCTCGGTCCTCAGCGTCTCGATCGCGACGCGGTGCCGGCCTTCCGCCTGCGCCAGCTGGGCGCCAAGCTCAGCCTCCATTCTTTGCGTGTTCACCGCTTCGGGGTCGAACTCGCCGACCTCGTTGGCGAGATTACCCGCGCGGGCGCGTTCCTCCGCGAGCTGCCGGCTCGATGCCTCCAGTTCCGCCGTCTTGTGGTTGAGGTGATCCCACAGCGCCTTGGTTTCTTTCTCGTAGCTTTCGATCTGGCCCTTCATGGCCTCGGTTTGCGCGCGCAGCGCCATGAACTCGGCGCGTTGGCCGCCCGCGGCGACAGAGGTATCATTGAAGCTCGCCGTAACCTGAGCCAAGTCGGACTGCGCGGTCGCGAGCGCGCGCTCAGCTGTCTCAAGTGCAGCCGTCTTGGCCGCGAGTTCGCTTTGCGTGTCCGCCAAGTCTTCGGAGAGCTGCCGTTCCTTGGCTTCGAGCGCAAGGAGCGTCGCCGTCTTCTCGCTGAGTTCGAACTTGATGCGGCCGATCGCTTCGCCTTTCTTGCCGAGTTCGGTGAGCTGGTTGGTGGTTTTCGCCTTCAACTGCTCGACGGTCATTTCGAGCCGGCTCATGGTCATGGCGAATTCGGCGCGCAATTGATCTTTTTCGGCCGCAATCTCCGCCATCGACAGCGGGTTGTCGGCTTCCAGTCGGCGCATGGTGAGGCGCACGGCGCGCGCATGCACCAACGGGATCACGCCGATCACGAGCAAGCCCGCGACCAGGAACCCGATCCCGATATACATCATCGATTCGATCATGACGTCTCCTGCACCGGCCTGGATTGTTACCAGAATGCCTCGGCTGGATCACGCTCTAATCAGGGCCGGGGGCGCTCAAGGGCAGCCATCTTGCAACGGGACGGCATGCATGCGTCCTGCCCTTCGCGCGGACGTGCTGCGTGTGCGCTCGAATGATCGGCTCAGAACGGGTTCCAGGTCGCCGTCGGCGTGAATTTGAGATAGCCGACATTGGCGCCGAGCCGCATTCCGACGCCGGTGCGGATCGGAACCACGACGATATTGTTCATCGTCAGCGCCGTCATTCCCAAACCGCCGACGAAGTAGGCCGAACCGTCGATCCCGGCGAAGCGCTGGTAGATCGCGTCTGTGGCCGGCAGGTTATAGATCAGCATCATCGTGCGCGCGCCTTCGCCGCCGAAGTCGAACCCGAGCGAGGGGCCCTGCCAGAACACCCTGAGGTCGCCGGCATTCTTGGTGTAGAGGATGCCTTCGCCGTAGCGCAGTCCTGCCACCACCGCGCCGCCGGCTTCCTGACCCAGCACGTAGCCGTTGGGCAAGCCAAATTGGCTGCCTGCCTTCTCGACGATCTGCGCAAGTCCGCGCGAGATGGTGCCGAAGAAGCGGTGACCGGCATCGATGACTTCGTTCGAGGAATACTGCTGGGCCTGCGGTTGCTGACCTTGGTATTGCGGAGCTGGCGGTGGCGGGCTCGGGGATTGCGGGGCTTGCGGCTGCGGGCCAGGGGCATTGCTCGGCGGCGGAGGATTGGCTTGAGCCAAGACGGACGCGCTTGCCAGGCCGAGCAGGACAAAGGTGAGAGCGATGGTCCGCGTCATGGCGCGCATGGACTGCTCCATGGAATCAGGGGTCGAATTAACCGCTACCCACGACGATACCTTGGCTTTGCGGCCAAACCGCAACCGAATCGCCGCAGGACCGGCAAGACTATGGCCCTCCGGCGGCGGCCGCGAAAGTTTCTTCGCTCGCGCCAGCGCGGGAGGCAGGCCTGGACGGCGGGCGAGATGACCACGGGTGGCGCTCTCAGATGCCGAGCCGCACCGCAGCCTCCGGGTCGCCCCACGCGACGAAAGCCGGAACGCGGAAGTTCTCGGCGATCCGTCCGTAGCTCAACGGTGCGCCCTCCGGGGTGGTGACCACGCCGCCGGCGGCCGCCAGCACCGCGTGGCCGGCAGCGACGTCCCACTCGCAGGTGGGGGAGAGGCGCGGGTAAACGTCGGCGATTCCTTCGGCGATCTGACAGAATTTGACGGCCGATCCGCACACGTAGCGATCGGCAATCGGCAATCGCGCCAAAAGCGCTTCCGTCTGGGGGTCGAGATGCGAGCGGCTGACCGCCGCAACGAGGCCGGCGCGCGGCGCAGGCCGGGTTCGGACGACGCTGCGCGCCTGCGCGGCGTTCGCGGGAGCGCCGGGCGAGAGGCGCAGCCGTTCGGCGCCTCTACCCTCGATCCCGCGCCACAGCAGCCCCTGCGCCGGTGCGGCAACGATTCCGAGACGCGGACGCTCGCCGTCCACAATCGCAAGGTTGATGGTGAATTCCTCGCGCCCGGCGACGAGTTCGCGCGTGCCGTCGAGCGGGTCGACCAAAACAAAACTATCGGGAATGCGGGCAGGGAGCGCGCGGCCTGCCGCCTCCTCCGATACCACGCACATACCGGGGAGTAGCCGAGCAAGCCCTTCGAGGATCACTGCTTCGGCCGCATGATCGGCTGCGGTGACGGGAGTCAGGTCCGCCTTGGTGCGGGTATCGAGCGAACCCGCGCATGCCGCAACAATGGCGGCCGCCGCGGCCGAGACGATGGAGGTGAGCTCGTCGAGCAGTCGTCCATCGGCAGCCATGATGTCGTCGTCCGCTGGCATGCTCGGCAGCTCCTGCGGGTCGGTGCACGTCTTGGCAGGGCGAGCGGCCGCGGTGTATCACACCCGCCCAGCGACTCCATCCCCTGAGTCGCGGCCAAGACTCACGGCTCCGCCCGATCCCGCCACCGGAGACATCCTCGATGTCCGCAGCCGTTGCACTCGATGCTCTCGATCTCGCCGCGCTGCTCTGTTCGCGCGTCTGCCACGATCTGATCAGCCCCACTGGCGCGATCGTCAACGGGCTCGAGGTGCTGGAGGAAGAAGATAGCGACGAGGAGACGAAGACTTTCGCCCTCGAGCTTATCAAGAGAAGCGCGAAGACGGCCTCCGCGCGCCTGCAATTCTGCCGCCTGGCCTTCGGCTCGGCCGGAGCGCCCGGCGGAACGGTCGATCTCGGCGACGCGCAAGCCATGGCGCGCGCATTCATTGAGGACGACAAGACTAAGCTCGCGTGGAATTTGCCGCCCGAGCTGTTGCCGAAAAATCGGGTGAAGCTGCTGCTGAACCTATTGCTCATCGGCAGCCAGAGCATCCCGCGCGGCGGCACGCTCTCGGTCGATCCGGTCAGGGCAGGAGACAGCATGGGGTTCCGCATCGCCGCCTCCGGGATCAATGCGCGCATCCCGCACGGGGTGCCGGCCCTGCTGCAAGGCACGTCCGAGGACGGATCCATCGACGCCCACGCGATTCAACCCTTCTACGCCGGGCTGCTCGCTCGCGCCTGCGGGCTCGAGGTCAGTCTCACAGCCGACGGGGGCGCCATCATCATCGCCACCCGCTGACGATCCATCCTTGTCTACGCGCTGACGAGCTTGTCCTCGAACCAACTCCACATGGTCGCGCAGCCGAGCGTGAGATAGTCGCGCTGGCAATGTTGCGCGCCGCCTTCCTCGCTGGTGAACACACGCAGCGTCTTGTCTTTCGATCCGCAGGCATCGTAGAGCGCCTGCGCATCGCTGAGCGGAATCTGCTCGTCGTCCGCGCCGTGCACCACCAGGAACGGACAGCGCATCTTCTGCACGACGCCGTCGAGTTTGAACGGCTCGAGCCGCTTCAATGCATCTTCGAGCGTTGCGGCGCCCAGGATCCACATGATGTGATTGCCCGGCACAGACAGCGAAGCCTTGAACTGCGCCTCGATGCGCTGCTTCCATACCGCGTGATAGTCCCAGATGGCGCCCCAGGCGATGCAGGCGGCAAAGCGCGGCTCGAGCGCCGCACAGCGCGGCGCGTAATAGCCGCCGAGGCTGATCGCGACGATGCCGATCTTCTCGCCGTCGACGTCGCCCCGCTTTTCCAGGAAATCGATGCAGACGCTGCCCGCCTTCTCGTAGTCGGGACGCAGGACGAGGCCGCGGAAGCGGATCGCCTCGCCGGTCCCCGGGCCGTCCATGACCAAGACCGAGATACCGCGCTTGATCAGGTCCGGCACGCCGCCGAGGTACTGGATTTCCTTGGTCACATCGAGGCCGTCGAAGAATACGACGCACGGTGCGCGGGCTGATCGCCTGTTCTGGGCGTGAACGAAATACCCGGGCAGGCTTTTGTCTTCGAACGGCACCTCGACGGTCTCAATCCTCACGTCGGTAAGCGCGGCGAATCGATGGAAGCAGTCGACCGAGATGCGATAGGCATCGAGCGCGCTCTTGTCCTTTGGCGTTCGGAAGCGCTCGCCCATCTGATAATAGTGACAGGCGCGCAAATAGAAGGCCGCGGCGGAGACCGTATGGCCCGATGCCGCGAAGCGCTCGGCGTGCGAGCGCACCTCGTCGCCAACCGTGACGCAGGCGTCGAACCAGGCCGCGTCGTCCCCGTCCTTGCCGGTGAGCGCGCGTCCGATCTTGTGCAACTCGCCGATATCGGCGCCGCCATAGCTGGCGCGGCCGAGCATGTTGACGAAGGCCGCGGACCAACGGTAGTTGCCGGGAAAATACATGAAATACTTCGGCGGCATCGCCATGGTTCACTCCGCTCAATCTTGCGGAACGGATCTCAATCCCACGCCGGCGCGCGGCCGGCGGGATTGGCGATCCTGCCATCGGGCCGCTTGAGCGCCGCGATCCGCTGCATCTCTTCCTCGGTGAGCGTGAAGTCGAAGACTTTGAGGTTCTCGGCCATGCGCGCGGCGTTCGACGAGCGCGGGATGGGAACGATATTGCCCTGCTGAATGAGCCAGCGCAGCGCGATTTGGGCGAGCGGCCGGCCTTTGCGCGCGGCAATGTCCGCAAGCACCGGGTCGCGCAGCAGACGCCCGCGCCCGAGCGGGCAGTAGGCGGTGAAAATCAGACCGCGCTTGCGGCAGGCCTCGACGAGCTTGGTCTGATCGAGATGCGCGTGATACTCGGCCTGCACGTTGATGAGCGGCTCCGGGCAGAGCCGGATCGCCTCATCCAGCATGGCGATGTTGAAATTCGCCACCCCGATGTGGCGCGTGAGCCCCTGCCGTTTCGCCCTAGCGAGCGCGGGGATGGGCTCGCTGAGCGGGATGTCCGGGTTCGGCCAATGCACCAGGAGAAGATCGACGAAACCGACGCCGAGATTTCTTAAGCTCTGCTCGACCGAGCGCGCGAAATCGTCGGCGCGCAGATATTCATGCGAGACCTTGGTGGTCAGGAAAATGTCGCTGCGCGGCACGCCGGAGGCGCGCATCCCTTCGCCCACGCCGCGCTCAGTACCGTATTTCCAAGCCGTGTCGATGTGACGATAGCCGAGCTTGAGCGCAGTCGCGACGATCTCGCCGCAATCGCCCAGGGAGGAGGTGCCAAAGCCGATGGCGGGCATCTCGGCGCCGTGCGCGGACAATGTGGGCAAAAAGCGGGAAGCCATGGGCTAAGTGCGCGCAAAGGGTGGGAAGCGCACTCTACGGGCCGTGTGCAAAGCGTCAATCGCCCGCTGCGCGGCAATACCCGCGGCAGCGCGAATATCGGTTCTTGAGAGCGGCTGTCGAGATTTAATGCCGTTCTACGGCGCAGTCACAGCTATGCCGTGATCCGGGCCTCGTCATCGGACGGCTCGCGCAGCACGTAACCGCGGCCCCATACCGTCTCGATGTAGTTCTTGCCGTTCGACGCGTTGGCGAGCTTCTTGCGCAGCTTGCAGATGAAGACGTCGATGATCTTGAGTTCCGGCTCGTCCATGCCCCCGTAGAGGTGATTGAGGAACATTTCCTTGGTCAGTGTGGTGCCTTTGCGCAGGCTCAGGAGCTCCAGCATCTGGTACTCCTTGCCGGTGAGATGCACGCGCGCGCCGTTCACTTCCACGGTCTTGGTATCGAGATTGACCACGAGATCGCCGGTCTGGATCACCGACTGGGCGTGGCCTTTGGAGCGCCGCACGATGGCGTGGATGCGCGCCACCAGCTCGTCCTTGTGGAACGGCTTGGTCATGTAGTCGTCGGCGCCAAAACCGAGGCCTCTGACCTTGTCTTCGATGCCGGCAAGCCCGGTAAGGATCAGAATGGGTGTCTTCACCTTGGAGACGCGCAGCGTCCGCAACACCTCGAAGCCGGACATGTCCGGCAGATTGAGGTCGAGCAGGATGATGTCGTAGTCGTAGAGCTTGCCGAGATCGACGCCCTCTTCGCCCAGATCGGTCGTGTAGACGTTGAAGCTCTCGGACTTGAGCATCAGCTCAATCGATTGAGCCGTGGCGCTGTCGTCCTCAATCAGCAGTACGCGCATGCCAGTCCCCTTCCTAGCCGCTTCGGGCTCAGGTCGGCACGCCGCAGCGGCGGCCCTCGAAAACGCCTTGGGACGAACCGAGTCGGAACACTAACGAGCGCGCAGTTAACAAAACCTGGTCCCGACGTGCGCATGCCCTTCGCGGAAAGGCGCGGGCGAATCGCCCTAAGATACTGCATGGGAGCGGTTTTCTTTCCAAGCGCCATCGCGTGTTTGGCTTTAAGGATCGGCTCTAAGCGATCGAAAAATTCTGCCACTGTGTCACGGCTGCACCAGTGGGCCCCTCACGTCCTACAACCGTGACCTAATGATTAACGACGCGGGTAAATACGAAGTTAAGAACTCTCGCGCCTTCGAGCGTGAGCGCAGCAACGAGTCTTGGGCAAGGATATCAACGCGTTGCGCAATCCCAAGAGGCGCCGTAGGAACCGTTGTTCCGCCGCGCCACGCGGAGGCTTGCGTCGGGGAGGCGGCCGCGCCGGTTCGGTGCGGTGGCGCCGGGGCTTCGGGGGAGCACGAGTCGATGAAGTCACGCGAGACACTCATTCGCCTGAAGAAGTTTCAGGTCGACGAACGGCGTCGCAGGGTCGCCCAGATCGAGAGCATGATCGGCGAGTTCGAGCGCATCAGCAGCGATCTCGAGCGCGACATCAAGATCGAGCAGGATCGGTCCGGCATTCACGATCCATCCCATTTCGCCTATCCGACCTATGCCAAGGCGGCGATGCAGCGACGCGACAACCTCAGGCGCTCGGCCCACGACCTGAAACTCCAACTCGAGGACGCCAAAGCGGCTCTGAACGAGGCCTTCGAGGAGATGAAGAAGGTGGAGTTGCTCGATGAGCGCGACCAGATGCGCGAACGCGCCGACGAGGATGTGCACGAGCACGCCGAGGCCCTCGGCATGATGCGCAGCAGCGCGCGGGCTTAAATCGAGCAAATACCGCCGACCGATGATGTGGAATTCGGGCCGGCCGAACCGGGCGGGCCGAACTGGAGCCGTTCGCGCCGCCGGCTTTGAAAAACTCGTATCTCGACGGAAGGCTGCCTGGACGGCCATAATCGCCCCCGCGGCGGCCTCGCTTTCGATTGCAATCGCGCTAGGTCGTTGCCCTGAATGCGTCTTCTAGGCGGTTGGGCCGGGCGCAAGCCTGCATCGCACGCGCGGCGAGGAGGTACATCTGTTCATGTCGACGTCGGTCGAGATCACCTGGCTGCTCGCGGCGGTCGCCAAGGGCGACGCGGTTGCGTTCGAGCGTCTGTACGGGGCGACCTGCGCCAACCTCTATGGCGTGGTGCTGCGCATCCTGCGCCGCCATGACCTCGCGGCCGACGTCATGGAGCAAGCCTATCTGCAGATCCGGCGCGACGCCGGCCAATTCGATCCCGCTCATTCGAGTCCGCTCGCTTGGATGGTGGCGATCGCCCGCCACCTGGCGATCGACTTGGCGCGGGGGCCGCAGCCGCCCGCGACCGACAGCGAGCCGGAAATCATCGACGAGGACGAGGGCCCGGGCACCGTGCCGCGGCACCAGTTGACCGATGACCTCAAGCGGCTGCTCACCTGCATCGGACGGCTCGAGCCGGACCGCCAGCGCATGCTGCTGCTCGCCTATTACGGCGCCTTCAGCCGCGAGCAGCTCTCGTCCAAGCTCGATATGCCGATCGATCTGCTCAGGGCATCGCTGCGGCGAAGCCTGCTCGAGATCGATCAGGGCCTCAAGTCATGAGCGAGCTCGACTACATGGATGCGTTGGCTGCCGAATACGTGCTCGGCACCCTCGACGTCGAGGAACGGACGCACGCGCGCACCTTGCTCGAGGCGGATGAAGCATTCGCAGCCAAGGTGCAGCTATGGGAGCGCCGCTTCGGCGACCTGCACCTGATGGTCGAGCCGGTCGAGCCGGACCCCACGATTTGGGCGCGCATCAGGGCCAAAATGCCGGAGGCCCGACCGCAGATCCGCGCTCCCCAACCGGCAGTGCCTCTGCCTGCGCCCGAGACGACAGCAGCTGAACCGGCAAGCCTTAAAGTGGCTGAACCGCCGAGCCTTGACGCGATCGAAGCGGCGATAGCGCAAGCGGCAACAGCCCTGAGCGCGGAGGCGAACTCGGCGGCGACACCGCCCCCGCAATCGGAGGTAACACCGGCAGGAGCTGAGGTGACGCCCCCCGTATCGGAGGTGCTACCCCCAGTATCGGAGGTGGCGCCCGCAGGATCTGAGCTGACGTCCCCAGTATCAGAGGTGCCGCCCGCAGGATCTGAGGCGACGCCCCCAGTATCGGAGTTGCCGCCCGCAGGATCTGAGGTGACGCCCTCAGTGTCGGAGATGCCACCCGCAGGGTCTGAGGTGACGCCCTCGGTGTCGGAGGTGCCGCCCTCAGTGTCGGAGGTGCCGCCCGCAGGATCTGAGGTGACGCCTACGAGCGTGTCGGAGCTGCCGCCCTCAGCGTCCGATGGGCCGCCCGCAGGATCCGACGCGACGCCCACGAGCGTGTCGGAAGCGAGTCCGGGCCCAGCACCGGAACCGACTTCAGCACCGGTTTCGGATGCGCCTCCTGCGCCACCGGAGGCGACCAGAACATCCGGGGCGGTCGCCGCTGCTGCTCCCGAGGCGCCGAGTGACACGCAGGCGCAAGCGGCCGAGCGGGCGGCGCTCAATGTTCACGGCCAATTGTGGCGCTGGCGCGCATTGGCGATCGTAATGACGCTCGTGCTTGTCGCTGTGGCCCTGCTGCTGGCGGCGTGGAGGTTTGCGCCCGATCGGCTCCCCGCCATGCTGCAGCCGCTCGAGCTGATGCGCCAGCTCGGAATTACCGCTCCTACAGCCCCTGCGCCGCGAAGACCGCTGCCCCCGGAATCGCAGTTCGACGAATGAGCGGCGTGGCCGGGGCCGCGCAGCGATGTTTTCCGAGCACGTGTCGGGGGGCAACGAACGAGCCGTCGTCCCCAGTCCCGTAGGCCAAAAGAAAAGTGCGCCCCGAGAGCGCGCAAAGTCTGAGGTTGAGAAATGTAAATGGCTAGCGGATGGTGCTGCGCTCACCTGCCGACGCGGTGACCGGCTTGCCCGCCTTGATGACGGTGGCTTCGAGCCGTGCGTCGCCCAACGCGGACTGGTCGTTGAGGCGGGCGGCAAGGCCAATCCCGACCATCGCGCAGACGAGCGCCACCGCCACCACCTTCACGTGGGTGATGCGGTCGGCGGTCAAAAGCGAAAAATTGTTCACGACGCCCTCCCCAAAATCTCCCGGTATTTGGTCGCGCCAGCGCGACGGAAGGTTCAGAGCGTTCCGAAAAAAAGCCGGCGTGTCGGCCATATCTTCCCGAAGCGCTCGGCCTGAAGATCAGCCATTCCAATGAGTTAGCGGCAACGCTCGGCACCCGGCCCGGCTGTGAGCCGACTTGGCGGGCTCGCGGCCGCGCCCCTCAGGTGCTGCCGTCCAGTCGTGCTGGCGTGAAAGCGCGTGAATCCGGGCTCACGCTTGGTATTTGAAGGACAGCGAGACGCGGGTTCGGAATGCGGCAACCTTGCCGTTTTCCACCTTCATGTCCATCTGCGTCACTTCGGCGACGCGCAAATCGCGCAGGGTGCCGGCCGCGGTCTCCACCGCAGCGCGGCCGGCCTCCTCCCACGACTTCTCGCTTACGCCAACGACCTCGACGATCTTGTAGACCGCCTCTGTTTGCTTCTTCGCCATGGCATCCTCCCATGCTCGATGCGCGCTCTCGACCGGGCGCGCGGCAATGGTAACAGCATCGGCGGGGCGGTCCACACCTACCGCGCCGCCGCCGCCGGCGAGTACATGGCTGCGCGGACCGCGGAGGTGGTGCAGCAAGCATGGTGCGGCGAGATTTCATGACCCCTCGCGTCAATAACGCTGCGCGCGGGCATCTAGCCGAACGTCAAGCGCATCAAGCCCGCGCAAAATTTTGCTGCAGGCCTATCGCGAGGATCTCAGCCTCAAGGAGGCTGCGCTCAAGCTGGGCTATCTCACGGCCGAGCAGTTCGACAAATGGGTGCGGCCCGAGGACATGACCGATCCGTTGACGAAGTGCCATCAGCCGTCGCGATCAGTGACTCGTCATGCCCGGCTTTATGCCGGGCATCCATGTCTTGTTTTCTAGACGCGACAAAGACGTGGATGGCCGGGACAAGCCCGGCCATGACGACGCGCGGATAGATTAGCGCTAACAGCCGTTCGTATGGCTCGCCGGCCCGGGAGTCCTCGCTGCGGGCGCTCGCACAGGCTTAGCCGTCGTATTGTTGGGCTAGGAGCGACTCCCTCTCCTCCTCGCGCCGCCCTCGAACACGGCGCGGCAGGCGGGGCTGAGGTAGCGACGATAATGGACCATGCACGCCCTGACACGATTGATGTCCGGCATATACGGCTGGCAGAGCCGCATCGCGTCCGGCTCGCACGCCGCGCGTTGCTCCGGGGTCCACTGCTGCGCGGCGGCGGGCGAAGACGCGAACGTGAGCGCGAGGCCCACGAGCGCGGCAGGGAGCGCGGCGGCGGCCACGATCGGCCGGAGCTTCGGTTGGGCGCGACGAATGTGCATTATTGATCCTCCATGAAGTTCTCTGCGCCGGTATCTACTGTCAATTCAATGATCGTGGCAAGCAGCGCCGCCACATCCGCGGCGGCGGTCCCCGAGTATTGTGATCACCGCGATTGCCACCTCGCCGGCGCGGGAGCTGTGGTGCAGCACGCGAGCCTCGACGGTGGTGCGGTCGATCAGATAACTGGCCGGCGTTTGTCTGCTCTGAATGTGCGGCAGACGTTACTCTACCCGCTTGCGGGGAGAGGTTTCGAGACCGCGGCCCTCGCGTGACTCGAAGCTCAATAGCGGTGGCTGATGGGCAGCTCCTCGGCCGGGAAGAGCGTGATCACCCGGCAACCCTTATCGGTCACCACCACCTCCTCTTCGATGCGTGCGGCGGAATAGCCGTCGGTCGCGGGGCAATATGTCTCGAGCGCGAACACCATGCCCTCCTTGATCTCGGTTGGATGATCGAGCGAGACCACGCGTGAGATGATCGGCCGCTCGTGTAGCGCAAGCCCGAGGCCGTGGCCGAATTGCAAGCCGAAGGCCGACATTTCGTCGGGAAACCCGAACTCCGGCGCCTTGGGCCATACCTTGCAGATTTGGTCGGTGGTGACCCCCGGCTTGATCAGCGCGATCGCCTTGTCGAGCCACTCGCGTGCCTTCTTGTAGGCGTCATGCTGCACCGGCGTCGCCCGCCCGACATTGAAGGTGCGGTAGTAGCAGGTGCGGTAGCCCATGAAGGATTGCAGAATATCGAAGAACGCCTGATCGCCCGGACGCAACATGCGGTCGGTGAAATTGTGTGGATGCGGATTGCAGCGCTCGCCCGAGATCGCATTGATCGCCTCCACGTCGTCGGAGCCGTGGCGGTAGAGGAATTCATTGACCTTGGCGACGATGTCGTTCTCGCGCACGCCGGGCTTGAGCTCTTCGTTGATGAGGTGATAAGCGCCGTCGACCATGGCGGCGGCACGGTTGAGCAGCGCGATCTCGTCGATGTTCTTGAGCTCGCGCGCCTCGAGCATCACCTGCTGTCCATCGTCGATCTTGAGGCCCGCCTTCTCCAGCTCGAACATCATCGGCGGCTCGATGATGTCGACGCCGACCGGCATTTTGTGCACGCCGGCCTCTTTGAGCAGCGAGGCGATCTCCTTGGCGTGACGCTCCATCAGTCCGAACGCCGGATTGACCGTGCCGCGCAGACCGATGAGGCCGGCTTTGCAGTTCTCGGGCTTGAGCCACGGAGTATAGAGCTTGTGGTGGACGGCGGCCGAACCGAAGTCCCATAGGATCGGTTCCTGATCGCGCGCGAGCAGCGCCCACCGGCACAGCTTGTCGCGCTCCCACTCGCCGATCTTGGTCGAGGTCACGTAGCGGATGTTGTTCACGTCGAAGACGAGCAGCGCACCGAGGTCGGACTTTTCCAGCGCCTGCTTGACGCGGCTCAGCCGGTAACGGTGCAGCCGGCGGTAATCGACTCGTTCCTCGAAATCGACTCCCATGGTGCCGAGCGCCGGCAACGCCCGGCCCCAGTTGTAACGCGGGTTGATGTCGTCGGCGCTGATCTTGCGGACTGTTTCGTCCATGGGAGCCTCTCCTGCACCTTTTATTGTTGCGGGGGCGCGGCCGGACGCCGCGTTGGCGCAAGTATAGCAAGCTTTTCGTTGCGGCAGTCAGGGGCGGCTTGCATAATTCGCCCGAAGAATGAGCCGGTTCACCACCGGACGACATTGAGGACGCGCCCCATGCTCGATGCTGCCGCGAAGCTTAAGGCGACCATCGATGCGCGCGCCGCCATCGAGGCGATCCCGCGCAGCTACAACTTCGCCGCCGACGTCATCGAGCGCAATCTCAAGGCCGGGCGCGCCAACAAGGCCGTTTATATCGACCCGCGCGGAAGTTGGACCTATGGCCAGCTCGCCGAGCGCGTGGATCGCTTCGGCCATGTCTTGCGTTCGCTCGGAATCCGGCGCGAAGAGCGCATCCTGCTCGCGCTGCTCGACACGATCGACTGGCCCACTGCCTTCCTCGGCGCCATCAAGGCGGGCGTGATTCCTATTCCGGTCAGTACGCTGATGACCGAGGAGGACTACCGCTTCATGCTCGCCGACAGCCGCGCTAAGGCGCTCGTCGTCTCCGAGGCGCTGTTGCCGAAATTCGCCAATCTGATCGGATCGAGCTCGGACGTTCTCCACGTGATCGTCTCCGGCGAAAATGCGTGCGGGCATGACCGTTTCGAAGATCTGCTCGCGAGCGCGCGACCCGAGCCCTATACCGCGCCGACGACGCGCGACGACATGTGCTTTTGGCTCTTCACCTCGGGCTCGACCGGCAGGCCCAAGGGCGCCGTACACGTGCATGCCAATTTGCGCCTCACCGCCGATCTCTATGGCATCGGCGTGCTGGGGCTCGAGGAAAGCGACGTCTGCTATTCGGTGGCGAAGTTGTTCTTCGCCTATGGACTCGGCAACGCGATGACGTTTCCAATGGCCGTCGGCGCGACAACCGTTCTCTCGCCCGACCGTCCGACCCCCGATACGGTCGCCGCGATCCTGCGCCGGCATCCGGTGACGGTGTTCTATGCCGTGCCGACCTTCTATGCCGCCTTCCTCGCCAGTCCAGCCGCGCCCAAGCGCGGCGACTTGAAGCTGCGATGCTGCGTGTCCGCGGGCGAGGCCTTGCCGCCCGATGTCGGCCGGCGCTGGAAGGAAAGCTACGGGGTCGACGTGCTCGACGGCATCGGTTCGACCGAGATGCTGCACATCTTTCTGTCGAACTATCCGGGCGACGTGAAATACGGCACCACCGGCAAGCCGGTGCCGGGCTACGACATCCGCCTGCTCGACGACGACGGCAACGTGATCACGCACAGAGGTGAAATGGGCGAGCTGCAGGTGCGCGGGCCCACCAGCGCGGTGATGTATTGGAACGACCGCGACAAGTCGCGCGACACTTTCCTGGGTGAATGGACGCGCTCGGGCGACAAATATCTCCAGGACGAGGAGGGCTACTACGTCTACTGCGGGCGGCGCGACGACATGCTCAAAGTCGGCGGCATCTATGTCTCGCCCTTCGAGGTCGAAGGCGCGCTCTGCACCCATCCTGATGTGCTGGAGGCCGCGGTGGTCGCCTGGCCGGACGAGGATGAGCTGATCAAGCCCAAGGCTTTCGTGGTGCTCAAGTCGCCCGACAAGTCCTGCGAGGACCTGGCGCGGGCGCTGCAGGAGCACGTCAGAGCCGTGTTGGCAGCCTACAAGTATCCGCGCTGGATCGAATTTCGCGCCGAGCTCCCCAAGACGGCCACCGGTAAGATCCAGCGGTTCAAGCTGCGCGCCGAACGCACCATGACGCGCTAAGCCGCGCGGCGGAACGGCCCTACGCCGTGCCGCCGGCGGCGCTGGCCGCGCGCCTCGGGCAATTGACGGGCACAGCTGGCATGCACTATAGTGCATGAATTATAATGCCTGTCAGCGGACGATCGTTGTGCCGGTAATCAGGGCGAAGGTTCCCGACAAGCGTTCTGCGGCCGCGCCGCAACGCGATGATCAGCGCGCGTTGGTCGCCGCCATCGGCCGGCTGGTGCGGCTCTCGCGCGCCAAGCGCGGCATGACCCGCCGCCAGCTCGCGCAGGCGTCCGGCGCCTCCGAGCGCTATCTCGCGCAGATCGAAGGCGGGCAGGGCAACCCCTCCGTGATCATCCTTGCATCGATCGCACGAGCGCTCGACGTTCCGATCGTGGAATTGTTGCCGCGCAGCAACGGGCGCACCGCGGCAATGGCGCACATTCTCGATGTCCTCGGGCGCGTGCCGCTTGCCGAGCTTTCCGCGCTCGCCGAGCTGATCGAGAGCCGGGCCGGGCAAGGTGCGGCGGTCGATCGTCGGCGGCGTATCGCGCTCATTGGACTGCGCGGCGCGGGCAAATCGACATTGGGACGCCGTCTCGCGGGTGCGCTCGGCTGTCCCTTCATCGAACTCGATCGCTTGGTCGAGCAGGAGTACGGCGCGCGCATTCCAGATCTGATCGAGATGGGAGGGGTTGCAACGTTCCGCCGCTACGAGCGCGCCTGCCTCGAGCGGGTCATCGACGCGCACGAAGCGGCCGTGATCGCCGCCGCCGGCGGCATCGTGTCGAATGCCGAAACCTATGCGCTGCTGCTGCGCCGCACGCATACGGTGTGGGTCAAGGCGCGGCCGGACGAGCACATGCGCCGCGTGATGGCGCAGGGCGATTTCCGTCCCATGGCGCAGAATCGCGAGGCCATGGCCGATCTCGTGGCCATTCTCGACGCGCGGCAAGCCGATTATGCGCGCGCGCACGCCGAGCTCGACACCTCCGGCGACGCGGTGGAGCACAGCTTCGAGAAGCTTGCGCGGATCGTCGCGAGTTGCATGGGAGAAGCGCAGTGACTCTCGCCGACCAAGGTTTTCTCGAGCTTGGCCAGATGCGGCTCGAGTACCACATGATCGGCCCGCGCCCGGATGCGGCGCCGACGCTTGTCTTGCTGCACGAGGGGCTCGGTTGTGTTGCAGGCTGGGGCACATTTGCGCAGAAGCTCGCCGCCGCGACCGGCACCGGGGTTTTTGCCTATTCGCGGGCGGGATATGGCAACTCGTCGCCGGTGAAACTGCCGCGTGCGGTCTCGTTCATGCACGAGGAGGCGCTGGATGTGCTCCCCCGCCTGCTCGACGCGATAGCTTTCCGCCGCGGGCTTCTGGTCGGCCACAGCGATGGCGCATCGATTGCCGCGATCTACGCCGGCAGCATCCAGGACCACCGCGTGCGCGGGCTCGTGCTGATCGCGCCGCACTTCTTCACCGAGGATATGGGTCTTGCCGAAATCACGCGCACCAAGGCGGCTTTCGAGGCCGGCCCTCTGCGCGCCAAGCTTGCCCGCTGGCATGCCGATCCTGACAACGCATTCAACGCCTGGTGCGGCCCCTGGCTCGATCCCGAATTCCGCAAATGGGAGCTGGGCGATGAGCTGGCCCATATCCGCGTTCCGATCCTGATCGTGCAGGGCGAAGACGACCAGTATGGCACCGCGCGGCAGATCGAGATGGCGCAGCAGGAGTGTTATTGCCCGGTCGACGTCGCGCTGTTGCCGAACACGCGGCACGCCCCCCACCGCGAGGCGCCCGAGGCAACCTTGCGTGCGACTTCGGAGTTCATCAATCGGCTGCTGCGTGAGCATCACGAAGGCGATATGGCCGCGCAAAATCGAGCAGTTCAGAGTTCCGCCGCTGCGGGCCGCCGAAATCGCAGATCTCAGACTTCGGCCTGCTGAACCAGCTTGCGAGGAAATCCATGGCCGACGCAGAACGCAGATTGAATAACGGCAAGAGCCGGATCGATTTCCAGACCGATCCGTCGAAGTACCGCCATTGGAAGCTCAGCGTGGACGGCGAAATCGCGACGCTTCTGATGGATGTCGACGAGAAAGGCACCCTGTTCGAGGGCTATGAGCTCAAGCTCAATTCCTACGACCTCGGAGTCGATATCGAGCTCGCCGACGCCATCGAGCGGCTGCGGTTCGAGCATCCGCAGGTCAAAGTGGTCCTGCTGCGCTCGGGCAAGCCGCGGGTGTTCTGTGCCGGCGCCAACATCCGCATGCTCGCCGGCGCCACGCACGCGCACAAGGTCAACTTCTGCAAGTTCACCAACGAGACGCGCAACGGCATCGAGGACGCGAGCGAAACCTCGGGCCTATTCACCATTTGCGTCATCAACGGCACCGCCGCCGGCGGCGGATACGAGTTGGCGCTCGCAGCCGATCACATCATGCTGATCGACGACGGCGCCTCGACCGTCTCGTTGCCGGAGCTGCCGCTACTGGCCGTGTTGCCCGGCACCGGTGGCCTCACGCGCGTCACCGACAAACGCAAGGTCCGACGTGATCGCGCTGACGTGTTCTGCACGACCGAGGAGGGCATCAAGGGCAAGCGCGCCGTGGATTGGCGGCTCGTCGATGAAGTGGTACCCGCCTCCAAGCTCGAAGAGGCAGTGGAGAAGCGCGCGCGAGAGTTCGCGGCAAGGTCGCAACGGCCGGCCGCGGCCAGGGGGATCATGCTTACGCCGCTCAAGCGCGAGCGGTCCGCGGACGCGCTCGAGTACAGCACGATATCGGTCGACTTCGAACGGCCCTCCCGGCGCGCGACCGTCACCTTGCGCGGCCCGGACGCGCCGCCGCCGGCTTCCGCCGAGGCTATGGTCGATGCGGGCGCCGAGTTCTGGCCGCTGCGGCTCGCGCGCGAGCTCGACGACGCCGTTCTCGACATTCGCGCCAACGAATTCGACATCGCCGCAATCGTGTTCAAGTCCTCGGGCGATCCGGCGCAAGTGCTCGCCTACGAGCAATTTCTCGATGCCAACAAGGATCACTGGCTCGCACGCGAGATCAGAGCTTTTTGGAAGCGTGCGCTCAAGCGCATCGATCTCACCTCGCGCTCTCTCGTCGCTCTGGTCGAGCCGGGTTCGTGCTTCGCCGGGACGCTCGCCGAGCTCGTCTTCGCAAGCGACCGCTCCTACATGCTGATCGGCAAGCGCGACGGCGACAACAAGCCGCCCGCGACGCTTGCGCTCGCCGAGGTCAATTTCGGCGCCTACCCGATGTCGAACGGAATTTCGCGGCTCGCGAGCCGCTTCCTCGCCGATCCTGGCGCGCTCGACAATGCCAGGCGAGCAATCCCCGAGATGCTCGATGCCGAAGCGGCGGAGAGGCTCGGTCTCGTCACCTTCGCGCTCGACGACATCGATTGGGAGGACGAGATCCGCGTCTTCCTGGAAGAGCGCGCGAGCTTTTCTGCCGATGCTCTCACCGGCCTCGAAGCGAATTTGCGCTTCGGCGGCCCCGAGACCATGGAATCAAAAATCTTCGCCCGCCTCTCCGCCTGGCAGAACTGGATTTTCCAGCGCGCCAATGCCGTCGGCGAGGAGGGCGCACTCAAGCGCTACGGCACCGGACAGAAACCGGCATTCGATACGCGACGAGTTTGAGGAGGCAGTGATGAGCGACCCGAACAACGTCGATCTCACCGAGGATCGGCAAGTGCTGCGCGCGCTCGAGCGCTGGCATCCCGGGTACATCGACTGGTGGATGCAGAGGGGGCCGGAAGGCTTTCAGGAGGCGCTCGTGTATCTGCGCACCGCCGTCTCGGTCGACCCCAGAGGCTGGGCCAAATTCGATTACGTGAAGATGCCCGAGTACCGCTGGGGCATCCTGCTGGCGCCGCGGGAAGAGGGCCGCAAGATTCCCTTCGGCCGGCATTACGGAGAGCCTGCCTGGCAAGAAGTGCCGGGCGAATATCGCGCCATGCTGCGCCGCCTCATCGTCATCCAGGGCGATACGGAGCCGGCGTCGGTCGAGCAGCAGCACCATCTCGGCAAGACCGCGCCTTCGCTCTACGACATGCGCAACGTCTTTCAGGTGAACGTCGAGGAAGGACGGCATCTGTGGGCCATGGTCTATCTCCTGCAGAAATATTTCGGCCGCGACGGCCGGGAGGAGGCCGAGCAGCTGCTGCAGCGCCGCTCGGGCTTCGATCCGCTCTCGCGCACCTGTCGCTTCATGCTGACCGAGGAAGCACATCACATGTTCGTCGGCGAGACCGGCATTGGGCGCACGATTCAACGCACTTGCGAAGCGATGAAGGCGGCCGGCATCGAGGACCCCTATGACATCAACAAGGTCCGTGACCTCGGAGTCATCGACCTGCCGACCATGCAGAAGAAGCTCAACCTGCATTATTCGTTGTCGCTCGACCTGTTCGGGTCGGAGGTGTCGACCAACGCGGCCAATGCGTTCAACGCCAGCGTCAAGGGGCGTTTCCAGGAGACCAAGATCGACGACGACCATAGGCTCGAGAGCTCGACCTATCCGGTGCTCAAGTTCGTCGACGGCGAGATCAAGCGCGTGGACGAGCCCGCGCTCACGGCCATCAACATGCGGCTACGCGACGACTACACGGCCGATTGCCAGCGCGGTCTCGATCGCTGGAACAAAAT
>WNFU01006371.1_pt1 | contig 30558 bp, 39 predicted proteins | sample 5400121 | NCBI WGS metagenome assembly WNFU01 (sample SAMN13153360, study PRJNA577476) | soil metagenome | isolation source: 100 cm soil or saprolite under grassland replicate 1 | place: USA:California | collected 2016-06-15
CGCCTCGACGAGCTCGGCGCGGCCCCGTCCGTCGGCTCGAAAGGAGACGCCTACGACAACGCGATCGCCGAAGCATGGGTCGCGACCTTCAAGAGCGAGCTCGTCGACGGCCGCCGCTTCCCCTCCTACGAGCACGCCGAACACGAGACGCTCAACTGGATCGGCTTCTACAACGCCGAGCGGCTGCACGAAGACTCAACAAAGACAGCCGAACCCTAGCTGCCAGATAAAAGAGCCTCTACGAAACCCAGGGCGCTTCAAACTCCCCGGACGCGCCGGGTCAGCCGGACTGGCGTTGGTGCAGCAAGTGCCAGGGTCTGTTCTTCGGCGGGAATCCAGGCTCGAAGTGCCCGGCCGGCGACGAGCACAGCAAGCAGGGAAGCGGCGACTACAAAGTGAGAGGAAACCCAGTGCCTGGCGAGCTCGGCTGGTGCTGGTGCAACAAGTGCCAGGGGCTCTTCTACGGTGAGAGTCCAGGCTCGAGTGCCACGCCGGCGGCGAGCACAGCAAGGAGGGAAGCGGGATCTACAGCGTCCTCATCTGACGAACGGCGGCGGCCGACGCGGGCGGGGTCGATGTCGTCGAAGAGTCCGGGAGCGATCGGCCCGGTGAAGACGATGCTGGCGCAGCGCTGTTCACTCGCCGCGAGCAGTGTCTCGCCGTACCACGAGGGGACGAAGTCGAGTGTCTCATCAGCGGCGTGGAGCAGGCGCGCGCGTTTGACGTGGGGATCGAAGTACCAGACGTCGACGAAGCTCGCGCCCCGCTTATAGGCGGCCGCGGCGACGGCGCGCGCCGCCTCTTCCTGCCCGGTGAACGCGCGCACCCGGACAATCTGGCCTTCCTGCACGTTCGCTCCGAACTCGACCAGCAGGCGCGCATAGGCGGCGAGGGTGTCCGCGTTCATGACGACGGAGGCGTCGACTGCCGGCGCGTCGATAGGCGCACGATGTCTGGATCTGCTCGGCGGCGTACTAGGCACAGTCGAAGAGCAGCTCCAGCGCTGGCGGGACCGAGGTCGCAAAGACATTGTCGGCGAAGCAAGTCCCGCTGCCGGTGCCGTCGTAGATGAGATCGCCGCCCGGGTACGGGGAGCGGAGCGCGTCGGGGTTGCGGCCGTTCGCCAGCACGACATTGCTGAGCACCCGATTGCCGTCAAGGAATGGGTCGACGTGCGGGTCCGGGTTGGGGAACGGGAGCGCCATGACGGCGACACCGCCGCTGTCGTTGCCGACAACGTGGTTGTCGCGCACGGTGACGCGATCGGCGCCGACGGTCAGGATGCCGGTGCCTGCCGATCAGCCCGACCACATCCTCGCTCGGCAGGACGGGATTCGGCCGGTTGTTGCGCATGACGACGTTGCGCTCAACGAGAATGTCTTCGGTCACCGGAACCGCGAGCCCGGGCAGCACGAAGCTCACGATGCCGGAGGTGTTTCCGATCGCGGTGTTACCGCGGACGACGACGCCGGTTGAGTTCTCGATCTCGATTCCGACTGTGGAGTCTGTCGCGTGGTTGCGTTCGACGGCAACGTCGTGCGAGTTGCCGATGTAGATCGCCGCGTCGTCGGTTCCTTCAACATGGTTGCCCTCGATCGTCCCGTTGCGCGAACAGATCGGGAAGATCGCGTACTCGTCGTTAGCGCCGGTGAAGCTCGCGTTCTCGATCCGGAGCCCGTCGATCGTGATGTCATTAAGCATCGGCGGCGCGCAACCCGGTCCGCCCGGGCCTGCGGTGGCACGGATGCCGACGGAGAACCCGGAGGCGTCGAGGATCGCACCCCGGCTTGCGCGGATCGTGATTCCGCTCTCCGCGATCCTCACCGACTCGTGGTAGCGGCCCGGCGGCGCGATCACGGTGTCGCCTGGGCTCGCCGCATCGACGGCGTGTGGGGTGTCAAAATTGGGTTCGCGCCCCGCGAAAGCCGTGATTTGCAGGCCGGACGCCACTTTGGCACCCCACGCGCGTGAACCGTCTTAACGCATCCCTCAGGGTGCTGTGGAAGTTCCTCATCGCCGCATGGCCCCAACACCTTGCAAATACGAGTCGGCTCGCCGTAGAGTCCGCATGCTCCTAAACGAAAGGATCATGTGCCGACCTGGCTTTGGATCGTCATCATCGTCGTTGTTGTGTTAGCCGTCCTTGGCTACTTTGGCCGGGGACGCTTCTCTAGGTAGCCGCGCCCCGTCTAGCTTCGTTTCGCTAGTCGTTTCACTCGACTCTCCTAGCAGCGGCTTGAAGCCCGCACCGCCGCGCGTAGGGCCAAGCTCTCGTGGACTTCCTGCGCCACCAGCGACGAGCGTACTCGCCTGTGACTCCTTCACCGTCGAGACGATCACGCTACGCCTGTGGTGTGCGCAAACCCGATGCACTCCTTCGAAATCAACACGTTTGGAGCGGCAATCGAGTTGGCGCACCCCACATGCGCAATCGACGGAACCTCGCCGCCTTCGTCCCCTATGATCAGAAGCGCCGTCCGGCCCCAGCCAGACAGGAGGCCGAGATGCATTCGATTTCCAGCCACAGGACCGACGCGAGGCGCTGTCGCGGATCAGCGCGCGATCCTCGCCGGTTGTCAAAGGAATCCGCAATCCCCATCTTGACGCCCCGCCGCAATAGGGAGAGCCGAAAGGGCGCTACCGACGCCTCTGTGCAAGCCACCGCCGTGGACGACCGGGCGTGTCCAACGATGGGTCGGGGCTTAGATCTCGAGAAGCGCGAGCGCGAGAGGCTCGATAGCCTGACGAGGATCGATGTACGGGGCGTAAACGGACGACGAGTGAGGTTGCAGCCATGGCGGTTCAAGAGGTGAAGGTGGTCTCCGTTCCGGTGTCTGATCAGGAGCGGGCGAAGGATTTCTACGTCGAGAAATTGGGGTTCGAGCTCAGCCGCGAAGATGACTCGATTCCGGGGATCCGGTGGGTACAGGTAACCCCCAAGGGAGGAAGGACGTCACTGACGTTGGTCACGTGGTTCGAGACGATGCCGCCCGGGTCGCTCCAGGGGCTTGTGCTCGGGTCGGCTGACCTCGAGAAGGATTGCGAGGAGCTCGTGGCCCGGGGGGTGGAGTTCGATCAGCCCCTGCAGCAGCAGCCGTGGGGGACGGAGGCGGTGGTCCGCGACCCCGACGGGAACAGGCTCGTCCTCCAGCAAGCCTGATCGCGGCCGCGCTCGTACGCGAGGGGCGGCGCGTGGTGGCGCTCTCGAAACCCGATTGGGGCGGACTGCAGCAGGACATCTCGGGCGATGTCGTACTGCCCGGATCGGATGCGTATGCGTGGGTGCGCAAGCCTTTCATAGCCCGCTTCGACGAGATCGAGCCGGAGGCGGTCGTTCGCTGCTCGGCTCCCGAGGATGTCGCCGAGGTCCTCGCGTTCGCCTGGCGTTACGGTGTCAACACGGCGACGCGGAGTGGCGGCCATTGCCTGGCCGGGCACTCGTCGACGCGCGGGATCGTCATCGACGTGGCGCCGCTGCGCTCGGTCGTCGTCGCTGACGGATTGGTGCGGGTCGGTGCCGGCGCGCGCTCGGGTGACCTCTGCAAGCAGCTGTTCCAGCACGATCTGGCGATCCCGACGGGCACCTGTCCCTCGGTCGGAATCGCCGGGCTCACGCTCGGCGGAGGGCTCGGCATCCTGGGGCGCGCGCATGGACTGACGCTCGACCAACTGGTCGCGGTGCAGGTCGTCCTGTCGGATGGGCGCGTGGTCGAGTGCGATGAGGATCACGACACCGACCTGTTTTGGGCGCTGCGTGGGGCCGGAGCAGGCAACTTCGGGGTCGTGACCTCATTCACGTTCCGGCCGCTGCCGGCGCGCAGTATGACGAACTTCCACCTCGTCTGGGCGTTTGCGCGCGCGCCCGCGGTGATCGCGGCGTGGCAGCGGTGGGCGCCGCAGGGTCCGGACGAGCTGAGCGCCGATCTCGTGTTGACCGCGAACGGCGACCCGGCCCGCGAGCCGTCGGTGGAAATGTATGGGGCCGTCGGCGGCAGCGGGCGCGACGCTTCGGAGTTGCTTGCGGAACTGACCGCGCGCGTTGGTTCCGACCCGGTGTTCGAGGACCGCCGGGAACTGTCCTACGGCGAGACGTGCCTGTACCAAGCCGAGCTCAGCGTCGCCTACGACCAGGTCGAGCGGGTCCGGCATGGAGAGGTGCTCCGGCAGGGATATCGCTGCACGAAGTCCGAGTTCTTCAGCCGCCCACTTCCGGGCGAAGCGATCGCAGCACTGATCAACAGCTTCACGGCGCGCCGAGTCGGGGGTCAGATTCGCAGCGTCGGCTTTGCCCCTTGGGGAGGTGCCTACAACCGGCGGTCGCCGCAGGCCACCGCATTCGTGCATCGCGATCAGCTCTTCTTGCTTGAACATCTCGTTCTCGTCGATCCGAACGCGTCGCCCGCGCAGAAGCGAGGCGCCCGCGAGTGGGTGCTCCAGTCGTGGGCATCAGTCCATCCCTGGGGCTCCGGGAGCGTGTATCCCTGCTTTCCGGATAGCGATCTCAACGACTGGGGGCGCGCCTACTACGGTGACAACTATCGTCGGTTGCTCGAGGTCAAGAGGAGATACGACCCCGACAACGCCTTCCGCTTCCGGCAGTCGATCCCGCTCCGCCGGTGATCGGCGCAGGAAGCGCGAGCAACCCGGTGACGGTCGTCTTCGGGGGCGACGCGCTGGTCACGAAGCCGTATGCGATCGATGATGCGGGGCGGCGGGCATTCGTTGACCTCCTTCGGCGCGCTGACGTTGCGTTCACCCACCTTGAGATCCTGCTGAACGAATTTCGAGGACCACCCGCGCCTGGAGTCGGGATCCACCTGTCCACTTCGCCGCAGAGTGGGCGGGAGTTGCTCGCGGTGGGCTTCAACCTGTTTTCCGCGGCTGGGAATCATGCGCTCGATTACGGGATCGAAGGGCTGCGCGCTCACCTCAGCGTCCTCCGCGAGCTCGGGATGGCGGTCGCGGGTATCGGCGAGGACGCCTCCGAGGCAGCCGAACCCGCCTTCGTCGATGCCGGCGGCTCGCGCGTCGCGCTGATCGCGGCCGCGTCTTCGCTCGGCGCGGGCTGGCCAGCTGCTGAGTTCGAGAGGGGCCGGCTTCGTGAACTCACGCTCCATCCCGTAACGCTGGGCTTCGGACGGCCACGTGGCCGACGCGGACAGCCATCGCTCGCGTCCAAGGAGGACGCACGGCGGATCCTCCAACGCCTCGACGACCTCTCGCGACCATTCGCTACACGCGTCAAAGAGGTCGATGCAGTCGGCCGGGTTCCCGTGTCCAGCTAAGAGATGAAGACGTCCAAGCTCGCGCCCGTCGCGCTCGCCCTTCTGGTAGCGGCAGGTGCCTGCGGTGACAACGACCATGCTCTTTCGAGGCATGAGTTCCTCGGCAAGGCAAACGCGATTTGCGGCGAGGCGAACGAGAAGGTTCGGGCGCTCGGGCCCGAACCGCCGATCTTGACCGACGAGCAGGCGGACTGGATCGAGCAGCTGACCAAAATCGACCGTACAGCGACCGCGAGGCTGGATGCGCTGCAGCCGCCGGATGCAGCGAAGCGTCCGATCGCATCGATGCTCTCGGCTTTCGAACGTGGGCTCGGGAAAGGCGACGAGATCGCTCGGGCATCCCGCACTGGCGACGACGCCGCCTTCCGCAGCAGCGTCGACGCGGCCCTCAACTCTTTAACACAGGCGCAGGCGTCCGCCGCCGCATACGGCCTGAACGAGTGTGCCCGGCTTGGCCGAGTCGTCCGATAGGCCGCAAGACGAGCGATACTGGCCTTTGAAGAGCCCTCTGGCGCATACTCGAAGAACCGGAGCCCTAGATCACGTTGGAAACGGCCGGCTGGCCGGGGTGTTTCCAACGATGCAGCTCGGTGAGGAATCGCCAGACCCTCGGTTCGCTGCCGAGCTCGTCGGGTGACTTACCGGGACTCACGAGCAGGATGCGCCTGTCTTGCTGCGATCAGTGGGTACCCGACTTCCCAAGGGAGCTCCTTCGTTGAGTCGCGCTGTCCAGGTCCGACTCGATTGCGGCGGTCGTGTCGTCGATCCACGCAAGGGTGGCGCGTACGCGCGCCAGGCCGTGCTGGAGGACGTGCTCCGGATAGCGGCGCGGGGACGCGGCGCGCGCTTCCAGGCGCTCGTAGGACTCCAGCCGTCGCTCGAGAAACCGTCGGTACGCGGCCAGCACCTTGTAGATCTGGCTCCGAGACGGGGTCCAGAGGTATGCGATGCCGTTCTCGGCGAGCTTCGCCAGCTCGTAGCCGGAACGCTCGCCCGCCGTGGCCAGTAGCCCCAGCACCGCTCCCTCAGTCGTCGTTATAGTCGCGCGCATACTATTATCACCGAGATTACACGTTGTGAGACGTACGCTCCCCATCCTTGCACTCTTCCTTTGTGCCGCGTGGGCTGCAGCCGCCTGTGGCGCCGAGAACGCGCCGCCTAGGCCCGCCGACACGTCGGACATCCCCGAGGACACGCCGCCCACACTCGTACAGGCCTGTGGCGACGCCAACGACTTGACGGCGCGCGCCTTCTGGCAGCAAACCAAGGACGGCGTGCGTCTTTACATGATCGAGGCTGGGAAGGGGAAGACGACGACGGTGCTCGCGCACGGCGGCCGCTCCGATCTCTGCGACACGCTCACCTTTGCGACAAAGCTGGTCGCCGCAGGCTACAGAGTCATCGCCTTCGACTTCCGCGGCTCAGGTCGCTCGGAGGCCCCGTCGACGAACACACTCGCCCTCGGAACGGACATCGCCGCAGCCGTCGCCCACGCCCGAACGACCGGCGCCGAACGCGTCTTCCTGATCGGCTCTTCAATGGGTGGAGCGGCGATCGTGCAGAACACATCAGCGCTCCGGGTCGAGGGCCGGATCAGTCTCTCCGGGACGAGACTCTGGCCCGGCTTCGGCATCAACAATCCGGCCGGCCTGGCTCGGATCCACGCGCCCTTCCTCTACGTCGGCAGCCGCTACGACTGGCGCGCGCCGCTTAAGGAAGCGCTCGGCATCTTCCGCAGGGTCGGTGCCGTGGACAAACACATCGCCATCTACCCCGGCCCCGACCACGGCTGGCAACTCCTCGACAGCTCGCGCTTCGCCCCAAGGGCGCGAAGCCTCGTGCTCCGCTGGCTCGAAAGCCACTCATGATCGCCTTGACCTCGCCGTCGAAGCCACGCCCGGCGCCTGAGCGACCCGCGGTGCACTCGTGAGCAAGCTGTACTCGTACACATACATGTCGCTCGATGGCGTGATCGAGTCCCCGGAAGAGTGGAGCTCGCCCTTCTTTAGCGACGAGATGGGGCGCGACCTCACCTCAAGGCTGGAGTCGGCCTCCGCCATGGTGTTGGGACGTGTCACATACGAAGAGTTCGCCGCCTTCTGGCCACGGCAAACCGACGACGTCCCCTTCGCGACGCTCAACAACACGATCAAGAAGCTGGTCGTCTCTCACAGCTTGGGGTCGCCGAGTGGCAGAACACGAGCATCATCAGTGATGCCGACATGGAAGAGCTGAAGGCGAAAGGCGACGGAGACTTCCACATCACCGGCAGCGGCGCACTGGTGCGGAACTGGATTCGACGCGGCTTGGTTGACGAGGTCATCCTCATGGTGTGTCACGTTCTCGTCGGTGCCGGCAAGCGGTTCTTTGAGAACGGCACGACTACGACTCTGAAACGGGTTGGAGTGGAGCAGTTCCCGCGCGGGGTCATCGCACTCACATACGTCCCGACGACGTAACGATAACTCGACCCCAGGGTCCGCCTCCGCCGGGCCATGCGTTCTTCGCCTCACGACTCGTACACGCTGCGGGTCTCGGCCACACAACGAACGAGGACGCGGACGCTTATGAGAGCGTCCGCTTCGCCGTGTCCGTCCCCGGCGGCCCTCCGCCGGTCTTGGACTCAGGCCGGGAGCGATTAGTCAGGGCGAGGTGATGCATGCGTTGCAGGTCGCGCTCGAGAGGCTGCATCGCCGCGACGGGCGCCTGGCGCAGATCACGTTCAGCGAGCTGGCCGAGGAGTACCTCGCCCAGCATGAGGCGGAGCCGGGCACGATCGCGAAGCTGCGCTGGCTCCTGGCGAAGGCGACGCGCGCGCTCGGCGACCGCTGCTTCGTCGAATTGCGGTCGGATGAGATCGGCGCTTGGCGGACGACGCTGCCCGAGGGGCATCGCTTCGAGGCGACCCAGGCGCTGCGGCAGATCGCGCTGGTGCCGAACTGGAGGCGGCGGCCGCCGGGGCCGAGCGTACCGGCTTGACCACATGCGCAGTAGGCAGGTGCTGCCGCAGCACCTCGCTGCTGGGTGGGCCGTCGTACAGCCCCGGTATCCGTCCGTCGCGCTGTGGGATGTAGTTGCTCGCGTCGAGGACGGGCTTGCCCGCCAGCGGCTGCACCGGTACCGCCGACTGGCGCGACGAGATCCGCACGATGCTCAGCGCTGGCCTTGATTCGACGACGAGGCCGTGCGAGGGACCGCCCGTGGAGCGACGAGCCGCCTGATCGCATGCGGACATCCGGAGTTCCGTGATCTACCCCAGTAGCGCTATCCGATAGCAAATTGCGGTCGTGCCGTACGACGCGCGACCGCTAAGCGGCAACGAGTCCTCCCGGCAGTGCGCCGAGCAGCGCTTCCGCCTCGTGGGCGTCCTGTGGACAGACGAAACGCGGGCGAAGCCCGTCCTCCCACGAGGGGTCGCAGAGGGCGATCAGGTCGTAGTCGCTCGGCACGGTCGGTGCGAGGACATCTCGGATCGCTTCCATGTAGAGCTGGTGACGGATGTCGTCGTAGAGGTGGGGCTGGATCGGGCCCGTTGAGACATCGGCTACGAGGGATCCGCGTGTGCGGCGTACTCGGCGGCCCTGCCTGCTGGCAGCCGCTTTGGCGCGAATCTTCTCGAGGATGTCCCGGGAAGAGATCAGACGCCGCGACCTGCTCGGCGGAGTGATCCACGAATACCACCGCGCCGCAGCATGAACCGGCTGTTTTGAAACCCCTCACCTTCGTTCGGTGCAGGAGGCGACCTTGACGCCGCCGCCCGCAGTCGGGGCCAGGTCGATGCCACTGAGTGCCAGCTCTGACAAGACGTGCTCGAGCGTGAATTCGGGATCGTCGGCTTCGAGCGCGACGACCGCCTCGACGATCGGCGTCATCGCTTCCGCGAGCTCGGCGTCGAGCGCGGTCGCGCACACCTGCGCTGTGCGATCACCGCGCTCGACGGAGCGTCGTCGTAGGCGAGATCGCGAAGGCGTGGAAGCTCGGGAACGCCGGGCGCGTGCTCCGCCTGCTCACGGTTCGAGCTCGCCGAGACCCTGCAGCACCTGTCGCGGCCATCCACATCCGCGCCCAGCTGCGCGAGCACCGAATCGAGAGTCGAGGACGCGACCTCCCGGAAAGGCCGGAACTCGCCCACGAGCGTAAGCATCGCCGCCACGTGCAGCATCCGCCCGAACCACGCCTCCATTGCGCCCTCCGGCGCGCCGGCCCTCGTCAGGCGCGTCCGCAACGGCGAGAGATCGAACATCGTTCCCATCACGTCGAAGACGACCGCCTCGGTCACTGATCACCTCCGCTCAATCGCCACGCTTCCTGACCACGTCGCGACCGATCACGACGCCGCAGGCGCGACGAGCAAGTGGTTCGTCGCGAGCGGCGCGAGGCACCGCCCGCGACGATCGCGGTGGACAGGTCGGGGCTAGCCCCCCACCGCCTTCAGCGCGTTCACGATGCCGTGGCCGTAGAAGTCGTTGAAGCCGACGCCCCCGCCGCAGAAGGCGTTCCAGCTCGCCGGCCGCCCGACGATCGTGTAGTCGACGAGCCGCGGCTCAGGGCACGCGTGCTTGCTCGCCGTGTCGGCGAGGATGCTCTCTACGGACGCCGGTGCCATCGTCAGCCCGCCGTGCAAGGTGTCGGTCGTCCCGTACTTGCTCACGATCAGCGCCGCCACGCCCGCGGCGTGCGGCGAGGCCATCGAGGTCCCCTGGATCAGCTGGTAGTACGCGCAGACGCCGTTGGCGCAATCGCGCACCACGAACGGCGTCCGCGGACGCCCGGTCCCGTCGATCTCGTGGAACTCCCTGGCGATCGCCTCGGGATACGGCCCGAGGATCTGCGTCTCCGGCGTCCGGAACTGCGGCGTGCCGAAGAAGTCGCGGAAGTACCCGCCCGGAGCTGACACGACGACCTGCTCCCGGCCGTAGTTCGAGTAGTCCGCCTTCGCGCCGCTCGGACCGAGGGCGCTGACGGAGATCACGCCCTCCGTCTCGGTCGGCACGTCGAGGCAGAAGTTCGTGACGACGCGCGCATACTCGGATCCCGGTGGGAAGTCAGGGCTCGTGTTGTCGAAGGTCGGGTTGCCGAGGTTCGTGTGGCTGTTTCCCGCCGCGGCGACGAACGTCACGCCGTGGGCACGCGCATAGTCGACGGCACGCTGCGTCAGGTCGATGATCGTCTGCTGCTCCATCTGCTGCTCCGGCGAATCGACCGGAGCGCCCGTTGCGGGATCAGTCGCCGGGTGGTCGGGTCCGCAGTTGTAGAGCCACGGATCCGTGTAGAAGCTCATGTTGACAACGTCGATCCCGACGTCCCCCGCGTACTGCATGGCCTGGATCGTCGGCTCGAGGAAGAAGAAGCCGGAGTCCTGGCCCGCCCGGATGTTGACGAGCGTGACACCGGGTGCAACGCCCGCCATCCCGAGCCCGTTGATCGGCGAGCCGACGGTTCCCGCGACATGCGTGCCGTGGCTGTTCTCGTCGACGGTCGCCGGATCCGAGCACGACTTGTCCGGTTCCTGGACGCACTTGCCGTCGATCAGCTCGATGTCGGTCGTGAAGTTCCGGCTCAGCGCGGCGTTGAAGTTCGGAGCGATGTCCGGATGGAAGGCATCGATGCCCGTGTCCATGATCCCGACCAGCACGCCGGGCTTCCCGGTCTCGATCGCGTACGACTCGCCCGGGGTGGCGTGGATCATCCTCATGTCCCATTGCCAATGCTCCGCGAGCGGCTCGCCGGTGGCACTCGCCGGGACGTCCGCGACCCCCGGTTGCCCGAGGCTCGCTTGGCGTTCGGCAGAGAGACGTTCGATGTCGAAATCCTTCAACCGGTAGCCGGGCTCGGCCGTGGCGATGACCCGGTCGCGAGCGGCGCCCCCGAGCACGCTCGACCCACGCACGCCGGCGATAAAGCCGCCGTTCTCGGTCGAGACCTTCGCGTAGCCGAGTGCGCGGTTCTCGCTGACGATCGTGCCGCCCAAACGCACGATCTCAGCCCGCGCGTCAGCCGCCGACGCGCCCTCCGCATAAGCGACGAGATACGTCGCGGTGCCGGCGCTCGGCGCGGATCCAGCTGACGCGACCATGAGCCCGCTGAACGCGAGGCCGGCCACCGTCAGCACGAGGTACCTCCGCATAACGTTCCTCCCCCTTCAGGCGTGAGTGCCCGACTCTAACCCAGCAGGGTCACAGGGAGTCAACGCAAGAAGCGCCAAGTCCTACGAACGCGGAAGGCCCGTCGACGACAATGAGGCGCCGCTCCGCGTGCTGGCGACCGATCTCACCCGACGGGAGATCCGTGAGGCGCTCTACGTCTCGTTCAACATGCAGCGCGCTACCAGGCGCTGGGCTTGGTGATCGTTCCGTGCTCGTCCGTGAGCTGGGGCGGGAACTGGCTGGCGGCGAGCACACCCTCGCGGATCGGCTTCCAGAACGTCGCGGCGCGGGCGAGCTCGTTGGCGTATCGCTCCCCCGGCTTCAGCAGGCCGACGGGCAGCTGCAGCCGCGTCCTCACGAGCCTCATCGGCAGCGCCAGGTCGGAGTCGGTGGAGATCACGACCGCCACCTCGTAGTCGCGCCGGAACCCGTCCATGAGCAGCATCGAGGCCAGGTTCACGTCCGACCCCTTCTCGAGCCGCCTGATCACGTGCTCGCGCTCTCCCGTGCGTGAGCCCGAGATCGGCAGCCACTCGGTGTCCGCCCGGCACGAGCCGTAGTGGACCGTCAGCCCGCGCAACGTCTCGAGGGCGCGGACGTACGTCTGCTGACGCTGCCCCTTCGGCACGTCTCGCCACCACTCGTAGACCGGGATCGCGGTGAAGTAGCGGATGCGATGGATCCGGTCCTTCGGCAGCAGGAGCCGGCAGAGCTTCCGGAGGTCGAGCCACTTGTACGGGGTGCGCTTCAGGGCCGAGTAGTAGAGGCTGAAGCCGTCGACGTAGACGTTCGCCCTCACGACCGACAACTGTAGATCCGAAACGCAGAGACCGCCTTTCGGCGGTCTCGCACCCGAACACCGAAGTGAACGAGGATTTCTGCGTTCAGCGTACCGTTCGCGCCCGGCCGCCGCCGCCCCTGCGGCGCTCGTCGCCTCGGCGACGTCTTCGCGCGGCTCTCCATCCGTCTCGGCCGATGTGAGGGCGCGTTCCGCCTCGCGGGTAGCGCGGGTCGCGTCCGGGCGCCTGTCCGACCCTCGGACCGCGAAACGTGGCGGAGTAGTGCGTTATCCGACGTGGCAACGCATGACTCATAACCCGGAGGTGGCAGCTTCAAATCCTGCCCCCGCTACTACGAAAGGCCCGGAAAACGGGGGCCTTTTCTTTTTCTAAAGGAGTGACGCCGCGAGGTTGGATGAACGGTGCGGCCGGTTGCGGTTGGAGCAGTGGACGAAGGGGGCCTGCTATGTGACCCAGGAGCCCTTGGTTTCGCGGTAGCGCCTCCTGACATGCCTCTCCGAAACCCGTCCCTCGACCGGAACGCTACCTCGAGGTCGCCAAGTGTGAACGTCTGCGGGTACGACCCGCCTTCGCACGGGATTCCGGCGAGCGACGGACCGTGCTGCGGGCGCCGTCGCAGCCGGCCCAGGCTACGAGCTCCACGCCCCGCTCGACATGGATGCCGCGGGCAGCCAGGTGCTCGTTCAGCACCGCCTCGGTCTCGGCCTGCGAGACGAAGAGCGGGAATGGGTACGCGGTGTCCTCGAGCCCGACGTCAAAGAGCGGGGTGCGCACCGCCCGCTCGCCGAAGTGCAGCTGCAGCTGGACGGCGTCGTTGCCCCGCTCGACCAGCTTCCGTGAGATCCCAAGGCCCCTCAGAACCTCGAGCGTGCGCGGCAGCACGGCAAGCGCGCGCGACTCGTGCACGCGATCGAGCTGGCGATCGACGATCCGCACAGTGGCATCGAGCGCGTCGAGCTGGGCGGCCAGCGTCAGACCCGTGGGGCCGGCGCCGACGACCAGAACGCCCAGCTGCTCATCGAGCTCTGCCCGCTCGTTGCGTCGATGGACGGCCATCGCCGCACTATTCCCGTTTGGGCGATCCATCACCGCAGCCGTCTGGCGTTGTGGCGCGCACCGCGCCTGACGAGCCTGGCGAGCTGCCCGCACGTCCTCAGAGGAGCGCAGCAGCCCTGCCCGTCCAAGGCCGTAGTCCGCCGGCTCGTCACGGTCTACTGCGCGCGCAACGTGTCGGGTCACGCGCGCTGGGTGACGCCGGAGCGAGGCGGCTCACCTTCGGGCAACATGCCGTTGCATGGAACCTGATCCCAAGCCAGGTCCGTTCACCCGCGTGCTGCAGTTCCTGGGTCTGCGAAAGCGGCCCCCGGATATCGGTGTGCGGGAACCCCGCCGTCCGACTCCGTCCGCTTCTGGGGGCGCGGTCACGCTGGAACCACCCGAGAGAGAAGAGCTTGACTAGAGCGGCGAGACAGGACGACGGCAGTCTCGCGAGCGTCCTCTCCCCTAAGCCGCACGCTTCGGCGCCCTCCGGGCAGGCGACTTCGAGGCCGCGGGGTTCCGCCTGCAAATCGGGATGATCCTGCGGTGTGAACAGAGTTTTGGCACCCCACACAGGCGAGGACATACATGAACGACACCACCAACGGTCACGATCCCACGAACCTCCCGCGAGCGCTTTTTGGTGCATTTTGCAGGGAAATCGGATCCCGCAAGGAGCGGGAAAGTGGCCTTTCGCTGGCCCAGCCCCTGTTAGGTTATGGTCGAACCGTTATCCGGCCTTGAAAGGGGGGTTTTCAATGGCGGCAACGGTCACACCGTCTCTCGTCCAGCAGTTCGCTTCGATGAAGCCAGCTGACTTTGGGCGCACGATCGAGCCGAAATGGCAGGTCGCGGAGCGGCTGGTCAAGGAGATTGAAGGCGCCGTCGAGAAGGAGCACCTGACGCCGCTCGACGGGGCGCGCACGATCTCCGCGGTCGCAGCGACGCTCTTCGGCTACGACGAGTTCATCCTCCGCGAGATCTCTCCAGAGACGCTGGTCGCAACAGCGCCGAGCAGGCGCTAATTCCAGGCGGCATTGGGCAAGGGGAAGGGGCGAAGGCCCCTTTCTCTTCCACCTCCTTGCGAGCACACGAGACTCGAACCGTGCGGGCAACAGGCGACTCACGCTGGAAGCACCATCACGAGCGCGGCGGCCGCGCGCCGGCGGCACGCGGCAGCGTCGTTTCGGCGCTTTTCTTCTTCCCCCGCGGCGGCTCGGCGCAGGTGACGCGCGCGCTTGCTGGCGCCCTGCCGGCCACAGGCTGGCAACTGACGCTGGCCGCGGGCTCGCTCGGACAGTGGGGTGAGCCGACCCACGCGGCGAGCTTCTTCGCCGGGGTCGACGTCCATCCGCTCGATTACTCGCCCGCGCTCGAACGTACAGATCCGCTGACGGCGCCGCTTCCGTTCTCGCCCTCCTTCGAGGATCGTCCGGATGCGCCCGATCGCGTCTTTGCGGCCGTCGACGATGCCGCCTACGAGCGGCTGGTGGGTGCCTGGATCGAGCTGCTCGCGCGCGCCGGCGCAGGAAGGGCCGAGCTGCTTCATCTGCACCACCTGACGCCCGCGAACGAGGCCGCCGCGCGCGGCTTCCCCTCGGTGCCCGTGCTTGGCCAGCTGCACGGGACCGAGCTGGCGATGCTGCGCACGATCGAGGCGGGGGCGCCGCCGGGCTGGCGCTATGCCCAGGATTGGGGCCGACGGCTGCGAGCGTGGGCGCGGCGCTGCGCCCTGTTGGTCGTGCCGCCCGGGGCGGAGGCGGAAGCGGCCCTCCTGCTCGGCCTGGAGCGAGCGAGGCTGCGCGGCCTCCCGAGCGGCGTCGAGCTTGAGCGCTTCTCACCGCGACCACTCGCGGCAGACGAGCGGCTTGCGTTTTGGCGCCGCTGGCTCGTCGAGCATCCGCGCGGCTGGGATCAGAGCGGGCGGCCGGGGAGCATCGCCTACGGCGACGAGCAGCTTGCTCCTTTCCGGGCCGGCGGTCCTGTCTTCCTCTACGTCGGTCGCTATACGGCGGTCAAGCGCCTCCCGCTCCTGATCAGCGCTCACGCGCGCGCGGTTGAGCGGCTCGGCAAGCCCGCGCCGCTCGTGCTCGTCGGCGGCCATCCGGGCGAGTGGGAGGGGGAGCATCCGCTCGCCACGGCGCGGCGGCTCGAGAACCGGCAGGTTTTCCTGGCCGGCTGGCGCCCGCACGAGGAGCTCCCGCAGGCGCTAAACGCGGCCGACGCGCTCGTCTTGCCCTCCGTCGCCGAGGCGTTCGGGCTCGTCCTCGTCGAGGCGATGGCCTGCGGCTCGCCGATGATCGCCTGCCGCACGCATGGCCCGGCAGCGATCGTTGCCGACGGAAGGACGGGCTGGCTCATTCCACCCGACGACGAGGACGCGCTCGTCGACGCGCTCGTTACGGTCACGCGCGACGCTGAGATGCGGCGCGCATACGGCAGCTGTGCGTACGCGGAGAGCCGGCGCTACGCCTGGCCGGTGGTTGCCCGCCGTTTCGCGGCCCTCTACGAGGAGCTGCTCGTCTCGCCGCAGCAGAGTCAGACCGAAGCAGGGCAGGGCTGAGCGGCGCGGCGGGACTTTCCCCGGATCTCTGGCGGACTCGAACTGCCAACGGCTTCCATCCTCCCGTCCGGAAGGTCTGGCACGCGGGCCGCCCTTGAGCTCGCCTGCGCCGAGAGGGCTCGCGCTCCCCGTCGAGGTTCATCACGCGGGCGTGCGGGAGCGGATCGGGTTTGTGCGCGAGGCCCCTGTTGCACGGGTCGCGGCAGGGCTCGTCTCGCGGATCGTGCGCGCTCCGGCGTGGGAGCACGTGGGGTGCACAAACACGATCTTCTGCAATCGCGGATCCGCGAACGGTGAGTTCCGGTACGCGACGCGCTCGCTGGAACGCGACCGCCTCTCCCGGCTCATGGAAGCACCAAATACCCACACAGACGCGCACGTTCTGGGACCGGCAGGGCCAGCGCTCCGACGATCAACCTCTCATTTTTTCGGCGTCATCCGTGTGGGGCGTCAGCAGTCCGTTCGGACTGCAAATCGGCGTGATTCCGCGGTGTGAACAGGGTTCTGGCACCCACACGCCAATGCCGATGTTCGACCTCACACTGCTTTCCGGCGCATCCATTTAGTGCTTTGAGCCGCAGGGGTCCCGATGGATGAGTGAGTCGCGGGACCGAAGAGTGAGTCGCGGGACCGAAGTTTCTGTGTCGCGTTTCTGTGCCGACCGGAGGAGCGGGCGGCAGGAACGAGAAGACCACGGCTTCGGATACGCGTCTCTAAACCCAGCCAGGAGGTAGAAGTGCATGCGAGGTCTAGCCAAACATCTGTCACCTGCGACCGTGCTCGCTGTTGTCGCATTGTTCCTCGCGCTCGGCGGGACAAGCATCGCTGCGGTCTCGGCCTTACCGCGGAGCAGTGTCGGTACCGCTCAGCTCAGGAATAACGCCGTCATCTCGGCAAAGGTCAAGAACGGTTCGCTGCTTCGAGCCGACTTCGCGAAGAACCAGATCCCTGCGGGCCCGGCCGGCCCAGCCGGACCTGCAGGCCCGGCCGGCCCAGCCGGGCCTGCGGCGAGGTGGGCACTGGTAAGTCCTAACGGGAGTATCGTCGTTCAGTCTGGCGGGATTACTGCGTCCGCCAAACCGGGGCCAGGCCAGTACATCCTCGATTTCGGAGCAGCAGTCGCCGGCAAGCTGATCATCGCCTCTTCGGGCCGTGCCACCGATCCTGAGTTCCGCGGCACGGTCAGCGCGGGTCCCTGCGGTGGCACGGCGGAGGGAAGCGTCTGCGCCGTCGGGAACGACACGAATCACGTTCAGGTCATTACCAACAACGCAGGTGAAACGACAAGAGAGGACCACTCGTTCTACGTCGCCGTCGTGGGCTGACAGCTCCCGATTCCTCGGCGTGCCGCTCGCGGGCGACGGAGAGAGTTCGACTCCGCCGCCCGGCGAGAAACGTGTTCCGGAGCCGGGGGACAAGCGACGTCGCAAACGCGCTGTTGCCGAGCTACCTTCCCGCCCAGTGAAGGGTGCCAAAACTCAGATTCCGGGTTTTGACACCCTTCACGCCTTCCAGCTTCCGCGACGAGCGATCCCTGCCGTTCGAGGGAGCGGGCGCGATTGGCGAAAATGGGCCGCCCTCGAGCTCTTCAGCGACCTGCCATCAAACAACCCGGATCCAGCGCATCGCGACTTCGGCCGACCCTTGCGCCCCATCGTTCCTCGCCCTCGACCTACGCCGTGACTTCGCGACGGAGTTGAGCCGGTTCCTGAGCCCCGTAAACGCCGCGCTGGAAATGTGTTCGAGCTCGGGATGGCGTCTGGACTCTTCCCGATACGAGACGCCGGCAAAAGACCCGGACATCAAGAGCATTACTGTCTTGGCGAGGTGCAGGGATCCTGCGAACTACACCGTGACGCTGACACCCGGGGCGAGGGTCAGGGGCTGGGCCTTATGGACTGGACGAGCGCGGTGCTCTACAACGGCGTCGGCCGCTATGAGGACGCGCTGGACGCTGCCCAGCAGGCCGGCGAGCACCCCGAGGAGCTGCCGTTCGCCTGGGGGCTGGTCGAGCTCATCGAGGCGGCCACCCGGAGCGGGAAGGCCGCGGGCGCGGCCGACGCCCTACAGCGGCTCTCGGAGACGACTCGCGCCAGCGCAGCGACGGGGCGCTGGGGATCGAGGCCCGCTCGCGAGCGCTGCTGAGCGACGGCGAGGCCGCCGACCGCCTCTATCGGGAGGCGATCGACCGTCTTGGCCGCACACGCGTTCGCTGGGCTCTCGCCCGCGGCCACCTCCTCTACGGCGAATGGCTGCGTGGCGAACGCCGACGCCTCGACGCGCGTGAGCAGCTGCGCACCGCCCACGAGATGTTCGTCACGATGGGCATGGAAGCCTTCGCCGAGCGCGCCGAACGCGAGCTGCTCGCCACGGGGGAGACCGCCCGCAAACGTGCGGTCGAGACCAGCGGCGAGCTCACAGCTCAGGAGGCCCAAGTCGCCCGGCTCGCGCGCGACGGTCTCTCAAACCCCGAGATCGGCGCGCGGCTCTTCAGCGCGAACACGATTGATTACCACCTGCGCAAGGTGTTCCGAAAGCTCGGCGTCAGCTCGCGCATGCAGCTCCATCGGGTGCTCCCCAGCGAGCCCAACCTGATCCAGCAAGGCTAAGAAGCTGGACAGACCGCAGGGGTTCGGGTTTTGAGGTGACGAACGCTCGGAGTGGGCCGCCTCGCGCTAGGACTTCGACCTGCAGGTGCTCCCAATGGCCATCGTCTCGTTCTACGTCGGGGACGAAGCAGGGTTGGCTTGGCTACGGCCTTGTCTTTCCCTCGGGCGACGACTGGATCGTCGGCGGGGATACGAATGACCACGGCTTCAGGTGCGTGCTCGCGTCGGAGCGAGATGGCCGGGGTTGTGAAGGCGATGTTCGCGATCGAGCGTGACTCTGTGCGAGTGATGGGGTTTGATCCCGCCGGGCGCGTCTTGCTCCTGCACACGACCGATCCCGCTGACCCCGAGCGAGGTTCATGCTGGGAGCTCCCCGGTGGAGGTGTGCACCCAGGCGAGAGCATCAATGGCGCTGCGAAAAGGGAGCTCTACGAGGAGACGGGAATCCAGATCACTGACATCGGGGTCTGTGTCGCAGTCGTCGAGGGCGCGTTTTCGTTCAACGGACGCGACTACCTGCAGCGCGAGCACGTCTTCCAGGTGCGCGTACCCGATTCGGTTTGTAGACCGGCGGCGCTGAGCGGTGAGCTCGAACGGGCAGCACACGTCGGTCACCGCTGGTGGCATCCAGCTGAGGTGCTCACGAGCAAACAGAACCTGCATCCACCCGACCTTCCCGAGTTGGTGAGTCGCGCTGACGATGGAGCACGAGAGCCAGCCTGACAGGGCACGGCCGAGCTTCGATGAGCTCGTCGCGCTGACGCGCCGCGTTAGTGCCGGCTTCGACGAGCGTGAGCGGCGTCCGGGGGGCGTTGAAGCTTCATTGATCGAGCTCGTCAAGCAGGTCGGCGACCTGGCACGTCATGTGATGATGGCCGAGTCCTACTACCTGCCGGACCGCGGGAACGATGCCCACTACGCGACGACGACCGAGAAGATCGGCGACGAGCTGGCGGACATTCTGTACTGCGTGATCCGCCGCGCCGATCGCTACGGCTTCGATCTGGCTGACGCCCAGGTCTCGGCGCGTCGGCGCGAACTCGACTACCTCGGGCTCGGCGACGAACCACCCCCGCCCCGCACTGGAGCTTGAGCCGGCGAGAGCTGGTCGTGCTCCTCGCCAACCTCTCGACAAGGAGCGCTCCGCTGGCGTGAAGCCTTCGCTCGAACGCCTGCTCGCCGAGCTGATCGAGTTCGGGCGCTCCTACGACGCCGCCCGGACGGATCGGCGCGACCGTCTGCGCAACCTGGAACCCGAGAGCGCCCCGTAGGGTTCGCAAACTCGGCCGCGGCTCTTCCGGCTCGTTAGGTTTGGATGCTCCGGGTCGGGGTCGAGGGGAGGGGCTTCTTGCTCTGGTCGTTTGCGTATCTCGTCGTACGGAACCTGCTCGCGCACCCGTGACACAGTGGCTGAAGGTCGTGGGCTACGTCCAGTGGCTGGCGAAGAACGCGATCAGCACGGACGGCAGCATCAACACGAACGCGACGACGGCGTAGACAAGCGCTTTTGCCCAGAGCACGGGAAGCCGCTTCGGCACGGCGGTAACGGTGGCGCGGATCATCCCGGTTGTGTACTCGCCCGTGGTCACGAGCAGGCCGAGCACAGCGATCGCGAGCTGCGACACGTTGACGTCGGCGAGCGCGATCTTGAGCGGCTCGTCACGGTCAACCTCTCAGTTTTCGGCGTCATCCGTCTGGGGCGTCAGCACTCGGTTCCGCCTGCAAAACGGGATGATCCCGCGGTGTGAACAGAGTTTTGGCACCCACACGCCGGATCCCTGCGGGCGCGCCGGTGGAGCGGCCTAGTCGTGTTTGGCGGCGGCGTCGAGGTCCTGCTTGGGGATCTCCTTCTGCGGATGTCACGCTGCCGATCCGATCGCCGTTCGCGTAGATCGGGAAGAAGTCGATCATCGTCCCGTCGATGTAGGAGCCGAGCTTCTTCCCGCCGATCTCGACGCCGACGAGCTTCCGCTTGATCCCCGCCCCCTTGATCCGCCGGAGCGCCTCCTTGCCGACGAAGTCGGCCTCCTGGTCGAGGTCGACCATCCACTCGTAGCCCAGGTCGACCTCGTAGGGGTTCGTGTCGAGCCACATGTCGGCTCCGTAGGCGAGGATGCCGCCTTCGATGCGGCGGATGTGGCAGGGCCCGATCACTGCGAGGCCATGCGGCTTGCCGCTTTCGAGCACGATGTCCCACAGCTTCTCGGCGTTGCGGCCGGCTTCCCTGCAGTAGATCTCGAAGCCGATCTCCGACGTGTAGCCAGTCCGGGAAACGACGACGTCCATCCCCTGGAGTTCGTAGTCCCGGAGGTGGTAGTAGGGGACGTCGAGCACGCTGTCGCCGAACAGGTCGACGAGAACGTCTTTGGACTTCGGTCCCTGGATCTGCACGGGGGCGACATCGGGCTCACCGATTGTCACGTCAAGGCCGGAGTTGTAGGCGACGCCCATCGCCCACAGGAGCACGTCGCTGTCGGCAACCGAGATCCAGAAGTGATTCTCATCCAGTCGGAGCAGGACGGGGTCGTTGATGATGCCGCCGTCCGGAGCGGTGATGAAGACGTATTTGCACTGCCGCACCGCGCACTTATTCAGGTCGCGCGGAACGAGCATGTTTGCGAGGGTGAACGCGTCGGGCCCGGTGATCTCCACCTGCCGCTCGACGCCGACGTCCCAGAGCGTAACGCCGTTCAGGAGCTGCCAGTACTCCTCGACGGGATCGCCGTAGTGCCGCGGGTGGTACATGTGGTTGTAGAAGCTGTACTTCTGCACCCCATGACGCCGCGAGGCGTAGAAGTAGGGCGACTTCCGGATCCGGGTGTAGAGAAGCACCTCGGGGTGCTCGTTGATCTCCGCCACGATCGTTCCCTCCTGTTTCGACTAGCCCAGGTTCACGACGGTTTTGAGCTCGCTGACCGTCTCCGCGGAGACGCGTGTCGACGCGACGGACGTCCATTTCATCATCGACGATCGAGACAGCAGGTTACCCGGGAACGATCGACTTCCCCGACCCGCCTGCGTCGGGAGATTGCCGCGCTCTCCTCCGAAGAGCAAGCACTCGCGGCGCACGGGCTCCTGGCCGGGCTCGTGATCGACGAAAACCGGCCCGAATACGACACGGACGACTTTCTCATGCGCGGTCTCCTCGGCGCCGACGAGGCGACGGGCGCGCTCGCGCTCGGCGACACCGTCCGGATCGGCCAGACCCTGCGCTTCTTCGTCCGCGACGCAGCCTCCGCGGATGCAGATCTCCGGCAGGCGCTCACGGACGCGCCCCGCCGGGCGAGGCCGGCCGGGGCGCTACTGTTCACCTGCAACGGGCGCGGGACGAACATGTTCCCCGACCCGGACCACGACGCCCGCGTCGTCACCGAGATGCTCCAGATGGACGCCCTCGCCGGCTTCTTCTGCGGCGGCGAGATCGGCCCGGTCGGCGGGAAGGCCTTCCTGCACGGATTCACGACCACCCCGGCCGTCTTCCTCGAGCCCTGAGGCTGCACCCCACAGCGCGACGGAGTTTCAACCGCACGAGCCAGCGCGGACCGTTGCTTTAGGTAACAGTAACTGATCGCCTCGGAGGCAAACGTTAGCAGTTGACCGACGGTACACAACCGGCTAGACTTGGGCGCACGATGCAGACGCTGGTCGAGCTGACGATGGCCGGGGTGACCAGAGAGGCGCGCGTGCGTGCGGGTCTCTCGATGCGAGCGCTCGCGCGGCGGAGCGGCCTCTCGGCTGCGCAGATCAGCCGGATCGAGGCGGGCGAGGTCGAGCGGCCCGTTGCTGAGACGCTCGTAAAGCTCGCCAAGGCCCTCGATCGGGACGCGCAGCTCCTTCTTGTTTTCGCCGGACACATCAGGGGCGCCAGGGCACGGCAGCTCCTGCGACAAGCGATTCAGGCCCTGCCCGAGCCGGGCAGAGCTGAGCACGCTGAAGCACTCGCGCGGCTCGAGGCCGAGGATGAGCGCGAGCGCCGGCTCCGGGAAGAGCTCGCCGAGGCCGAGCGGGCGCTGGCAAAGGCTCAGCAGGATCTGGACGAGGCCCGCTTCGAGCGCGAGCGGGTTACAGCGGAGCCGCTGCGCGAAGCTCACAAGCGGTTGCGCGAGGTCGGGATGCTTGCCCAACGCCGCGCTGTCGAGGTCGCTGAGAAGCGCCAGCAGTTTGAGCAGCTAGATGATGCTCAGAGCGAGGAGGTCTGTGCCCTCGCCGGCCGCCTCTTCCTGCACACGGCCGCTCGCGTCGACCACGTCGAGGCCTGGCGGCAGTTCTCGGGTCAGATCACGCCGGACGACCCGGAGCTGCGCCAGCTGCTGCAGGCATGGCGTCAGCTTGAGCACGAGCGGCGCAAGAAAGTACTCGAGTTCTCGCAGGATCAGTTGGCTCTCTCGCTGCTCCGGGTTGAGCAGGCCATCCTCGCGTCTGTCCAGAGACCCGAAGAGGCAATCGAGATCGTTCGCAACGTGTCCTCGGCCTGGACGGCGGAGAACGGACGGCCGAAGGGATATTCGCCATCGGCGAAGAGGCCGTCGGCGAAGTCGAAGCGCGGGAGGAGATGATGCCTATGGAGCGAGCCAAGCACCGACTCGTGCGATCGGACGGAACGAAGGACCCGCCGCCGGGTGAGGGCGAGCCTTTCGAAGGCGGTTCCGCGACTAGGCGGAAGTCGACACGCGACTAGGCGGAAGCTGACACGCTCCGAGCACTAGGCGGAAGCCGACACGGCTCCGAGCCTAGCGCGGAACCGCCAACAACTCGATCGCGGCCGAAGGGCTCTCGGGAAAGGAGTGACACAGCGGCGATCCCGCTCACATCTGAGTCTGCACCCCGTAGGGTGCGCAAATTCGATGGTGCCTCCAAATCACGTGATCCGGGCGGCTCGCCTAGCGTGCAGCGTCGGCCACGATCAAGGGGCCGCCAATGAGCAACGGCCCGACCACTGTGAGGCCGCCCTCTGCCTCCTCCCTGCGCGGCTCTCATGAGACCGGCACGGCAACTTCGGACTAGATGGTCTCCACTGACGCACGCTCAGCCGTGCGCTCCACTTTTCGCCCAGTCCCACTCGCTTACGGACCTGAGTTGAAAGCGATTCGCGGACTACGTTCCCTCGGGCCTGCGAAACGCGATCTTCCTGCAAACGAGCACATGGGGTCGGTGACCGAGTTAATGCACCCCACGGGCTACGGCGGCTCGATGCACCTCTACGACGTCGAGCGCGGCAACATGGGCGCGAACGCCGTCGTCGGCGGCGGTCTGCGAGCGACGGTTGGCGCCGCACTCGCCTTCAAGCTGCGCGGCCAGGCGCGCGTCGCCGTCGCCTTCTTCGGCGACGGGGCGACCAACACGGGGGCCTTTCACGAGTCGCTGAACCTGGCTCAGCTCTGGCAGGTGCCGGTCGTCTTCGTCTGCGAGAACAACCGCTGGTCGGAGTCGACGCCGCAGTCGCAACACCGGCCGATCCAGGACCTGACCCAGCGCGCCGCTGCCTTCGGGATGCGCGCGCTGCACGTGGATGGGGAAGACGTCGAGGCCTTCCACCTGGCCGCGCTCAACGCGCTCCAGCACGCTCGCGCTGGCAGCGGCCCCGTCCTCCTCGTCTGCGAGACGGAGCGCTTGACCGGCCACTACATCGGCGACCCACATGTCTACCGCGACAAGGACGAGCTGCGGAAACTGCAAGAGACAGCGCGACCCGATCGAGAACCTGCGCACTCGGCTTGCCGTCAACGAGGAGGAGTGGGCAGGGCTCGATGCCGAGGCGCGGAGCGTCGTCGATGCGGCGCTCGAGTTCGCGCTCGCCGGCACCGACCCAGAGCCGAGCGACGTGCTGAAGTACGTGTACGCGGAGGACGATGAAACCGCAACCGACGTCAGCGATGCGCCGAACGTGAGCAACCGTGGCCGGCGCGGAGAGGCGCAAGGGATGGAACGCGTAGCAATCGTCGTGCGGCTCAAGGAGGGGAGCGGGCCCCGTGCCGCTGAACTGATCGCCGGGGTCCGCCGTTCGATCTCGCCGAGACGGGCATCGTTCGCCACAGCGTCTATCTCTCCGCCGGCGAGGTCGTGTTCGTGTTCTTGGGCTCGGTCAGCCAACAGCGTGCCCACCACGCGGAGTGCCCGGTCGTGATCGTGCGGTCGAAAGCCGACACGGACTAGTCATGGACGTTCGCCTCAAGCGCGCCTATGAACCGGCCGCCGCCTCCGACGGCGACCGGATCCTCATCGACCGGATCTGGCCGCGCGGGGTCACGCGCGAAGAGGCGCAACTGAACGAGTGGGCGCGCGAGCTTGCGCCGAGTACGGAGCTGCGGCGTTGGTTCGCACATGACCCCGCCCGCTTCGGCGAGTTCCGCCGCCGCTACACCGCCGAGCTGGCGGCGCAGGAGGGCAAGCTGCGCGAGCTGCGCCGACGCGCACGCGCGGGGACGCTGACGCTCGTCTACGCGGCCCGCGACGCCGAGCACAACGACGCAGTCGTGCTCGCGGAGATCTTGCGTCGGGGCAGGCGCTCGTGACCGCTGCCGCGCGGCTGGCGCGCTTTGTTGCCGCCCGCTCGTGGAACGACCTCTCAGGCGCCGCACGCGCAGAGCTGAAGATCCGCATCCTCGATGCGCTGGGCTGCGCCCTTGGCGCGCTCGAGGCGCCGCCCGCCCGGGCGATCCGCGCCCAGCTCGACGACTTCGGCGGCCGCCCGCTCTCCACCCTGATCGGCGGCGGACACACTGCCCCCGACCGTGCCGCGCTTTACAACGGGGCGCTCGTCCGCTACCTCGATTTCAACGACTCCTACTTCGCGCCCGGCGAGACCTGCCATCCGAGCGACAATCTCGCGCCCGTGCTCGCGGCCGCCGAGTACGCGGATGCCTCCGGCCGGGAACTGTTGACCGCACTCGCCGTCGCCTACCAGGTGCAGTGCCGGCTCTCGGACGAGGCGCCGGTGCGGGCGAAGGGGTTCGACCACACGACGCAGGGCTCGTACGCCGCCGCGGCCGGCGCGGCCAAGTCGCTTCGCCTCGGCGAGTCGGAGACGGCGAACGCGGTCGCGATCGCCGGCACGGCGCTGAACGCGCTGCGCGTGACGCGCACCGGCGAGCTGTCGCAGTGGAAGGGGCTCGCCTACCCCTTCACTGCCTTCGGCGCCGTCGAGGCCGCCTTCCTCGCCGCGTGTGGCATCAGCGGCCCGGCGGAGGTGTTCGAGGGGAAGAAGGGCTTCATGGACTCGATTGCCGGCCCCTTCGAGATCGACTGGGAAGACGAGGACCTCGAGCGCGTGCGGCGCACCTTTCTCAAGCGCTACAACGCCGAGATCCATTCCCAGTCGGCGCTCGAGGCCCTGCTCGAGCTGCGCGAGGAGCATTTGATCGACCCGAGAGCCGTGGAGGGGATCGAGCTCGAGACCTTCCAGGTCGCCTACGACATCATCGGCGGGGGCGAGGAGGGCGGCAAGAAGGAGATCCAGAGCAAGGAGCAGGCCGACCACTCGCTGCCCTACCTGCTCGCAGTCGCGCTGCTCGACGGGCAGGTGATGCCCGAGCAGTTCGCGCCCGAGCGGATCCTTCGACCGGACGTGCAGCAGCTGCTGCGGCGGGTCGAGGTGCGGCCGGCCGCCGACCTAACGGCGCGCTTCCCGGCCGAGCACGCGTGCCGCTTGCGGCTCCGACTCGCCGGCGGCGTCACGCTCGCCGCCGAGAAGACCGACTACCACGGCTTCGTCACGCGCCCGATGAGCTGGGAGCGCGCGCGACAGAAGTTCGAGCGCCTCGCCGCTCAAGCCGTCGAGCCCGAGCTCGCGGCCAAGCTAGCCGAGGCCGTCTGGGCGCTCGACGAGCTCGCGACGCGCGACCTGACCGCGATCCTCGCGCGCGCGGGCGCGCGCGCGACGACGAAAGGAGCACTTCGATGACCAGCACCGAGACGAGGCCGGAGACCGAGGGGCGCGCCTTCGCGTTCCTGCACCTGAACGAACGGCCGCCGAAGCCGCGCAGCCGCGGCGTGACTGAGATCCGCGGCCCCTACTACACCCCGGTCGGGCGCCGCTACCTCGAAGACCTGCTCGAGACGATGGGCGGCTACGTCGACACGCTCAAGTACGCCGGCGGCTCATTCGCGCTGATGCCACGCAAGGCAGTGCGCGCCCTGAACGACGTCTGCCACGACCACGAGGTCGAGGTCTCGACCGGAGGCTTCCTCGAATACGTGCTCACCCAGCGCGGCGACGCCGTTCATCAGTACCTCGAGGAGTGTCGCGAGCTCGGCTTCGACATCGTCGAGATCTCGAGCGGCTTCGTCACGCTCCCCGTGGACGACCTCGTTCGCCTGACCAAGGCCGTGCACGAGGCGGGCCTGAAGCCGAAACCGGAGGTGGGAATTCAGTTCGGCGCCGGCGGCACCTCCAGCGTCGAGGCGCTCGAAGCGGAGGGCACGCGCGACGTCGGCTACGCGATCGAGCTGGCCAAGCGCCACCTCGAAGCCGGGGCCTCGATGATCATGATCGAGTCCGAGGGGATCACCGAGCAGGTGCGCGAGTGGCGCACCGACGTCGTCGCTCACATCGTGGCCGAACTCGGGCTCGAACACGTGATGTTCGAGGCGGCCGAGCCGGAGGTCTTCTCCTGGTACATCAAGAACTACGGCATCGACGTCAACCTGTTCGTCGACCACAGCCAGATCGTCCAGCTCGAAGGCCTCCGCGCTGGCATCTGGGGCACGCATGACACCTGGGGCCGTGTGCTCGCCTACCGCGGTTGAGCCGGTAGCGGCGCGCCGAACGCTCATTGCAAGACTCGTCCAAGACCACGAGCTGAATCGAGATGACGCGGCATCCAGCCTTGGTTCCTTTCTCACACGACCACCATCACGCCCTCGTCGAGGCCCGCCGCCTGCAGCGGGCCTGTGGGGTGCCAAAACTCGGTGCGCGCTCCGAGAAATCTGCGATTTGCAGGCAGGACGCTAATTCTGGCCTCGACACGCGCCCACGCCGTCACAGTGGCGAGCGCGCAGCACGGGTGAACGCTGCGCGCGGCGGTGTCTTACCGGTCGCCGTGCCTGCAGGTCGAGCAGACGACCTGGACGAGAGCATCTAACCTCTCCCAGCAGTACGGCAAGCCTGAACCGAGAGAGGAGCGAGACGCAAAATGAGCGCTCACGTTGGAGACAGGATCGTCGTTGAGTCCGAAAGAGCCTCACAGCCGAGCCGGGCAGGAGTGATCGAGGAGGTGCTCCAGGAAGAGCCTCCGCGCGTCCGCGTCCGGTGGGAGGACGGGCACACAAGCATCCTCGCGCCATCTGCTGGCGTCGTGACGATCACTCCCCCAGAGACACAGACCAAGGCGTAGCCCGCGCGACGCAGGCGGACCTCCGCAAGCCCCCGACAAGAGGGCAAGCTGTGGCTGCCGAAAAACTCCACGCTTCACACTCGGTAGGTGACCGTTCCCGAAGGCTGGAGCGAGGTCGACGAGGCGCTGGAGCGCGAATTCCACTTCGACCGTTCCCGCAGGCGCTCGAGTTCGTCAACCGTGTGGCTGAGCTTGCAGAGGCGGCCACGCGACGCCGACCGCACCTAACGCCTGCGCGTCTATCGGGCTCGATGTGCGGCCAGATTGTCTAGGAACACTGCTGCAGAGCTGAATAGTCCGCAATTTGCGCGATCTCGATGTTTGAAACGCATGGACCGCGCCAATCCGGGTAGGCCAAGAACCGAGGCGACAGAGAGGAGGTGGACGATGCCTCAGACGACCCTAACCCCGTCGATGAGCGTCGTGGAGCGTTTCTCGAAAGTCTCCTCGCGCGATTTCGAGCATGAGCTCGAGCGGATCTGGGACGGTATCGCGACCGTCCGCGAGTCCGTGGTCGAGGCCGTGCGCGACGAGAAGCTGATGCCGATCGAGGGCATCTCGATCCTCGCTTGCACGACCGGGCAGCTGCTCGGCTACCAGGCCTTCCACGGCCAGCCGCAACCGGCCGAGCTGCTCCCCTACTTCTTAGGCGGCAAGCAGTAGGTAGACCGAACGGCTGAAGTCGGGGGCGCCAACCGCCCCCGACTCGCCTTCACGGCCTCTCAGATCGCTTGAAAAAGGGGTTCTCGTTTGCAGGGCTTTTGCAGAGCCTTCTTCCGGATAACCTCGACTTGCACAACTTCCGCGACCGCCACTGAAAGCCGGGACAACGTGCGGTTGGAATGGAGCCCCTGCGAAGGATCTACGATCTCCGGCACGCCTTCGCCACCTCGCGCTCCGTGCCGGCATCTCGACCTTCGACCTCTCCCGCTGCGTGGGCGCCAGCCTGACCACGATCGACCGTCATTACGGCCTCCTCTTACGCGAAGGACGCGAGCATGCGATCCGCCTGCTCGACGAGCTCAGCGCGGGACAACGGCCACGGTGGACGCTGGTGGATGCTGCGTGGACGTCGAAGGCGGCGGGCGACGCCAGCCGAGACGACGGAACCGCAGGCTGAGCAGGAGGAAACCCGAAGCCCTCTGACGGACTCGGACCGGCGACCCCTCTCTATGAAGGAGGGCCGGAGATCAAGTGGGGTTTCGGGTCGCCTGGTCGTGGTGGGCGCTTGGGTCGTGGGTGTTGAGCGGTGCTGATCTCTCTATCGCCTCCTGTGGGGAGCTGGATGGGAGTTTCGCTCCGGTGGCGGATCTCCTTGGGGACGCTCAGGTGATCAGGGGGTCGGTGGCGCTTGCCGGGGCGAAGGGTTGGTTGCGGGTGAGCAGGTGCCAGATCGCTTCGGCGAGTTTGCGGGCGAGGTCGACCTGGGCGACTTGGCGCCGCGCTGCTTGCCGAGCCGCGTCTTGGTGCGTTGGTAGCGCTGGTGGTAGGCGGGGTGGGTGCTGGCGTGGACGGCGGCCTCGACGAGCGCCCAACGCAGGTAGCGGGGTCCCTGCTTGGCGAGTGGGCCGCGGCGGTCGGACTCGCCCGACTGGTAGACGCGTGGGCAGAGACCGGTGTAGCCGGCCAGCTTGCGCGGGGAGGGGAAGCGATCAGCCCGTACAGGCCATCGGCATCCGGCGCCGCCGCACCGACCTCGACCGTTGCGCCCTCATTGTCGAGCAGGTGAAAGTCGAGACGCTTGCGGCTGAGATCCAAACCGGCGTACAACATTGCAACAGGGCCTCCCTTCGTCTCTCGAGGACGCGCGGGGCATCACTCCGCGGGAGGCCCTCCTTCATCGCACTCCTTACCATGAAGCTCTCACGGAAACTGGTGGCAACTGGTCGCAACGGATTTCGCCTGTTTCCTCGGTTCGCGAGGCCGACTGATTTGCCGCTGATTGCCACCATTTGTAACCACGGGGCTCCACAAGGCTCCATCCTCGCGGCGCGAAACCCTGACGAGAAGACGGGTTCGATCCCGGCCTCGTGCTCCGCGGGAACAGGACGAAGGCGACGGGTCCGAGGCGCGATGGGTTTGCGCGCTGGTCGCGGTCATCATGGATGAAGAAGGCATAAGGGACAACGGAGGCCGCGCGCATGAGGAAGCTGGTCGTCACCGAGAACATCACGCTCGACGGCGTCATCGACGCCGCCGAGGGCTGGTTCGCGCCCTCGGGCGCCGAGGAGGTAGATCAGTCCGATCTCAACACAGCTCTCCGCGAGCAGGCGGAGGCGGCCGACGCGCTGCTGCTCGGGCGGGCGCCGCCATTTCCGGCCGAGATCAGGGGCGACACCTGGCAGCCGGGCTACGCGCGGAGCTCGGCTGAGAATGCCTGACCCAGCGCGACGCTCCTCGATAGCGCGAGAGACCCGGCGAGCTCACGCGACTCAGTCTGCGCTTTTGCCCTCGTATTCGTCGTGGCGGCGCCACCACTCGTACGGCTTCGTCTGCGGGTACCCGTCCGGTGAGTCCTCCCACTCCTCCTGGCGGCCGAGCGGTGTCAGGTCGAGGAAGGTCCACACGCTGCCGAGGGCCTCGACGCCGCGGGCCGTGGTGAAATACGTGCGAAGGACGCTGTCGCCGTCGCGGAGGAAGACGCTCAGGCCGAACGTCTCGCCGTCCTGGTAGACGTCCGACTGCGGCGTTTCCGGCCCGACGCCGAAGTCGACGTTGAAGTCGCTCTCGAACGACGAGTACCACGGGACCGTCCAGCCCATCCGCTTTCGGTACGCCTCGATCT
>WNFU01004936.1_pt1 | contig 30553 bp, 26 predicted proteins | sample 5400121 | NCBI WGS metagenome assembly WNFU01 (sample SAMN13153360, study PRJNA577476) | soil metagenome | isolation source: 100 cm soil or saprolite under grassland replicate 1 | place: USA:California | collected 2016-06-15
GCATGGCGAGGAAGTTGTCGAACTGAAGACCGCCCGGACCTGCACACGTACCCGCCCCGAGCGCAGCATTGAACGTTTGAGGATCACAGTTGTCCTGCATATTGACAAGCATCTCTGTGCGTCCGACTCCCGATTGATGATTGGTCGTCGCCGCCAGAGAGGTCGCTGCGGACCCCGTAGAGTCCATTGCCGTTGGCGCGGTGGTCACTGAAGGAACACCTCGATCGCACGCACAAATCAGCAGCCCTGCCGCAAGTGCGGCTGAGATTCGAATGAACATGGTTGACTCTCCTTCGGCGCGTGGCATACGCAAACCTTTGGCCGATCGCCGTACAGATGGGACGTGTGTGCAGATGGGCTTATGCGACGCGACGGTCGGTGCGCTGCTCGCGCGGTCGTCGTCTATCCAGGCAGGCGGAAGGCCGCAGGACGCGAGGTCGCGTCCTGCGGCGAAAGGTCAATTAACGGCTCTCGGCTTTTCCAATCTGGACGAGCGCGACTCGATTGACGCCGCTGCACGCCATGACGAGGTCGCCGTTCTTCGTTGTCATCATGTTGCGAACCACGCCGCCACCCGATGGGATGATCCACGTTTGAAACTTCTCGGTCTTTGCATCGAACCGCACGAGTGTGTTCGGCCGGACGTTCGATTCGCTGTACCAGATGATTCCGTTCAGCGCAGTGATGCCGTAGGGCTGCGACTGTGGACCGCCAGGTGACGGCCACTCACGAACGGCGCCTGTCGCAGGATCGAAGCGCCCGAGATAGCCGCGTGCATAGTCGCTGTACCAGAGAATATCGTCGGCGGTAATCGCTACGCGCCGCGGCCGCGCCGCCGGATCCGGCAGTGTGTATTCTTTTATTTCCATCGTCGCCGGATCCACTCGGCCGATTCTGTTGCCCCGAAAATCGACGTACCACGGCTCGCCCTTCGAGTTCACGACCATGCCATACGGATAACTCGACGGAGCGCTCGGCGGCGCGACGACTTTCATCTCGCCCGTTTGTGTATTGAGCCGGCCAACCCCGCCGGACTGCACCGTGAAGAACAACGTGCCCTTTTGATCGAAGATGGGCGTATGCGGCCCTCGAAAACCTTGAGGGAGCGGGTATTCCGTCACGTCGCCGGTCTTCGGATCGAGCTTGCCGACGTAGTTCTTCGTGATGCCGGTGAACCAGATGTTTCCTGCCTTGTCTTCGACGAGCCCGTGCGGTCCTGAATCGGCGGTCTTCAGCGGGTACTCCTTCATGGTGCCTGTTTTTGGATCCAGTCGACCCAGCCGGCTGGCGAATTGACCGGTCCACCAGAGAGAGCCGTCGGCTGCCGCCAGCGGATCGTGCGGCCGCGATCCCAGCGTGGGCACCAGCCACTCCTTGATCGACACATTCACAGGCCCGGGGATCACCACAGCCTCTGGCGCGGCCTTCACGGGAAAGTTCGTCGCGAGATAGGCGGCGACGACGTCGGCCTGTTCGTTCGGGAGCGCGACCATGGAGCTGAAGAGCGCGTGCCAGCCCTCGCGCGTGTTCCCACTCGAATTGGTGATCAAGTTCAGCCCGTGGCATTTCGAACACGCGGTTTGAACGATCTCTTTACCGGCGCCTTCCGGTAGCTGGACGACCTGGCCACCGCGCTGGCCCCGGGCCGGCGCGACAAGAACACCGATGCAGAGGAAAGCCGTCGTCACGAAAGCCGAGAGTGTTCGCCGTCGCATAATTCCTCCACTACAACTGAAGCAATCTACTACTGATACGCCTTTCAAGTCATTTCTCGATCACCGCCACGTCGGACCGGAAAACGTCGTCGTGCGCTTCTTGCTCGCAGCGATCACCGCGTCCAGATGTGGCCGCAGAACTCGCGGCTCGATGAGATCGAAGTGATCGGTACGGCTCTCGATAACCAGCGAATCACTGCGATAGCCGGCACCGAGCAGGGAAGGATCGTCGAGGTTTCGCAGCCGCAGTCGCTGGACGAGTTGGATGCAGCTCGGCGCATCCTCCCAGAGGCAGCGCACGACGGACACGCGGCCCGCGGCGAGTCGATACACCTCGCTGAAGGTATCCGGCTGCTGCTCGAAGCGCCGGACGATGTCTTCGGAGAAGCGACGCACCGGAGCGACCTCGTGGCCGAATTTGCGGAAGGTGCCGACGAGATACTCGTGCACTTTCAGCCATTCCTCGAGCGTTTGCGATCCGGTCCCGAAGCGTCTCAGTTCCTCCAGGAGTCCCGATTCGTCATTGGAGCCGAGCTGCATGAAGAGCCGCGTGACGAAGCACGTCTCGAAAGACAAATTACAGCCAAGCGAGATCAGCCCGTTGACGCGCGGCAGTTCCGATCCCGAGTCTGCCGCCATGCGCAAGGCGACGTCGGCGCCGGAAGAGAACCCGACGAGGATGACCGTGGCCGGGACGCGGTCGTCGATAGTGGCGCGGAGGTGCTCGCGAATGATCCCGATGTGATTGTCGACGGAAATGGCCGGACGGCTGCGGCGCGCCGGCTCGAAGCCCAGGAGCGTCGGTGCGACGCACCGGTATGGCAACTCGACGAACAGCTCACGGAAGACTCCGTGGTCCTGGCCGGTGCCGTGGATGAAATATACGAGCACATCGGAGGCCACTTGATTGTCGAGAAAACGCATCTCGTCGCCGATGATCGACGGATCCAGCGTTTGTCGATCGAGTCGCCGGCAAACATCGTCTGTAAGCAGGAAGCTTCGCTCGGCCAACTCCGCCCTCGCCGCGCGGGTGATCGCGAGACCCGCCGACGGAGTGCGGAGCGCCTCCAAGCGCGACAGCATTTCGTCAGCCGTTTGCCAGCGATCGGCAGGCCGTTTCGCGAGCGCTCGCATCACGATTGCGTCGACCTCCGCGGGAATCGACGCGCGATGTGTGGCGATGGGCTCCGGCGTGCGCGTCATGTGTGCCGCGATCAAGTGCTGAGCGGTCGCGGCGCTGAACGGCGGGACTCCCGCGAACATCTCGTACGCAAGGACGCCAAGCGCGTAGATATCCGCCCGGTGATCGACGTTTGGATCCGCAGTGGCCTGTTCGGGGGCCATGTATGCCGGCGTGCCGACGGCGAGGCCGGTTGCGGTGATTGCCGACGCGCGGGTCGAGTCGGTGATGGCTTTGGCCACGCCGAAGTCAGCGACGAGCGCGTGTGCGCGTGAGCTGCCGCTTCGCGCGTAGCCCGCGAGCATGACGTTTTCCGGCTTGATATCGCGATGCACGATCCCTTGGGCATGCGCATACGCGAGCGCGTCGAGAATCTCGCAGAGCAGCCGTACGCCCTCCGCGAGCGGGAGCTCGCCTTCCTGCGCGAGCCGGGTCCGCAGCGAAACGCCGTCGACGAATGGCATCACGTAGTACAGATTGCCGTTCGCGGCGCCCGAGTCGAGCAGACCGAGTATGTTCGGGTGCTGCAAGCGTGCGGCGATGGCTATCTCGCGTAAGAACCGCTCCGCGCCGATCGTGCTGGCGAGCTCGGGCCGCAAGACCTTGATGGCGACTCGACGCGCGTGACGCGCGTCTTCGGCGACATACACGGTTGCCATGCCGCCCGTTCCAATCTCGCGCTCGATGCGGTACTTGGCGCCGATGGCGGCGAGAAGGTCGGTCAGTGGTGACGCAGTCGACTCGGACATAGTGCAATCAAGACACCCATCGTACCCCACGTTCACCCTGAGGCAGTCACGGGCCGTGAGTGTCTACTTCGAGCGATTGTGAATGCATCAGCCGTCTTCGAGGATCGACGAGTCACGACGGCCCGGAGCGCCGGACGAGGCGCCAGGCCCCGGCGCAAAGCCCCGCCGCGATAAGCGTGACAAGAATGAACCACGGGTCACGCGCGAGGGGAGGCTCCTCGAAGATTCGCCATACATGCACGAGCGTCAGGAGACCAAAGATCACGCCGGTGGCGATCACGTAGGTCCTCATGAGGGCCGCCTTTCGATCGCTCAGAAGTTGATCTTGACGGCCAGCTGAACCTGCAGCGGCGGACCCGCCTGCGTGAATTGTCCAAAAGTGGGCAGGGGGTTCGCGGGATACGCGCCGGTGCCGAAGATGTTGTTGATCTCGGTGGAGTTCGTCCGGTTGAAGAGATTGAATACCTCGAAAATCCCATCGAGGCGGACCCTGCTGCCAACAGGAAAGCGGCGGCTGACGCGGAGATCCACCGCCGCCTGGTTCGGAAGCGCGCCGCTGTTGCGACTGACGCTCGACGACGGATCCGCCGGGTTGCCACGCGCACGGTCCGGAGGGAACGCGCCACCATTGCCGTCGCCATTGAGATCGGCGCCGGCCAGGATGTTGTACGGGCGGCCGGACGCGACGGTGATGATCGACGAGATGTGTACGTCCGCCGGGCCGACGTAGAGGCCGCTGAACACGAACCGATGTCGTTGATCCTGCGTCGAGGGACCGCGCTCGTCATCCGGATTGAATCCGACCGGCACTCCAGTCAGGTCCTGCCGGTTGCGGCCGGCGCCATTGTTCTGCGGGATGAACGCGCTCTGGAAGTCGGTCGAATTGTCTTCCGCCTTCGACAGCGTATAGCTCGCGAGGAACTGATAGCGGTTGCTGAATCGCTTGGTCGCAGACACCGTGAGCCCGCGGTACCACGTTTCGCCAAACGATGAGTATTGAAGAATCGATGCCGACGTGCCTGGGACGCCGTTCACATCCTCGGGCCGGCGCCCCGCTCCGAGCGCCGGCACCACCGGGTTGTAGTCGATGGTCCCCAGCTGTGCGAATCCTCGCGCGTAGACAAAGTTTGCGGACACGGCGAGCTGTCCGGCAAGCTCGCGATCGACGCCGATCGAGGCGTGATGCGCATACGGCGTCTCGAGCCCGGGATCGATCGAGATCTCGAGGCTCGGATAACCGGCGGGAAGTGCGGCCTCCGGCAGCCGCCGCCCTGGAGCGTTCCACGCGGCAATGGGCACCGTGTTCGGCAGTTGCGCCACGAACGTGCGCACGTTCGTACTGCCGTTGATCAGGTTCGTGATGCCGCTGATCGACGTGATGTGGTTGTCGAAGAAGATGCCGTACGCGCCGTGAATCGACGTCCGCTGGTCACCGAGCGGATCCCACGCGAACGAAAGTCGAGGCGCGACGTTGTTGTTGTCGGCCGGGAACCGGTAAGGATCGATTCCGCGAACCGTGTACTCGACGTCAGGCCAGTACTGATTCTGATAGCGCACTCCAAGCTTGACCGTCAGCTTTGACGACAGCCGCCAATCGTCCTGCACGAAGACCGAGAGGTCGCTCACTCGATATGAATTGCTCGGGTTGCCGTACCCCTGCACGTACGCGGCTGGCAGACCGAGCCCGACCGCCTGAATCGCATTGATGGTCGGTACGGGCAGACCAAACAGCGCGCCCGGTAGCGATGCTGCAAAGATGTAGCGCCCGCCAAAATGCAGAGGCAGGGCCTCGTTCACGTTATTGATCGTGCTGAAGTCGAAGCCGCTTTTGAACTGGTGGTCGCCGATGAAGTAACTGGCAGTGTCGAGGACCTGGACCCGTCGATTGTTTCTCGGCTGCGGCGTGAACCGTTGACGCCCCACGCTCGCAAATCCGGTCACCTCCAGCGTCGGTCCCCCTTGATCGTTGGCGATGCACGGCCCGCCGCAGCGGGGATCCAGCGAGTTGACGTCCTGATCGCGCTTCGCGTACTGGAACCGCAGCTCGTTGACGAATCGCATGCCCTTCACGAGCGTGTGCGAGACCGCGCCCATGTAATCGGAGCTGTCGAGGAATGCGCCCCGGCTTCGAGCCGTCTGTCCGCCCCACGGTTCGATGTTTTCGTTGAACGCATCGGCGTAGTTGAAGCGCATCGCGAGATTCTGCGTGTCGGTCAGCTGCTGATCGATCTTGGCCAGGAACTGGTTGCCCTCGACCCGGTACGGCACGTTGCCGGTCTCGATGACGAACCCGGCGCGCTCGAGAATCTGTTTCGGTGTGCCCAGGACGGTCGGTCCGACCGTCACGATGGTGCGATCGTCGATGTTGACGAAGTTGTTGGTGTCGACATCCAGCCGCTCGAATGAGAGGAAGTAGAAGCTCTTGTCCTTCCGGAGCGGCCCCCCGAGCGTGAAGCCGTACTGCTTCTGCCCGTAGGGCGCTTTCTCGCGATCGATCGACGCACCTGATGGATCGAACCGCTCGAAATGCTCCTTCGCGTTGAGTGCTTCGTCCCGAAAGTAGCCGAACAGATTCCCGGTCAGCCGGTTGGTCCCACTCTTGGTGACGATGTTGACGACGCCACCAGAGGCTTTGCCGAATTCCGCGGAGTACGAATTGGTCAGGACCTGGAACTCGCGGACCGCCTCCTGGCTGAAGGTCGCCCGCACGGCGCCGACGGCCGCGTCGTTGTTGTCGACACCGTCGACGGTGATGTTGTTGGACCGCGCCCGCTGGCCGGCGAAGGTCAGGCCGGAAGTGGCCGACGCGCCCTGCTGCGGGGTCCGGTCCGTCGTAACGCCGGGCGTGATGACCGAGAAGGAAATGAAATTGCGGCCGTTGATGGGCAGGCTCTCGATCTGCTGCTGCGAGATCACGCTGGCGACCGCGGTCTTCTGCGTGTCGACCACGGGGGACTCGCCAGTCACCGTGACCTGTTCCTGTGTGCCTGCCAATGTCAGCGTGAACGGGAGATCGACTGAGGCCCCGAGGGTCAGTGGGACGCCTTCGCGCACCTGCGGTGCAAATCCGGACAGCTCGACGCGAACCGTGTACGTCCCGGGCGGCAGGGCCAGCATCGCGTAGCGGCCATCGCCGTCGGTGACGGAGGTGCGCGTCATCCCTGTATCGGCGTTGGTGACGGTGATCGTCACACCTGGCAGTACGGCCTTCGACGGGTCGTAGACGACGCCGCTCAGGTCCGCACTAGTGGCACGGGTCTGCGCGGAAAGCGCGCCAGTGCCCGCGATCGCCACGACTAGAAGAATCGACGTGACGCGGATGTGGTGCATCACGATTCGGACCCTCCTTGGCCCACGACTGGAGGCCAAGGGGAGCATACACCGATCGGCCGCGGCGCTCTGCACGACGGCCGGGGGCTCACCGCACGGCTGGTCAGCCAACATCGCACAAGACTCGACGTGCCTGTCGTTGGCTGATCTTGGGGGAGAGATGGAAAATGTGACAGATCCAGTGCGATAGTCTGAGAACGAATCTCGAAAGGGGTGAGCAGCGTGATGCAACTTCATACCTATCTGAACTACGGCGGCAACTGCGAGCAGGCATTTCGTTTTCATGAGGAACATCTCGGGGGGAAGATCACGATGATGATGCGGCACGGCGAACAGCCGAATCCGAGTGAGGTGCCGCGCGAGTGGAAGAACGCGATTCTTCACGCTCGTATCAACCTTGGAGGGACTGAGCTCCTTGGAGCCGATATCCCGCCGGATCGCTTTCAGCCGATCCGCAGCGCCTATCTCTCCCTGACCGTCAGCAGCAGCGAAGAGGCCGAGCGCGTTTACGCCCTGCTCTCCGACGGCGGCCAGATCTTCATGCCCATGGAGGAGACGTTCTTTGCTTTTCGCTTTGCGATGCTCAGAGACCGGTTCGGTACGTCCTGGATGCTTCTTCATCCACGACCGCAGGCCGGCTGACGACGTCGATGCGAACCGACAAGCATCACTATCGATCTCTTCAGCACCACTCCTCATCGCAGAAGGTGATAAGCGTCGTTGATCAGATTGCTCACGAACCACGCTACAGGCGATCCGAACACGAATAATCCGAGATAAGCCTTCTCATGCCGTGAGCGTTCCCGTCGCCATAGATCCACGAGAAAGATCGCGAGAGCAATCACAAAGAAGAAGGGCGCCAGCGCCCAGGACAGCACGCTGACTACACCAACGGGCATGATGACGAACATCCACGAATCGGCCGGATCGAACTGTGATGATTGCAACCACGCGCCTGTCGCAAAGGCGACGAGCGCCACGTATCCCGGAAGTGAAAGCGTGGCAATCCATCTCCGTCGTCTGCGGCTTGCGCGATTGGTGGATTCGGTCATGTCGAGTTCACCCCAACGACGAAAGACCTTCCTGGCCGGTTGACTTCCGCCCGTACTTCGCCGTTCCTGTGCCGTAAGCGCTACAATCCACGACTGAGAGGTAAACGATGGCGGCAACAGCGTGGCAGGTCAATGGTCAGTACTACGAAACGTGCAGTTGCGACTTCGTGTGCCCCTGCATCCTGGGGCAGATGAGCGTCAGACCGAGCAAAGGCTCTTGCACGTTTGCAATGACATTTGCGATCGATCGTGGGACTTATGGGACGGTTTCGCTCGACGGCCTCAGCTTCATCGTCGTCGGCTTCACGCCGGAGGAGATGGGGAAGGGCAACTGGTCGGTCGGCGTCATCGCCGATGAGCGGGCGAGCGCCGAGCAGCGCGATGCGATCACCGCGATTGCGAGCGGCGCTGCCGGCGGTCCGATGTCGGCACTGTCCGGCCTCGTGGGAAAGTTTCTCGGCGTGCAGTCAGCTGCTATTAGAGTCGATCGCAGCGGGGCGACGTGGTCGGTGAAAGCTGCGGATTTCGTCGACATGGCTGCGGAGGCCGCGAAAGGAATAAATCCCAATTCCGCCGAGCCGCTCCACCTCGATAACACGGGCCATCCGGCTGCCGATCGCTTCGCGCTGGCACACGCCTCGAAGAGCCACGTACATGCGCTCGGGTTGGTCTGGGACGATGTCAGCGGGAAAAACAACGGGCAGTACGCACCGTTTTCCTGGCGCAGCGCCTAGCGTGCGTCAGCCGCCGAGACACCGGGCGACTGCGTCTCGGCGTTGCCGCAACCGGGCGTCCACGTAAAGCGCCGGTTTGCCGCTTGTTGAATTGAATGATTGATGCAAGCTTCCGCATCTTCTGCTGAGCGTCCGCCCACCATCCTCGAATCCGCGTTGCAATCAGACCGTCTGCCTGTTGTGCTGCTGCTGGTCCTGCTGCCGCTGGTCTCGTGGCTGTGGATTGTCGCGATGGCACGCGACATGTACGGACCGATGACCGGCGCCAGCGCCTGGATGATGACCGTGCACTGGGACATGCCGCATGTGTTGCTGCTTTGGGCAATGTGGGCCGTGATGATGACAGCGATGATGCTGCCATCCGCCTCCCCTTTGGTGCTGATGTACGGCGTTGCCGCGCGACGATCCGCGCAAGGAGCGGCCGGCCGCCGGGTTTACGCGCTCGCGGCGGGCTATCTGATCATCTGGGTCGTGTTCAGCCTGGCGGCTACGGCGCTGCAGCGTGCGCTGGCCGCGCTGCTGCTCGTGTCACCGATGATGGAGGTGACCAGTTCCCGCGTGAGTGCGACGCTGCTGCTCATCGCTGGTATGTATCAGTTGACGCCAATCAAGCAGGCGTGTCTGCGCACGTGTCAGTCGCCCTTTGGATTTCTTATCGGTCATTGGCGGAGTGGAGCCTCTGGTGCGTTCCGTATCGGTCTCGAGCACGGCGTCCATTGCGTGGGCTGTTGCTGGGCGCTGATGTTGCTGTTGTTCGTGGGCGGCGTGATGAATCTGACCGTCATCGCGGCGCTGACGGCATTTGTCGCGTTCGAAAAGCTCGCGCCGTTTGGCGTTCCTGGTGCGCGCATCAGCGGCGCGCTCCTGATCGCCGCCGGTTTCTGGATCCTCGTGCGCTGAACACCAGGCGGCCATGGTTGCGATGGACAGTCTGCGGGTTTGGTGGCGCCATTCCTCTAGCCGCGTCCGATGAAAGGCATTTTCGTCGCCATCACAGTCAGGAACTGTACGTTCGCCTCCAACGGAAGGCTTGCCATGTAGAGCACCGCGCCGACGACATGGGCGACGTCCAACAGGGGCTCGACGGCCGTCTGACCGTTTGCTTGCAGTGTGCCGGTCGGGAACGTGGAGGTCAGCTCGGTTGCCGCGTTTCCGATGTCGATCTGCCCGCAGGCGATGTCGAATCTGCGGCCGTCGAGCGCCGTCGATTTCGTCAAGCCGGTGATCGCATGCTTGGTCGCGGTATAGGGTGCGGAATGCGGTCGAGGCGAGTGCGCCGAAATCGAGCCGTTGTTGATAATGCGTCCGCCCCGCGGCTGCTGCTCTTTCATGAGGAGAAATGCCTGTTGGGTACAAAGAAATGCGCCGGTCAGGTTGACGTCGACCACCGCTTTCCATTGCTCGAGCGTCAGTTCCTCCAGCGGAACGCCGCGCGTGCCGATGCCGGCGTTGTTCAAGAGGAGATCCAGCCGCCCAAACGTGTTGCGCGTCGCGGCGAACAGCGCCCGCACGGAGTCTGGATCGGTGACGTCGGTCGTGACGACGAGCGCGGGCGTCCTGGCTCCCGCCGCATGAGCGACCGTCTCCTCCAACAAGGCCGTCCGCCGGCCTGCAAGGACGACCGCATAACCCGCGTCGAGGAGCCCGCGCGCCACCGCTCTGCCGATCCCCGTTCCGGCTCCTGTGACCATCGCGATTTTCGGTGATGTGCTCACGGTGGCACGCTAGCATGACTGCGGGCATGAAGACGGGCATCGGTCTCGGGTGTATGCGCCTGTCAACCGAGCTCGATCGCGACGATGCGAAGAGCCTCGCCGTGCTTCATGCAGCCATGGACGCCGGTCTGACCCTTCTCGACACTGCCGACGCGTATTGCTGGAACGACAGCGAGCGCGGTCACAACGAACGGCTCATCGCGACGGCGCTCGCGACGTGGACTGGCGATCGATCGCGGGTGCAGGTGGCCACCAAAGGCGGGCTGACACGCCCGGACGGCCGGTGGGAGGCCGATGGTCGCGCCAAACAGATCGCGGCAAGATGCGAAGACAGCCGGCGCGCGCTCGGCGTCGACCGCATCGCTCTCTATCAGCTTCACACGCCGGATCCCCGGACGCCGCTCTCCACGAGCGTCCGTGCACTGGCCGGCTTGAAACGCGCTGGGCTGATCGACTCGGTCGGTCTCAGCAACGTGACGGTCGCTCAGATCGAAGAGGCGAGACGGATTACCGCGATCGACTCCATCCAGGTTGAGCTGAGTGTCTGGCACGACGAACATCTTCGCAGCGGTGTCGCCGAGTACTGCATCGCCCACCGGCTGCGGCTGCTCGCCTACCGTCCGCTCGGCGGGCCCGCACACCGGCGTCGAACGATGATCGATCCGACGCTCACCGAAGTGGCAACCCGCCACGGAGCAACGCCGTTCGAGATTGCACTCGCCTGGCTCCTCGATCTGTCCGACCTGATTGTCCCGATACCGGGCGCCACGCGTATCGACACGGTGCGATCAATCGCCCGCGCCGCGGCTATCACGCTGACCGACGAAGACCGCGCGGCGCTCGATCAACGGTTTCCGGCTGCGCGTGCTATTCGACGACCACCAGGCCACATTCCACGTGTGCAGCCTCGTTCCGACGGTGAAGTCGCGATCGTCATGGGCCTGCCCGGTGCCGGCAAGAGCACGGTTGCCGAGGGCTTGATCGCGCAGGGCTATCACCGCCTGAATCGCGACACGACGGGAGGCACGCTGCAGGACCTGCTGCCGGTGTTGGACGCCGCGCTCGCCTCGGGCGTCTCACGGATCGTTCTCGACAACACCTACGTGTCGCGCAAGTCTCGGGCCGACGTGATTCGCGCTGCCGCGGTCCACGGATTCCCGGTTCGCTGCATCTGGCTCTCAACGTCCCTCGAAGACGCGCAGACCAATGCGGCCTGGCGGATCGTCTCGCGTCATGGCACGCTGTCTCATGATGACGAGCGAGAAAAGCCTCGCGAGCGTGAGGCCTCAGCATTCCTGCCAACCGTGCAGTTCCGATATCTGCGGCAGCTCGAGCCGCCGGACTTGGCGGAGGGATTCTCACGGATCGACGTCGTGCCGTTCGAACGGCGGATGGATCCGTCCTTTGTCAATCGCGCGGTCATCATCTGGTGCGATGGTGTGCTCCTTCAGAGCCGATCGGGGCGCCGTTCGCCGACGAGTCCGGACGATGTCGACGTCCCGGCAGATCGCGCAGCAATTCTTCGCCGGCATCGCGACGATGGCTGCCGGCTGCTCGGTATGTCGTGGCAGCCCGACATCGCGGACGGCGCCCAGTTCCATGAAGGCGCTGGCGCCGTGTTCGCGCGGATGAACGAGTTGCTCGGGCTCGACATCGAAGTCGAGCTCTGTCCGCACGCGGCCGGTCCGCCGCGCTGTTGGTGTCGAAAGCCGTTGCCGGGCCTCGGCGTGGTGTTCGTGCATCGGCACAAACTCGACCCCAGGCGATGCGTGTACGTGGGCGCGGGATCCCAGGACCCGGGCTTCGCCCGGCGGCTCGGGTTCACATACCGTGACGCCGCCGACTTCTTCGGTCTTCAAGCGTGAGAAGGAGTGAGCGCCGCCGATCGCCGGCGTGCCCAGACGAGGATGCCGACGCCCACGACGTTCATCAAGCCGATGAGCAAAGCAATCTTCAACGCAAACGTGGACACGCTCTCCACCTTGATGATCGGGAACACCGAGAGCACGATGTAGAGCAGCGTCATCAGCAGCCCAGACCACGAGGCCAGTTGCAGCCACAGCGGCGGGCGCGGCGTGACGCCGCGAAGCCCGAACAGCGGGATGGCGAACATCACCACGTATGTCAGCGCGTAGAAGATTCCGCTGGCGTTGAAGAGAAGCTGAAATGCTTCCGCATGTCCAACGCCGACGAGGCTCAACGACGCAATCGCGAAAGACGCCGCGCCGACCAGGATGATCGAATTCACCGGTGTCCTGTAGGTGGCGTGCAGCTTGCTGAACCACGCTGGCAGCATCTGATCCCACCCGGCCACCATCGGCAGTCGCGTCACCGCTGTGAAAGCGACGCTCGCCTGGCCGACGCGCATCGCCAGTGTCATCAGGATGGCGACGGTCACGATCGGCGTGGCAACGCCAAATGGACCGAACCCCAATCGCAGCACCTGCGCCACTGGCGCGATGAGATCGATGTCGTCAATGGGAACGTAGGCCACGACCGTACTCGTGCCCAGCACGAACATCAACGCGATGACAGGCGCCGCGATGAACACCGAGCGCGTGACCGAGCGCGAGGGCGCTCTGGTCTCGCCGGCCAGGATGGCCATGTACTCGAAACCGCCGAGAGCGCCGAAACCCATCTTGCCGAGGATGTTCAGATTGAGCAGCGAGAGCTCGGGGAGACGGGTGGCGAACGGATGATAGGCCGGCAACGTGCCCGTCAGGAGCCCGATGATGGGGAGCAGGATCACCGTGCCGAAGATCGTGATCATGAAGATGCCGCCGGTGTTGTGCACCCACTTGCCCACCGACAGGCCAACGATCGAGGTGACGACCATCAGCGAGAGAATGACCGCCGACGCCAGCGCCACGAACCCGCTGCTGGTCGTCATCCACGCGGCAGTCGGGCCGATCGCGTACGAGAGATACGTGGCGACCTGCAGGCCGATCTCGGATGTGAACACGATCACGTAGAGCCACAGGTTCCACGCGAGCATGAACCCAACGGTCTGATTGAAGCCAAGCTTCGCCCACTGATAGAGCCCGCCTTCGAGCGGCATCAGGCGGTTGAGATAAATGACGACGGCGGCCGAAGGGAGGTAGAACAGTACGAGCGCGAGCACCCAGAACACGACGTGCGATGGTCCGAGCTTGCCGGCGACGCCGATCCACGTGAGACCCACGATGAACAGGATCTGAGTGAGAGCAAGATCGCGGACGCCGAGCTCCTTCTTCAGCCCGGCGCTCTGCGCTTCGACGCGCGCCTCGGCCTGCGCGAGCTCGGTGACGCCGGCAGAAGCACCGTGACGGCCCGTCGTCATGCGTTCGCCTCGCCCAGGATGTCCCAACAGCGCGCCCACGCCTCGAGCCCTTCGTGCAACCGATGAACGCGGAAGAACTCGTTGGGCGCGTGGAAGTCTTCGTCGGCTGTGGAGAAGGAAAAGAAGATCGTGTCGAGCGCCATGTGGCGCTGAAACAACTCCGCGATCGGCACGGTGCCGCCGCTGCGAACTAGCAGAGGCCGCACGCCGTAGGTCGCCTGAAGCGCCCGATCCGCGGCCTGTAGCACGAAGTGATCCGCGGCGATATGCGCCGCACGCGAGCCATGATCCACGAGCGAGACCGACAGGCGCGTGCCCGCTGGCACGTGCGCTTCGAGGTGGTGCGCGACGCGCGCCAAAACTTCGTCGGGATGTTGATCCGGCACGAGGCGGCACGTGATCTTGGCGTGCGCCTCGCGTGGGATCACGGTCTTCTGTCCCGGTCCCTGGTAACCGCCCCACATGCCGTTGATCTCGAGCGTGGGCCGCGTCCACTGGCGCTCGAGCGTGGTGTACCCCGGCTCACCAAACACCGAGGGCGCGTCGATCTGCATCAGGTACGCGCGCTCGTCGTACGGCAGCGCCGCAATCGCGTCGCGCCCCGCCTGTGTCAACTCGCGGACCTCGTCGTAGAAGCCGGCAACGGCCACGCGTCCGTTCGGCTCGTGCAGCGAGGCGATGAGTTCGGCCATCGCATGGAGAGGGTTGGCCACGCCGCCGCCGTGACGGCCGGAGTGCAGGTCTTTCGATGCGGCGGTGAGCGTGAGCTCGAGGGCGCAGAGTCCACGACTCGCCACCGTGAGCGACGGCTCGTCGATGCGCCACATCGCGCCGTCGGCCGACAGCACGGCATCGGCGGCGAGGAGCGCCTTGTGCTCGGCGATAAACGCGTCGAGGTGACGGCTGCCGATCTCCTCTTCGCCTTCGAACATGAACTTGATGTTGACCGGCAGGCGGCCTGCCACGGCGAAGAACGCCCGCGCGACTTCGATTGGGATCAGCATGGGACCCTTGTCGTCGGAGACGCCCCGCGCGTAGAGACGTCCATCGCGCAGCGTCGCGGTCCAGGGGTCGCTGTGCCACTGGTCCAGCGGATCTGGGGGCTGCACGTCGTAGTGGCCGTACACGATCATCGTCGGCTTGCCTGGCGCGCCGAGCCACTCGCCGTACACCACAGGGTTGCCTCCGGTCGGGATCGCGCGGACGGCGAGCGGACCGGCGGCGCGAAGAGTGTCGGCCACCCAGCGCGCCGCGCGGTCGATGTCCGGCGCGTGCGCAGGATCGGTGCTCACACTCGGAATCGCGGCAAACTGCACGAGCGCGTCGAGAATCCGATTGCGGTTTGCTTCGAGGCTTGCGAGCACGCGTTGGTCGACCATCACTTGCCACCGTCGATGGCGAGCACCTGCCCGGTGATCCAGCCTGCATAGTCGGACGCGAAGAACAGAACGCCGTGCGCGATGTCGTCGGCCGTTCCCAGGCGTTTCAACGCGATGCGATCGACGAGCGCGCGCTGCCCCGCCTCGCCGTACGACTCCCACTGGCGCTCCGTCGCGGGATTGGATCGCACGAAGCCGGGCGCGATGTTGTTCACCGTGATGCCCCACGGGCCGAGCTCGTGGGCGAGCTGACGCGTGAGACCGATCTGCGCGGCCTTGGCCGACGCATACGCCTGGATCCCCGTGAGGCTGATGCCCAGGCCGGCGCCGCTCGAGATGTTGACGATGCGCCCGCCGCGCGCGGCTTTCATACCGGGCGCCACTGCTTGAGAGCAGTAGAACGCGCCAGTGACGTTGACGTCGAAGATGATCTGCCACTGTTCCGGTGTGATCTCCTCGAGCGGGCGGCCCACCTGTCCGAGCACGCCGCCAGCGTTGTTCACGAGGATGTCCACGTGACCCGAGGCTGCCGAGGCACTCGCGACCGAGGCATTTACGGCGTCGCGATCGCGCACGTCGGTGCGCATCGCGTGGCAAGTGCCGCCGATCGCCCGGCAGAGCCGCTCCGTTTCGCGCAGCTCGTCATCGATCACGTCGCAGGCCCAGACGTGGGCGCCGCGTTCGGCGAATGCCCGGCTGATGGCGCGGCCGAAGCCGTGCGCCGCGCCGGTGACGATGACGGTCTTGCCGGTGAAGGTCACGTTCATAAGTGGTCTGTCGGTGAAGGTGTCGCGGCGATCGCGGCCAGGGCGACTAGGACGCGTCGGCCCACCCGCCCGTCAGCAGGGCACGCGTCTCGTCTACGGCGGTCTCCCACAACGCCTGCATGTCCTCATCCGGGCGTTGATACTTCCCGCCGAAGTTGCCGTCCCCGAGATACGCGCGCAGCGCGACCGGATCGAGAGCGCGCACGCGCGCCATGTCCACCATCGGGCGCGCGGCATCGGGCACCTTCACGCCGGGGAGCCGCGTCCAGGGGAAGTTCTCCATCCAGGAGGCGTGCGACGCCACGGGATCGATCGCCTGCACCTTGGCCCACGTCCGCGGCGCGTTCCACCAGTTGTGGAAGAGCACACGGCAGCCGGGGTGACTGGCGGTCCACTCCAGCGCGAACTGCTGCACGGCGCTGTTGCCGCCGTGGCCGTTGACGATCAGGATGCGACGAAAGCCGCTGTGCGCCAGGCTGTCGAGGATGTCACCGACCACGCGCAGATGCGTTTCGAGCTTGAGCGAGATCGACCCGGGGAACTCGCGAAAGTACGGGGTCACGCCGTACGGCAAGACGGGGAACACCGGCACACCGAGCGGCTCGGCGGCGGCCGCCGCGACGCGTTCGGGAAGAATGCAGTCAACCGTGAGACGCAAATGAGAATGCTGCTCCGTGCTGCCGAGCGGCAGCACCACGCGGTCGTCGTGCTGCAGGTACTGCTCTACCTGCATCCAGTTCATATCCGAGATGCGCACGTTGGTCTCCAGTGCGAATGTCGAGTGAAACGCCGCTCATTGTAATGGCCGTGGTATACGGTGGGCTCGCATCATGAACACTCGCAGACAATTTCTGCTCACAGCGCCCCTTGGCGTGCTGGTCGCGACCGGCGCCTTCGCTGAAGCCGAGAAGCTCGTGCAAGTCACGATGCGTCCGGCGGATCGCGAGCTGGCGGCTTCGAGCTGGTCGCGATCGCTCGCGCCGCTGCTCGAGCGACGTACGGGTCCACGCAAGGTCGCACTCGAGCCCGACGTGGCGCCCGCCGCTGTGTGGACGCCCTCGCTCATCGACACTCGTGGCGCGCCAACGCGCGACGCGTTCGTGCGCAGCCGCGCAAGCGCGACACCCCTGCCCACAGGCGATGATGAGATCGCGTTTGCTCCTGTCACGCAGCTCTCGCGCTGGATCGAACAGAAGCAGATCACCTCCGATCGCCTCACGCGCATTTACCTGCAGCGCATCGACGCGCTCGATTCGAAGCTGCGATCGGTGATCACCAAGACAGCGGATCATGCGCTGGCGCAGGCGAAGCAGGCTGACGCCGAGATCGCCGCCGGCCGCTATCGCGGCCCGCTGCACGGCATTCCCTACGGAATAAAGGATCTGCTCGATACCGCCGGCATTGCCACCACCTACGGGGCCGAGCCATTTCGCACGCGCGTCCCCGCTGCTGACTCCGTCGTGGTGCGCCGGCTCACGGAGGCGGGCGCGGTGCTCGTCGCCAAATTAAGCCTCGGCGCGCTGGCGCTCAACGACATCTGGTTCGGCGGGCAGACGATGAATCCGTGGCTGCACGAGGAAGGCGCCTCGGGCTCCAGCGCCGGTCCGGGCGCAGCAACGGCAGCGGCGCTTGTGGGCTTCTCGATTGGCAGCGAGACCGGCGGCAGCATCATCGCGCCCTCGATGCGGTGTGGCGTCACGGGTCTGCGCCCGACGTTTGGCCGCGTCCCGCGGACGGGCGCTATGACGCTTTGCTGGTCGCTCGACAAGCTCGGTCCCATGACGCGCAGTGTGGAAGACGCGATGCTGGTGCTGCAGGCTATCAGCGGTCCTGACAAAGGTGACGTATCGAGTGTGCCATCCCATCTGGACTTCGATGCGACCGCGCACGTCGATGGCCTGCGCGTCGGCTACTTCCCGAAGTGGATGAGCGAAAGTCCTGCGACCGACGTCGACCGCGCGGCGCTCGATCTTGTGAAAAGGCTCGGCATGACCGCGAAGGAAGTGAGTCTGCCGAACTGGCCGTTCGGATCGCTGCAGCATGTGCTGTTCAGCGAAGCGGCCGCCGCCTTCGAGGAACTGACGCTCAACCACGGTGTCGACCGGTTGAAGGCGCAGGTGCCCGACGCGTGGCCGAATCTGTTCCGCGAGGCGCGGTTTCTGTCCGCCGTGGACTTCGTGCAGGCCGATCGGCTGCGCCGCCGCGTCGCCGGCGAGATGTCACGCATCTTCGGCGAGGTGGACCTGTTGCTCGTGCCGTCGTTGCGCGATGAGATGCTGACGACCGGCAACTTCACCGGCCACCCGTCGCTGACGTTCCGCGCCGGCTTCGTGCAGGTCTCGGAGGCGCGCAGCGACTGGGCGCCCGATCCCGCGCACCCGTTGCCGAAGTTTTCACCGCCGAGGCGGGTGCCTCACGGCGTGACGCTCATCGGGCGCCTCTTAGAAGGGACCATCGCCCGTGTGGGCGTGGCGATGGAGCAAGCGTTGGACGTAGTGCGCGATCGGCCCGCCGGATTTTGACGTCGAGGCTGGCCTGGCCAGGATTCCCCCCGCCATTGAAGGCCGAACGCGTGGACGAGGAAATCGTGGGCCGCCGGAATGTCCCGGTAACTCAGAACGGGAATGATTCGCCCGCGATGCCGAGAGGAACGCTCGAGGGGGCTTAAAGCCGAATTCGGCGGGCGCGCATCGCCATGTATTTCCTCAGCACGAACCCCGCGAGCCCCGGCGCGAACAGCAGAATCGATGCCGGTTCTGGTGCCGTGGCGACCGTCTGAATCGTCAAGCGTTGGATGCCGGTGCTGGAACTACCGCTGAAAATGCTCTCGTTCTCTCCGCCGGCCGGCGTGATCGACGTCAGGGCGCCGCCGATCGAGAAGAACTGGCCCTCAGCAGCCGAGATGTCCGCGAGCGCATTGGCGTTGAGCGCAAACGACAAGGTCAGTACCATCGACGACGTGTAGCTGTTCACCACGAAGGTGCCGTAGTTCTTCCCGCTGCCAAGATCGTTGAAGATGGCTGCATTGCTGCCGGTGTTGTTGTTCAACGTCGCCGCATCCGTCGAGACGTCGAAAAACGCGACCGTCTCGTTCGCGTCGTTGCTGTCGTACGCGTAACGGGCCACTTCGAGCGTGGCGGCCGTGATGGTTTGCCCGGCAAGGTTGAGAGACGAGAGATCGAAGGTGAAGAAGCTGCGGAGGATTGCGCCGTCATCGCGTTCGCCGGTGAAATAGCTGGTGTTCGTGTTGGTATTTAGCGCCGTCGCGCTCCACCATCCCTGGTTGTCGAATCCGGGGGTGAACTGGCTGTCGGAAGTATTGAAGGTGAAAGACGCCGCAGCGACCGGCTGGGCCAAGGCGATCCCGGAGATGACGACGAGGCCCGTGATCAGGTGTCGAAGTAGGCGGGGCCACTCGCGACCAAGCGAGTGTCTGCGCAAAGTGGTGCGTCCGGTCGGTGGGGGCGACATCGGAGGGGTGCCATTGGTCGTCAGATGCGCAACGTTGTGTTCACTGCCGCTACGGTCCCTGACGTGAAAGGACGTTTTATACCACAAAGCGACACAGTTCGCACAAGTGGTCTTCGGTGCGTCTTTAGTGAACGGTCGCCGCAAGGTCCACGGAACCTGAACCCACGGCTCCTGGGTAAAGAGCTGCCGCGTGAGCGACGAATACCTCGGCGAGGGCCGCAGGCAGAGGCTCCGCAAAGAAGAAACCTTGCGCGTAGCCGCAACCCATCTGCCGCAGCCGGCTCATCTGCTCACGCGTCTCCACGCCTTCGGCAATTACCTCCGCCCCGACACTCCGCGCCAGCGCAAGGATGCTCTCGACGATCGCGGGCTGCTCGCGTCCGGCCCCGAGACGCTGGACGAAGGAGCGATCGATTTTGAGCGTGTCCACAGGCAGCTGATGAAGGTGACTCAACGACGAGTATCCGGATCCGAAGTCGTCCAGATAGATCTGAACACCCAATGCCTGAAGTTGCGTGAGCACCGTCGCGACAATGTCGGGTTTGTCCATGAAAGCAGTCTCGGTGACTTCGAGACGCAACTGGTCGGAAGAAATCCCCCCGTCGCGGATCGCGGACGTGATCTGTGCGACGAACTCCGGATTCAACAACTGGCGGGTGGAGACATTGACCGTCATCCCAAGCTCCAACGCTTCGGGAAACCGCTTGCTCCACACGCCGAGCTGCCGGCACGCCTCGCGAAGCGACCAGCGGCCGACAAGGTCGATGACGTCCAATTCCTCGGCCAGCGGGATGAACTCCGCGGGCGACATTGTGCGGCCATCGCGGCGCTTCCACCGAAGCAAAGCTTCGAACGCGACCAACTGCTCGGTCGCAAGCGACACAATCGGCTGGTAGTCCAGGTAAAACTCCCCGCGTTCGACGCCCGACCGGATCTCGTTGTCGAGATTGATCCGATCGATTTCGGCGGCCTGCACGTGCACATCGAAGATTTCCTGGCGGTTGCCGCCGAGCGCCTTCGCTCGGTACATCGCGATGTCCGCGTCGCGAAGGATGTCTTCGGCCCGCTCATATCCCGTCGTGCTCAACGCCATGCCGATGCTGACGGTTACGAACAATTCGTGGTCGCCCAACCGAAACGGCACAGCGAAGGATTCCTGAATGCGGGACGCAACCTGGATTGCCTCGCCAGGATCGAGAAGCTCATTCAGGAGAATCGTGAACTCGTCGCCTCCAAGCCGAGCGGTCACGTCGCCGCGACGAAGGCAGCCTTGAAGCCGGTTCGTGATCCCGATGAGGAGTTGATCGCCGACGTGATGTCCGAGAGTGTCGTTCACCGATTTGAAGCGGTCCACGTCGATGAACAACGCGCCGAACATGCGACCGCTCGGCCGCTTCGAGCGTGCCAATGCCGTTTCCAGCATCTCCATGAAATGCGCGCGATTCGGCAGTGCCGTCAGCATGTCATGCGAGGCGGCGTGTCGAAGCTGCTCCTGCGCGAGATGACGTTCCGTGACGTCGGTCAACGAGCCCGCCATGCGAACGGGCCGGCCTGCGCTGTCCATCACCGCAACGCCGCGGGCAAGCATCCATCGATATTCCCCGCCGCGGTGAACGACGCGGTGCTCGTGCGCGAAATGATCCGAAGGGTCCGCAAAGTGCGAACCCAGCGCGGCTTTCAGCGAACGGATATCTTCAGGGTGCACGGCAGCAAATAGTTCGTCCGGGCTCGATGGCTTGTCGTCGGGCGCGAGCCCGAGCATCGCTTTGCATCGTGGTGACAGGAACATGACATCGTTCACGAGATCCCAGTCCCAGATGCCGTCATTGGCTCCGGCGAGGGCCAGGGCGTAGCGCTCTTCGCTCAGTTGCCGCGCTTCCTCGGCGGCCGTGCGATCGGTAATGTCGGCCACGAAGCCGGTTACACCGCCTTCAAACGGCAGAAGACGGATGTGCAGAATGCGTTTGGTGCCGGCTACCGCAAATTCGATACGTGGCAGGACCGCCGCTGGTGCCCCCTGCAGCGTCGCCGCGATCGCCTGCCCCAGGCTCGTCGTCAACAGAGCGGGCACCGCTTCGATCAGCTCGCGATTCAGCACGTGGGTTCGGCCGATTCCGGTTATGCGCTCGATCGCGTCGTTCCACACGTCGACCCTGCCGTCGTACGCGAGGACGAACATGCCTTCGTTCAATGATTCGATGATGTCACGATGACGACGCTCGTCTGCGAGCCGCCCGGCGTACGCTTGATACGCACGATACGTGACGTACATCGGGGTCACCGCGAACGGCAGGAACACGTAGGCGGATCGATCGATGGCGACCGCCGCGAGTGCGGCGGCGGCGGCGGCGACGAAATAGCTCGGCGCGCCCCAGACGAAATCCTGGTAGAACACATACCCGACCCGCTGGCGCGTCGAGAGCGCCACGACGACTGCCACGGTGCCGCAGTTGACGAGAAAGTAGACAAGCGCGGCCGCGCCGAGCGGCGTCGCAATGTCAGGCCATACGACAGCGCCAATCGTTCCACCCGTCAGCGCGTAGACGAGACCGGCGGCTTCGACTGTGAGAAGCAGCGAGGCGATGTTGAACAGCGTCCGGTGCAGCGGATTTGGAGTTCGTGTTCCAAATGTCGATTGACACCAGGCGCCGGCCAGCGCCACGACCATTGTGGGATGCGGCCCGAGGAGCAGCAGCGACGTAAACGTCACGGCGTTCGACACCGACAGCGTCGATCGATTTTTCCTCGTCGGCAGCCGCAGCTTGACGCGCGCACCGATCATCGACACCACGACGAGGACGATCAGCAAAGGGACACGATCGAACTCCGCCAGACGAAGCGACAGGGCGAGCAGAACGCCCCCTGATACGACGACGACGCCGACGAATAATTGCGCGAGTCGCGGGAGTGTTCTCATTGTTCTTTGTCAGTCGTCTCGGCGACCGTCCTTCACGATGTTGCAAACGAGCGGCATTGCTACGGTGCGGTGAACGGACTCACCACGCACCCCTCAGGGAATGCCGTTCCACACGCTGTCGTCACTCCAGAGGACGCTGTTCCCCCACAGAATGTCGTTGCCGTAAATCAAGTGGTCGCCCCACAGGATGTTCTCCCCCCAGAGAATGTTCTCTCCCCAAAGAATGTTGCTGCCCCACACGATGTGCTCGCCCCACAGGATGTTCTCGCCCCACAGGATGTTCTCTCCCCAGAGAATGTTCTCGCCCCAGAGAATGTTCTCCCCCCACAGGATGTTGTCGCCCCAGAGGATGTTCGCGGCCCAAACCGGCGAGTTGATGAACACCGTCACGCCGTGTCCTGTCGTGTTGTTCCAGATGAAGCCTTGCGACCAGGGATTCGTTTCGTCCGCGATCGTCGTCTGTGCGTCGACGCCACTCGTGAGCCACCACGTTCCTGTCGGCGCCGAGGTATCGATCGCGCTTGCGAGGGCAATCGCTCCTGCAGCGTTCGCAGCGCCAGCGCCCTGCACCAATGGGTCGTAAGCGAAGCCAGTCCCATCAGTCATGGTGACGGCCGTGTATTCGAGGACGGCCTTCAGCGCATTCGGCGGCAGCCCCGGATGCGGTAGCAGCACGGCGTCGCGGTTCGCTTGGATCACCACTGCGACGACGCCACTGGCCACGGCGGCGGCCATGCTGGTACCACTGAGGGTGATGTAGTCCAATGATCCGAACGTCCCGGCCACGAGCTGCGACGGATGCTCGTTTGCGAGCGTGCTTCCTGGCGCGACTGGAGCCGTCAACGCGCGGCCTGGCGCGACGATGTCTGGCTTGGCGGATCCGTCGTACCACGATGGCCCTCGCGAGCTATACGGATCGATGCGATCGTCGGATCGGATCGCACTCTTCTTCGGGTTCATCGACCCAACAGTGACCGCCGACGGCGCGTTGGCAGGCGACACAATGCCCGCATACCCGGGAAGACCAGCCGCCGGATTCATCCCGTAGTTTCCTGCGGCAACGACGACGACAATCCCGGCGCGAATGGCACTCTCCACAGCGGCGACCAGCGGGTCGGTGGAGGCAGATTCGAAGATCGGATGGCCCAATGCCAGATTGATGACATCGATGCCGAGAGCCGTCTTGTTGGTCGTCGCGAATTCGAGCGCGCTGATGACCGTGCTGACCGATCCCTCACCGTTCGCGTCGAGCGCCTTCAGTCCAATGAGGTTGACGGCGGGTGCGACGCCTTGGAACGTGCCGCCCGAGAGCACGCCTGCGCCCCCGATGAGACCGGCGACATGCGTTCCGTGACCGTGGTCGTCGTACGGGGCGGAGGCTATTCCGCCCTGAGTGAAGTCGTAGAACGCGGTGATGCGATTGCCGAAATCGGCCGACGGATAGATGCCCGAATCGATGACGGCGACGCCAACGCCCGTCCCCTGCGGCGAGGAGGAGTTGACGCCAAGCGTCTCGCGCAGGATTGCCGCATTCGAGCTCGGGATCTCGACTTGATTCGACTGAAGGGGAGCGTCGATCGAGATCGACAACACGTTCGGGTTTTGTGCCAAGCCGGTTAACGCCTTGACTGACACTTCTGCGCTGATTGCGTCGATCAGCCGATGCTCGGCCTTCACGTGATGGCCGTCGGCTTCGAGTTGGAGGCGGACAGCGGTGCGCTGTCCGGGCCGCAGGCGAATCACCACGGCCAGACGAGCATCGCCGCTGCCGGGATGCGCGGTGTGCATGACGAGAACGGAATCGAGCTTGGAGAGCCCGGGCTGAGCCCCGACCGTCGCTCCCGAGCCCGCGATGAGCACAAAGGAGCAAGAGATCAGGGTGAGAACGCGCTTGAACGATTGCATAAGAATGAAGTCACTCCTCCCGGCGAAGTCGTCAAACCAGCTCATCAATTCGTTCGGGGGCTCGGGATTTCTCAGATGTGCGCCTCTTATCGGTTGTGGCCGAGGTTCCCGATAGGCTCAGCCGTAACGGTCTTGACGCTGAGTTCACAGGAACGTAGGACTTATCGACTAAGCCCAAGCGCGACAACGAGTTAGTGGTTCGCGTTAACTTCGTGGGAAGACCGTCGACGTCGTGTCAGATTGTTGAGCTCGAACCAGAGCGCTCCGATGCCGTTTCGCGCGATCGCAAGCAATGAGTGGACGATGAGGGACAGTCGGCGAAGGCCCATGAACCCAATCGAACTTCTCCCAGGCCCCGTCCGTCATTGCCATCATCCGCGGTAAGGCGCTCGCACGAGATGACACGGAAGTGACAGGAGGAGAGCCATGATTACCAACGCATTTGCGGCCGCGCGTCCGCGGAATCCGTTTGCTGCAGCGCTGGTTGCGCTATGCATCGGTCTGTGGGCTCTACCGGCCAGCGCGCAACTGAAAGATGTCAAAGGGTCCAAGGACAATCCAATCATCAAGCGATACGAAGGCTCGATGATCATTGGGTACGACTTCCGGAAGTTCAACGATTACGACCTCGTGCTGGGTCCGCTTGCGCCAGCCGATAGCGGCCCCCGCAATGTCCTGAAGCCAACGAAAAGTGAACATGTCGAGGGTCAAACGACGCGCATTCTGTACGTCGCACCGGAGGGCCGTTCACCGCTTGAAGTGGTTCGCAACTACGAGCAGGAGCTTCAGCAGAACGGCTTCAAGATTCTCTACCGCTGCGCGCGCGAGAAATGTGGGGCGGACGACGGCTGGTTGGCTCAGTACTACCTGTACTCCACGAACCGCACACTAAAAAACCATCCTCCTGCAGGCACTGGCAGAGTCGTCGGGCAGGTCTCCGAATATGCGTTCAGCGGCACGAAGGATCAACAGTACCTGGCTGCAAAGCGCGCAAGTCCGCAGGGAGACGTGTATGCGTCCGTCTATGTCGCTCTGGGACAGTTCGACATGCACAAGGAGACGTTCGATCACGCGCTCGTTCTGCTGGACATCGTCGAAACGAAGCCGATGGAAACGAAAATGGTCACCGTCGATGCATCGGCGATGGCGAAAGGCATCGCAACGGCCGGACATATCGCGCTCTACGGCATTTACTTCGACACCGATAAAACGGATATCAAGCCCGAGTCAACGGCGACGCTCACGGAAATTGCGGCGTTGTTGAAACAGGATCCGAAGCTCGCCCTGTATGTCGTCGGTCACACCGACAACGTCGGCGGTGAAGACTACAACCTGGATCTTTCCCGGCGCCGTGCAGCAGCGGTGGTGACTGCGTTGACGTCGAAACATGGCATCGATGTGAAGCGCCTCAAGCCGTCCGGTGTGGGCCTTCTTGCTCCAGTTGCTCCGAACGATACAGAAGACGGTCGCGCCAAAAATCGTCGCGTCGAGTTGGTGAAGCGGTAGCAGAGAAGCCGTCGGACGACCACCCCGGTCGTCCAACGTGCAATCACACCAACAGTGCACCGGCCTCAGCCACTGTTGGCCCGCAGCAACGCGGCGACATCCTCAAAGCCCTCCTTCCGCGCGTGCTCTTCGGCGGAAAGGCCTGTGCTGTTCCTGATCGCCGGGTCGGTACCGCTGGCCAGAAGCAGCTCGACGACCTCCAGCGTGCTTCGTTCATCTGCCGGCAGGCAAAACAGCAGCGTCTTTCCCCAGTGCATCTCCTTTTCCCTCTCAGGCTCGGCGCTCAGTACTTGACGCAGCTCGATGTCGGCTCCGCGCTCGACCAGGAGCTTGGTCACGCCAAGCGAGTTGCAGCCGGCTGCCATGTGGGGTGCACGCGCGCCGCTGGCGTCACCGACATCGGGCGACATCCCGAGATCCAGCAGCAACGCAGCAACATCCGGCCGATCCAGCCTGGCTGTCGTAAACATCGGCCCCGGATCGCGCAGATATATAAGGCGCAAGGCGGCGTGTGCCGGATGGTGGCGATGACGATGCAGCCGCTCGAGGGCAGCCGCGGCACTGAAGCGGGGCGGATCTGACCGGCGCTCCGTTCTAAGAGAACGCGAATGGGTTGCGAGCCGTCTTGACGCGCATGAAATGGAATGTGCCGGGGATGCGGAGCCTTAATGCTCGCTGATTGACAGGACATTCCCGTCCGGGTCTTTGAACCAGGCGACCTTGCTCCCACCCGGCGAAGTCCAGACGCCGCGTTCCTTGTCCTGGACGAATGGGTATTTTTCGAAGGCGACACCCCGTTCAGTGAGCGAGTCGGCGACCCGTTCAATGTCGGAGACTTCCCAGCCCAGGACGGTGCTCCGCAACGGAGTGAAGTCTGCAACCTTCGAAATGCGGATCTGGTGGCCGCCTATTCTCACAACCAACGCAAACTGATCGAGGCTTACGAATTCGCAGCCGAGGGTACCTTCATAAAAGGCTCTCGCCTTGTCGTAGTCTTTCGTGAGCACAAAGCCAACCATCTTTCCGAGTGCGAGCATGTTTTTGAGACTATCACTTCCTCGGACCGCAATTTCTCGCAAGTTGTGACGTCGGCACGTCACGCAATACCTGCACGAACTCAACGAGTGTGTGCCGCTCACGCTCGTTCGTTCCCGGCTCTAGCTTGAGCAGTCGGCCACTTGCGGCTACTCGACGATTGTGAAAATCTCGCGGTGTCCGGACTCCACCAGCGGCACCATCTTTTGAGAGTTCGCCTGAAACTCCTTGTCGCCAAAGATCCGGGGCACCATGGCTTCGAGCGCGGCGAGATTAGGCAACGTCATTTCCAAGACGAGCGTGTAGTGGCGGCCTGTGACATCGGTCAGAAGTCGTGCAGAACCTTCCGCGGCAAGCCGCTTCTGAATGGCGACGCCTTCCTTCATGACGGCCAGAGCCTCACGAGCCTTCCCGTACTTCAAGTGGAACACGTTGCGGACGACGATCATGGGCAGCTCCTCTGTGGCAGTAATGCGACCCCCGTCGTGGGAACGCTCAAGTCTAGCGCAGCGGTCCCTACAAGCCCGCTACTCATGCACATATGCATGTAGTCGCGGCGCGGTTGCCTAAACATTGCGATCTGTCGCGGCCGATGCCGCTCGTAAAGCAGGATTTTGAACGGATTTGCCCAAGCGCATGGGTTGTGACCGCAAGTCGGCTATGCAAATCGTCTTCGTCGTTCGCGGGTTAACTTGTGATGCTGCGAAGGTTAGAAGTTGGTGGACCAGACAGCATCAGAGTGCCGAAAGTCCTGGATCTCGGTGTTGGCGTGACCCTCACGTCGGGGGCGCCGTACACCGCAACGCTCGGGGACGATATCTACAACAACCGCCGCGGCCGCGCGCGACCAGCAGGCGTTTCGCGGAATACGCTCGAAGGCGCTGGGTCGGCCACGATTGATCTCCGCGCGTCCCGTGCACTCAAGTTTGGCGACGGCGAGGACGCGCATGCGCTCACGTTCGGATTTGACGTGTTCAACCTGGCCAATGGCGTGAACTACGCCAGCTACGTCGGAACGGTGACGTCGCCGCTTTTCGGGCGGCCGGTGTCGGCGCGGGCGCCGCGGCAACTCCAGTTCTCAATCCGCGCGACAGGCTCCTAGCCGTCGATCGGCAAGGCGAGGTTCGAGGTGAACAGAAGATGACGCCGGCTTTTGCGGCGGTCATTGGGTCTAAAGAAACATTCTGCTCGCGATGCCTGCTTGCGGAGAAGCGTCATGCGTCTTTCAACATTCATCTTCGTGCTCGCTCTCGTTACGCCTCTGTCCGCGCTCGCGCAGACACCGGCGCCTGAGTGTCCCCCGGCGTCGCCGACGGATTCCGGCGGCATGCCAACTGCGTCCGCCGCACAGACATCCGCAGTCTCGTTCGGGTCGTTGTTCACTGATCTTCGGCGAGACCTGTTCCATCTGCCGTCCACATCCAACGCACTCGCGCTGGCGATCGGCGGCGGGTTGGCTCTGGCAGCGCACCCCGGCGATCACGCGTTCACGGCGCAGGTCATTGGCTCCGAGCGCCTGGACGATGTCTTCGAAGCAGGCGCGGCTGGTGGCAGCGGCTGGATGCAGATCGGCGGCGCCTTGGGCACGTACGTGCTGGGGCGCAGTGTTGGCAGTGCGCCCGTGCAGTCCGTGGGCGCGGCGCTCGTGCGCGCACAGGTGCTGAATACGCTCATGACGCAGGGCATCAAGGTGGCCGTGCATCGTACCCGACCGGACGAGGGTCGATTTTCGTTTCCGTCCGGTCATGCCTCGGGCACGTTTGCGACCGCCAGCGTTCTGCAGCGCCAATTTGGCTGGCGCGTCGGGCTGCCCGCGTACGGTCTCGCGGCGTATGTGGCCGGGTCACGGGTCCAGGAAGACCGGCACTATGCTAGCGACGTGATTTTCGGGGCGGCGGTCGGCATCGTCGCCGGACGAACCGTCAGCATCCAACGCGGAGGCCGTCGATTCGAGGTGACGCCGGCTGTCATCCCGGGCGGCGCGGCTATCGTCTTCACGCGAACGGGATAACCCTCTCGTGCGCTCCGAGCAGCTGGCTGGCGCGAGCCTGCCGGGGCGTCGACTGGTAGGCGCGGACGCTGTCACGCTCTTCCGAAGGCTATTCCGGCGTGCGATCCTTCGGCACAGGCGGATCGTCGACGCGCCTCAGATAGCCACAGTCAGGGCAGCGAAACACGATCGCCCCTGCCGTGCGCGCTTCGATGGTCGCCACGGGTTCTTTGCACGCGGGGCACACGACGCCGGTTCGGATCGGCTCCATGTGGCTGACTGGCTGTTAGGGTTTTTCTCCGTCGTCTCTGGTCAAGACAGCACACAAGTCATTCTCGTCGTCCACCAGATCGAAGAGATCCGTGACGTGGATGACGTCCAACGATGTCCGCAACCGACAATTGGTGTTCGGTGATCGCGACGGCAAACCTCTCAACGAGAACATCGTCGCGGACCATGTGAAGCAGGCGGCACGGGCGGCGAAACTATCGCACGAAGGCATTCACATTCTGCGGCACACGTTCTGTTCGCATCTGGCGATGCGCGGTGCGCCGGCGCGCGCGATCCAGGAGCTGCGATCAACTAAGTGATTCCAGCGTGACGACTTAAGTGGTGGACCAGACCGGCGCCAGTTGGAACCGCCTCAACGAGTGGCTTGTCCGAATTGACGCGCTTCGCCTCGCCGCATGAACTGCCAACACTCCTCGAAATCACCAGACCCACCAGGTGACGAGTCGGATCTTCTCGTGGTCGAAGCGAGATCCCAACGCGTCAAGGACGCGGAAAACAGTCGACCATTCTGATTCGTGCGGTCGAACCGCCACCGAATCCCAATTGACTCGCATGAGTTCGGCATAGCTGACGAACGTGAACCCGCCGCACTCGCCGGGACCGTACTGCCGTTCGTGATCACGAATCCGGGCGATGTCATCGCGGACCTCCCGTGAACAAACTGTTGGGATGCCACGGCCCGATGCGATCGGGTTGAAATCCGCCGGCTTGGTGACCGCTCTCTTGGAGAATCCAAAGACGGTCTCCGAGAAGTCGTCTGGCACGTCCACCAGCGGAGCAAGGCGTGTCACGCCCATCCACATGGTGTCGTCCTGCGCCTCACCCTCCGACGCGTAGGTGATTTCAATCCAGCCGTGAATATCGAGGCCCATGATTACTCGAACGGTGACCCACCAGTTAACCGGTCGTGTGATGATCGATTTGCGCCGCGAATTGACTAACGGCCGATTCCACCTCCGCTATGCCGGGAATCCGTTCGAGTGGACCTAGCGGAACGTCAGCACCGGAAGCACCCACAACTTGGCCAGCAATCGAAGCGATCGTATCTGCATCTCCGCCTAGCGACACCGCGCGCTCCAAGACAGTCGCGAGTCCGCTCGTCCGCTCATGGGCAGCGACGAGCAGCGCGAGCGGCACAGCCTCCACGACATAGCCCGACGCACCGAAACGTTTCGCTACGGCCTCTGGCGCTTCGGCAGAGGCACCTATTTCCGACAACCGGTCGCGCACGCGCGTGTCTGGCAGTTCAGAGCTGACGAGCGAGATTAAATTCTCTGGTACGCAACCCGCGCTTGCAGACACTCGAACAGCCGTCATTACAGCAAGAGCACCGGCGTATGCTTCGTCAGAGTGGTGAGTGATCCGGGCGACATCCCGAACGAGCACGCGATCGTCACCAGAGCCGGGGTCCAAGAGAAACGCGAGAGGCGCGATTCGCATGGCCGCGCCCGCGCCGGCAGCGTATTCGCCGCGAGCGCCGGCCAAAGCCCAATGCGCA
>WNFU01005482.1_pt1 | contig 30538 bp, 17 predicted proteins | sample 5400121 | NCBI WGS metagenome assembly WNFU01 (sample SAMN13153360, study PRJNA577476) | soil metagenome | isolation source: 100 cm soil or saprolite under grassland replicate 1 | place: USA:California | collected 2016-06-15
CCGCAGCGCCGAATGGTGTCTGAAGGCCGTCGACCAGTGCTGGAGCCAGAAGGCGCCGAAGATTTCGGCGAAAGAGCGCGACGAGGCCGCGAAGGCTTACGAACACGCGCGGCGGACTTATCGCCGCATTCTCGCGGAGAGTGAGATTGATTAGTGAAGCGGCTGGACGGGCGCAAAGTGTTTTGACCATAGATTCATCTTTGCTTTCGGCTTTCGGATTTGAGAACATCAATTACGTCCTGACGATAAAGAAAAGGCCAGGATGCATATGCTCGACCCCGCAAAATATGGCCGATTACTTGCGGAAACTTTACCCGCCGTGATTACTAACGAATCAGAATATGACCGCGTGGCGCCGTTGATGAACAAACTGGCCGTCATTCCCGAAGATCGGATCACGCCGGAGCAAGAACGGCTGTTAGACCTTTTGACTCTGCTCATAGAGACTTACGACGAGGAGCATTATCAAATTCCCGATGCGGCCCCGCATGAAGTCATACAGCTCCTGATGCAGGAGCGCCGCCTGCGCAACAAAGATCTGGAGCCGGCGCTAGGCAGCCGTGGCGTGACCTCGGAAGTCATCAGCGGCAAGCGCAGACCGAGCAGGACACAGATCAAAAAGCTGGCGGAGTTTTTCGGAGTGGCGCCTGAGGTGTTTATTTCTTTGGATTGAATATGAGTTCTCACGACGAAAAACTTCTAGACGACATCGGCTGGCGCCTGCTCGAAGAACTGCAGGAAGACGCGCGGCTTTCCTACACCGAACTCGGGCGGCGGGTCGGGTTGTCGACCCCGGCGGTCATGGAGCGGGTTCACAAGATGGAGGACGCGGGGATCATCATGGGCTACCGCGCCGAGGTCAATCCCGAAAAGATAGGCTTTCAGGTCACCGCCTTCATCCGCGTCGGGCTTGAGCACGAAGTCGTGCCGAGGCTGGAATCGCTCTTCAAAGAGATTCCCGAAATCATCGAATGCCATCGCGTGACCGGCGACGATTCATTGATCATGAAAGTCCACGTGACCTCTATAGCCCACCTCGAAACGGTGATCCAGCGGATCATGCCTTACGGGATGCCCGCGACCTCGATCGTGCTCTCCACTCCGGCGCCCAGGCGGCGGCTGGAACGGCGGATGGTCACGCAGGCCGTGAAAAAGACTCGCGGGCCCCAGTCGTAATGTGGCCGTCAGCCGCGAATTGGTGTAAAGTTCGTCTTATGGTTGACCAGAAAGAAATCAGAGAATCAAGACCGGCTCATCAGCAATTCGGCCCGCCGAAATCTCCCATCCGCGAATTCTTCGAACAGGGGTTGATTACGGTGATCATGGCCCTGTTCCTGATGACCTTTATCGCGCAAGCCGTCGCCGTACCCACGGGGTCGATGCAGAACACGATCAACATCGGCGACCACCTCTTCGTTAATAAATTCATTTTCGGCAAACCGACGCCGGGTCTGAAGTGGCTGCTGCCGACGCGCGACATCAAGCGCGGCGACATCATCGTCTTCAAATTGCCGAGCGATCCGAAGATCAACTACGTCAAACGCGTGATCGGGTTGCCGGGCGAAACTGTTCAGGTCAAAGGCCACCGCGTCTTCATCAACGGCCAGGAATTGCCGGAAGAGCGCGCCCTCGTGCGCTTAACGCAGGAACCGGAACTGCCGATCGTCAAAGTCGAACCGAAGCCCGAACTCGCGAAGTACAGAGTCTTCTACGACGCCGACCATTATTCCGGCGGGGACGACTTCGAGGTCAATGCCCGGGCGATCTATGGCGTGAGCGAACCGGTCAAGGTGCCCGAGGACAAGTACTTTGTGATGGGCGACAGCCGCGACAACAGTGAGGACAGCCGCTTTTGGGGCTTCGTCCCGCGCGAGAACATCTTCGCCCGCGCTCTCTACGTGCATCTCTCCTTCGATCCGAGCGCCCCCGACCTCCTCCACAAACTTACCGGAATAAGGTGGAGGCGGATCGGAACAGCCGTGAAGTGAGATCGGAGAGAGAGTTAGACGGCTCGCTCTTTTGAAGTAGCGCGAAGAGGAGAAGCGAAAAGGCAAGAAGGGCAAAGAAGAGCAAAAAATTCTTTTTGTTTCTTTGCCCTTCTTGCCCTTTTTGCTTCTGCGTTCGGCCCAAATGCAGTAACGCGCGCGAGCGATGTACCGTAGGTTGTCCAACCTGCGGAGGCTTCGTAACCAAACCGTTTGATGACAACTGAACGCTTCATTAATCAAGCCTCCGCAGGTTGGACAACCTACGGTACATTTTTTCTGAAGAGAAATATGAAAAAGTTGATTTCTTCTTTCGCAATCTTGATCGCCGCTTGCGCATTCGCGCTGACGGGTTATTTAGGCTTTTCATACGCGCGCGGCGCGCGGGCGCAGGACGACGCCCGTTTGAAACGCGAGCGACTCTACCGGCTGAACAACGTCGGCGTCGCGTTTATGGAGCAGTACAAGCACGAAGACGCCGTAAAGCAGTTCAAACAGGCGCTCGAAGGCGATCCGAACTTCGCCGTCGCGCGCATCAACCTGGCGCTGGCCTACTTCTATTTAAACGATTCGCGCGCGGCGGTCGAAGAGGCGCGCGCCGGCGTCAAACTCGCTCCCGACAACCCTTACGCGCATTACGCGCTGGCGGCGGCGCTCCGGAATGAAAAGCTCTACGACGAATCGCTCGCCGAATTCAACAAAGTCCTCTCGATTGACCCGCGAGACTCAGGGACCAACATCCAGATCGGCCAACTCCATGCGCAGAAACAGCAATATCCGCAGGCCATCGCCGCGTTCCAGCGCGCGATCGAATCGGAGCCTTACAACGCGACGGCCGTCTACAGCCTCGCCCAGGCCTTGAACCGCTCGGGCCAGCGCGCCGAAGGCCAGAAGGCGTTCGATCGGTTTCAGCAACTGCAGGCTTCGGGTTATAAGACGACGCTCGGGAACCTTTACGGCGAGAAGGGGCGCTACGCTGAAGCCGTCGTCAGCACGGGCGCCGAGCCTGACCTGGTTTCGAAAGAGGCGCCGAACGTCCGCTTCGTCGAAGCCGACGCGGGGATCAACGTCAAGACAAGCGCGAAACCGCTGTCCGGCGCGCTCGGGCGCAAGATCGGCAAGGCGGAATTCAACGATCAACTCAAACGCGACTTGGTCGCGCCGTTCAGTTCAAGCCTTACGCTGGCCGATTTCGACGGCGACGGGCGGCTCGATCTATTTGTGTCGGGCGTTGACGACGCGGGCAAACCGTTCGTCAAACTGCTGCGCAATGAGGGGGGAAAGTTTTCGGACGTGACCGAGAAATCGAAGATCGCCGTCAGCAATCCCGCAAGCGGCGCGGTCTTCGGCGATTTCGACAACGACGGCAAGACCGACCTAGCGATCTTCGGCTATCAAACGCTCGCGCTGTGGCGCAACAACGGCGACGGGAGTTTTACAGACGTGACCGCGAAATCGGGTCTGCCGGCAAACCCCGCTTCTTGGGCGCTGACCGCCGCCTGGGTTGACGCCGACCACGACGGCGACCTCGACCTCTTCGTCGGCAATTTCGCCGACCTTTCGCAATTCCCGGACAAAGACTCGGCCGTTTTCCCAGACGATTTCGCGGGCGAAGAGAACAAGCTCTATCGCAACAACGGCAACGGAAGTTTCACCGATGGCGCCGCGCAAACTGGCCTGGGGGGAGGGAAGAACAAGACCACGGCGGTGGTCGCGACCGATTACAACAATCAACGCGACATCGATTTTCTGGTGATCAATTACGGCTCGCCCGTCCAGCTTTTCAGCAATCAGCGCGACGGATCGTTCAAGGAAGTGGCGGCGCAAGTCGGCCTCAATTTTTCAGGCCCGTCGCTCGGCGTCGGGGCCGGCGATTTAAACAAGGACAACTTCGTTGACTTTTACGTGACGAAGTTGGGAGGCCCGGACACACTCTATTTGAGTGACGGGCGTGGCGGCTTCACCTCCAAGTTGATCGGTGAGCGATCCGACCCGGCCGGAAGCAGCGCGGCGCAACTCGCCGATTACGACAACGACGGCTTGCTCGACGTCATCGCGCGCGAGACGCAAGGCGTCGCGTTGCGTCGCGGCCTGGGCGCGACGTTGGCGGAGCGGGCGCATGTCGCCGGGTCCGGGTTCCCATACCTCCGCCCGCTGGCGCTAGGCGACATTAACGACGACGGCGGGATTGATTTGCTCACCTTCGGCGATGGGGGCAATGTGGTGGCCTTACGCAATGAAGGCTTCGGCAAAAATTTCGCGCGATTGGCGCTCTCGGGGAAAACCAGCAACCGCAGCGCCGTCGGCGCAAAAGCCGAGCTTCGCAGCGGCAGCCTGCGACAGAAGCTGGAGGTTTACGCGTCGTCGCCCGCGCCGGCCCCGCCGAGTTTGGTCTTCGGGCTCGGCTATCGCACGGCGGTCGATTCGCTGCAACTGCTCTGGCCTTCAGGCGTTCTGCAATCCGAACTGAGCGTCAAAACGTCGGCTACGAACCCGTTTGAAGAACTCGACCGCAAGGGCACTTCGTGCCCGATCCTCTACGCGTGGGACGGGAGCCGCTATGAGTTCGTCACTGACTTTTTAGGCGGTTGCGCAATCGGCGCGCGCGAACCGGGCGACACGTGGAGCTACCCCGACAGCGACGAATACGTCCGCGTCACCGGCGATCAGTTGAAGGAGCGCGACGGCGTCTATTCGATCCTGATGAATAATCAACTTGAAGAAGTGATCTATTTCGACGCGGTCAAGCTGCTCGCCGTCGATCATCCGGCTGACGTCGAAATTTACCCGAACGAGCGGTTGATGCCCGCGCCGCCTTACCCCGAATTCAAAATCTACGCGACGCGTGGCGCGCGGCCTCCGGTCAAGGCGTTCGACGATAAAGGCGCCGACATTCTGCCGCTGATCAAAGACGTTGATCGCCGCTACCCGGAAGATTTCGAGAAGCTGAAGTTCAAAGGCTACGCGAAAGAGCACGCGATCACACTCGATCTGGGCGACATACGGCGCCGCGACCGTGAGGGGGTGGGTAATAACAATCGCGTGTCGCTGCTGTTGACCGCGTGGATCGATTACGCCGACTCGACGTCGAACAGGGCGGCGGCGCAGGCCGGCGTCACGCTCACGCCGCCTTACCTGCAAGTCAGGAACGCGCGCGGCGAATGGCAGACCGTGATTCCGCAGATGGGCTTCCCCGCCGGACTGCCGAAGACGATGACGGTCGATTTGACCGGCAAGTTCCTCTGCGCCGATTCGCAGGTTCGCATCGTGACCAGCATGCGAATTTATTGGGATCAGATTCTGGTTGACGTTTCTGGCGGAGACTTCCCGACGCGCGTGACGGAACTCGATCCGCTGCGCGCCGACCTGCGCTGGCGCGGCTTCCCGCGCGAGTATTCGCCCGACGGCCGCAAGCCTCTGATTTATGATTACAGCGTGATTGAACCGTCGGCGCCGTGGAAGGCGCACCTGGGCAATTACACGCGCCTCGGCGACGTGCGCGAATTGCTGCTCGCGCCCGACGACATGTACGTCGTCACGCGCAACGGCGACGAGATGCAGATTGATTTCGACGCGCGCCGCCTGCCCGCCTTGCCGAAAGGATGGAAGCGGACGTTTCTGGTATACGCCGACGGCTTCGGCAAAGATATGGACATCAACTCAGCGCGCCCCGAAACCATCGGCGAATTGCCATTTCATGGAATGAAGAGCTATCCATATTCGCCGGAGGACCGTTACCCTATGACAGAGCGGCATCAGGAATATCTGCTGCGCTACAACACGCGTACGGTCAATGAGCAGACGCAGGCGTTCTGGCGAGGCACAAGATGAATTCGCTATCTATATGCCTGGCACACCAAGATCCGGATTGAGCCACAGAGGGCGCCGAGCATAAAAAAACAAGCAGCCACCCTCTGTGATCTCTGTAACCTCTGTGGCTAGGTCTTGCCGCGCTCCAAATCTTGGTGTGCCGCTCATATTGGCGCCTCGGATGTTACGACTCGGAGGCCAAATCTGGGGCGGCGAGTCTCTGGTCTGGCATGGAAGCGCATGGCTGAGCGGCAAAATTCGATTCCAAATTCGGTTCCAGTAGACCAACAACTACCGCCGCGCAGCGGGCGGAATCGCTGATCTCCATTTTTCGTCGACGCGCCGTCGGCTGACCAGCTCTGCAAATCATTTCGCAGATCATCCTGACACCACTCAAGGATATTTCCATGCATGTCGAACAATCCGAAGGCATTCGCCACCCCGAGCTTGCCGACCGTCTGAATGTCTTGCCGAAAGCAATTGGCCACCGCCGCCGTGATTGTCGGCCCGAAAGCGAAGTGCGTGATCGTTCCCGCGCGAGCGGCATACTCCCATTCCGCCTCGCTCGGCAATCGATATAAACGATTGGTTTTACGCGACAAACGCTCGCAAAACTCCACGGCGTCGTCCCAACTCACTTGGTCCACCGGCGTCTTATAGCGCTCGTTGGAATCGGACGACGGGTTGGGGTCGAGAGCGGATTTCACAATTGGAAGTTTCGCCACTTCGCGCCATTGCTCCTGTGTCACCTCGTATTTGCCCATCCAGAACGACTGAAACTTCACTTTTCGCTGCGCGCCTTCGTATGGCTGGCGGTCCTCCTTTTTTTCCGACGAGCCTATCATAGCTTCACCGCCAGGAACCTCGACCAGTTCCAGAATCACGCCATCGCCGAGGTCTTCGCCGAAATGTCGAGCCTGTTTTTTCTGGCGCGAAATCACATCCCCGTGCTCGTCGAGCGTCAAGGTCTCAAAATCGAAATTCCCGATGGAGCCTGCCGGCGCGACGCTGGTAGGTAGTTTAACAGGCCGTCGACCACCAGCTACGCTGGAACTGACGGTTCCTCCGCCAGTTTTGTTGGCGACGTCGTAGCGCCCGATAAACGTGTAGTAAATAACCACAACGATCAAGGGGAGCGCCACCAAAGGGCCTATGATGATAGCCTTGGGCGGGGGAACCCGATAGGCGTCCGGATGGGAGAGCTGTACGTAGACAGTATTTGGTTTCTCCGCGACTTCCGGAATGGACTGTTCGCGCGCCGGCGCTACGGACGGCGATTTAGCGGCCCGTCCGGGCGCCTGCGATTGTGATTGCGCGCTGCGCTCCTCCTGAGTTTGCGATCGCCAGTGGAACGGCTCTTCGGGCGAGGTCGTCGTGGTCAAACTTCTCTCTTCACGCAGCGCCTGAAGCATTTCGGCGGCGCTGCCGTAACGCGCCTCGCGGTCAAGCGCCATCGCCCGCGCAATCACAACGGACAGCGCGGGCGGAATATTCGGATTGACCTGATGCGCGAGGCGCAGTGGGTCGGGCGCCTGATACAGCACTACCTCTTCGCGCACCTTCGCGTTAACGGGAGGCTCGCCCATGAGCAGGTGATAGAGCGTCGCTCCCAGCGAATACAGGTCGCTACGCGGGTCTGTCCCGGCGTCGTTAATCTGTTCGGGCGGCGCATAACTGAGCGTGTAGGCATGCAGGCTGGCGCTTGAATATGACGACCCGCTCGCGTTCTTAGCCAGCCCGAAATCGATCAAGAACAGCTCGCCTAGCGGCGTCAGCTTCAGATTATGAGGCTTGATGTCCCGGTGAATGATTGGCGGTTGTTGAGTGTGAATATAGTCGAGAGCGTCGAGCAGCGTCTCGGCCCATCCCGTCACCTGCCCGCAATCGAAGGGCCGTTTGCGCTGATTCAGCAGCGCGAAGAGGTCGTCGCCCGGAATGAACTCCATCACCAGAAACTGCATTCCGCCTTCGACGAAATGGTCGCTCACCTTGGGCAGCGCGGGGTGGCGCAATCGCGCCATCATCGCCGCCTCGCGCTCGAATTGCTCGCGCAATATTCGCTGCTGTTCGCTGTAGAAGGTCTGTTTGACCGCCACCGTCGCGTTGCCCAGGTGGACCGCTTCAGCTTCGTAAACCGCGCCCATCCCGCCGCGCGCCAGCAGGCGGATGATCCGATAACGCCCCTGCAAGAGCGTGCCATTGGCTAACATAATTCAGCTCCTACTTGGGTTACCGGGGCAGCGGACATTTTACATTATCTGGGCGCCTCGGACGTTACGACGCGGAAGCCATAGATCAAAGTGCGAGCGTCCGGCGCGTCCTGGTAACGCAAGGCGGAGCGGCACAACTTGAGTTCTGTGAGTCCCCAGGAACCGCCACGCAACCTGCGGAACTGCGGGTCTCCCTCTTTCGTCCATGAGCCGTCGGCTGACAACCCGTTGTAATCGTCGCGCCGCTCGTCCTGGCGCCATTCCCACACATTTCCGCTCATATCGAACAGTCCGAACGCGTTCGCCACGCAGAGGCTGCCGACCGTCGTCGGCCTCTTCTGAGAGCAGTTGGCCACCACCGGCGTGACCGTCAGTCCGAAGGCGAACGGCGTGGTCGTCCCGGCGCGAGCGGCGTACTCCCATTCCGCCTCGGTAGGCAGGCGGTATGCGCGCCCGGTCTTGCGCGACAGCCGTTTGCAAAACTCCACGGCGTCGTCCCAACTCACTCCGCTCACCGGCGTCTTGCCGTGCTTGTAAAGAGGGAACGATGGGTCGGGATTGAAATCGGACTTCACTATCGGCAGCTTCGCCACCTCGCGCCACTGCTCCTGGGTCACCTCGTATTTGCCCATCCAGAACGACGGGAGCGTCACTCTTCGCTGCGGGCCTTCCGTCGGGATGCGGCCTCCCTCTTCTTTCGGCGAGCCTATCGTAAATTCGCCGCCGGGAATCTCGACCAGTTCCAGAATCACATCCTCGTCTAGGTCTTCGCCGAAATGGCGCGCCCGTTTTTTCTGACGCGATATTGCATTCCCGTCCTTATCCAGAGTCACGGTTTCAAAATCGAAAGTCCCGATGGAACCCGGCGGCGCGACGCTGGTAGGCAATTTGACTGTCCCTTGAACATCAGTGAGGCCGCTGCCGGGAATGGTAATTCCGTCGGTTCTGATGACGGCGCCGTCGCTGAAGCGCCCGGCGATAAACGCAAAGTAAATGGCCAGCGCGACGGTCGGCAGCGCCAACGCCGCGCCGATGACGATCGCCTTCGTCTGGCGCGGCGTCGCGGGAACCGGGGCGACGTCTGCGCGTTGCTTCGATTCGCCGTGCTGACTCGCTCTCTCCGCGACGCTGGGACGTGGCTGCTGTCGCGGAGGGGCCACGGTCAGGAGTTCAGTGGTCGATTCGGACGGGAGTGATTGAGACTGGAGCCTGCGCCCCTCTTGCGTCTGCGGTCGCAGCGGGAACGGCGCTTCGGGCGTGGTCGTCGCGATCAACCGTCCGGCTTCTCGCAACGCTTGAATCATCGCTGCGGCGCTCGCGTAACGCTTCTCGCGGTCGAGCGCCATCGCCCGCGCAATCACCATGGCCACCGCAGGAGGAATTTGCGGATTGACCTGATGCAGTAGGCGCAGCGGGTCGGGCGCCTGATACCGCACGACCTCCCCGCGCACTCGCGCGTCAACCGGCGGCTCGCCCGCGAGCAGGTGATGAAGCGTCGCGGCGAGCGAATAGAGGTCGCTGCGCGGGTCGGTCCCCGCGCCCTCAATCTGCTCGGGCGGCGCGTAACTGAGCGTGTAGGCATGCAGACTCGCGCTCGAGTGTGTCGGCGTGGCCGCGCTCTTGGCCAGCCCGAAATCGATCAGGAATAGTTCGCCACGCGGCGTCAACTTCAGGTTCTGCGGTTTGATGTCGCGGTGAATGATCGGCGGGTATTGAGTGTGAATATAGTCGAGAGCGTCGAGCAGCGTCTCGGCCCACGCCAGCGCTTGCCCGCAATCGAAGGGCCGCCCGCGTCGTTTAAGCAGCGCGAGGAGGTCATCGCCCGGGATGAACTCCATCACCAGAAACTGCCCTCCGCCTTCGACGAAATGGTCGCTCACCCTGGGCAGCGCGGGGTGGCGCAATCGCGCCATCGTCACCGCCTCGCGCTCGAACTGCTCGCGCATTGTCCGCTGCTGTTCGTTGTAGTATGTCTGTTTGACCGCGACAAGAGTGTTGCCCAGATGGACCGCCTCCGCCTCGTAGACCGCGCCCATTCCGCCGCGCGCCAGCAGGCGGATGATCCGATAACGCTCCTGCAAGAGCGTGCCGTTGGCTAACATAACTCGGCTCCTACTAGAGTTACCGGGGCCGGGAGCATTATCGGGAATGCGATGGGGCGTGACAAGGCGGTGGTCGTGACAGAGCAGTGGCGCCGGACGCGCAATTGCTCAGCCCGCGGATGCGCGATGGCTCAGCCCGCGGATGCGCAATTGCTCAGCCCGCGGACGCGGGCGGCAGAATAGAGCCTGGGGTGGAGCGCGGCAGCGCGGAACCCCAGGACGTGGCGAATGACAAACGTCAAGCCCGCGGATGCGGGCGGCAGCGCGTCATCACAGATCCCTTTCGTCGTACTCTAGGCCGTTCGCTTCCAAAAATCCTATGAACTCGTCTCGGGAAGATTTTTTCTGATGATGCTCTTTCTGTCGCGCAATGTAATCCCGGACTTTCTCAATATTCGATTGACTGACAGTAAATGCTCCGTAACCGCGTTGCCAGGAGAAATCTTTCAAATCGGGAAACACATCATGCATCCATCCGCTCGCGTTCGCTTTGAGATCGCGCAAAACGTCCGACAACGCCTTATCCGGTCGGAGTTTTACCAGCAAATGAACGTGATCCTCCGCGCCATTGATCGCAAGTGAAATCCCGCCCAATTCACGAATCGTTCCGCCGATGTAATCGTAGAGGCGCGATTGATGAGCGTCCGTGATCAGCGGTTGGCGGTCTTTCGTGGAGAAAACAACGTGGTAAATCAGGTTTGTAAATGACTGGGCCATAATACCTCCTCGATGGCTGTCGCCCGCGTTCGCGGGCTAGCGGGTTTTGATGCGCTGAGTTCCTGGGGTTCCGCGCCTTGCGCTCCACCCCAGGCTTTATTCTGCCGCCCGCATCCGCGGGCTGAGATTGAGATAAGAATAAAGAACAAAGAGCAGAGAGCAAAAGCGCTAAAGAGCAAAGCGCTATGAAGTCCGCGCAGCTACTACAACACGAAAACCGATATTGATGTCGCGGGCGTCAGGCGCAAAGCGTACTCGTAAAGATCGTCAAGGCTGATCATCCCGTCGTCATCATGATCGGCCTCGCCTTGCATGATGCCTTGCAGAATGTGTTTGGTGAACCCGGCGCCGTCCTGTTTGCCGTGACCGGAATAGTAGATCAGGATTTGATCGTCGCGGCCCGCTTCTTTGAAAACGCGATTGATGGCGCGCAAAGTCGAATGGCTCGGCTCGTTGATGAAGGTCAGCGGGTCGGTGAACAAACCGAAATCCGGCGAAGTCAGAGCTTCGGCCAACCCCGCCACGTCGTTTTTCGGACAGCGCAAGGTTTGCGGCAAAGGCTCTTCCGGAAATTCGCTGGCGGCGATCAGGATGGCTGTGCGTCGTCCCTCAGTCATTCATTCCCTCGACGGCTTTTTTGATCGTCTGAACAAGCTTCGTCATGTCGTCGGCGCGCAGGTCATCGGCCTTGATCTTTAGTTTTTCGCCGCCCTTCATTTGAAACTCGAATTGCAGGGACGGTTTTCGTTGAACATAGGCTTTGAGCACGCCGACCAGAGCGGCGATAGCTCCACCCGCGCCTACAGCTTTGATCAGGATTTGGCCGATGAGTTCGAAATCGCCTTTTGCTCCGGCTTCGGATGGTTCGGTGGCTGGCGCTGCGGCGATGCCAGCTTCATCGGTAAGGTCGCGGCACAATTGCCGGGTTAGTTCCTGTAGGTCTTCTTCATCGAGATCAACTGAGGAGAGTGAAAGTGTAATTGGCATATCTAGCGCTCCGTTTGGTGAAATGCGGCGTAAAGGCTGATGCGCGAGAACGGATTGTATTCGCGGGCGGCGATTTTGAAAAGCCGGTATGGTACAGGGAGCGGTAGCGACCTGGTTGCTTCGGAAGCAGTCGCTCGTGGAGGAACCAGGTCGCTACCGCTCCCTATACCGTACCGCGCGATGATTGCTGAGCGACTGTCTGATCTCTCCGACCAGAAACAGAGACCCGCAAACAACAATTAATCCATCAGTCGGCGTGATCCGCAAGGCTTCGGCCAAAGCTCCGCCGGCGTTTTCAACGCGGATCACATCACGATGGGACGCTTCCGCGATCGCGGTCGGCTCGGCGGCGCGCGGGCTGGCGATTCTGGTAACTATGACCTGATTCGCGGCGGGGAAGAGAACCTCGCCCATCTCGCCGATCGCTTTGTCGGCCATCACTCCAAAGATGATCGTGATCGGAGTCGAGCGGAAATGCTCATCGAGGAAATCGCGCAGCGCCCGCGCGCCGGCCGCGTTGTGCGCCCCGTCCAGGAGCAAAGGCGCTTGCGACGGCGACGGCCGGATCATCTCCAGTCGCCCGGGCCATTCGGCGTTGTTCAATCCTTCGACAATCGTCGATTGCGGAATGTCGAAGCCGGCGATCCGCAGTCGCTCGGCGATGTGGATTGCGACCACTGCATTCGTGATCTGATGCCGCCCCCGCAGTCCCAATCGCAGGGCGTATTCATCTAGCGACGCGCGATAGCGGAATCGGTATCGCCCGACGTTTTCGCAGTCGCCCGCGGCTTCGACGTCGAACGGGTCCGACGTCACGATCATCGGCGCGTCCATCTCTTCGCATCGCGCGACGATTGTGCCCATCGCTTCGCCGGATTGCGGCGCGACGACGACGGGCGCGCCCGGTTTGACTATGCCGGCTTTCTCTCCGGCGATGCTCGCCAGCGTGTCGCCGAGGTATTTCTGGTGATCGAAGCCGACGGGCGTGATCGCGGTCACCGCCGGCTCGCAGATGTTTGTCGCGTCGAGCCGCCCGCCCAGGCCGACTTCAAGAACAGCCAGATCGACCTTCCTCTCGGCGAAATACAGATAAGCGATCATCGTCACCTGCTCGAAGAAGGTCGGCGGCGCTGGCAACGCGCTCTCGGCTACAAGGCGCTCGCCGGCGGCGCGCACGTCAGTAGCCAGGCGCGCGAATTCATCCGGCGCGATCTCGTCGTCGCCGATGCGAATGCGCTCGGTGATCGAAACCAGATGCGGCGACGTGTAGAGGCCGGCGCGTAATCCGGCGGCGCTCAGAACGCTCGCCGTCATCGCCGCCGTCGAGCCTTTGCCGTTCGTCCCGGCGATGTGGACCGCCGGAAATTTCCGCTGCGGATCGCGCAGGGCGCGGGCAAGCGCGCGGACGCTTTCGAGTCCGAGCTTCATCGCCAACGTTTCGTTCCCCAGGCTGTAGAGGTATTTGATCGCTTCTTCAAAGTTCATCGAATAAACGGGGAGTGGGGAATGGGGAGTGGGGAGTGGGGAATAACTTCCTTGCCACCCATTCATGGCTTTTGCAAAGTCGTCTGTTACCCATTCTCCTTCCCCACTCCCCACTCCCCATTCCCCACTCCCCGTTTGATTATATGCGTTTTTTGGCTTGGCGAATTTCGGCGTTTCGCATGAACCAGCGCCAGACGTTTCCGCTGCGCAGGTTCTCGGCGCTGAGCAGGGTGACTCCAACGTCAATGCCGATCACGTCGGGATTGACCCAGCCGGTGGCCGGGTTGAAAGCGTCGGCGAAACCATAGCGGCCGTAAATCTTCTCTCCGAATTTCTCTTTCATCTCGCGCAGGGCGGGCAATGTGATGTCTGGCGCGAACATCAGCGACCCGCCCGCCGCGCAGGGCACGACCGAACCGTCAATCGGCCCCTGCCGCGGCGGCCCGCCCCAGGCGTGATAGCCATGCTGTGTGTCGGAAGCCGTGATGCCCCACATGTTCTCCGTGTAGCCCGGAAACTCTTTCGCCAGGTCCAGGCAGAAAGCCCGATGCGCGCGCGTGGCGATCACGGAGTTTTCGAAATAATCGACTCGCGGCGGCTTGCTTTCGCGCCATCCCCGAAAATCCACCCAGGCATGCGCGTACTGGTGAATGAAGAGCGGCGCGGGCGCGCTCAGATACTTGAACTCGCCGTAAGTGATCCAGTCGCGCTTCCACGCGTACCACGACTCCGCCGGGATCGGATGCGTCGGCGAGCCGATGGCCAGCAGGTAAAGCAGCGCGATCTCACTGTAATCGCCCCACCGGTGTGGGATGAAACCGCTTTCGGGCCGCCAGCCATGCGAGAGCAGGCGCGGATCGCCGTTGAGCATCCATTGAAAATCAATCCTGTTATAAATCTTCGTCGCCAGCCGAACGATCTCCTTGTCGTCTCGAAAGTATCCCCGCGCCGCCAGTACGCCGCCGAGCAGCCAGGTCGTGTCGATGGATGACAACTCGCTCTTCCACTCGCGCGCGCCTGTCCCCACATTGACGAAGTGATAAAACCATCCCTCTTTGTGCTCCTGCCGGTCGGCGAAGAAGCGCAAAGTCGTCAGCGCGCGCTCTCGAGCGATCTGTTTGCTGACCCAGCCGCGTTCCGCCGCGATCAGCCATGCCGTCAAACCGAAACCGGTCGCGGCGATGCTGGCTATCTTGTCCTGCTCTTCGCCGTGAGGCGAGCCGTCCGTCCGCGCGCGATCGCGCGCCAGTCCCGTGCCCGGGTCGGTTTGCTCCTGAAAGAAACGGAAAGAACGGCGGGAGAGGTCATCAAGGAAAGCCTCGTCCTGAGATGTCAACCGGTATGACGAGTATGGAGCGGTTGAACGCTGGGCCGCGCCAGCTCCGGCCATCGCCAGGACCAGACAAGACAGGAGGAATAACTGGGCTGAACGCCTCATATTGTTTGTAGAGAAAAACATAACTGTGCTTGGTAAATTGCATTCAGACGCCACGAGCTTGTCTCGTGGAGTTTCACGCTCGTGGTATCTCTAAATCAGACCACGCAACATCGGTACAGAGAGCTCCACCGCAGAGGGGCGCCGCAGGGGCGCAGAGAACGATCCGGACAGGTCTTACCTTTGCGTACCTTTGCGTCCTGCGGCGGTTGGTTGTACCAATCTTTGTTCGCCACGAGACAAGCTCGTGGCGTCTGCCCCAATCTTCGCCGGTTCGATCTAACTGCTCAGTCATTTAGTGACAGTGAAAAACGCTTCCAGTCCGCCCTCGGAACTGCCTCCGACTATCACTTTGAAATCGCCCGGCTCGACTATGAAGCGGTTCTCGTGGTTCCAGAAACCAAAATGCTCCGGCGAGAGTGTAAATTCGACGCGCCGCTTTTCGCCCGGTCGCAGCGTGATGCGCTGGAACCCTTTCAGTTCTTTCACCGGACGCGTGACGCTGGCGGCGACGTCGCGCATGTAAAGCTGCGCCACTTCGTCTCCTGCGCGGGCGCCGATGTTTTCAACTTCGACGCTGACGGTGACTTTGCCGTCAGGGCGAATGCGTTGCGCGCTCAATTGCAAATTCGCCAGGCGGAATTGTGTGTAGCTCAGACCATAGCCGAACGGATAGAGCGGCGTCCACTGAAGGTCGTAATATTTCGACGTGTATTTGTTGTTCGCATCCGGCGGGCGGCCCGTGTTCTTGTGATTGTAGTAGATCGGGACCTGTCCGACCGCGCGCGGGAAAGTCACCGGCAACTTGCCGCCGGGGTTCACGTCGCCGAACAACACGTCGGCGATCGCATTGCCGGCCTGCGTGCCCGCGAACCACGTTTCCAGAATCGCGGGCGAATTTTCGGCGATCCAGTTGATCGTCAGCGGGCGGCCGTTCATCAGAACGACGACGTAAGGTTTGCCCGATTCGTGAACGGCTCTGATCAAGTCCCTCTGCCGCCCCGGCAAATCTAGCGAACTGCGCGCCGCCGCTTCGCCACTCATCTCAGCGGATTCGCCGACAGCGAGGATGACTACGTCTGACTCGCGAGCCACGCGCGACGCTTCGGCGATTCCATCGGCGTCGTCAGTATTGATGTCGCAGCCTTTCGCATACATTACTCTGGCCGCCGGCGCCTTCGTCTTGATTCCCGCCAACAACGTGATTACGTCTTCCTTCCTCCCATCGCCAGTCCACGACCCCATCGGATTTGCCCGATCGTCGGCGAGCGGGCCGACGACGGCGATCGATTTCAGGCCTTTGCTGAGCGGCAATGTTTCGCGTTCGTTCTTCAGCAACACCATCGAGCGCGCCGCGATCTCGCGCGCCGCATCGAGATGTTCGCGGCTCAGTATCAAGCGGCTTTCGCGCGCCTCGTCCGTATAGGGCCTCTCGAACAATCCGAGCCGGAACTTGATGCGCAACATGCGGCGAACGGCTTCGTCAATTACGGCCACCGGGAATTTACCTTCTTTGACGAGTTGGGGCAGGCGCCGGTTGTAAAGGCGGCTGACCATCTCGACATCAACGCCCGCGGTGATGGCTTTTTGCGCGGCTTCGGCTTCGTCCGCGGCGAAGCCATGACTGATGACTTCTCTCACGGACTCATAGTCGCTGACCACAACGCCATCGAACTTCCATTCATCGCGCAGGACTTTCGTCAACGTGAACGGGTTGGCCGAAGTCGGTACGCCGTTCAGGTCGTTGAACGCGCTCATAAAAGAACCGGCGCCCGCATTGAGCGCGGCGTGAAAAGGCGGGAAGTAGACATTGCGCAGCGTGCTCTCGGAAATTTCGGTCGTGTTGTAATCGCGCCCGCCTTCGGCCGCGCCGTAACCGACCCAGTGTTTGGCGCAGGCCAGAACTTTATCCGGCGCGCTGTAACCATTTTCTCCATAACCCTGGAAACCTCGCACGCGCGCGGCGGCCATCACCGCGCCGAGATACGGGTCTTCGCCCGAGCCTTCGACGATGCGGCCCCAGCGCGGGTCGTGCGCGATGTCCACCATCGGCGCGAAGGTCCATTTCACGCCGGCCGCCGAAGCCTCGGCGGCGGCGACGCTCGCGGATCTTTCCGCCGCCGCCGGATCGAAGCTCGCCGCTTCGCCGAGCGGAACCGGGAAGACAGTGCGATAGCCGTGAATCACGTCGAAGGCGAATAATACCGGGATCTTCAATCGCGATTCGGTCATCGCAATGCGCTGAAGCTCGTTCGTCCGCTTCGCGCCGCGCACGTTGAGCGTCGATCCGAGCAGACCTTTGCGAATCATTTCGGGATGTTCGGGGCGGTAAACGCCCTCGGCCAGTCCGTCGAGCATCTGAAGCTGGCCGAGTTTCTCTTCCAGCGTCATTCGCGCCAGCAGTTCATCGATCCTTTTTTCAATCGCGGCCTGCGCCGATCGAGCGGGAACAGATTCCGCCCGCCTGGTTGCGGCTCGAATCAGCGGCAACGTTATAGCGATCGTCGCCGCCAGAAAGAATAGAGAACCGTAGAGTGACCTGAGTCTGCGGGCTAAATCAAACCAGGTAACATTGGTACAGTACCGGGAGCGGTAGCGACCGGGCGCCGGCGGAGAGAGCGATTCGACGGGTACCCGGTCGCTACCGCTCCCGGTACCGTACCGCCGCGTGCGCCAATGTTGTCTGGCCCGATTTAGATTCTGAAAATCCACCATATATTTTCTGAGCAAAAAACCTATGACTGGCGCGAAGGCAAAAATAACATTACTCGGCAAAAAGCGCCCGTTCACAGGCCGTAACAGCAGGTAGTGACGGGCGCTTGGCGAAATCTATTTTCATCCCAGCAAAAGTGACTCAACGAGAACGACGTCTCGGGACAATCCCTCAGCCATTCGCCGTTGAGCAGTTTGTATTTCGGTTTAGAACCTGAACCGCGCTTGCAATTCGATGACACGCCCGGCCAGGCCAGTATTGGCTTTGCCGAAATCCGTGTTGTTGTCCAATCTATTGGCTCCGGCGTTGAATGTGCCGATCCTGACGGCGTTACTGCCGAAATCGAACGAAGCGAGGTTCAGTTTGTTGAAGATGTTGAAGAAATTGGCTCGCAGTTCCAGATTCGAGCCCTCTCCCAGGATTTTGGGCAGACGCGTCTCCTTCACTAGACTGAAATCGACATTGAAATAACTCGGCCCGCGAAACGAATTGCGGCCAATGCCCGGAGGAGCGACGGTGCCGTCCGCCTGTTTGAAAACGACGAAAAATGGCGCACCGCCGCCGGGGAAGTTCGTCCCCTTGATAAACGCGTCATTCGACGTGTCAATGCTGCTCGGACCGACGTAACCCTGCGGGCGCACCGGACTGAAGTTCACCCCTCCCGGCGTGCTGGTTTCTGCGGTGACGACAGGGGTAAATGGGAATCCAGTGCGTTTGGTCAGAATGCTACTAATTCTCCAGCCTCCGAAGGCTTTCGCCACAATGCTATTACCTCTGAAAAACGGCAGGTCATAGACGCCGGAGAGCGTGAAATAATGCTTCGCGTCATAATCCGATGGGCCGCGTTCAGTGCGGTCATCCTGCGGATAGGTCTGGTTTGTCACGAAGCCTGGACCTTCGTTCGAAAGCTGGTCAATGCTCTTGCTGAAACGGTAGTTGGCTTGCAACGACAGCCCTTTTGAAAAGCGCCGCGAGAGACTGAGCAGGAGCGCGTTGAAGTTCGAGTTGGTGTCCGGCATCGAAAAATAAATGTTGCCGAACGAATTCCCATTATATTTGTACAGGAATCGCTGATTGGTCAGGCGAACCAGTTTATGTCCCGCGCTGCCCTGATAGCCGGCGGTCGCCGTCATGGCGTAGGGCAACTCGTGCTGGACCTCGAGTGAATAGACATAGATGTACGGCGTTCTAGCGTCCTGCTGAATGCCGTAGATTTCAGCGAAGCCGCCGGCGACCACGCCCGTCATCGGATCAATGTTCTGAATGAGCGCCGGATTTCTGGGATAACTGGTCACCGAGTTGCTTGAGCCAGTGGCATAGAGAATCTTCCCGCCGGCGAAAGGCGAGCCGAAGTCGGTCGAGGCCGTACCGCAACACAAGTTGTACCGCGCGAAGAACGGCGGGTTGCCACGCGCATTGTTCAGCGGCGCGACGGGAATGCGGTTGTATGCGACGCCGAAACCGCCGCGAATCACGGATTGGCCTTCTTTGAACAGCCCGCCGATATTCCATTTCGGGCTGTAAGCGAAGCCGAATCGCGGGGCGAAGTTGTTCTTATCCGACTCGTTGAGCCGATCCACGGGGCGCAACTGAGCGGCGTTCAGGTTGCCCGTTGGGAAGAAAAGGTTTGAAAGCGTCCCGTTCTTCTCCGTCACAGGCGCGAAGTATTCGTAGCGGACGCCGAGGTTGAGCGTCAGGTTCGGACGAACTTTCCAATCGTCTTGCGCGAAGCCCGCGTAATAAGGCGTGCGGAAATATCGTTGGGAGTCCGCCGGATCGCCGGTTCTCGGGTCGGCGTTGATGGCCTCGAAGATCGGCGTATCGTTGGCCAGATTGAACAGTCCGCTGAAGGAATAAACCGGGCGCGCCCCGCCCAACAGGGCGCTGTTGTCCTGCTCTTTGCGCACGACCGCGCCGAATTTCAGGGCGTGGCTGCCGGCGGTCTTACTGAGCGTGTCGCTGAACTCATATATGTTCTGCGTGAAGATTGCGGGCGTGCCCTCTGCTCGGTTCACGCCGAATCGGATGCGGCCGCCTATCGGCAAGCCTTCGACTTCGACGCGTGGAATGCCCAAATTGAGATTGGCTGCGTCCGCCGCCTGATCAATCTTGAAGCGCGTCGCATTGAAGCGCGCTTCATTGAGCAACGTCGGCGAAAAGATATGGTTGTAAAGGAATGTTCCCGAAGAGTTGAACGGTTTGAGTGGCACATCGGACATTGGCCGGCCTGCCGCGTCCGAATCGGATCCCAGCTTATTCAGCCGCGTGAGATACGTGCTGAAGGTGAAAGTGTCTTTTTCCGTCGGCGTGAAATCGAGGCGCAAGTTATATTGATTGCCGCGATTCTGCCCAGGCAGTTCAAACTGCGCTTGCTGAATATCGGGGATGCCGTCAAGCCCGCCGCCTGTCGGGTTCCCGAGAGAAACATATTGTCCGGGCGCGCCGACGAGCGAGCCGATGTCAAGCCCGTTCCCCACGACCTGGCAGCGAGCCGGATCGTTGTTGAATATGCCGCAACTCGGCGCCAGCACGTTGATGATGCGGGGTTCGACGCCGGAGGCCGAAAGGATTTTCGCCGCAATGCTAGTCGGACGTTGACTCAGCACGAGCTGGCGGAACTGCGGCGTTTCGACATAAGACCTGGCCACATTACTCGAACTGTTCCGCAAGCCTTCGTACGAGAAGAAGAAGAACGATTTGTCTTTGCCGGCGAATGTCGCCTTTCCGCCCTGGCCGAATCGCGGCAACGGGAGCGGGCCGCCCAGGCTGCCGCCAAATTGGCGAATATAATCGTTGACGCGAAGGGGGACGGCGTCTTTGTTCGGGCCGCCGTACTTGTTAAATTCGTTCAGCTTCGGCGAGTTGTATTTGATGAACCCCGAACCGTGCAGGTCGTTGGTCCCGTTCTGCGAAACGACTCGAATCTGCGCCCCGGAATTGCGCCCGTCTTCGGCCGAATAGCTGTTCGAGAGCACGCGAATCTCTTTGACCGATTCTTGATTCGGGGTGACGAGCGCCGCGCCGCCCCAGTTGAAGCTGTTGACGCTGACCCCGTCAATCTGGAAGTTGTTGGCGGAAAGACGCTGGCCGTTGGCGGAAATCTGGACCTGGTTCTCGGTTTGGAAGATTGAATTGTTCGACCCGCCCGGCCCTGTATTGTTCGGAAATCCGACCGCGTTTCCGTTGCCGGCGCGCGCGCCGTCGCCGAAGACGCCCGGCGTCAGGCGCAGGAGTTCAAACGGGTCGCGCCCGACCTGCGGCAATTGGCGAATCTCCACTGTCGAAATCGCGCGAGAGATGTTGGCGTTCTCCTTCTCGATCGCCGCCGTCGCCTCGCTCGATATGGTGACGGTCTCGCTGACAACGCCTGTCTCCATCACCACGTCAACGCTGGCGACGCCTTCGGCGCGGACGGTGATGTTTTCCAATTCCTTTTTCTTGAAGCCTTCGCGTTCGACGGTCAGTTTATAACCGCCCGGAGCGAGCGACGAAAAACGGTAAAGGCCTTCACTGCTCGCGGTCACTTCGGACTTTCGTCCGGTCTCTTTGTTGACAAGCGTGACTTTCGCTCCGGCAATAACCGCTCCGGACGCGTCCGTCACTGTTCCTTGAATGCCGGCTTTGAACTGCGCCCAGGCCGCCGTCGAACATAAGCCGCCGAGCATCAGCGCGAATAGCAGACGCCAGGCGCCGCGAGAAATAGTTGAATATCCTTTCTGCATGGCTAATTCCTCCCTAGCTGGTATTGAGCAAAAATACCCCCATCGGAGTAAAAACTCTTCAGAGGGAGAGAGATTTCACAGTTGGGATCCCAGCAAAGCTGTCTGGAGGTCGAAAGGAAAAGCAGTCCCGCCCGCCTCGAACCCATAGCCTGTGAGAATTAAATCCTGCCACTTGAAGACGCCACGGCCTTTCGCCGTGGCGTCTCAGGTTTGCACATACGATCCCTCCTTCTCCTGCCCTCCTTCTCCCGGAAGCCACGCGCTTGTCCCGTGGAGCCTCACCCTTCTAGCTGACGAGCGTGAAACTTCACGGCGCAGGCGCTTGGCATCTCTCATTCTGTGGCTGGATTTAATTCTCAAAGATCATATGAGTCTTCCTGAATCGGTTTAGTGTAACGATTTAGTAAATCGGTGCAGTAAATATCACTGGTCTCAAACACAAGTCAAGAGTGAATTTATAAACTGACACTCTCAAGCTTGATTTGGCGCAATTGGCGTGCGAGTATTGCCGCCGATGTCTCGACGCAACGGAAAAAGCGCAAAGCGCGAATCGAAAGTTAGGAAGTCGGATGGTCCGGTCAGCTTGAAAGGGTTGGCGGCGCACCTTGGCCTTTCTCCGACGACGCTCTCGTTGGTGCTTAACGACTCACCGCTGGCGAACACGATCCCGCAGGAGACAAAAGATCGCATCCTCGTGGCCGCGCGCGAGTTCAACTATCGTCCGAATTTCATCGCCCGTTCGCTGCGCTCGGCGCGCACTTACACGCTCGGCGTGCTGGCGCCTGAGATCAGCAGCGGCTATGCGGCGGAAGTGCTGGCCGGCGTCGAAGAGCATTTGCTCAAGGAGGGTTACTTTTACTTCGTCGCCAGCCATCACCATCGCCAGGAGTTGCTCAAAAGGTATACGCAATTACTGATGGAACGCTGTGTCGAAGGGCTGATCGCAGTAGACACGCCGCACCTCGCCAATCCGGCGTCGCCGACGGTATGCGTTTCCGGGCACGACAATACGCCGGGCGTCACGAACATCACGCTCGATCATGAGCGCGCCGCAGTCCTGGGGCTCGGTCATCTCATTGAACTCGGTCATCGCCGCATCGCCGCGATCAAAGGCCAGGATTTCAGTTCCGACACGAAGGTGAGATGGGCGGCGATTTGCGATGTGGCGAAGCGGATGGAAATTCCGATCGAGCCTGAATTGACGTCCCAACTGGAAGGCGACTCCCCGTCGCCTGAAACCGGTTACCTGGCGACGAAGCGGCTGTTGGAGAGGCGGGAGCCGTTTACGGCGCTTTTCACGTTCAACGACGTTTCGGCCATCGGCGCGATCAGGGCGCTGCGCGAGGCGGGCCTGGGAGTGCCGGAGGACGTTTCGGTGGTCGGCTTCGACGACATTCCCGCCGCGGCTTATAACTACCCGGCGCTCACGACCATCAAACAACCTCTGCGCGAGATGGGCAGGCTGGCCGCCGAACATCTGCTCAAGCGCATCTCGAACGGCGCTCAAGCGGAGTCCCCCGAAGAAGTCATGGTCGAACCTGAACTGATCGTCCGCCAGTCGACCGCCCGAGCGCGGCCGCTATAGGGATGAATAGCCACAGAGATCACAGAGGGCACAGAGGGGATAAATGCTCCCTCTGTGCCCTCTGTGATCTCTGTGGCTAACAGTCTTCAACATTTTAAAACTGATATCCGGGGCAGGTCATCTTAGTCAAACTTGTAAGCCCGCTTCGCCAATCTGTAAGCCGCGTCGTGAATCATCTCCTCGGCGTCGTCCATGTCCACGATCCCGCGCACAACCAATCCGGCGATCCAGTTCGCATCCACTCGTCGAGCCAGGTCGTGTCGCGCCGGAATTGACGGGAACGCGCGCGTGTCGTCGTTGAACCCGACGGTGTTGTAGAGGCCGGCGGTCTCCATCGCCCGATCACGGAAGCGGCGCATTCCGTTCAGGCTGTCGTGGAACCACCAGGGGGGGCCGAGCTTCACCGCCGGATAATGTCCGGCGATCGGCGCAAGCTCGCGCGAATAGGTCGTCTCGTCGAGCGTGAAGAGGATCAGCGTCAATCGCGCGTCATTGCCGTATTTGTCCAGCAGCGGCTTCAAGCCACGCGTGTAATCGACCTGAACGGGGATGTCGCAGCCCTTGTCGAAGCCGAACCGCTCGAAGACCAGCGGGTTGTGATTGCGGTAGGAGCCGGGATGGAATTGCATGACCAGGCCGTCTTCCACGCTCATCCTCGCCATCTGTAAGAGCATGTGGCCGGTGAAGTGTTCAGGCTCGTAGATTGCGGTGGCGCCTTTCAGCGCGCGCTGGAAGATGGCGTCGGCCTCCGCGTCGGAAAGCTCGCAGGTCAGTGGCGTCATCGCGGCGTGGTCGGTGGCCGTCGCGCCCATCGATTTGAAAAACGCGCGGCGGTTCTCCAGGGCTTCGACCAGACGATTATAGCTCGTGATCTCGAAGCCGCAGATTTCGCCGAGCGCCGCGAGGTTCTCCCGCCAATCGGGCCGGTCAATGTTCACCACGCCGTCGGGCCTGAACGTCGGAACGACCCTGCCTTTCCAGCCCGACTCTCTGATCGCCTTGTGATGAACGAGTGGGTCGTGGGCGGCGTCGGTCGTCGCAAGGACCTCGATGTTGAACCGCTCGAACATCCGGCGCGGGCGGAATTCCGGCTTCGTCAGACATTCGGCGATCTGATCGTAGGTTCGCAGCGCCGATTCGCCGCTGAGTTTCTCGTCCACGCCGAAGACGTCGCTCAGCTCGTGCGCCAGCCACATGCCCGTAGGCGTGCCGCGAAACAGATGGAAGTTTTCGGCGAAGGTCCGCCAGATTTTGCGGTGGTCGGTTTCTACCGCGCCGCCGTCAACGCGCGGGACGCCTAGAGATTCCATCGGAATGCCCTGCGAGTAGAGCATCCTGAAAATATAGTGGTCGGGAATAAGCAGCAGGTCGGCGGGCGTGCCGAATTGATAGTTTGGGTCGGCGAATATCCGCGGGTCGACGTGGCCGTGCGGACAGACTAGCGGCTTGTCGGCGACTTTTTGGTAGAGACGCAGGGCGATCTCTTTCTGTTTCGGATCGGGATCGAAATAACGGTCTTCGGGGAGATGGATTTTTGCGGAGTTTGTCATATGCGCGATTCCTTGCGAGAGTAATGATTGTGGTCAATTGATCGCTTCTGCGTTCGTTGTTCGTCTCCAGAAAGTACGATAATCGATTTTAGCACGAGGCATGAGCGACATAGTACTGCGCTCGCCGGCGCCAGGACTTTTGCAAAGTCTGTCAAATCGGCGAAGCCTTTGGAGCGCGTCGCGTCTTTGGTCGTGACGATGACCGTTTCGGGCTTCGTCTCCTTGATCATCCGGTCGAAGTCGGTGAAGGTCGGGCAGTCGACGCCGATCATCTGTTTGCCGACCTCGACGCGTTTGCGATTGATAAAGCCCTGGGGCGCTTTTCATTCTTTCAGGGTATCGCTACACGACATGTTAAAACTCCTCACGTTGTTGTGCTTTGGGAAGCCGTTCGCTACCACTCCCGGAGCAGTGCCGGGGTCAATAAGGCTCGAATCTATCTCACGATTCAACCCTCGTGTGGCATATAACTACTGTTTACATAGAAAAACCACTACCTAGTATCATAAATGCCCATTACGCAGTCATTTTTATTAATCTGGCCATCGGATCTGACCGCCCAACATCGCATAAGGCGACAATATTTCGCTCGACTGTCTCAGCCGCATCGCCCTTCAGCATCGTTGGTATTTAATTGATTGGGAACGAGTTATTAGTCATAGACGCTTCCAGTTCCGATAAGGGAACGTCACTTCCGCCTTCAAAGCGCAGCCTTCAATTAAAAAGTGGCATTTAGATTGCCCTTTCTTATACGAACTTCATTTTTCACACAAATCTGTCTCAAACCATGCGAGGTGATAAAGATGCCTATGGATTCCAGTCTGTCAGGATCTACGACCGCGACCAGCGGCCTGGTCAATATCATGTCAAAGGAAGAGTTGATTAGGCAGAAGCTCGAAGAAGAGCGCAGCCGGCTGGCGCGCGAGATGGGGATCGAGTCTCAGCCCCGTCAGCATTTCAAACGCCCGGTCGAAAACCCATTCACGAAAAGTCAGCGTAAAAATACCATACTGCTCTTCGGCGGTCTCACCTGGAAGCACGAGCAGTTGGTTCACGGGGCGCTCGAAGGCTTGGGATATAAGTGCCAGGCTCTTCCGGTTCCGAACGTGGCGGCTTTTCAGACCGGCAAGGAGTACGGCAATAACGGCCAATGTAATCCCACCTACTTCACGGTCGGGAATCTGGTGCAGTTCCTGCAGGGACTGGAGCAGCAAGGCCAATCGCGCCAGGAGATCATTGACAACCACGTCTTCTTCACGGCGGGCGCCTGCGGGCCGTGCCGCTTCGGGATGTACGAGGCTGAGTACCGGCTGGCGCTGCGCAATTCGGGCTTCGACGGCTTCCGCGTCATGCTCTTCCAGCAGTCGGGCGGCCTGAACCAGTCGGAGGCCGAAGCCGGGCTTGAGATGAACGTCGATTTCTTCCTGGCCATCCTCAACGCGCTGAACATGGGCGACCTGATCAACGACGTCGGCTATCAAATCCGCCCGTACGAAGTCAACGCCGGCGAGACCGACGCCGTGATGAAAGAGCGCATGGATTACCTGCAGGACGTCTTCAAGAACCATCGCCGGTTCACGCTCGAAGGCAAGACGGGCGGCTTCCTGAAGAACCTGCCCATCGGCGACACCGCCGAGTACATAGGCAAATTCCTCGACCAACTCTTCGGCAGGGAATACGCCGACGCGTTCAAGACCGCCGGCGAGCGGTTCGCCAAGGTCAAGGTCGACCGCCTGCGCGTGAAGCCCATCGTAAAAGTGACGGGCGAGTTCTTCGCGCAGACTACCGAGGGCGACGGCAACTTCAACATGTTCCGCTTCCTCGAAGGCGAGGGCGCGCAGGTCATGGTCGAGCCGATCGGGACCTGGATCATGTACTTGATGCATCAGGCCAAGCAGCAGAAGAAAGACCGCAAGGGCGTCAACGGCGAAGAGGCGATGCCCGCCGCCTGGCGCGTGGACAAGCGCGTAAGGAACGAATTGCGGCTGCGAAAATCTCTGGCCCAGTTGACGCTCGCCGAAGGCATCTTCAAACGCGAATGGAACCGGCTCCGCGAGGCGCTCAACTACCTGCCGCACGACCTGACCGACCAATACGAACTGCAGCGAATGGCGCATCCCTTCTACAACTCGCGCGCCGCCGGCGGCGAAGGTCATCTGGAGGTCGCCAAGAACATCTACTACTCCAACAAAGACCTCGCGCACATGGTGCTCTCGCTGAAACCGTTCGGCTGCATGCCCTCCACGCAGTCGGACGGAGCGCAATCGGCGGTGGTCAATCTCTACAAGGACATGATCTACCTGCCGATCGAGACTTCGGGCGAGGGCGAGATCAACGCCCACAGCCGCGTGCAGATGGCGCTCGGCGAGGCGAAAGTGAAAGCCAAACAGGAATTCGCGCGCGTCCTGGAAGAGACCGGGCTGACCGTCGAACAGGTCCGCGATTACGTCGCCGAACATCCGGAGATGGAGAGCGGACTCTATCGCGTCCCGCACCACAAGGGCGTGATCGGCGCGGCGGCGAATTTCGTCAAGCACGTCGCGGAATTAATGAAGACGGAACAGCGGATGCGCGTCGCATACGCAACTGGGGATTGAGCGAAGTAAAACTCAATGCCTAAAAACCGCAAAGGACGCAAAGGCACGCAGAGAAAGACCAGTTCTGATCCTACTCTGCGCCCCTTTGCGTCCTCTGCGGTTGTGTTCTGTACTTAAGAGGTTTGATTTAGTCAACGGTTGGAAACAAACACCCGATGAACCAAAATTACGAAAAGCTCTACATCGGCCTCGACGTTGGATCGACGACCGTGAAGGCGGTTGTGGTCGATCCTGCTAAAGACGAAATCCTCTGGCAGGATTATCAACGCCACGAGACTAAGCAGCCTGAAAAGGTCCTGGAATTCCTCAAACGCATCGAGGAAGAATTCCCCATTCCCAATTCCGCGTTCCGCATCTTCATCACCGGTTCGGGCGGCGGCGGCATCGCGCGACTCGTCGGCGCGAAGTTTGTGCAGGAGGTCAACGCCGTTTCGCTGGCGGTCGAGAAACTCTACCCGGAAGCAGGCTCGGTCATCGAACTCGGCGGCCAGGACGCGAAGATCATCATCTTCAAAGAGGACCCCGAGACCGGCAAGAAGAAGAAGATTCCTTCGATGAACGACAAGTGCGCGGGCGGCACCGGCGCGGTCATAGACAAGATCAACGCCAAGCTGCGCATCCCGGCCGACAAGCTCTGCGACATGGGCTATTACGGCTTGAAGCTGCACCCGGTCGCGGGCAAATGCGGCGTCTTCGCCGAGACCGACATCAACTCGCTTCAGAAAATGGGCGTGCAGCCGAACGAGCTGATGGCCTCGCTATTCGAAGCCATCATCGGCCAGAACCTGGCGGTGCTGACGCGCGGCAATACTTTGCGGCCCCACGTTCTGCTGCTCGGCGGCCCCAACACCTATATTCGCGGGATGGTCGAGGCATGGAAATACAACATCCCGAAGATCTGGGAGGAGCGCAACACAGAGCTGCCGCAGGGGGTCGATCCCAAAGACCTGATCAAAGTCCCGCAGAACGCGCAGTATTTCGCCGCCATCGGCGCGGTCGAATTCGGCAAAACCGAAGATGAGAACGTTGGAGTCTACCGCGGCTTCGCCGACCTCGATCACTACATCAACTTCGGACGCCTGGAAGAGAAGAAGAAGGCCGGCGGCAAGGGATTATCGAATGGGCCGGATGATCTGGACGCGTTCAAAGAGCGATACAAGCGCAAAAAATTCGTCCCCGCCACCTTCCATCCCGGCCAGGTGGTCGAGGGCTTCATCGGCCTGGACGGCGGTTCGACCTCAACCAAGGCGGTGCTGCTCGACAAGGACCGCAACGTACTGGTCAAGACCTATCAGCTCTCCAAAGGCAATCCCATCGAAGACACGAAAGAGGTCTTCGCCAAATTGGAGAAGCAAATCACCGACCATGGCGCCACGCTCAAGGTGATGGGCGTCGGCACTACGGGCTACGCCAAAGACATTTTGAAAGACACGCTCGGAGCCGATGTCGCGCTGGTCGAAACCGTCGCGCACACCGAATCGGCCCTGCAGTTTTACAAAGATGTAGACGTGATCGTCGACGTCGGCGGGCAGGACATCAAGCTGATTATTTTAAAGAACCGCCAGGTCAAGGACTTCAAGCTGAACACCCAGTGCTCGGCGGGCAACGGCTACTTCCTGCAATCCACCGCCGAAGGCTTCGGGATGAAGGTCGAAGATTACGCCGACATCGCTTTCGGCGCGCAGGCGATGCCGACCTTCGGTTACGGCTGCGCGGTCTTCATGCAATCGGACATCGTCGACTTCCAGCGACAGGGCTGGAAGCCGGAAGAGATCATGGCGGGCCTCGCCGCTGTGCTGCCGAAAAACATCTGGCTCTACGTCTCGCAGATTCCGAACATCGCGGCCCTCGGATCGAACTTCGTCCTTCAGGGCGGCACGCAGCACAACCTCGCCGCCGTCAAGGCGCAGGTCGATTTCATCGAGTCACGCTTCAAGGGCAAGGAAGTTCAGCCGCGCATCACGGTCCATGAGCACTGCGGCGAATCGGGCGCGATAGGCGCCGGGATCGAAGCGATACGGCTCTGGGGTAACGGGCGGCGGACGACTTTTATCGGCTTAGACAACGTCGAACAGATCAGCTACGACACGCACCGCAACGAGAACACGCGGTGTTTCTTCTGCAAGAACAAATGCCTGCGCACCTTCATCGACGTGAAGGTTTCGGGCGCCCCCTCCGACACTTTGGAAGAGCAAGAACCTCCGCGCAAATCGAAGATACCGATCCTGCCGGGCGTCAAACGATTGATCGTCGGCAACTCGTGCGAGAGGGGGCTGGTCGAAGACGTCAACGACATGCGCGTGATCAAGAAGGGGCTCGACGCGGTTAAGGGCGCCAACCCGAACTTCGTCGAGCTCGGCGCGAAGGCGGTCTGGCGCAGCTTCAACCCGCCGAAGGTCGCCGACCCTCCGGCCAAGATCGCGTTGACGGGCGCCAGAGCGAAGCGCAACGAACTGCTCAAGAAGCGCGAGACGATGCGGATCGGCATCCCGCGGGTTCTCAACCAGTATTCGGCCAATCCGCTCTTTTCGGCGTATTTCGAGAGCCTGGGCGTTCCGCCGCAGAACCTGATCTATTCGGACTACACGACCGAGCAGCTTTACAAGGACGGCGCGAAGCGCGGCGCGATTGACCCCTGCTTCCCGTCGAAGGTGGGCATTCCGCACGTCCACAACCTGATCCACGTTCATCACAAGAAGAAGCCGCTCGACCTGATCTTCTTCCCGATGATCGACGCGCTGCCTTCGGAATTGGTCAACACCCAATCGAATCGCGCCTGCCCCACGGTGACGACTACGCCCGAAGCGGTCAAGGCCGCGTTTACCAAAGAAGGCGACCTTTTCGGGCAGAACGGAATTCGATATCTCGATCCCCTCCTGAACCTGGATCAACCGCGCTTCCTCGAAAAGCAGATGTTCGAGGCGTTCAAGGACATCCTCGGTCTGACGCGCGAAGAGAACACCCGGGCAATCGAGGAGGGTTACAAGGCGCTCGACATTTTTTATAACGTGATCTTGCGCGGCCAGGCGCGCGAGGTTCTCAATCAACTCGAAGCCGAAGAACGACTCGGAGTGGTGCTGCTCGCGCGGCCTTATCACAACGACCCGGGGTTGAACCACGAAATCCTCGAAGAGTTCCAGAAGCTCGGCTACCCGGTCTTCACGATGGATTCGCTGCCGGTGGACGACGACATCCTCTGGCGGCTGTTCGGCGACGAGGTTCGCGCGGGGATCATCAAACACCCGCTGGACATTCAGGACGCCTGGAAGAATTCCTATTCCGAAAACACCAGTCGCAAGGTCTGGGCGGCCAAGTACACGGCGCGCCACCCGAACCTGGTCGCGCTCGAATTGTCGTCGTTCAAGTGCGGCCACGACGCGCCGATATACACGGTGGTCGAAGAGGTCGTGCAGAACTCGGGCACTCCCTACTTCTGCTTCAAGGACATCGACGAGAATAAGCCGAGCGGCTCGATCAAGATTCGCGTCGAGACGATCGGCTACTTCCTCACGCGCTACCGCGAGGACATGATCCGCAACCGCGACAAGGTCAAGACTCTGGAAGAGCGCCTGGCCGAATACGAGCGGATGCTGCGGTTGCAGCTTGAACTGGAAGAGAAGGCGCAAGACGGTGGAAGGTC
>WNFU01001728.1_pt1 | contig 30537 bp, 28 predicted proteins | sample 5400121 | NCBI WGS metagenome assembly WNFU01 (sample SAMN13153360, study PRJNA577476) | soil metagenome | isolation source: 100 cm soil or saprolite under grassland replicate 1 | place: USA:California | collected 2016-06-15
ATCTGCGCCAGCGACCACGCCTGGCCGGCCACGCGGTCAGCCAGGTAGGCCGGCAGGTCGGGGAAGCCAAGCTGGGCAGCGCGGGCGTGCAGGCGCTGGTCGGTGGCGCGGCGGTGGTGAGCGCTGTGGGCTGGCCGTGGGGGGCGGAGGCTTGCCTGGCCGAGCAGGCGGCCGATCACCTCGACGGTGGTGTCGAGTTCGCTGGCCAGCTGCGCCACATCGGCGTCGTGGTGGCTGCGTGTCGTCAGGTAGCTGCCAAGGTCGGCGAAGCCCAGGGCGTGGACGCGCTGGTGCAGGCGCCGCTGCTGCGCGTCGATCACCGCAAAGCCGCCGTTGATGCGCAGGCGGCGGTGCGCCGGGGCTGGTGGTGGTGTTTCCCATGCGCTCGGAGTGCCGGGAGCGACCCAGGCCGGGAAGACCACCCTGCTCAGCTCCCTCGCTACCGCCATCCCGGCCCGTGAACGCGTGATCACCTGCGAAGAGGTCTTCGAATTGAGGGTCGAGCTACCCGATGTGGTGGCGATGCAGACCAGGCAACCGAACCTCGAAGGCGAGGGCGAGATCCGGCTACGGCGGCTCATCAAGGAAGCCCTACGCATGCGCCCCAACCGTCTGATCGTCGGAGAGGTTCGCCAAGAGGAATGCCTCGACCTGCTCATCGCTCTGAACAGCGGCATTCCGGGAATGACCTCGCTCCACGCCAACTCCGCCAGGGAGGCCCTGATCAAGCTGACCACTCTGCCGCTGCTGGCGGGAGAGAACGTGTCGCACCGATTCATCGTGCCGACCGTCGCGGCCACGATCGACCTGATCGTGTTCTTGCGCGTCGACGGCCACGGCCGGCGACGGGTCGAAGAGATCCTGGCCGTGCCGGGTCGGGTCGAGGAGGGCCAGATCGAGGCGACGCCCATCTTCCGGCGGCTGGAGGACCGGCTTCTGTGGACCGGGCACTACCCGTCGCACGAGGAGCGCTACCTCGCCGCAGGCTTGGACGTGGGGGCGGTGCTGTGCGGATGAATCCAGGCCCGCACGCCGCGGTCGAAGGGAGGAGCCTCCGATGACCGACCCGGCGCTGGTGCTGATCCCGAGCCTCCTCGCTGCGGGCGTCGTGCTGATCGTGCTGGGCGCAACGGGCAAGGACCGCCCACGCCGCGTCCGCCACCGGACGGAGCGGCTGCGTGACTGGATGGCACAGGCCGGCGTGGGCGGCGCCTCGGCCGGCCAGCTGCTGGCCTTGTGCCTTGGACTCGGGCTGCTCGCTGGTCTCTCGCTCGTGATCATGACCGGCTCCGTCTGGCTCGCGATCGCCTTCTCGGTGCTCGCCGGATACCTGCCCGTGCTGGCGCTACGAGCCCGCCAGCGGCGTCGTGCAGGGGAACTGCGCGAGCTCTGGCCTGATGCGATCGATCACCTGGTGTCGGCGGTACGCGCAGGTCTGTCACTGCCCGAGGCGGTGGCCGCCCTGGCCGAGCGTGGACCGCAGCCGCTCCGTGAGCCCTTTGCCCGCTTCGCCGTGGCCCATCACGCCAGCGGTCGCTTCGGGCACTCGCTGGACCTCCTCAAGGCCGAGCTGGCCGACCCCACGGCCGATCGGGTCGTGGAGGCGCTGCGGGTGGCTCGCGAGGTGGGCGGCAGTGAGCTCGGCCGCATCCTACGGACGCTCTCCGGCTTCCTGCGAGACGAGCACCGCGTCCGAAAGGAGCTCGAGGCGCGCCAGAGCTGGGTGCTCGTGGCCGCCCGCATGTCCTTCGCAACGCCCTGGATCGTGCTCCTGCTGCTCGCCACCAAGCCAGAGACCCTGGCCGCCTACCGCGGCGCCGGCGGCGCCGTCGTACTCGCCGTTGGAGCGGCCATGGCGACCGCCGGCTACCGGCTCATGCTGCTGATCGGCCGTCTCCCGTCCGAGGACCGGGTCCTGCGATGAGGATCGATCGATGAGTCAGGTAACCGCCGCCCTCGTCAGCCTGACGCTGGTGATCGGGCTGGCCCTGATCACCTCCGCGGGGCCGCGGCTGCGGCGGCCGAGTCTCCTCGCCCGCCTCGACCCCTACCTGCGCGGGCTCGAGCCACAGCGCACCTCCCTGCTGCACGAGGAGCAGCCGCCGCTCACGCCGTTCCCTGCGCTGGAGCGACTACTACGGCCGGTCTTCGACGAAGGCGCTCGGATCGCTGAGCGCTTGCTGGGCGGCTCGGCAGGGGTGGCACGCCGCCTCCGCCACGCCGGGCTCCACGACAGCCTCCCACGCTTCCGGGCGGAGCAGGTCCTGTGGGGCCTCGGCGGATTCGGAGCGGCGACACTGGGTGCGGTGCTGCTGCCGCTTCTGGCGGGCCGGCGACCGCCTGCGATCGTGGTGCTCGGTGGCGCGGCCTTCGGCCTGCTCGCCGGTGTGCTCGGCCGTGACTGGTGGCTCACCGAGCAGGTCGACCGCCGTCAGGGACGCATGCTGGGTGAGCTTCCGACGCTCGCGGACCTGATCTGCCTGGCGGTCACCGCTGGTGAAGCGCCCCGTGCCGCGATCGAGCGGGCGGTCATGCGCGCCCGCGGGGAACTGAGCCGCGAGTTCGAGCTCGTCCTGGCCGACCTGCGGGCCGGGATGCCGTTCACAGCCGCGATGGAGCGGCTCGCGGCCCGAGTGCCAGTCCCTCAGGTGGTTCGTTTCGTCGACGGCCTTGTCGTTGCGGTGGAGCGCGGCACGCCGCTGGCCGACGTCCTCAGGGCGCAGGCCGCCGATATCCGCGAGCAGCGCAGGCGGGAGCTGATCGAGCTGGGTGGCAGGAAGGAGGTGCTGATGCTTGTGCCCGTTGTGTTCTTGGTTTTGCCGGTGATCGTCCTGTTTGTGCTATATCCGGGATTTTTCACCCTGTCCCAGATTGCTCGTTGAGTGGAGTCCGATGGCCGAGGGGATGACAGTGGAGGGAGGCAGGATCGGTGTCCACGATCCACCACCGAAGAAGCCCGGCATGCATCGGCGCCGGGCCTCGATCAGGGCGGGCGGCGATGCGCCGCCGCGGCGGCGCTCGCCTGCGGTGCGTTGCTCTGGTCGCCCGGCTGCTGGCCTGCTCGAAGGACGAGCGGGGCGACGTGCCCGGTTGGGTTCTGGTGACCGCCATGACGGTTGCTCTGGTCATGATGATCTGGGGCATGGCCAGCAGCGCGTTGCAGGACATTCTCAGCCGTTTCCTGGTCGGCCTGCGCTTCGGGTCGTGACGTCGTGGTGGGCGACGGTCGTGGCAGGGGTTCCGCGGTGGTTGAGTTCGCGCTGGTCATGCCGCTGGCTCTGGTTGTGGCGCTGGCCGTCGCGCAGCTCGCTCTGTTCCTGTACGAGCGGAACGTGGTCATGGGCTCGCTCTCGGAGGGCGCTCGGGTGGCCGCGGCTGGGGGTCGGACGGTCGCGGACGGTGAGCGGGCGGTGCGCGAGCTGCTGCGCCAGTCGCTGGGTGAGCGGGTCGCCGGTGAGGTGTTGGTGCATGGGGAGATGGAGGGTGGCCTTGTGGTGGTGCGCGCCGAGGGTGTGTTGCCGTCTTTCCTGCCGGTCGTTCCTGGGCTGGAGGTCAGCATGGGCGCGTCCATGCACAAGGAGGAGTTGCTGCGCCAGGGTGTTGCACGGCTGGGCCGATGAAGCGCGCCGGAGAGGCTGGGCGGGTGGCCCGACGGGCTCGCGGGGCGGGTCGCCGCCCTTTCGGCGGATCGACGGGCGCGGGGAACCGGCTGCGGATGCCGGGGAGCGGGGGGCGGCCGCGGTGGAGTTCGTGGCCGTTTTTCTGGCGTTGGTCGTCCCGCTGGTCTACGCGATTGCGATCATGGCCGATGTGCAACGGGCGTTGCTGGCGGTCTCGACGGCGGCCCGCGAGGTTGGCCGGGTGTACGTGACGGCTTCGGACCCCGCCGAGGCGCTTGGGCGGGCGGACGTCGCCTTCGGGGACGTCATGCGCAACTTCGGCTATGCCGCGGGGGACCCGCGGGCTCACCTTGCGCTGCGGGCGGGTTGCCCGGCTGGGGTGCCGTCCGGTTGCGCTGGGGCGCTTGGTCCGGGGACGGAGGTGACCGTGGTGGTGACCTATCGGGTTCCGGTCGCTCGTGTGCCATTCGTTGGCGCGATCGCCGGCCCGGACTTCCAGGTGGGGGCCACGCATCACACCCGTGTGGACCGCTACCGGGGGCTGGGCCCGTGACGGGGGCTGGCGTGGGTGGCGGTCGGGGGGGGGCCGGGGGGTGTGTGGCCGTACGCCACGAGGAGGGTCAGATGGTGGTCTTCCTGATCGGCCTGGTCGTGCTCGTCCTGATGGTGCTGGGGCTGGGATGGGACGCTTCCAACTGGTTTCTGGGGCACCGGGCGCTGAACAACCTGGCGGACGGGGCGGCGATCGCCGCGGCGAGCGAGATCGACCTGCGGGCCTTCTACGCCAGCGACGGCCGTCGGATCGAGCTGGCGGAGGGGCAGGCTGCGGCGACTGTGCGGCGCTACCTGGACGACGTGGCTGGTGACTCGGGGGTCGAGGGGGTGTCGGTCGCCGCGGTCCGGGTGGGTCGGCCTTCTGGGCGCCTGGGATCGCGTGGTGGGCCGCGGGTGACGGTGGAGCTGCGAGCTGTCGCTCCGGTGGCGTTCCTGCGGCTTCTGCACTTGGTGGCACCGGTGATCGGTGGCCGCGCGACCGCGACGGCTGAGGTGGTGGCTTGAGTGAGCGACGGGCGGGGTGCTGGCTGGACGTGTGAGAGGGGGGTCCGCGGCCGGTAGGATGGGAGGGTTGTTGTACCGCACGTCAGGTTCGAGTGATGGCAGGAGCGCTGGAAGACGATGCCGACCGATCATGCCCCGGAGCTCGCGGCGCTGGCCAGGCGCCTCGCGGACGCTAAGGAGTTCCTTTGACCTGGACGCCAAGCGGCGTGAGCTGGGCACGCTGCGGGAGCAGGCGTCGGCGCCGGACCTGTGGGGAGACGCCGACCGCGCTCGCAGGGTCATGCGTCGTCTGGCGGCGGTCGAGGGGGACATCGGTGAGGTCGAGCGGCTGTCGCGGCAGCTCTCCGACCTCGAGACGCTGAACGGGCTGGCGCTGGAGGAGGACGACGACGCCTCGGCGTTGGAGGTCCGCCAGGGCCTTGCGGCGCTCGGTAGGGAGATCGAGGACCTCGAGATTCTGGCGCTGCTGAGCGGTGAGCATGACGACCGGGACGCGATCGCCACGATCCATCCGGGAGCGGGCGGTACGGAGTCGCAGGATTGGGCCGAGATGCTCTGGCGCATGATGACCCGGTGGGCGGAGCGGCGCGGCTTCAAGGTCACGGTCAACGACTACCAGGAGGGCGACGAGGCCGGTATCAAGTCGGTGACCGTGACGGTTGAGGGTCCGCGGGCCTACGGCCTGCTGTCGGCTGAGGCGGGTACTCACCGGCTGGTGCGGATCTCTCCGTTCGATCAGGCGAGGCGGCGGCATACCTCGTTCGCGGCGGTCGACGTGATTCCGGTGCTTGAGGACGAGGACGCCCCGGAGATCGACGAGGGCGATCTGCGGATCGACATCTTCCGCTCGTCGGGGCCGGGGGGCCAGGGGGTCAACACCACCGATTCGGCGGTGCGCATCACCCATCTGCCGACCGGGATCGTTGTCGCGGTGCAGAACGAGCGGTCCCAGCTCGCCAACAAGACCATTGCGCTGAAGATTCTCGCTGCGCGTTTGGCCGAACGGGCGCGGAAGGAGCGGGAGCAGCAGCTCGCGGCGCTGCGCGGCGAGCGGGGGGAGATCGCTTTCGGCAACCAGATCCGCTCCTACGTCCTGCATCCCTACCAGATGGTCAAGGACCATCGCACTGGGATCGAGACCGGCAACGTGAATGCTGTGCTCGACGGCGAGCTCGACCAGTTCGTGGCCGCCGAGCTGCGCCGCCGCGCCGCCGAACGGGCCGGTGGCGGCCCGGCGTAGGCGGTGCGCGGTGCGGGTTGGGCGGTTGCGGTTGCTCTGCCGTCCGGAGGTTGCTTATGGTCGTGCCGTCCGCGCGATTCAGCTCGGGGGAGCCACGTCCATGACCGACCGTCCGGCGCCGACAGGATCCAAGGCCCCGCCGGCGCCGCGTGGCGACCTGGCCGCGGCGCGGGGAAGGCCCGGGTCCGAGGCACCCGAGGCACCCGAGGCGGCGGAGGGGGCCGTCCAGGCTCGACGGCGCGTGCCACGGATCGCCGTTGCGGCGAGCCTGATGGCGGCGGTCGCCCTCGCCCTGTGGATGCTGGCGGGCCTGTGGGGGCCGGGGCAGCCTGTGGGCGACGACACCATGGCCCACCTGGTGCGGGCCGAGTTCAGCATCCGCGAGCTGCTGCCGCGCCTGGACGGCTGGCAGCCGCAGTTCGGCCTGGGTTACCAGCAGTTCCTCTTCTACGGCCCGGGGTTCACCTGGCTCGTCGCGCTGGTCCACTCGCTGGGCCTCGGGCTGGTCTCCGTCGCCGGGGCGTTCAAGGTCGCGGCGGTGCTGGCCGTGGTCGCGCTGCCGCTCAGCGTGGCCTTCCTGGCGCGGTCGTTCGACCTGGACCCGCGGGCCGCGGGGCTGGCGGCGATCCTCTCGCTGTGCGTGTCGAGCCCGTTCGGCGGCGTGGGACTGCCAGGCACCTTCGGTTCCGGCCTGATCCCGAACCAGCTCGGCGGGGTGTTCTTCTGCCTGGCGTTCGGCGGGATCCTGCGGGTGGTGGCCGACCCGAGGACCGGCTGGGTGCTGTTCGCCGGGGCGGCCATGGCCGCCATGTTCATCACCCATGCCATCGCCGCGGTGATCCTGGTCCCGTTCCTGCTGATCGTCCTGCCGACCTACCTGATCACCGACCGGCTGTCGGCGCGCCTGGTGGGGCGCCTGGCTGCGGCGGCGGGGCTGGCGGCGGGGCTGGCGTCGTTCTGGCTGGTGCCCTCGTTGGCTCACCGGGACCTGCGCGGCATCCTCACCTCCTGGCCGAACCCCACACTGCTCGAGCGCCTTGGGCAGATCTTCCACGAGACGGTGCTGTTCCAGCGCGGGATCGTCTGGTTCGTCTTGGTGGGATGGCTGTTCGGGGTGTGGCGGGTGGTCCAGGGCCGGCGCTGGGCGCTGGGGCTGGTGGCCGCGCCGCTCCTGTACCTGGTGATCGCCGACCTGTTCCTGCGGTGGGATCCGAGCAACCTGGTCAGCCTCCAGCTGATGAACCGCGGTCTGGGGTATGTCGGGGTGATCGCGGTGCTGCCGCTGGCCGCGCTGCTCGGCCGGATAGCCCAGGTCACCCGGGGCCGGCTGTGGCGCTGGCTGGGGGAGGCCGCGGCGCTTGGCTGTGCGGTGGCGCTGGTGGTCGCCAGCGGCTCGGTCCGCGGCGTGGTGCGGCAGCAGGCGCCGACTCCGCAGCTCCAGGCCTTGGCGACCGAGCTGTCTGTGGTCGTCCCGGTCGGGGCGCGGTTCGCGACGCAGCGTGACTTCCCGCGGGAGCTGACCACCACCGGTGTCTCCCACCCGGATTTCTGGCTGGCGTGGGCGTCGGGGCGTGACACGCTGAACATCTTCAACGTGGAGTCGTCGACCACGCCCGGTCCGGACTACGAGCCGGACCGTATGACCGGCCAGCCTCCTGACCAGGCAGCCGATGAGCTGCTGCGCCTGGGCGTCAGCCACGTCGCGGTGACCTACGACCAGGCGGCCTTCGCGATGCTGTCCTCGCCGCGCTTCCGGCTCCTGTGGCGGCAGGAGCCGATGGCGGTGCTGGCCGTGCTGCCAAAGCCGGGGTTCCCGGCGGTGGGGTCGCTGCTCAGCACGGGCGGCCAGGCCGAGGTGAGCATGCTCGAGGTGCGCCCGGAGCAGGTGGTGGCGCTGGTGCGGAGCGACCGGCCGGCGGTGGCCATGGCCGCGGTTGCGTGGTCGCCCAAGTGGCATGCCACCGTGGACGGGTTGCCGGTCCGGCCTGGACGGTCGCGGGACGGCTTGCTGACGGTCCCGTTGCCGGCGGGGTCGAGCAGGGTTGCACTCGAGTTCCGCTCCGATGGGTGGGACCGGTTCGGCGTGGCCGGCACGCTGCTCACCGTGGCGGTGCTCGCCGCCTGGGCGGCCTGGCGGCGGCGCTCCCAGGCCGCGGCACCGAGCGCGGGCGCCGGCTCCGGCGCACCCGGCTCCGGTGCGCCCGGCTGAGGGCCGAGCCTCCGATAAAGACAAGGAGGGGACAAGAGGGGACAGAGGGGGACGGAGATGCCGGGATGGGACGTCTGGCCTCATCTCTGGTTTACTGACCCGATGAGCTTTGCCGCCGGGACCGATGCCGATTCGTGATCCGGCGCCACTTCTCTACCTGGTTGCATACGCTAGGGTTAAGAACCCGTCCTGCTTCAGGAGCTTTCGTTGCGATCCAATCTGCCCGATCTCGTCGACCTGATGGACAGCGTGCCGATGCCCTCGGTGACGCCGGCGCGGGCCGGTGCTGCCGCATGAGCCTTGTGATGGGCCTCTACCAGCGCTGGCGGCATCTCGTCCACGAGCTCACCAAGTTCGGCATCGTCGGCGCCTTCAACACCGTCCTCGACTTTGGACTGGCCAACGCCCTCCACGTCGGCCTCCACACCAACCAGTACCTCGCCAAGACGCTCTCGGTGGTCGTCGCGGCGACCTCCGCGTACTTCATGAACCGGTACTGGACCTTCCGGCATCGCGCCCGCACCGGCATCGCCCGCGAGTACACACTGTTCTTCCTGCTCAACGGGGTCGGCCTGGTGATCGCGCTGGCCTGCATCTGGCTGGTGCGGGTGCCGTTGGGCAAGGACGGCGTGCTGTGGTTCAACATCGCCCAGTTCGGTGGCCTGGTGCTGGGCATGCTGTTCCGCTTCACGAGCTACAAGCGCTGGGTGTTCATGGCGCCCGACCGGGTCGCGGCGGCACCGGCCGGCGGCGAGCGTCAGCCGGCGTGGTCGCGGAGCCGGGTCTGACCGCCGACCTGGTCGTAGGCGCCCCGTGCGGCTGCCCGCCGGACCGACCACACCTCCCTGAGCATCCGCAGCGCGTCCACTGACAGCCGGACCTTGCTGCCGTCACGATCGGTGGGCTGTACCGGCACCTCGGCCACCTCGTAGCCGAGCCGCTTGGCGAGGAGCAGGATCTCCGCGTCGAAGGCGAAGCCGTCGAGGCGGCTGCGCCCGAACAGGTCCGCGGCCACCTCGCGCCGGAAGCCCTTCAGGCCGCACTGGGTGTCGTGGAAGGGCAGGCCGAGCTCCAGTCGCATGGCGAGGTTGAAGACCCGGCTGGCCAGGCGGCGCAGTCCTGCGCCCTGGACCCCGGCCGAGGCTCCGGTGCCCTCGGCATCGGCACCTCGGGCGCCCTCGGCGGGTGCTGCGGTCCTTTGGACGGCCTCACGTCGCCCGACGGCAGGGCGGACGCCGATCGCCACCGGCGCCTGCTCGAGCGCGCGCACCACCTGCTCGACCTCGTCAGGCCCGTAGGAGCCGTCCGCGTCGGTGAAGATCACCCAATCGCCTCTGGCGGCGAGCACGCCGGTGCGGACTGCGAAGCCCTTGCCATGGTTGGACGCGGCGCGCAGCACCCGCACCCGCCGGTCGCGGGCGGCGATCTGCTCGGCGACCGCGAACGTGTCGTCGCTGGAGCCGTCGTCGACGACCACGAACTCGATCGCCGCCGGGTCGGCCGGGAAGTGCGCCAGGTAGCGCTCGAAGGTGTGCGGCAGGCGCTCGGCCTCGTCGAAGCAGGGAAAGACGATGCTCAGCGTGGTCATGGCGGCGGTCCAGGGCTGCCGCGGCGCTCGAGCAGCACGACGCCGCTCGAGTCGAACTTGATCTTCCAGTCCGGGCTGGCCTGAAGGTCCTGGAAGAGGGCCTGCTGGTCCTTGTCGAGCAGGCTGCGGTCCACGATCACGTAGCGCAGTGCTTGCTGGTCCTCGGCAGGGTGGGCGTCGCCGTCGAGCCCCCAGTTCGCCGCGCGGAACGGGTTCGGGAACTCGTAGATCCTGGTGCGGTTGGTGAGGTGCGGGACCAGGTTGAACTGGGCGCTGACCGGCGCGTCCGGCGGGATCAGCGCGAGCGCCTGCTGCCGGGGGGCGTCCGCGGCCGAGGCCATGCCGACGACCGGGTCCCTCGACCAGGGAGCCGGCCCGTAGCGCTGGTCCATGCCGACGGCGACCACCACCAGCGCGATCAGCGCGGGCGCGAACAGCGCGCGGCGCCGGATGGCCACGACCTGCAGGCCCGCGACCGCGGCGAGGGCCAGGAACACCGCCGAGGTGGCCAGGTACTGGTAGCGGATCTGGTGCTGCTCGGGCGGGACAGCCGCCAGGTTGAGGAAGAGCGCGGGCGCCACCGGCAGCAGCGCCCGTGGCGCGAGCAGCGGCAGCCCGAGCAGCGGCACCATCACGAGCAGCAGATAGACGATGCCCTGATTGGACAGCGCCGTGGCAAGCGCCCGGCCGGTCATGGTCGGCAGGGCCCGCAGCAGCGCGATCGGCCCCGCCCCCTTGATGCCGTAGTTCAGCTCGAAGAGGTTGGTCTGGCGGCCGTTGGCCCACGGGATGAACAGGAAGGTGGCGAGCACCCACCAGGCCAGGCCGGCGATCACCACGCGCCGCCCGACGTCCCGCCGGCCGGTGAGCATCAGCAGTCCTCCGAACCCGGCGACCATCAGGCCGACGTCCTCCCTGCACAGCAGGGCGAGGCCGAGCCAGACGGCCATGCGCCGTGGGCGCCGCTCGTCGGCGTCGAGCGCGGCCAGGGCGAGGAACGCGGCGGCCAGGGTCTCGGGATGGAACTGCCAGGTGAGCGCCCACTGCATCGCCGGAAAGGCGAGGTAGGCGACGGACACGGCAAGCCCGGCCGCCGGGTTGCCGAGGTGCCGCGTGCCGAGGCGGTAGACGACCACCGCGGGGACCGCCAGGGCGACCACTTGGAGCAGGAGCAGCAGCCGCGGGTCGGCCCAGAGCCGGTACAGCGGCGCGACCAGGATGAGGATGTAGGAGGCGTGCTCGCCGAGCAGGTTGAGACCGCGCACGGTGACGAACGGGCTGCGCAGCCGGGACAGCAGCCATGTGCCCTGGTCGTAGATGCCGAGGTCGAAACCGTAGGTGCCGAAGTGCTGGTGGAGGCCCCACGTCTGGCGTACGAACACCACCACGAACCCGGCCAGGACGACGCCGAGCGCGATCAGGCACAGGGTCGTGCCCTCGAGGCCGGTCAGCGCCCGCAGCCGCCGCCCGACCTCCGCGAGGGCCCGCTCCACCGGGGCGACCGCCGGGGCCGTCTCAACCGCCGCGGCCGAGGTCGGCGGCGCCTCCGCCTTCCCCTCCGCGTCAGCCTCAGGTGCCGCCTCGTCCTCGACCGGGACGAAGATGGTCCGGGTGGGCAGGCCGAAGCTGCCGATGCGGCCTGGCAGGTGGCGGCCGCCCGGCCGGGCGACCAGCTCGACCTGCGCGCTGGAGTTGAAGGCGAGGCCCGGCAACGGCTGCGGCAGGGCGAACGCGTCGGCGTGGCGCGCCGGGTAGCCCGCGCCGTCCTCCAGGTCGCCGAGCTGGAGGTATGGCAGGGCGTCGGCTGCCTCCTCCAGGGCGCTCACGTCGTCCTCGTCGATCTCGCGATCGAGCACCAGCAGCAGCCGGCAGCGGCCCTCCCGGTCGAACGACACCGTCGCGGTCCGGTCGCCCGCGAGCGAGAGGTCGCCAGCGGGGAGCCACGCCCCAGCCCACGGAGGGAGCGTGCCTGCCGCGTGGGATGCGACCGACGGCGGCATTACCACGCCGTTCCTGCTTTCATAGGCACAAACCTTTCGAGTCTCGAGGAGCAGGCTTGGCAACGATCGCAGCCCCACGGCAGCAGCCGCGACAGAAAGGGCTCGCAGCGGCCCATGCCCGGGCGACGCTGGTGCACCGGGTTCTCACGGTGATCGGGTTCGTCGCCATCTACGTCGTCCTCGTAAAGATCCTGCACCTGAACCTTATCCTGTCCCGCACCACCGCCGCGGGCGGGGACATGGGATCGCACCACTACATCGATACGTTCCTGCGCAAGGGTCTGCTGCCACGATGGCAGCTCACCGGTTGGGCGCCAGGGTGGTTCGCGGGCATCCCGATGCTCACCTTCTACTTTCCCCTGCCGTACCTGGCGATCGCCGCGCTCACCCCACTGCTCGGCAACGAGATCGCCTTCAAGCTGATCACCGCGCTTGGACCGCTCCTGCTCCCGCTGACCTGCTGGGGAGCCTTTCGCGTGCTGCGGTTGCGCGAGCCGGCGCCGCTGCTGGCCGCGTGTGCCAGCGTGGTCTTCCTGCTCATGAGCCAGATCGGCCCCGGGCAGACCGACCAGTTCAACATCTGGGGCGGCAACATCGCCAGCACCATGGCGGGGGAGTTCCCCTTCGCCCTGAGCTTCGCGCTGCTGCCACTGGCGATGGCGGTGGTGTACCGGTCGGTCGAGGACGGCAAGGGCTGGCGGCTGGCGAGCGTGCTGACGGCCGGAGTGGTGCTGACCCACATCCTGACCACCATCTCGCTGATCATCGCCAGCTCGGTGCTGCTGCTCCGGCTGCCGCTGGCGGCGGTCGGGCGCGCGCTGTGGCGGCTCGCCCGGATCTACGGGCTGGCCTTCTGCCTGTCGGCGTTCTGGGGCCTGACCTTCATCGTGCGCCAGCCCTACACAGCGCACATGAAGTGGGACCAGCTCACCAACTACAGCTACCTGCTGCCGGACCCGCTCCGGCCCTACCTGATCCTGACCGTGATCGGGCTGGCCGTGGCGATCGCGCGCGGCGAGCGCCGCATCCTGCTGTTCGCCTGGCCAGCGATGGTGGCCGCCTTCGTCTACGTGGCCCTGCCGCGGCTGGTGCCCGGCGGCGCGCTGTGGAACGCCCGCCTGTTACCGCTGATCTACCTGTGCGAGCTGCTGGTGGCCGCCTACGGGGCAACGGCGATAGTTGGCCGGGTGGTCGCTCTCCTCCAGCGCGGCGTGCGGCTGCCGGTCCAGATCGGCTACGTCCTGGTGGTGCTGATCCTGGCGCTGACGCCGATCGTGGCGTCCTACCCGTCCTCCGGCCGGGCCAACGGCTACATCCCCGGCTGGACCGACTACAACTACTCCGGCTTCGAGGTGAAGCCTGGCTGGTCAGAGGCGACCGCGCTGTTCAGCACCCTGAACCGGTTGCCGGAGGGCCGGGTCATGTGGGAGTTCAACCGTGACTACGAGCGCTTCGGCACGACCCGCACGCTCGAGAACATCCCGGTGTTCACCAAGCAGCCAACCATGGAGGGCCTGCTGATCGAGTCCTCCCTGAACGGGCCGTTCCACTTCATCAACCAGGCTGAGACGTCGCAGACCGCGACCCAGGCGGTGCCGGGGGTGCAGTATCCCGGCTTCGACTTCCCGACCGGCCTGCGGCACCTGCGGATGTTCGGAGTGCGCTGGTACGTGGCCTACACCAACCAGGCAAAGGGGGCGGCCCGCAAGGCCCACCTGCCGGTCGTGGCGACCAGCGGCAGGTTCACCATCTACGAGGTCGGTGACGGGCATCTGGTGGAGGTGCCGTCCTACAAGCCGGTGCTGTTCGACGACCCGGACTGGCGCGACAACGCGCTCACCTGGTACCGCAACGCGAGCTGGCTCGACACCCCGCTGGCGTTCGCCTCCAAGCGTGACCCGGCCGCCAGGGCCGCCTTCGCCGACCCTGGCAGGCTGCCGGTCACCGCCCTGCCCAGGCAGGCCCTGGCCCGTCCGGGCACGATCCCGTCGACTATGACAGACCAGGCCATCGACTTCACCACCGACCGCATCGGCGAGCCGCACGTCGTGAAAGTCTCCTACTTCCCGAACTGGCACGCCGAGGGGGCCAAGGGGCCGTGGCTGCTCTCGCCCGGGCTGATGGTGGTGGTGCCGACCCAGGCGCACGTCCGCCTTGTCTACCGCGACACCTCGGTCGAGATCGCCGGCAAGGCATTCACCGCCTTTGGCCTCGCCATCCTGGTCCTGCCGGCGCTGCCCGGCTCCTTCAGGCGACTGGCATCCGGCGTCAGACCGCCGAAGCGGTCTGACGCCGGCTGAGCGTGTCCCGGGGCCGGCGCGCCCCGCATTTTCGCCGCCCCGAATAGGTGCTCCGCCTCCAGGTTTGATAATGTCTCGCCTCGGCCGATGGCCACGCGGGCTCCAGCCCACCCCCCAGCCATGTGGAGCCCCAGAGCGAAAGGTTGCTCGCAGCGTGATCAAACTCGACCACGTCACGAAGGTGTACGGCAACGACGTCATCGCCCTTGACGACGTTTCGGTAGATATCGGCAAGGGCGAGTTCGTCTTTGTCGTCGGCCAGTCCGGTTCCGGCAAGTCGACCTTCATCCGCCTGCTGATCAAGGAGGAGCGGCCCAGCGCGGGTCGCATGTGGGTGGCCGGCAAGGAATTGAACCGGCTGGCCTCCTGGAAGGTCCCGGCGCTGCGCCGCGCAATCGGCTGTGTGTTCCAGGACTTCAAGCTCCTGCCCAACAAGACCGTGCGCGAGAACGTCGCCTTCGCCCTCGAGGTGATCGGCGCGCGGCGCCACTCCATCTATCGCACTGTTCCCGAAGTGCTCAAGCTGGTCGGCCTCCACGACAAGGCCGAGCGCTTCCCGCACGAGCTGTCAGGCGGCGAGCAGCAGCGTGTCTCGATCGCGCGCGCGTTCGTCAACCGCCCGCTGCTGATGCTCTGCGACGAGCCCACCGGGAACCTCGACCCGAGCACTTCGCAGGACATCATGAAGCTCCTCGAGCGCATCAACCGGACCGGCACGACCGTACTGATGGCAACCCACGACGAGCGCATCGTCGACACGATGCGCAAGCGTGTCATCGAGCTGGAGCACGGCAAGGTCATCCGCGACCAGGAGCGGGGGGTGTACGACCTTGGCTAGGCTCAGATACATCCTCTTCGAGGCCTACCGGGGGTTCCGGCGCAACCTGCTGCTGGCAGGCGCCATGGTGATCATCGTGGCGATCAGCCTCACCCTGTTCGGGATCGCCCTGCTCGCGGGCAAGCAGGTCAACCTCTGGGGTGGGTACTGGTCGGACAAGATCGAGGTGTCGGTCTTCCTTGCCAAGGGCATCACCAGCCAGCAGCGTGGCAGCGTCGGCAGCCAGATCCGCGAGCTGCCCGCCGTCGAGCGCGTCTTCTACGAGTCGCAGCAGCAGGCGTACGGGCGCTTCAAGGACCAGTTCCGCGACTCCCCGGACATGGTGCGCAACGTCACTCCCACGGTGCTGCCCGAGAGCTTCCGGGTGAAGCTCCGCGACCCCAACCAGTTCGACCAGGTCCACGACCTGTTCTGCTCCGGCAGGACCGACTCGCGCGGCAAGGAGATCTGCAACGCGGGGATCGACTCCGTGGTCGACCAGCGCAGACTGGTGGAGCGGCTGTTCGCCATCCTGAACCTGGCGAAGATCTCCTTCTTCGTGCTGTCGGGCGTGCTCGGCGGCGCCGCGGTGGTGCTGATCGTGGTGACGGTGCGCGTCGCCGCCTTCGCGCGCCGCAAGGAGACCCAGATCATGAAGCTGGTCGGGGCGAGCAACACCTACATCCGGCTGCCGTTCCTGGCCGAGGGCGTCGTCGCGGGACTGCTCGGTACCCTGGTGGCGTTCGGGCTGCTCGGAGCGGGGATGCTGTACCTCGACCGGGTGCGCCACCAGGTCTCGATCCTTCAGCTCCTGCCGATCGCAGGCAGGCACGAGCTGTACGAGTCCTTCGTGGTCCTGCTGTTCCTCGGGGTGGTCGCCTCCGCGCTCTCGAGCATCCTGGCGCTGCGCAAGTACGTGCGCGTGTAAGGGCCGGCGGACGACGGGAGGACGAGGCGAGCCTTGCCCAGACGGGAGCCGCCGGGCACGGTGGCCACGAACCGGCGTGCCCGGCACGACTACGAGATCCTCGACACCATCGAGGCGGGGATCCAGCTACGCGGTAGCGAGGTGAAGACCCTGCGGGAGGGCCGAGCCTCGCTGCAGGACGCCTACGCCGAGGTGGAGCGCGGCGAGGTGATCCTGCACATGCAGATCCCCGCCTATTCCCACATAGGCTACGAAGGGCACGAGCCGGTCCGCCCTCGCAAGCTGCTGCTGCACCGCAAGGAGATCGACCAGCTCGCGCGCCGCGTCGCCGAGCGCGGCCTGACGCTGGTGCCGCTGCGGCTGTACTTCAAGCACCACTTGGTCAAGGTGGAGCTCGGCGTGGCCAAGGGCAAGCGCGCCTATGACAAGCGCCAGGCCATCGCCAAGCGGGACGCCGCCCGCGAGATGGACAGGATCCGCAAGGTCCGGACCCGCGGCTGACCTCGACTCGGAACGTCGCGGCGGCGCGGGACGCTACAATGGGGGTGCCCGGCGGTCGCCGGGAAGCATTCTGAACAACTACATATGGGGGTGCCTGGGTTCGACCGTGGCGGATCGACTCAGGGGAAGCGAGCCGGAGTTCGCGGGGCTCCGTATCAAACCGCGAAACAACAAGCGCCAAGAACAACTACGCGCTCGCTGCCTAAGGTTTCTTAGGTGGCCGTCCGCCGCTCTTTCGCCTGTGGGAGCGGGTCGGGCGTCGATAGCAGGCTCCACCCGATCGGGGTGCCCGCTCCCGTTCGGGAACATCTAAGCGGGCTGGGACCTGGATGCGGTGCCACCGGACAACCCAGGTCCGAGATCAACCCGGTGGCTGCGCTCGGAGAAGCCCTGGGACGACGTCATGGGACGGGGGTTCGAGTCCCCCCACCTCCACTTGAGGCCCCAGGTCGCGAACCGCGACCTGGGGCTTGTTGTTGCTGGCCAGGGTCGGGACGTAGAAGAACGGTCGGATGTGGCTGCGGTCGTCGACCCTAATCTCCGCGATGAGGGTCTTGAGGAGGGCCTTTCGGGTTGGCCCGTCGCCTCGGGTGAACACTTCGCGGATGCGCCGTCGCAGGGCTGCCAGGGCTGCGGGGTCGGGGCCTGCGGTGGTGTTGGTGGCCAACAGGTCTTGGAGTTGCTGCTGGCGGGCGTGGAGTTGGTCACGCTCGGCGTGGAGTCGTTCGAGGCGCGGTCGGCAGAGGTCGGCGGGCATGTCACCGTGCTCGAACGCGGCGAGGTAGCGGTCTATCGCTTGGTTAGTTCGGTGGAGTTTGACCTCGATGGTCCGAAGTTCGGCGGCGTGGGCGAGGTGGTGGCTGTTGGCCTGGCGTGCTGCCTGAGCGATGGCACGTTGGAACAGGTCGGCGCGGCGGTAGGTCGCCAGGAGGGCGTTGAGGATGGCCCGCTCCAGTTGGTCGGCGGGGAGCCGGTCGGCGCCGCAGGTGGCGGTGCCGTAACGCTGCCGGGAGTAGCAGGTGTAGTAGCGGTAGCGGCCGTTTCTGCCTCTGGCAGCGTTGCCGATGTAGCGCTTGCCGCATTTGGTGCAGATGACCAGGCTGGCCAGGTCGTAGTCGGAGCGGTTGGCGACCCTGCCAGCGAGGTCTTCGCCACGCTCGACGAGCAGGTCTTCGACGGTAGCGAAGAGGTCGGGGTCGACCAGGTGGCGATGGGGTGCTGGGTGCCAGGTACCGCGGAACCAGATCTCGCCGATGTAGGTCCGGTTCCGGAGCACTTGGAGGACGGCTTTGTGGTTCCAGGGCTTGTGCTTGCGGGTGCGGTGGCCACGCTCGTTGAGCCAGTGCGCGATGGCGCGGGCGCCGTGGTCCCGGCGGGCGTAGAGGTCGAAGATGATCGGCACCAGCGGGGCGTGCTCGTTGGGGACCAGGAAGCCGGTCTTGTTGCCGTCCGGGCCGATCTCGGGGGAGTAGCCGAAGGGGTGGGAGCCGGAGGTCCAGCCGCCGCGGGCGGCCTTGCGTTCCATGCCGGCGACGACACGGTCAATGATCATGTCGCGCTCGAACTCGGCGAAGATCGCCAGGATGCGCATTACCATGCGGCCCAGCGGCGTGTGGCTGTCGAAGTGCTCGGTGGCTGACACCAGGGCGACGCCGGCTTCGTCGAGGATGTCGACGATGACCAGCAGGTCGCGGATCGAGCGGGTCAGCCGGTCGAGTCGGTAGACCAGCAGCACGTCGTAGAGGCCCGCCTTGGCGTCGCGGAGGGCCTGCTGAAGCCCTTCCCGGTCGATGGTGGCGCCGCTGGCGTCGTCGCCGTACTGGCCGTCGAGCTCCCAGCCGGGCTGGCTCTTAATGAAGGGGTCCAAGCGCGCGTCCTGGGCCTCGATGGAGTAGGGCTGGTTCTCCTCGTTGGTCGAGCGCCGGCGGTACTTGCGCACACGGCTGGTGCGATCGCCGGCTGTGGCGGGTGCGTCGCCTGCTTTGGGGCGTTTGTTCGAGCGGTAGGCATAGGTGGCCATGCAGGGACTCCTTGGGGAACTGGCTCGGTCACACGGCACGAATTCGCGTGGGCCCGTCATTGCTGCTGGAGCGGTCCAGGAGCGCGGGGTGGCGAGAGTGGACTGGGCGCTATTGCGCACGCGCGAGGTGGTCCGCGATATTGGGGTGGGATTACCTCTATTTTCTCATAATTCGCGTGACAATTCAAATGGATTTGCCATTCGTTTTGCGTGTCGCGCGTTATTCACCGTGAATATCGGCGGCGACGTCCGGGGGCCTGGTCGGCTCCCTTTAGTGGGTCGTCCTAGTCCTCCAGGAGATCGGCGAGAAGTTCGGCAAGGAGGTCGACAGCGCGCCGCTCGCGCTCGGCGCTGAGGGGCAGAAGGACGGGCGCGAGCACCACGAGCGCAGGGTCGGGGGTCCGAGCGTCGTCGGCGTCGGACATGTGTCGGTGCGCCTCCAGGTCCGAGCGATCAGGACGGCGAGCCCGAGCTGCCGTGGCGCCGCGGTCGCGACCCCGCTTACGAAGCACCCCAGGAGAGCCCTGTCATGACCTCGTGGCGGCTGTTGGTGGACGGGGGACATGGGTTCGGCATCGCCGGTGACCGCCTCCCTGGCTGTTGGCGGACGGCAAGCGACCTGTTGGCGTCCAACAACCGCGCCAACAGCTCGCGATCTCGTTGTTGGCCCGACCCGATCCGCAGGTGATGGAAAGAATCTTGAAAAATCTGTGAGACGGTTACCAACAACTGCCGCTCGTGCTGTTGGTGGCCCTGTTTGCGCTGCTCCGCGCGATCATTTGACTTCACGATCATAGCCAGTCCGGCACCGTCCACGGGCATTGTTGGTACGAGATCACGGCTGTTGGTGGCATTTCTGTTGGGTTTCTGTTGGCTCGGTTGCTTTTTCTGTGGCTCCAGGTTTCCGATCGCCGAAAGGAGCCGCAGATGGACCGCGATCCTCAAGTGCTGGATACGCTGGCGACGGCGTTTCGCTTGCTGGTGACGGGACCGGCGCCGCTGACCGTGGATGGGGGAGAGGTCCACCCGGAGCTGCCGGCACGGCGGATCCCGCTGGACGAGTTGCGGGAGCTGCTGTTGGACGGGCGGACCAGCAACACGGTCCGCAACGCCGCCTTGGGCGAGCTGATCCGCCGCGCGCAGGAGGAGCGGGGTGGCTGGGTGGTTGGGCTGGCGGGTGTGCTGTTGCCCGGACTGCGGCGGGTGGCCGGCAGGCTGGCGCGGGACTTTCCCGGAGACACGGCAGACATCGATGCGGAGGTGCTGGCGGGCTTTCTGGAGGCCCTGAACGGGTTGGAGCCGACCGGCGAGCATCTGGCCTCGCGGCTGCTGTGGCCGGCCTACCGGCACGCGCGGCGGGTGCGGATGGTGGAGTTCGAGCAGGCGCTGCGGCGTATCCCGGAGACGGCGGCGGCCCACGTCCCGGCTCGGCCGTGGGGGCATCCCGACTTCGTCCTGGCCCGGGCGGTCAAGGCCGGCGCGATCACGGCGGCGGAGGCGGAGTTGATCGGGGCGACTCGGCTGGAGGGCGTTGACCTGGTGTCGTTCGCCTTGGTGGAGGAGTGCTCGATCGACGTTGTCCGCCACCGTCGCCACCGGGCTGAGCGGCGGTTGGTGAAGTTCTTGGCCGCGGAGCGAGATCGGCTGTCATGACAGCGCGCTCCAGCGTGCTTTGTGGGTGGGACGCCAGGGCGGCCGGCACGCCAGCAGCAACCGCCGAGCAGTTGAGGCCCCTGGTGCCGGCGCCCTGGGCGTCCCACCGACAGCACCGCCGATCGTTGCCCGCATCCGCTTGAAGGGAGCTTCCGCTTGAAGCGCTTGCCGCGCCGCTTGGGCTTGGCCATGGTCGTCGGCGCCGCGGGCCTGTGCATCGCCCTGCTTCCGCTGCCGGCACTGGCGCAGGCTGCCGACCCGACCCAGACGCTGTCGCAGGTGATCAACCGCATCCAGGCCCTGATCATCGGGCTCGCGGCGGGGCTGGCGACCCTGTTCCTGACGTGGGCGGGGACCCGCTACATGATGGCCGGCGGCGATCCCGGCCAGATGGAGAAGGCCAAGACCGCCTTGCGGTCGGCCGCCATCGGCTACGGCGTCGCCGCCTTGGCGCCCGCGCTGTTCGCCCTACTGAAGTACGTCCTCGGGGTATGAGCACGATGCTCCCAGCGGCGATCTCTCACCCGTCTTGGCGGACGCTCACGATCGCGGCCGGGGTATTGGTGTTGACGGTTGCGGTGGGGATGCCTCCGGCGAACGCGGCAGCGGGCACGGCGCGCCGCGGGCTGGCGGTACCCACAACTACCACGCCCCCCACGGCGCCGCCGCAGCCATCTGACGGCGGTAGCCTGCGGGATCGGCTGCCGCCGCCGTTCGGGAACGGGCCGGGCTTCTTCGATATCGGCGAGCGGATCAACGCCTGGTTTCGGGATCTGGCCGCCAGCGCACTGGACCCGCTGCTCGACTTGGTCGGCCGCACGATCCTGGCCACGCCGGATCTGGCCGCGGCCGGCAGCCGGGTCCGCGAACTGTGGCTGGTGTCGGCCGGGATCGCCAACACCGGGTTCGTGCTGCTGATCGTGGCGGGCGGGGTCCTGGTAATGAGCCACGAGACCCTGCAGAGCAGCTACTCGGCCAAGGAGATCGCGCCGCGCCTGGTGTTGGCGTTCGTGGCGGCCAACCTCAGCCTGCTCCTGGCAGGCCAGGCGATCCCGCTGGCCAACGCGCTCGCCGGAGCGCTGCTGGATACCAGCACCGATCCCGACCACGTGCGCGCCACCCTCAAGACTCTGGCGCTGGCGCCGGTGGACACCAGCAGCGGCCTGCTGATCTTTCTCGCCATCGCGCTGGCGGTCATGGCGGTCGGGCTGGTCGCCGCCTACGTGGTGCGGGTGTCGCTGCTGATCGTGCTCATCGTGGGCGCGCCGCTGGCGCTGGCCTGCCACGCGCTGCCGGCGATCGAGGGGCTGGCTCGCCTGTGGTGGCGGGCGTTCACCGGCTGCCTCGGCATCCAGGTCGGTCAGGCGCTGGTGCTGGGCATGGCGGTGCGGGTGTTCTTCGAGGGCGACCGCGCCCGCGTGCTCGGGCTCGACGGCTCAGGCCATCTCGTCGACCTGATCGTGGTCGGCTGCCTGTTCTGGATGCTGCTGCGCATCCCGACGTGGGTCTCGCGCATGGTCTTTGGCCGGCGCGGGTCGACGGTGGTCCGCATGGTCAAGTCCTACGTCATCTACCGCGGTGTGCGCTCCATCGGGATTGGGAGGTGAGGCGGTGCGTCGCGTCCGCATTCCCGCCAACGTTGAGGTCGAGGACCGGTTGGTGTTCGGCCTCACGGCCCGCCAGCTCGCCATCCTGGCCGGTACAGGCACGCTTGCCTGGCTGTTGGCCCTCGCCCTGCGGTCGCTGGTGCCGCTGCCGGTCGCGGCGGTGCTGGTGCTGCCGGTGCTGGCGGCCGGTCTGCTGGTGGCGGTCGGCGAGCGCGATGGGCTGTCGCTGGACCGGCTTCTGATGGCAGCGGTCAATCACGCCAGAGTCCCGCGTCGCCGCGTCCCTGCCCCGGAGGGCATCCCGGACCTGCCCGCCTTGCTGCGCTCGATCCACCGCCCGCCAGCGATGGCGCCGCTCAGCCTGCCCGCCCGCGGGATCGACCCTGATGGGGTGGTCGATCTGGGTGGCGAGGGCGCGGCGTTGCTGTGCCGGGCGACCACTGTCAACTTCGCGCTGCGGACCGAGGTGGAGCAGGAGGCGCTGGTCGCCGCCTTCGCGCGGTTCCTCCAGGCGCTATCGAGCCCGGTCCAGGTCGTCGTGCGAGCGGAACGGATCGAGGTTGGTTCGCTCGTAGGGGAGCTGGAGCGAACCGCTGGCGAGTTGCCGGACCTGGAACTGGAGAGGTGTGCCCGCGAGCACGCCCGCTTCCTCGGCGAGCTTGCCGGCCGCCGTGACGTGCTGCGCCGGGAGGTGCTCGTTGTCTTCCGTGAGCCAGCACGCCAAGGTGCCGGGCCGCGGCTGCTGCGTCGAGCGGAGGAGGCCGCTGGGCTGCTGGCGCAGGCGGGGGTCAGGCTCACACCGCTCGACCAGGCCGCCGCGATCGAGACCCTGACCCGAGCCGCCGACCCTGACGCGCCGCCCCGGCCCGTCGGGCTGGCAGCACCCGAGGACACCATCACCAGGAGCCGCGCATGCTGAGGCTGCCCGTTTTGCTGCGCCGGGCCAGCGCGGTGACCAGCGAGCCCCAAGGCAGGCTGCTCGGCCCGGAGGCGCTGAAGGTCGGCGCGCGCTGGTTGCGCGTGGGGGAGCGTTGGGCACGGACGCTGGCGGTGACCGGCTTTCCCCACGAGGTCGGGCTGGGCTGGCTCGAGCCGATACTCAACGCCCCCGGCACCCTCGACGTCGCCATCCACGTCGAGCCAATCCCCACGCCCGTAGCCGCTCAGCGGCTTCGGCGCCAGCTCGCGCGGCTCGAATCCACCCGTCGCCTGGACGCCGGCCGGGGCCGCCTGATCGACTTTCAAGCCGAAGCCGCCGCCGACGACGCCGCTGAGCTTGCCCGCCAGCTCGCTCGCGGCGAGGGACGGCTGTTCCGGACCGGCCTGTACCTGACGATCCGGGCTGGCGACCCGGCGGCCCTGGAGGACCAGACCCAGGCGGTCCGAGCTCTGCTCGGCTCGCAACTCCTCGACAGTCACCCGGCGACCTTCCGCAGCCTGCACGGCTGGACCACGACCCTGCCGATGGGCCTCGACGCGCTGCGGCTGCGGCGCACGCTCGACACCCAGGCGCTGGCCGCCGCCTTCCCGTTCGCCTCACCCGAGCTGCCGACCGCCGACGGGGTGCTGTACGGGCGCAACTCCGCCAGCCAGGGACTGGTGCTGTGGGACCGCTTCGCCCGCGAGAACTACAACGCCGTCCTCCTCGCCAAGAGCGGGGCGGGCAAGTCCTATCACGCCAAACTGGAGGTCCTCCGCTCCCTGTACCGCGGGGTCGAGGTTGCCATCATCGACCCAGAGCGGGAGTACCAGCGGCTCGCGGACGCGGTCGGCGGCGCTTACCTCCGGCTGGGCGCTCCAGACGTGCGGCTCAACCCCTTCGACCTGCCGAAAGACGGCGGTCCCGACGCGCTGGCCCGCCGCTCGCTGTTCCTGCACACCCTCATCGCGGTCATGCTGGCCACCCCGCTCACCCCCCAGGAGAGCGCCACGCTGGACCGCGCAATCCTCGCCGCCTACCAGACGCGCGGGATCAGCGCCGACCCTCGCACCCACGCCCGGCCCGCACCGCTGCTGCGGGACCTCACCGCGGCCCTGGAGGCCGACGAGGACGCGACCGGGCGCGAGTTGGCCGCGCGGCTGGCGCCGTTCACCACCGGCTCGCACCGGATGCTGTTCGACGGCCCCACCACCGCGCGGCCCGAAGGCTACCTGGTGGTGTTCTCGCTGCGGGACCTCCCCGAGGAGCTGGCCGCACTCGGCACCCTGCTCACCCTCGACGCGATCTGGCGGCGGATCACCGACCCAGCCCGCCGCCGTCGGCGCCTGGTGCTGGTCGATGAGGCGTGGCTGCTCATGCAGGACCCGATCGGCGCCCGCTACCTGCTGCGGCTGGCCAAGAGCGCCCGCAAGCACTGGACCGGCCTGACCGTCGTCACCCAGGACGCCGCCGACCTGCTCGGCAGCGACCTCGGCAAGGCCGTGGCCGCCAACTCCGCCACCCAGGTCCTCCTCGGCCAGTCCCCCCAGGCCATCGACGCCCTCGCCGACACCTTCCACCTCTCGCAGGGTGAGCGGGCGTTCCTGCTGGCCGCCCGCCCAGGCGAAGCCATCCTGCTGTCTCCGCCCTACCGGGTCTCTTTTCGGAGCCTCGCCAGCCCGACCGAGCATCAGCTCGTCACAACCGACCCGGCCGAACTCGCCGAGCTGGACGCCGACGCAGAGGGCGGCGGGGAATGACCCGAATGGTGGCCGTGGTCGTCGTGCTCATGCTGCTCCCAGCGGTGCTGCTTGCCGCTGCTGTCGGCGCGCTCGGCGGCGGCGCGGACCCTTCCATGCGGGTCGGTGCTGGCGGCGCCATCGGGCTCGCGGTCGCGGCCGCCCAGGCCGGCTTCACGGGCCAGGCTCTGCGGCTGGCGATAGCGGTAGGGCTGGCCGAGTCCGGCGGCAACCCCACCGCCCGCAACCTGAACCCGCCCACCCCCGGCTGCCCGCACGGTTCGACCGACCGGGGCGCGTGGCAGCTCAACAACTGCTACCACCCGGAAGTCAGTGACGCTTGCGCCGACGACCTCGCCTGCGCAGCAGTCACGACCTACCGCATCTCCGCAGGCGGCAGCGACTGGAGCGAGTGGACCACCTACACCTCCGGCGCCTACCAAGCCCGGCTCGCCGCCGCCGACCAGGCCCTCGCCGCCGCCGACCAGGCCCTCGGCACCTTCGTGGTCCCCATCGCCGACGGCAGTGTCCCACCCGGCAATGGCACCCCCGGCCCGTGCGGACTGTCACCTGCCGCCGACTATGCCAAGCACCTCGTCACCGTGCTGTTCAGGATCACCGACATCGGCGGCTGCGCCCTTTCCGGCCACATCGAGAACAGTGACCATCGTCCGGACGCCCATGGGCAGGCACACGCGATCGACGTGATGGTGGGCACCAACACGGCGCTGGGCTGGCAGGTTGCTACTTGGGCGGCGGTCAACGCCGAGGCCCTGCACGTCAAGTACGTGATCTTCCAAGGTCAGATCATCGACTTCCGCGAGCCCGCGCCCGCCTGGCATGGCTGCCGCGACCCGAGCTCGAGCTGCGCGCTGCTGCATGGCGAGCACGTGCATCTCAGCGTGACCGCCTGAGACCGGCCTCGATGCCGCTTCACGTCGTCAAGGATCGGCCCCAGCAGGAAGGAGAGGAGTCCTGCCTACGCTCTCGATGCCATCGGGTGGAGCCTTGCCGGAGTATTCACCACGAATACCGCCGTACTACGAGGCTGACGGGATCAGCGTCTACCACGGCGACATGCGCGACGTGCTCCCTGGCCTCCAGCCCGTCGATTTGGTGGTCACTGATCCACCGTATGTCCTCGGGCTCGCGTCGTCGGTGCAGGAGACCAGCAAGGTCGGCGGGTGGGCGGACCTGATGAACGCGGCGACCTGGTACGGCTGGTGGCTGGCAGAGTGCCGCCGGTTGACGGCGCCTGGGGGAGCGGCGTGGGTGTTCAACAGTTGGCGCAGCTTCCCGGCGCTCGCGCGGGGCGCCTGGGAGGCGCGCTGGCCGATCGAGTCGCTGCTGGTCTGGGACAAGCAGGCCGTCGGGACCGGGATGCGGGGCCTGCGACCGCGGTACGAGCTGGTCGCTCTGTTCGCCCATCGCCGGTTCAAGATCCCCGACCGCACGCTCACCGACGTCTACCCGTGCCGCTGGCCGGCTGGACGGAAGCCGAGCGGCCATCCCGCGGAGAAGCCGGTGCCGCTGCTCCGCTACCTGATCGAGATCAGCGGCGGTCGCCGCGTGCTGGACCTGTTCGCCGGATCGGGCTCCACCCTGGTCGCCGCCAAGCAGCTCGGCCGCAGCGCAGTCGGCATCGAGCTGGAAGAGCGCTGGTGCGAGCTGGCCGCGCAGCGCGTGGAAGCGACCCGGCCAGGCAGCGTCCCGGCTGACAGCGGGGAGGCGGCACGGTGAGGCCCTTCTTCCAGGCCGATGAGGTCAGCCTGTACCACGGCGACTGCCGCGACGTCCTCCCGGAGCTTCCGGCCGGGTCGGTGGACCTGCTGTTGACCGATCCGCCCTACGGCAAGCACTACGTTGCCGAAGGCCGGCCCGTCAGGAAGCTGAACATCCGTGCCGACGGCGCCCGCCAGGGCGTGCGGGTGGTCCGCCAGGCGCTGTTCGCGGCCCTGCCGCTGCTGCGGGCGGACGCGCACGTGCTGGTGTTCTGCCACTGGGAGTCCTGGCCCGACTTCTACGACGCGATCTGTCCGCTGGTGCCGATCAAGAACGCGCTGATCTGGCACAAGGACCGCGGTGGCCCTGGCGACACGAGGATGGAGTACGCCCGCGACTACGAGGTGCTGCTGTACGGCGCCCATGGTCGCCGGGCAATCGCGGGCCGTCGCGATGGGGCGGTGGTCCGGGGCTTTCCGCCGGTTGGCGCCAAGCGGCTGCACCCGACCGAGAAGCCGGTTGGGCTGCTGGAGTACCTGATCGGCAAGCACTGCCCGCCTGGCGGCATGGTCCTGGACCCGTTTCTGGGCTCGGGCTCCACCCTGCTCGCCGCCCAACGGCTCGGCCGCCGCGGGGTCGGCGTCGAGATCGACGGGCGCTACTGCCGGATCACCGCCGACCGACTCCATCAGCAGGCACACACCGTCCAGCACCCCGCGTAGCTCCTCCGCACCCCGACCTGGGAGGTCACGCTGTCTCCTACTGCCACGTTCGTGCTCCTACTCGTGTCCCTGAGATCGGCGCCGGCCCATGATCCCGCCGACAGCCCACTCGGTCGGCTCCTGCTCCACCCCGGCCGGACCCTGCGCGATGCCGCCCAGCAGCTCCTGAGCGCCGCAATCGCGGTCGCGCAGCACGTTTGGCCGGAGCTGCTCGCGGTTGCGCTGGTGGCCGCCGCCGCGACGCTGGCCCGGCATGCCTGGCAGGCCCGGCGGCTGGTGGAGGGCGCCCGCTGCATCACGATCCTGGCACCACCGGCCGTCGATGCAGCCGGCGCGCAGGCGCTATGGGCAAACCTCCACGGCCTCATCCGCCCCTCCTGGCGGGTCCGCCTGGCCGGCCAGCCGCACCTGGCGTTCGAGCTGGTCTGGACCCCACGGCGCGTCGATATCCGACTATGGGTCCCCGGCACGGTCCCGCCCGAGATGGTCGAGCGGGCGATCGTGGCCGCTTGGCCCGGTGCGCAGACCAGAACCGAGGCACCACAACCGCCGCTGCCGCTGACGGGCTCGGCCGCGGGTGGGGAGCTGCGGCTGGCGCAACCAGAGTGGTTCCCGCTCAACCTCGACCAGCAGGCCGACCCGCTGCGGGCCGTCTTCGGCTCGGTGGGGAGCCTGCGGGACGGGGAGAGCGCCTGTGTCCAGGTGCTGGCCCGCCCGGTCGGCGCCCGCCGGCTGGCCCGCGCCCGCGGCGCCGCGCGGGCACTTCGTTCCGGGCAGAGCACGACCCGTGCTGGCAGGCTGCTGGACCTTCTGAGCCCTGGGCCGTCCGGAAGCCGTCGCGGTGACGATCCTACGATCGCGCCGGACGTCCGTCTGATCTTGGCCAAGGCCGCCGGGCAGGGCTGGGATGCCGTCCTCCGCTACGGCGTCTCGTCCCCGGCGCAGGGACCCGCGACCCGGCGCCAGCTCCGCGGCCGAGGCCACGCCCTCGCTGCCGCGTACGCCGGCTTGGACGGCCGCAACCGGCTCGAACGCCATCGCCTCCGTCAGCCCCCTCGTGTGCTGGCGGAGCGGCGGCTGCGCCGTGGGGACCTGATGTCGGTCGGTGAACTGGCGATGCTCGCTCACCTGCCGGCCGACCCGGCCGTGCCGGGGCTGGCCCGCGCCACCGCCCGAAGCGTGGCGCCCGCTCCGTGGCTGCGCAGCGTCGGGAAGGTTCTCGGCGACGCCGACGCCGGCCCGCCACGTCCGGTCGCGATCACCGCCGCCGACGCGCGCCACCACTTGCACGTCGTCGGCGCGACCGGAGTGGGCAAGACGACCCTGATCGCCAGCATGGTGCTGGACGACGTCGCGCAGCGCCGCGGCGTGGTGGTGGTCGACCCCAGCGGCGACCTGGTCAACGACCTGCTCGACCGGCTCCCGGCCGAGGTCGGCGAGCGGCTGGTGCTGCTGGACCCCAGCGAGGATCAGGCGCCGCCGATCCTGAACATGCTCGACGGACCGGACCCCGACCTGGCCGTCGACCACGTTGTCGGGATCTTCAGTCGCATCTACGGCTCCTACTGGGGGCCTCGAACCGACGACATCCTGCGGGCCTGCTGCCTGACCCTGCTGCGCCAGCCGCGTGGCGAGGTGACCCTGGCGCACGTGCCCCGGCTGCTCGGCGACGCGGAGTTCCGCCGCCCGTACGTCGAGGCGGTCGCCTCCGACGCGGGCCTGGAGGGCTTCTGGAGCTGGTACCAGCAGCTCACCGGCTGGGCCCGCGCGCAGGCGGTCGGGCCGGTGCTCAACAAGCTGCGCGCGTTCTTCCTGCGACCGTTCGTCAACCGGGTCGTCGCCGGCGGCGCCTCCAGCTTCGACCTCGACCGGCTCCTCGACGACCGCGGAGTGCTCCTGGCCCGCGTCCCCAAGGGTCTGCTGGGGGAGGAGACCAGCCGCCTGCTCGGCAGCTTCGTCCTTTCAAAGGTCTGGCAGGCCGCCACCCACCGCGCCAGGGTGGGGGAGTTCGCCCGCCACGACACCTGCGCCTATGCGGACGAGGCGCACAACTTCCTGAACCTGCCGATCCGCTTCGACGAGGCGCTGGCCGAGGCGCGCAAGTACCGCCTGTCGCTGTGCCTGGCCCACCAGTACCTCGGCCAGCTCCCCCGCGAGCTGCGCGAGGCGATCAGCGCCAACGCCCGCAACAAGCTCATCTTCGCCGTCTCCCCCGAGGACGCCGCCGTCCTGGAGCGGCACGTCGCCCCCGAGTTGACCGCCCACGATCTGGCCAACCTCGGCGCCTTCCAGGCCGCCGCCCGCTTGGTCGCCGACGGCGCCGAGCAGCCCGCCTGCACGCTTCGCACCCGACCCGCCCCCGCCGTCATCCCCGGCCGCGCCAACGCCCTGCGCACCCAGGCCAGGGAGCGGTTCGGTCGCACCGACCAGGAGCGTCACCGCCACGGCGTCCGCCAACAGGTCGGTACCGACGAGGCCGCCGCCCGCCAACACCCCGGCTCGGCCGCCGACACCGGCCTGACCGCCGCGCCAACACCTGCCACCAGCGCTAACAGGAGGCATCGCCAATGACCGCCACCATCGTCCGCCCCACCAACAGAGCCGCCCGGCTCGCCAACATCGCCCACCGGCTGACCGAGCGGGACCGGCGGCTATGCCGGCTCGTCTGGGACCACCGGGTGCTGACCAGCGAGCAGCTCACCGACCTGTGCTTCCCGAGCCGAGTCGCCGCCACGCACCGGCTGGTGCTGCTCACCAGGCTGGGCGTCCTCGACCGCTTCCGCCCTTTCAAGTTCACCGGCTCCGCGCCCTACCAGTACGTCCTCGGCGAGCTGGGCGCCCAGGTCCTGGCCGCCGAACGCGGCCAGTCGGTGGGGGAGTTCGGCTACAGCCGCACCGAGACGCTGGCGATCGCGCATAGCCAGCGACTGGCCCACCAGGTCGGCGTTAACGGCTTCTTCGCCGTGCTCGCCGCCGCAGCCCGCCGCCGGCCCGACGCCAGCCTGCTGGCCTGGTGGTCTGAGCGTCGATGCGCCCAGCGCTGGGGACGCCTGGTCCGCCCCGACGGCTTCGGCCGCTGGGCCGAGGCCGGCCGCACCGTCGAGTTCTTCCTCGAGTGGGACACCGGCACCGAGACCCTCGCCAAGGTCGCCGCCAAGCTCCGCGGCTACGCCGACCTCGCCGCCGGCTCCGGCATCTGGACCCCCACCCTGCTCTGGCTGCCCAGCCCCGCCCGCGAGGTTGAGATCCGCCGCGCCATCGCCACCCCGTCCGTCCCAGTCGCCACCGCCCACGGCCCCGCCACCGACCCCTCCGCCGCCGTCTGGCTCCCCACCGGCAACCACACCCGCCGCGTCCGCCTCGCCGCCCTCGCCACCCGCGGGGGCCGATAGCATCGGTGCTCCCTACAGCCTTACTGGATCGCCTTTGACCGGCCGGGAAAGGCCGGGTTGACATGCTGTCTTGCGATGGATGTTCAGCCCGTGGCGACGTTGACACCGGCTTCGTGGAGTGCGCGGTAGCCGATGCGTGTCGCGACCGGGTCTGGTTGACGGAGGTGTTCGACGGCTTCGTGGTGTGCGTCAGACTTTCTGGGAGGGTTTCGGGGCTGATCCGTGACAGGGAGTTGGATCTTGAGCAGGAGCAACGACCCGGTGCCGGTCGAGACGCGGCTGCAGCTGGTGCTCGCGGTCCTGGCCCATGAGATGACCGTCGCGGAGGCGGTGCGTCGTCACGGTGTGTCGGCAGAGTCGATCAACCGGTGGCGCAACCGGTTCGTCGACGCCGGCAAGGCGGCGATGGAAGACGGCATGCCGGGCAAGGCCGGCAGCCGCGGCAGCCTGGTCGAGCGACGGCAGCGCGCGGAGATCCAGGAGCTGAAGCTCGCGCTGGCC
>WNFU01002255.1_pt1 | contig 30527 bp, 24 predicted proteins | sample 5400121 | NCBI WGS metagenome assembly WNFU01 (sample SAMN13153360, study PRJNA577476) | soil metagenome | isolation source: 100 cm soil or saprolite under grassland replicate 1 | place: USA:California | collected 2016-06-15
ACCGCCTGTGCTTCTCGTCTCCACGCTATGACGGGCGGCGTGCGAATGGAACCCGCCGGGGTCTACCTGCGCAACCACTCCGACCAGGTGGTCTTGCCGCGGCGGCCGTCCGGGCAGGTCTGTGGACCGGCGGCCCGCATGGCGAAGCCAGGCAGGGGTAGCGCCAGGATCCGGCGGCTGATCCCGCGCACCGCCTGGTACCGCCGGGCGAGCTCGCCCATGGTCAGGATCTCGGGTCCGCCGAAGTCGTCCCGCCGGCCGCGCGGGCCGTCGGCGAGGCACTCGACCACGTACTCGGCGAAGTCGGCGGAGTCACCGGGCTGCATGGCCACGTTTGCCGGCAGCGGCCAGAGGCGCCGGTGGGCCATGCCGTCCAGCATGCGAGCGAGCAGCCAGTAGAAGGGGGTCGCGGCAACGATCGACCACGGCACCGGGCCGTTGCGGACCAGGTCCTCGGCGGCGGCCTTCATCCGCGAGTACGGGATCCGGGACTGCTGGACGCCGACGATGGAGATGTGCAGGAAATGCCGGACGCCGGCCCGCTTCGCCTCGGCGAGCAGCCGCCGGGTGCCGTCGACGTCCACATCGGCGGGACTGCGGACGAAGTCGCCCAGCCGAAACTGCCCGCGCCGCGCCGCCGGTGAGTTGGTGGCCGCGTGCACGACAGTGTCGACGCCGGTCACCGCCTGCGCGATCCCGGCGCCGGTGCCGAGATCTCCGGTGACCCATTCGACGTCGGGGTCTTGGCCTGGCCGGCGAGCCAGGATCCGCACCCGACGACCCTGCCCGATCAACAAGCCGACGACGTCCCGGCCCAGGTGGCCGGTACCGCCGGTGACCAGCACGGTATCCATGTCTGTGTCTCCTCAACGTCGTTGCCCTTACGACGAGACCACTCCCTCGGCCGTGACAGCAGGGATCGACCTTTCGGCAGAGCATGCGGAGAAGCTGCGGGCGCGGACGCCACTATGTCACGACTACGGCTTCGGCAGGACTCGGGCGGACAGCTCGTCGGCGGCGCTCTGCCAGGATCGGCGGTCGACTTCGGAAGGGGCGCCAGCCGCCGGCGTGGCGATTTTCGCGAAAAGCTCGCCGTCGTCGCTGATGTCTGCGCCCTCTCCGGCGTACCGCAGCAGGGTGCTGGCGGCATGGTAGCGAACCAGGTAATCCGGATCGCACACGGCGCGGGCGAGCGCCCTCACCAAAGGTCTGGTGGGAGCGAACCCGGCCAGGGCAATCGCCGCGTCAAGCCGCACAAACTCGGACTCGGCGGTGGCCAGGACCGAGACGATGGGTTCGGCCCATGACGGGTCGGCGGTCAGCACGAACAACGCCTCGGCCAGCCGGATCAGAAACTCGTCCTGCGCGGTCTGGGCCGCGGCGCGCAGCAGGTCAAGGGTGCCGTCGGGCACCAACCCGTCAGCGGACAGACACCCGAACGACTGCGCGGCGAGCGGGTCGCGGGCGTGGACCCCGGCGGCGAGCATGCGACCGACCGCTTCGAGATCGGACCGCGCCATCGCCAGCAGGACGGCGAAGTCCGGGCCGTCGTGCCAGACAAGATAGGGATCCCCGAAAACCTCGCGCCGCCACTGCGTCCACTCACCATCACTGGCCATCTGAGTCGCTGACCCAACTCGTCCACGGTACCCAGCCCCGGATCGTACTCACCTGCCGCGAACGGGCGGCTCTGACATGCTGGCGGCATGCGAAACATGAGCCGCGGCCCGGTCACCGTCGAGGACGACGCCGGGGACCTGCTCACCTGGACCACCGCGATCGCCGCCCGGTACGTACCGCCCGGCCGCGCCGAGGAGTACGGCCGCATCTACGCCGAGGCACGCGAACTGCTCTGCCACTTGCGCGCGGATCACGTCACCGGCGCCCGCGACGTCGTCGCCTGACCCAGGGAGCAGCGATGCAGACCACCGATCTGGGTCCGTTCACGGTCAGCCGCCTGTGTCTCGGCGCGATGCTCATGGGCGGCGACACCCCGGCGGACGAAGCGCACCAGATGCTGGACCGGTTTCGCGACGCGGGTGGCACGTTCGTCGACACCGCCGACACGTACGGCGACGGCGGGTCCGAGCGGACCCTGGCGCCTTGGCTCGCCCGGCACCGGGACGAGGTCGTGATCGCGACGAAGGTGCGGTTCGCCGTGTCCGATCCGGGCGGCGAGGGCCTTTCCCCGGACCGGATCCGGGCCGCCTGCGACGCGAGCCTGCGCCGGTTGGGCGTGGACGTCATCGACCTGTACCAGGTGCACGGGCCTGATCCCGCCGTGCCGGTCGAGGACACCCTCGCCGCGCTCGACGGCCTGGTCCGTGCCGGCAAGATACGCGCGCTGGGCGCGTCGAACTTCCCGTCCTGGCTGCTGGCCTGGTCGGTCGCGGTGCAGGACCGCGAGGGCTGGGCGCCGTTCGTCAGCCTGCAACCGCAGTACTCGCTCGTCGAACGGTCCGCCGAACTCGACCTGCTGCCCTTCTGCCGGGCCGCCGGCCTCGGCGTGCTGCCGTGGGGCCCGCTCGGCGCCGGGTTCCTCACCGGCCGGTACACCCGTGACCACATGCCGGAGGGCCGGGTGACGCGGGCCGGCGACGACCTCGAAGAGTCGGCGCACCGGCGGGCCGTCGAGCGCAACTTCCGGGTCGTGGACGCCGCGACCGCAATCGCGGCCCGGCGCAACCGGCCCGTCCCGCAGATCGCGCTCGCCTGGCTGCTCGGCGTGCCCGGCGTCGCCGCCCCGGTCATCGGTCCGCGCACCCTCGACCAGCTCGACGGCCTGCTCGGCGCCACCGACATCGAACTCGACGCGGACGAACGGCGCGCGCTGGAGGAACCGGCGCCGCCGCCGGAGGTCGCGCCGCACCGCATGCTATGCGGCCAGCTCGGCCTCGCCGACGTGCCGGCGCTGCGCCGCCGGCCACCGCGTTAGCGCCAACCTGACCCGGTCACCGCGGGCTAACGGCTCTCGACACGCAGGCGCAGGTGACGAGGGGAATTGTCTGGCATGTACCTCAACGTGCCAGCAGATCCCCGGGACGTCTTCCGTGTGGATCTTTCCGCCCGGGGTACCCACTGGAGCGGAGGTGATCCTGCTGCAGGCGGCCCGGGCGGTCCGCGACAGCGAGCTGATCGAGGTGGCGACGGCCTGCCGCGAGGAGGCCGAGACGTGTGGCAAGTGGATCCGGACCCGGATCAAGGAGTCGGCCCCGCAGGTCCTCGCCGCCGGGTGACCGCGAGTGCGCCCGGTCACACCGGGGTTGGCACCTGGTCGGCGGTCGCGCTGTTGGGCCATGATGGCCCGGGAACGGGCTTTGCGGGGAGGTCGGTGGCGTGGTGCTGGGTTGGCGTGGGCTGGCGGAGGCGGCGACACCGGCGGACCTGGTGGCGGCCCGCACGCAGATGGCGCTCTCGCTCGGTTGGCACATCGTGCTGGCTTGTTTCGGGGTGGCCATGCCGGCGTTCATGATCTATGCCGAGTGGCGCGGCCAGCGCGCGGCCGCTGGCGCTGTGGCGGGCGGCGACGCCGGTGCCGCGTACACCATGCTCGCGCGGCGGTGGGCGCGGGCGATGGGAGTGCTGTTCGCCGTCGGGGCGGTGTCCGGCACCATCCTCAGCTTCGAGATGGGCCTGTTGTGGCCCGGCCTCATGGGTACGTACGGGCAGGTGATCGGTCTGCCGTTCGCGATGGAGGGTACCGCCTTCTTCCTGGAGGCCATATTCCTCGGTATCTACCTGTACGCGTGGGACCGGCTCCCGCCCCGCGTTCACCTGCTCACCGGAATCCCCGTGGTGGTGGCCGGGGTCGCGTCGGCGTTCTTCGTGGTGACCGCGAACGCGTGGATGAACCAGCCGCGCGGGTTCGACCTCGATCGCGGCGCGGTTACCGACGTCGATCCGTGGCGAGCCATGTTCAATCCGGCGACGCCGCCGCAGACCGCCCACATGATCGTGGCCGCGTTCATGGTGGCGGGTTTCGGGTTGGCCAGCGTGTACGCGGTCGCGATGCTGCGCGGCAAGCGTGACCGCTACCACCGGCTGGGTTTCACGATTCCGTTCACGGTCGCCGCGCTGATGGCGCCGGTACAGGTGGTCACCGGCGACTGGGCGGCGAGGTTCCTCGCCACCAACCAGCCGGTCAAGCTCGCCGCGATCGAAGGGCTTTCGCACACCACGGCCGGCGCTCCGCTGTCGCTGGGCGGGGTCTACGTCGACGGCGAGCTGCGTTATGCCGTGCGGATCCCGGACGGGCTGTCGTTGCTGGCGTTCTGGAATCCCCATGCGACAGTGCGCGGGCTGGACACCGCGCCTCCGGACGCGCGTCCGCCGGTGACTCCGGTGCACCTGTCGTTCCAGCTCATGGTGGCGATCGGCACGGCGCTGGTCGCGCTTGCGCTGTGGTACGCGTACCTCCGCTGGCGCCGGCGCGACCTGGCGCGGCGCCGGTGGTTCCTGCGCGCGGCGGGGCTCGCCGGCCTCGCGGCTGCGGTCGCGCTGGAGGCCGGGTGGGTCACCACGGAGGTGGGCCGTCAGCCGTGGATCGTTTACGGGCGCATGCGGGTGGCCGACGCGGTCAATCCCGAGCGCGGCCTGTCCGCGGGACTGGTCGCGGTGCTGCTGGTGTATGCGGTCCTCACCGCCGCGACGATCGCGGTACTGCGCCGGCTGGCGCGGGTCCCGTTCGAGGTGGCCCCTCAGGAGCCTGACCGTGACGCGGGCTGACCTTCTCCTCGGCGTGCTGTGGCTGGGCCTCACGCTGTACACGTTGCTCGGTGGCGCGGACTACGGCGCCGGGGTGTGGCACCTGCTCGCCGGACGGCCTCGGGCGGCCGACGGTGTCCGCCAAGCCGGCGGTGCCGGCCAAACTGGCGGTGCCGGCCGGGCCGGCCGGCTCCGCGACCTGGTCGAGCACACGATCGGCCCGGTCTGGGAGGCCAACCACGTCTGGTTGATCTTCGTGATCGTGTTGTTCTGGACGGCATTCCCGGCTGCCTTCGCCGCGTTCGCCTCGACGCTGTACATCCCGCTGACGCTCGTCGCCCTCGGCGTGATCGGGCGTGGTGCGACGTTCGCGTTCCGGAAGGCGACCGATGTGGACTGGCAGCGACGCGCCTACGGGTTGGTGTTCGGGATCTCGTCGGTACTCACCCCGTTCGTGCTGGGGACGATCGCCGGCGGGCTGGCGTCCGGTCGTGTGCCGCCCGGCATCGGTGCCGGCGACACGCTCACCTCATGGCTGAACCCCGCCTCTGTCTATTGTGGACTGCTGGCGGTGGGCAGTTGTGCGTACCTCGCCGGCGTGTACCTGACCGGCGACGCGGCCCGCGAGGGCGCCGCCGACCTCGCCGACGCGTTCCGCCGCCGCAGCCTCGGCACCGGCCTGGTGGTCGGCGCAGTGGCGCTTGCGGGGCTCGCGGTCCTGCGCCGCGACGCGCCGGCGTTGGTGCACGGGCTGACCCACCGGGGACTGCCGGCGGTCGTGGCCTCGCTGCTGGCCGGACTCGCGTCGATCGTGCTGCTGCTTCAGCGGCGGTACTGGCCGGCCCGCGTCACCGCCGCGGTCACCGTAGCGGCGCTGCTGTGGGGCTGGGGCGTGGCGCAGTATCCGGTACTCCTCTACCCCGATCTGACCGTGGCAGCGGCCAGTGCACAGCCGACGGTGCTCGGTGCGGTCCTGGGTACACTCGCCGTCAGCGCGGTGCTGCTTTTCCCCGCACTGGGCTGGCTGCTCGTGCTGTTCCAGCGCCGCGGCCGGGCTCAGGAGTGAGCGAGCTCGGTCTCGATCGGATGTCCAGTCATTTGATGGCCCCCACCTCGGTGAGGAGCCGGTCGGCGTCCGGCAGCCTCTCGAACTGCTTCTCGTCAAGGCCAGGGACCATGAGCTCGTCGGCTGTCGGTATCCCCGCGGGTAGCGTGACGTTCTTGACCACCGGGATCTCGTAGGTGTCGGTGGCGATGTACTGCTGGGCCGGCGGGGAAAGCAGGAAGTCGACGAAGGCCCTCGCCTCGGACTGCTTGCGGGCGCCCGTGACGATGCCGACGCCGGCGATGTTGAGCAGGCCCCCAGGCTGCTGACGGCCGCGGTAGAACTTGGCCGCGACGTTGCGGGCCTTGCCGTCGGCCTGCATCGAGTACAGGTAGGAGTGGCTGCCGAAGCCGACGTCGGCGATCCTGCCCGCGGCCACGACGTCGATGATCGGGCCGGCACCCTGGATCGCCGCGGGTGCGTTGGCCTGGATGCCCTGGAGCCACGTCCGGGTGGCGTCTTCACCTTCGAGCTGGCGCAGCTCGGTGACGACGTCGCGCAGGGAGCGGCTGGTGGGGTCCCAGGAGATGCGACCACGCCAGGCGGGATCGGCGAACCCGAGGATCGAGTCGGGCAGCTGGTCCGCGCGGACCTTGTCGGTGTTGAAGAACACGGTGTGCGCGCGGCCCGAGGTCCCGACCCAGGTGCCGTCCGGCGACCGGTACTGCGCGGGCACCCGGTTGAGCTGTTGGTCGGACAGGCGGGTGAGCCGGCCTGCGGCGCTCAATGCTCCGAGCGCGTCGGACAGCGGTCCGTAGTACACGTCGGCCGGCGACTTGTCGCCGTCGGCGATGATCGCCTCGGCCAGGTCGACCGGGTCTCCCCAGCGGGCCCGGATCGTGATCCCGGTCTGCCGCTCGAACTGTTTGAACAGCGGTTCGGCGAGGTCCCGGTCGCGGGAGTAGACGGTGAGGACGTCGGCACCGCTCCCGCTGGTGGCGTGGTCAGATGGGGTGTTGGTGCCACGACGGTCGGCGCCGTTGTCGGTGGTACACGCGGTGAGGACGGCCGCCAGCGTGGCCGCCACGGCCAACGTTCTGAACAGGTGCTTCATCACGGCGTCCTCTACAGGTAGGCGAGGGCTTCGCGGACGGTGAGGCGGGCGGCGCGCGCGGCGGCCGCATCGGTGGCCAGCATCGCGCCGAGGACGACCAGCGCGATCCAGATGCCGACCGCGAGCCCGGAGATCCGCAACGGCAGCGCGGCGTTGAAGAACAGGTTGCCGAGCAGGGCGTCCATGCCCATGGTGAGGCCAACGGCGGGGATGGCCGCCAGCAGGCAACTGGCCAGGGCGATGAACACGCCCTCGGCGACGACGATGCGTCGTACGACCTTGGGGCGCGCGCCGATCGCGTGCAGGACCCCGAACTCGCGGGTCCGGTCGAGGACGTTGGCGCCCATCGTCGAGCCAAGGCCGATGACGCCGATCAGTCCCATGGGCAGGGCGGTCGCCAGCAGGATCACCAGGACGGGCTCCAGGTGCCCGCCGGTGGAGGCCTCCCGCAGGCCGACCGACTCGGCGGACCGCACGTCGACTCCCGCGGCGGTCAGCCGCGTCTTGACCGCGTCGGCGATCCTCGTGCGGGCCTGCTCGTCGTGGCGGTCGGTGGCGATGCGCAACGTGTTCGACCACAGCGGCTGGCGCAATGCCGTGGCCAGGCCCTCGGCCGTCACGTACACGCCGCCGGCGTCACCCCGCTCTTCGGCGATGCCGGCGACCCGCCAGCGGGTGACATCCCCGTCGAGGGTCAGCTCGACCGTGTCTCCGGTATGCACGACGAAGTCGGTGTTGGCCAGCGTGACCTGGCTGAGCACGATCGCCCCGGTCTCCCCGGGCCGCAGCCAGCGGCCTTCCCGCAGGGTGGGGACGGTCTGCATGGTGGTGTCGGCGGGGATCGCGGTCAGGAAGACCCCGCCGTGGCCCTGATCGGGATAGGTGCGGGTGAGCGGGAGCTTGCCCGGCCCGGATACGCCCGCGGACATGGCGGTCCAGCCCTCGACCCGGGTCACGCCCGGTACCCGTTGCACCAGGGGAGCGAGCGCGCCCACCGAGACCGGCTTGGCGAGCTGCACCACGACGTCCCAGCGCAGCCGGTCCTTGGCGTCGTCGGCGACCGCCGCGGTGGCGTCGCGAGCGGACATGCCGGCGACGAACATCATGCCGGCGCTGGCCAGCAGCCCGACGGACAGCAGGAACCGGGCTGGCCGGCGGACGCTGTTGCGTAGCGCCATCAGCAGGCCGCGATCCAGGCCTGGCACACGATCGAGCCTGGCCAGGACAGCGGCCACCGCACTCGGTGTCGAACCGCCACCGTGGTGGTCGATGGCCGCCCGCACCGTGGTACGGGCCGTTCTGACCAGCGGTACCAGGGCCATGACCACGGGCAGCACGAGCCCGGCGGCGACGACCACGAGATAGGTCCACCAGGCGGCGGCCAGACTGTCTGCCTGGATGCCCAGGAAGCCCAGGACCTCGGGGGCGAAGGAACGGCTGATCAGGACAGCGGGGCCCACCGCGAGCAGGGTCGCCGCTCCGGCCACGATCAGCGTCATCGCCAGGTACAGCCGCCCGATCCGGCCGGACCCGGCACCGATCGCCTTCATGATGCCGATCTGCGGGATCTGCCGGGTGAACAGGTTGTTCAGCATGGTGGCGACCAGGATGGTGGCCAGCAGCAGAGCCGCGGCGGCACCGATGAGCAGCGCCGACAGCAGGGCGTCGGCCTGGCCCTGATGCGGGTGCGCATACGGCTTGGGCACCTGGACCTCCCGGATCGCCAGCCCGTGTTCGCGCTGCAGCCAGGTGGCGACCTGGCCCGCGCGGGCCACGATGGCACCTCGGTCCCGGCTGGGCATGGTCTGACCCGGAGCGGCGACCTGGATCTTCAGCTGGTCGAAGACATCCGGCTGCCCGATCGCCGCCAGCGACGCCGTCGACAGGTAGGCCTGCCCCTGCTGCTGCTGGCCCGCCGGTGCGAGGCTCGGGTCGTACACGGTGCCCGCCACCCGCAGCCGCGCGGTATCGCCGTTGGGTGTCTTGACGGTCACCGTGTCGCCGAGAGCCACCTGCAACAGGGCGAACGAGTCGCGCCGGATGAACACCTCGCCCGGCGCGGGTGGCCAGTGGCCTTGCTCCACCTGGAAGTTCGCCATCCGCATCGGTTCGTCGGGTGCGGCGGCGAACACCTGCAGCGGGATGTCCCTCTGCCGGCCGTTGACCTCGACCTCGCTGGTGAACTGGGTACGCCCGGTCGCCTCGAGGACACCGGGGAGGGTGCGCACCTGCGCCGCGATCGCCGCCATCTCCGTGGCGTCGATCCCGGGGCCGAACCGGATCGTCGCCGACGCAGGCCCGGTGCCCAGATAGGCCTGCTCCGTCTCCCGGGAGATGGCGCTCCAGGCGAACAGGACGGTGGCGAACGCGGTCAGGCTGACCGCGATCGCGATCACCATCAGCACGGTCCTGGCCCAGGTCGCCCGCAGGTCCCGGCGCAGCTTGACGGTGAGCAAGCCGGTCACGCCGGCACCCCCGTCCGCTCGTCCTCGACGATCCTGCCGTCCACCAGGGTCACCTCGCGGCCGGCAACGGAGCGGATGTCGCGCTCGTGGCTGACCACGACGATGGTGCGGCCCTCGGCGTTCAGATCGGCGAACAGGTTCAGCACGTCGCCGGCGGTGTGCGTGTCGAGGTTTCCGGTCGGCTCGTCGGCCAGTACCAGCGGCGGTTCGTTGGCCAGGGCCCGGGCGATCGCCGCGCGCTGCTGCTGCCCGCCGGACAGCGTCGCGGGCAGCTTGCCGGCCTGGTCGCCGATGCCGACCCGCTCGAGCAGGTCCCGCGCCCGGTCGCGACGCTCACCGACCGGGATCCTGCGGGCGAAGTCCATCGGCAGCATCACGTTCTCGATCACGGTCAGCGTCGGCAGCAGCTGGAAGAACTGGAACACCAACCCGACGTTGCGGCCGCGCCAGGCGGCCAATCCGGACTCCGACAGCGAACCGAGATCCGCACCCGCGGCGCGGACGGTCCCCGACGTGGGCCGGTCGATACCGGCGAGCAGGTTCAGCAGGGTGGTCTTGCCGCTGCCCGACCGGCCCACGATCGCCACGAACTCGCCGTGCCCGATGTCCAGGCTCAGGTGGTTGACGGCCACGACCTCGCCGTCGCCCAGCGGGTACGTCTTGACGAGATCACTGATCTGGATGGCGTGCTCCACGGCGACAACCTCCGCTAGCGGTGGGAAGACAGGGATGTGCCGGGGGTCGCCGCGGCACCGACGTGACGCCGCGGGCCGTGCCCGCCGCCGATCAGCATGGCGACGACGGCCAGCAGCATCAGCAGCAGGGCGACGATCAGGGACAGCTTGAGCCAGCGAGGCATGCGGCTGTCGGCGCCGATCTCGGGTTCGTCCTTCATGAGCGGGTCGCTTCCGGGTCACCGTGAGCCGGTCGGGCCGGCCGAGTTTGCGCGAGGCGGCGGGAGCGCTCGATGGCCACGCGGGCCTCGGCGATCAGCATCGGTTCCTCCTGGCGTGACGTGCTTTCCGGCAACGCTATGGCGGCCACGAACGGGCCGAAACGACCCGCGCGAGGATCTTCGGTCTCCCCATTTCGTGGACACGGATCCTCCGTGGGGGCGACCTGGCGCAGCTCGCGCGGAGCTAACGTCAGTGCTGTGAGCGCACTGGTCGCTACCGGCCGCCGGCTCGTCGCCGCTGGTTCCGGCACCCGGGTACCGGTCGACGTGACGATCGCGGCCGTCGTGTTCGTCGGCTCGCTGGCGCTGCTCGCGCATGGCCTGTTCGTCACTGGTCCGGGGGCGCGCCGGCTCGATCCGGTCGGTGTGGTGCTCGTGGCCGGGACGGCGCTGCCGCTGATGGCCTGGCGGAGCTTTCCGCTCGGGGTGTTCGCGTTGACGGGTGCGGCCGGCGTGCTGCTGGCGGGCCTCGGTTACCCGGTGGACCTGGTACTCGGCCCGATCGTCGCGCTCTACCTGCTCGCCGCGAGCCGCGAACCGCAGGCCCGGTGGACGGGGCGGGCCACCGTCGTGGTCGGGCTGCTGGTCGCCTACCTCGTCGCCGCGGGCATCGCCAAGGGCACCTTCCCGGGACTTGTACTGCTGCACAGCGGCCTTTCGTGGGCGGTGGCATGGTTCGCCGGCGAGCGCACCCGGCTGCGTCGGGAGCACGTCGACGATCTGCGCAGGCGCGCCCTCCGCGCCGAGCACGACGCCGAGCGCGAGCGGTTGCTCGCCGTCGCGGAGGAGCGCGCCAGGATCGCCCGCGATCTGCACGACTCCGCCGGCCACGCGATCAGCGTCATCGCGGTACGCGCCGGGGCGGCCCGGCTGCGACACCGCACCGACCCCGATCGGTCGGTATCCACGCTGGAGGCGATCGAGGAGCTCGCCCGCCGGACGGTCGCCGACATCGACCAGCTTGTCGGCACCTTGCGCGAAGGCCCGGCGGGCGAGGCCGTCGAGGCACCGGCCGGGCTCGTGTCGCTGGAGACGCTGATCGCGCAGTACGCGGCGGCCGGCCTGCGACTACGCGTCAACGTCACCGGAACGCCGCGGTCCATCGGCGGGGCCGCGGATCAGGCCGCCTACCGGATCCTGCAGGAGGCACTCACCAACGCGGCCCGCCACGGTGCCGGCAGCGCCCAGGTCGAGCTCGCGTTCGACCACGGTGCGGTCGAGTTGACCGTGACCAACCCGGTACGTGCCGGAGGCACACCGAGAACCGGCGGGGGCCACGGACTGATCGGCATGCGGGAACGCGCCACCCTGCGGGGCGGTTGCCTGCACGCCGCACGCACCAACGGCACGTTCCGCGTCCAGGCCCGGATCCCCACCGGAAGTCACCGCTCATGACCCGGGTGCTGATCGCCGACGACGACGACCTGATGCGCGCAGGCCTTGCCGAGCTGCTCACGAATGACCCCACCATCGAGATCGTCGGCCAGGCGTCGACCGGGCGGGAGGCCGTCGAGCGAACCCGCACGCTTGCGCCGGAGGTCGTGCTCATGGACGTCCGCATGCCTGATCTCGATGGCATCGCCGCCACCCGCGAGCTTTCCCGGGCAGCCCCGGCGGCCAGAGTGCTGATCCTGACCACCTTCGAGCAGGACGACTACATCTTCGGCGCCCTCCGCGCCGGCGCATCCGGGTTCCTGCTCAAACGCACCCGACCTGAGGAATTGATCGCCGCGGTGCACACCATCGCCGCCGGCGAGTCGTTGCTGTCACCCTCGGTCACCCGACGGGTCATCGACCGCATGGCGCAGCAGCCCGTACCCGAGCTCGGCGACCAGGCCAAGCTCAACGAGCTGACACCACGGGAGCGGGAGGTTCTCGTGCTCATCGCCCGAGGCCTGTCCAACTGCGAGATCGCCGCGGCACTCTTCGTCGAGGAATCGACCATCCGGACCCACGTCAAGCGGATCCTGATGAAGCTCGGGCTCCGCGACCGGGTGCAAGCCGTGATCTTCGCCTACGAAACCGGCGTGAATCGCCCCCGCCGACAGCGTGAAGCGACGCCGGAAGAACATCGGTGCGGATGACGGCGTCGGGGGCTGTCACCCCGTCCGTGCTGGCGGCGCTGAAGTTGCGGCGAAATCCGGATTCGGGCGTGGCAGTCAGGTGGCACGATGGTCGGCGTGTCAGCCCACCAGCAGCCCGCGCTGCGTCCTTTGTATCCGCTCCGGACCGCGCGGCTGTTGCTGCGTCCGCTGACCGTCGACGATGTTGACGCGCTGTTCGCCTACCGTCGCCGGACCGACGTTTGCCGTTACGTACCCTTCGAGCCGATGACCCGCGAGGTCATCCGCGAACGGCTCGCTTCGCATTGGGCGAACACGGAGCTCACCGCCGAGGGCCAGGCACTGACCCTCGGCGTCGAAGTAGCCGAGACCGGTGACCTGGTCGGTGACGTGGTGCTGTTCTGGCACAGCCGGGAACATGGCGGTGGAGAACTTGGATACGTCCTGAACCCCGACTTCGGCGGCCACGGTTACGCCACCGAGGCAGCACACGCGCTGCTGTGCCTCGGCTTCGACGAACTCGGCCTGCACCGCATCATCGCCCGGGTCGACGAACGCAACGAGTCCTCGGCGAAGTTGGCGCGCCGGCTGGGGATGCGGGAGGAAGCCCGCCTGGTGCACAACGAGTTCTTCAAAGGAGAGTGGACCACCGAACTCAACTTCGCGATGCTCGCCGACGAATGGCCCGCATACCGCAACGCATGATCAGATCGCGGCACGCGTTACCTCCTGCAGGCGGGCGGCCTTGGCCTCGATGCCGCGGCCGCGTGGCCCGCGTCGCTTCGCCCCGAGGTGCCAGGTCCTTCGCGGTAGGTTTCTTGCCGTGACACTAGCCATCGAGGTCAGAGGCGAAGGCCGGCCCATGGTGTGCCTGCCATGGTTCGGCCTTGACCGATCAGTGACGGCGATGGCTCTGGAACCGGCGATGGCAGGCTGTCCTGACTGGCGCCGGGTCTATGTCGATCTTCCCGGCTGTGGCGGGTCTCCACCCGGTCTCGAAGACTCCGATGGCGTGGTGGACGTGGTCGCAGAGCTCATCGAGCAGGAGATCCGCTCACCGCGGGTGCTCCTCGCCGGCTGCTCGTACGGCGGCTATATCGCGGCCGCGCTCGCCCGTCGTATGCCGGAGCGCATCGCAGGCCTTCTCCTGGTATGCAGCGGGATCAAGATCAGGAAGGAGGATCGCGACCTACCGGACGACGCAGGTGTTGCCCAGCCGGACAACTGGCTCGCTGCCGTCCCCGCCGGCCTGCGCGAGCACCTGTCCCTGGCGCTCGGCAATCGCACACCCGAGATCGCCCAGCGGGTGGCAGCCGTCCTGGCCGCCAGCCGACGCGGCGATGAGGACTATCTGCAGCGCCTCCGGGCAGACGGCTACCAGGTCTCCGATGAAGGCTCAGACGCGGTCTTCGCCGGGCCCACCCTTGTCGTGGCAGGGCGGCAGGATCGAATTGCCGGGTACGCCGACCAGTTCCGCGCGCTGGTGTCCTACCCTCAAGCGACCTTCGCCGCCATCGCCGGCGCTGGGCATTACCTTCCGTTCGAGCGGCCCGCGGTATTCACCTCGCTGGTCAGGGAGTGGCTCGACCGGTTCCCTCCGGTGTTGTGAGAAAGCCGTACTCACCTCGGCAGAAGACTGCACGACGTCTGTACGTCTTTATTGCCACCGAGTTGCCGGTCAGTAGAGGGCAGCGGGTGCCCGCGTCGGTATCCGGAGGTCAGCGGCCACGCCGAAATGGTCGCTGGCCCACACGCCGTTCACCGGTTCGGAGAAGACGCGCCGGCAGTCGGCCACCTCGAGGGTCGGTCCATGGTGGACGCAGCGGATGAAGAGATAGTCGATGCGCCGGCCGCGCTCCTGCGGCCAGGTGCCTTCGGCGACCACCCGGTTCGTCGGGGTCTGCGTGTGTCCCGGGTCAGCCGGCCGAGCCTCGTTCCACGCGTCGCGGTAGCAGACGCTGACCCCGCCGAGAGACTGCAGCCCGGACCAGAACCGGACGCTGGTGGCCTCCGGTGTGGCGTTGAAGTCGCCGGCGAGTACGACGTGACGATCGTCAACGCCGGCGATGCGTTCGATAGCCTGCGCGGCGAGGACGGCCTGCAGCTCCCGCTCGTGCTCGAACGACAGCTCCCAGTTCGGGTTGTGGTTGACCAGCAGCAGCGGTCCGATCGGCTCCGGTACCAGAACCTCGGCGACGAGAGCCACTGCCGGGAATGCGGCCGTGCGCGCGGTTACCTGCAGGTCCACCTCCCGCACGTCGCGGATCGGCCACCGGCTTGCGATCGAGGCTCCGGAGCCGTCGGCCTCCCGGCGACTCGCGTGGACGACGTGGTACGCCCCGCCGAGCAACTCGACCACCTGGTCATAGCCGGGCGTCGCGATCGCCTCCTGGAACGCGACCACGTCCGGCTTCAGGTCGCGAAACCCGTCGGCGAGGACCACCTCGCGAGCACTCCACTGCGCCGGCCACACCTCGTCCGGTCCGGTCCGGCCGATTCCCGCTTCGGTGAAGTAGTACCACCCCCACACGTTCTGGGTGACCACCCGCAACGTATCTGGTAGCCGGGAGCCCGGCGACGACGGGACGGAGATCGGCATACGATCATCATCTTTCAAGCGGGTAATCGTTGCCACCGCCTACCGCCGTCCAGGACAGCGCGACCCTACCGGTCCCGGACAGTGACTTGTCGTCCGGGCCGGTCCGCCGGACGGTCCCGGGGACGGCCGCGCCATCGGCGGACGGCCGCTGATCGTCCCGGACCGTCCGCTGAGCGTCCGCGGCCGCCTGTTGATCTTGTTCTCCATGATCAAACATTGAGCCGCCTGGACGCTCAGGCCCGACCGCGCCGCCAGCTCCCCCTGCGACATCCGAGCCCGGTCCCGGCACGCGCGCAGAAGGGCGCCGAACGAGTCGTGCGCCGCCGGACTCGTCGGGGTCAACGGCTGCTGAGATATCTTCCGGCGATCCTCGTCGGTTGCGGGCGGCCACCGCTCAGGCGGTGGCCGTGCGCCCACAGCCTAGACCCGGCCGCCCAGTTGCTCTCCCTCATGTCGTGACCGGCGCGGGGACCTGGGCCAACCCGCCGGGATATGCGAATCGTGGGGGAGTGCCGCAAGCTCCCGCGGCCACCCGCGTCAACCCCTGTCTTCCGGCCGTGGCGGAATGCTGGCATAGTTTCACTCATAGCCTTCGATATTTGGTGATCTTGAGGTGCTGTGAAGACAACGTTGTCCCCGACGGCACCGGTCTACGAGAGTGGGTCTCAGATGCGAGTACATGGGCTCTCGCGACGCCCCGGCCGGCGGTTGGTGTCCGGCCTCACCTGTACAGTGGTCGTCCTCGCGGTGGCGGTGATCGGCACCGGCTCGGCCGTCGCCGCCGTCAGCGACCCGGCCAGCCTGGTCAACACGTTGATCGGAACGAGCAACAGCGGCGAGACGTTCCCGGGCGCTGACACGCCGTTCGGCATGGTGCAGTGGAGCCCGGAGAACACCCGCGGCAACCAGACCCGTACGGTCGAGCCGGGCGGTTACGGCTTCGATGCCACCCGCATCCGCGGCTTCAGCCTCACCCACATGTCGGGTACCGGTTGCGCCGGCGGCTACGGCGACATCCCGTTCTATCCGCACGTCGGCTCGGTCACCTCGTCGCCGTCGTCGGACACCACCGACAGCATCTACGCCAGCAACTTCTCGCACGCCAATGAGACGGCCACGGCCGGGTACTACCGGGTGCTTCTCAACTCCGGCGTCAACGCCGAGCTGACCGCGACCACCCGGACCGGGTCGGGGCGGTTCACCTATCCGAGCAGCGGTACCGCGACGATGCTGGTCCGCACGTCCAACTCGGAGGTCGGCAGCAGCGCCGCCTCGACCACCATCGACGTCGCCAACCGCACCATCAGCGGCTCGGTCACCAGCGGCAACTTCTGCGGGTACATCAACACCATCGGCCGGCGCAGCTACTACACCCTGCGGTTCGTCGCGGTGTTCGACAAGCCGTTCAGCGTCACCGGGAGCTGGCGCGACGGCACCGTGACCCGGGGCGCGACCACGTCCAGCGGCGGTACCACGTACGGCACCGACGGCTTCCCGCCACCCGGTCGCGGCTCTGGTGCGTTCGTCAGCTTCGACACCAGCAGCGGGCGTACCGTCAACGTTCGGGTGGGCATCTCGTTCGTCAGCACCAGCAACGCCCGCGCCAACCTCACCGCCGAGAACCCCACCGGTACGTCTTTCGACACGATCCGCCAGCGGGCACACGACGCGTGGAACGCCGAACTCGGTCGGATCGCCATCACCGGCGGTACCACCAACCAGCAGGTCACCCTCTACACCGCGCTGTACCACGCACTGTTGCATCCCAACGTGTTCAGCGACGTCAACGGGCAGTACCTGGGCATGGACCAGGCGGTGCACACCGTCACGGCCGGACACGCGGCTCAGTACGCCAACTTCTCCGGCTGGGACGCCTACCGCTCGCAGCTGGCCCTGGTGACGCTGTTGCGCCCCGATGTGGGCAGCGACATCGCGCAGTCGCTGCTCAACCAGGCGACCCAGAACGGCGGCGTCTGGGACCGCTGGACCCACGGCCCCGGCGGTACCCACGTGATGACCGGTGACCCGGCCCATGCCGCGGTGCCGTTCATCTACGCGTTCGGCGGTAGCAACTTCGACGCCGGCCCGGCGCTGGACTCGATGCTCAATTCGGCGCGCAACGTGACCGCGGCTGACCTGTCGATGGACGGCTGGAACGTCATGGTGATCGGCGAGCGGCCCTCGCTGGACAAGTGGCTTTCCATCCACTACATCCCCACCAACGGCAACGCATGGGGTGGTGCCGGCGAGACGCTGGAGGACTCGGTCGCCGACTTCGGCATCGCCCAGCTCGCGCTGCGCCTCGGGCGGACATCGGTCCACCAGGAGTTCATCACCCGCGCGCAGTTCTGGAAGAACGTGTGGAACCCGGCGGCCGCCGGTGGCGTCGGGTACATCCAGAACCGCAACGCCAACGGCAGCTTCCCGTCGTTCAACCCGGCCAGCGACGACGGCTTCGCCGAGGGCAGCGCGGCACAGTACCTGTGGATGGTTCCGTTCAACCCGCGCGCGCTGTTCGACCGGATGGGCGGCAACACCACAGCCACCAGCCGGCTGGACTCGTTCTTCCACAACGCCGACGGCAGCTGGGCGCTGACCCGCGCCGGCGGCCTGCACGCGGAGATGGACAACGAACCGTCGATCGGCGCGGCCTGGCTGTACAACTTCTCCGGGCGTCCGTTCAAGACGCAGGAGACCGTGCGCCAGGTGGTCAACACGCTGTGGTCCAACAGCCCGGGCGGCATATCCGGTCAGGACGACCTGGGCGCCATGTCGGCCTGGTACGTGTGGGCGGCCATGGGCATGCACCCGTTGACCCCGGGTCGGGCCGAACTGCTGCTGGCCAGCCCCCTCTTCCCGCAGGTCGTGGTCAGCCGTAGCAACGGCCGTACGATCACCATCAACGCACCGGGCGCGTCGGCGTCGGCCAAGTTCGTGCAGAGCCTGCAGGTCAACGGCACTACGTCGAACCGGTCGTGGCTGCCCGAGTCCTTCGTAGCCAATGGCGGCACGCTCGACTACACCCTCGGCACGACGGCGAACACGTCATGGGGTGCCGCAGCCGCCGACGCGCCACCGTCCTTCGACTCCGGTGGCGGCACCGGCCCGACCAACGTCGCGCTGAACCGGCCGGCGACGGGCTCGACGCCGTGCAACAGCGACGAGGGCCCGGCGAAGGCGTTCAACGGCAGCGTCTCCGGGGGCACCAGCGACAAGTGGTGCTCGCTGGTCTCCGGGACCAAGTTCCTGCAGGTGGACCTCGGCTCGACGCGGTCGATCGTGTCCTTCACGGTGCGCCACGCGGGCGCGGGCGGGGAGAGTACGACCTGGAACACCCGTGACTTCGACATCCAGGTCTCGGCCGACGGGACCAGCTTTACGACCGTGGTGCAGGTACGCGGCAACACCGCGAGCGTGACCAACCACACCATGGCCACGAGTGGCAGGTTCGTGCGGCTCAACGTCATCACCGCGGAGCAGGGTACGGGCGGTGCCGCCCGCATCTACGAGTTCGAGGTGTACGCGTAGCGAGGTCGTCGTAGGGGCCTGTGTTCCGTGCCTGGCATGGAACACAGGCCCCGCTACGACGGCAGGTTGTGGGCGCGGCGGATGAGTTGGAAGAACTGGTCGCCGCGGACAACGCGGTAGCGTTCATCGAGTTGGGCGACCACCGCCGCGACGTCCGCCGGGGTCATCGACCAGGCGAGGACACCGATGGAGACGAACCGGGGACCGGGTCGGTCGGGCCTACCCGCCGTATCCGTCAGCAGCGCGTGGCATTCGGCGCGGTCGCCGATGAGTTGGCTGGTGGCGACCGGGATGCCGGCGACGATCGCGATCGAGTGCCGGTTCGTCCAATGCTGGAGGATGCCGGCGGGCCGCACGTCGCGTGCGAACGCCGCCACCTCGTGGGTCGCGAGGTCGCGGTCCTGCCCGGCGACCCGGTTGAGCACGTTGACGATCGGCAGGCCGCAGTCGCGCGCGTACCGGCCGGTCTGCTCGGTGAAAGTGCGGTAGGCGTGCTCCGGCCACGGCGTCGAGTATGCGTACCCGGCGCCGGACGGCCCGGCGATCAGCAGGTCGTTGCCGGTGGCAGTGTGCTGGTAGTAGGCCAGGATCTCGGGCGCCGCGTCGTGCAGCAGCGGGCTGACTGTCCAATTGAGCGGTACCAGGCCGCGCTCGGGGGTATCCCAGATCTGCCGCATCCGGTGTTGGCAGTACTGCAGGTTGTCGCCGTCGGTCATCGTGAAGGTGAGGTATGTGCGGGGTTCCAGGGGCGGCGCCGGCAGGGCCGGTACCGGCCGGGTTGCACTCCGGACACCACCGAACACGGTGAGATTGAGCGAGAAGTCGGCGGCCACCACGTAGACGCCGTGCCGGGAAGTCAGCTCGGTGCCGGCGCTCTCGCCCGACACGTCAGCCGGCCACCAGCCCAGGTACGGCGAGTTGGCCGGCATGTCGGCCAGCAGGCGCTCCAGCAGCGCCCGCTCCCGGCGGTCGCCGGGGTCGGCCCAGATCACGAAGGCCCGGTTCGCCACCGCGTAGTCGCGAAGGAAGCTCGGGTTGTCCGGGGCGAGCCCAACGAGCATCCGGTGGGTGGTGCGCGGCCACAGCCGGTCGACCGCCCACCGGTACGCGGCCCGGTCGTCCCCGAGCCGGCCGCGTAGGTCAGCCAGTACCGGCAGGCCCAACCGTTCGGCAACGGCTGGCTCGGCCACCACCGCGTCCTCCAGTCCGGCCAGCGTGGTCGCCACGTTGCGGGTGGCGGGCACGGCCGGGTCGGCGAGGACGGCGCCACGGATGTCGCGACGGTGCCGGCTTACCAGCGCTTCGGCTCCGGCAACGGGGTTGGCGGGAAGGCCGATGGTGTCAAGCCACGTGCGCGCGCCCTCGTCGGCGTCGCGCAGCAGCCAGATGCGCGGTTGATGCCGGTTGACCACGCCCTGAGCCGTCGTCGCCAGCAACGCCTCCGCGTCCGAGGCCACGGACAGGTCGAGTACGTCCAGCGCGGTCGGCGCGGCGAACCGTGGCAGCGCCTGCCCGGCAGGCCAGAACACGCCGGTCACCGGCCCATCCTGTCGCATGCGGCGCGCCATCAGCCAACCTGATGCCGCCCAGAGTTGACAGCCCGGACAGGCACCGCGCTCGAAGTGGCTGCCGAGATCCGGTATTCTCGGTTGCCAGGCCGAGAGGCGCTGCAACGGGCAACGACCCGCCACGCTCGGCCGGGAACCACCGCGATGAAGGGCGCCTCCGAGACTTCGGAGGTGGTCGGTGTGGGTTCGTCAGTCAGTGGTGCCGATGGGGCTTCGGCACTGCGGCGGCTGTTGGCCGAGCGGATCGCGGTGCACGACGGTGCGTGGGGCACGATGCTGCAGGGTGCACAGCTCACCCCCGCCGACTACCGCGGGGACCTGATCGGTGGCGACCACCCCGATGACGTCACCGGCGACCCCGATCTGCTCAACCTGACCCGCCCGGACCTCATCCTGGACACACACCGGCAGTACCTGGCAGCGGGCGCCGACATCACCACGACCAACACGTTCACGGCCACGAGCATCGGCCAGGCCGATTACGGCCTGCAGTCGCTGGTGCGCGACATGAACGTTCGCGCCGCGCAGCTGGCTCGGCAGGCCGCGGACGAGGCCGGCAGGTTCGTCGCCGGCTCCGTCGGCCCGCTGAACGTCACCCTGTCCCTGTCGCCGCGCGTGGAGGATCCCGCATACCGGGCGGTCACGTTCGACGACGTCAAGGCCGCGTACGCAGAGCAGATCACGGCGTTGGCCGAGGGCGGCGTTGATCTACTGCTCATTGAGACGATCTTCGACACGCTCAACGCGAAGGCGGCGATCGCCGCCGCACGCGAAGCGGCGCCGCGGCTGCCGCTGTGGATCTCGGTCACCGTCGTCGATCTGAGCGGCCGTACCCTGTCGGGGCAGACCGTGGAGGCGTTCTGGCGCTCGGTCGAACACGCGCAGCCGCTGGTCGTCGGCGTGAACTGTTCGCTGGGCGCGCCCGAGATGCGCCCGTACGTGGCGGAGCTGTCCCGCCTGGCTGGCACGTATGTCGCCGCACATCCGAACGCGGGGCTGCCGAATGCGTTCGGCGGCTACGACCAGACCCCCCAGCGGACCGGCGAGCTGCTCGGCGAGTTCGCCCGTGCTGGTCTGGTCAACATCGTCGGTGGCTGCTGCGGTACGTCCCCGGCACACATCGCCGAGGTCGCGAAGGCGGTGCGCGGCGTCGGACCGCGACGCGTCACCGGGCCGCCGCCGGCGACCCGGTTCAGTGGCCTGGAGCCGTTCGCGATCGGGCCGGACACCGGGTTCGTGATGATCGGCGAGCGAACGAACGTGACCGGTTCGGCGCGGTTCCGCCGCCTCATCGAGGCCGAGGACTATCAGGCCGCGGTCGACGTCGCGCTGGAGCAGGTACGCGGCGGCGCCAACCTGCTGGACGTGAACATGGACGCCGACCTGCTCGACAGCGAACGGGCCATGACCACGTTCCTCAACCTCATAGCCACCGAGCCCGAGGTGGCCCGGATCCCTGTCATGATCGACAGCTCCAGGTGGAGCGTGCTGGAAGCGGGCCTGAAGTGCGTGCAGGGCAAGGGCGTGGTCAACTCGATCAGCCTCAAGGAGGGCGAAGCGCCGTTCCTGGGCCAGGCTCGCACGATCCGGGACTACGGCGCGGGTGTGGTGGTCATGGCGTTCGACGAGCAGGGCCAGGCCGACACCGTCGAACGCAAGGTGCAGATCTGCGCTCGCGCGTACGACCTGCTGGTCACCAAGGCCGGGTTCGCACCCGAAGACATCATCTTCGACCCGAACGTGCTGGCCGTGGCCACCGGCATCGCCGAGCACAACGGGTACGCGAAGGCGTTCATCGACGCCCTGCCGTTGATCAAGCAGCGCTGCCCCGGCGCGCGCACCAGCGGCGGCATCTCCAACCTGTCGTTCGCGTTTCGCGGCAACGACGTGGTGCGCGAGGCGATGCATTCGGCGTTCCTGTTCCACGCCGTACGGGCCGGGCTGGACATGGGCATCGTCAACGCCGGCCAGCTTGCCGTCTACGAGAACATCCCGGCCGACCTGCTGGAGCTGGTCGAGGACGTCCTCTTCGACCGGCGTGCCGACGCCACCGACCGGCTGGTGGCCTTCGCGTCCACGGTCACCGGCTCGGGCGCCAGGCGCGAGGTCGATCTCGCCTGGCGCGCCGCCCCGGTCGCGGAGCGCCTGAAGCACGCGCTGGTGCAGGGCATCGCCGACCACGTCGAGGCCGACACCGAGGAGGCGCGACAGTTGCTGAAGCGGGCCTTGGACGTGATCGAGGGGCCCCTGATGGACGGCATGAAGGTCGTCGGTGACCTGTTCGGTGCCGGGAAGATGTTCCTGCCGCAGGTGGTCAAGAGCGCCCGGGTGATGAAGCGGTCGGTGGCCTACCTCGAGCCGTTCATGGCCAAGGAGAAGGTCGCCGGACGCGGCCAGGGCAAGGTTGTGCTCGCGACCGTCAAAGGCGATGTGCACGACATCGGCAAGAACATCGTCGGGGTTGTCCTCGGCTGCAACAACTACGAGGTCATCGACCTGGGTGTCATGGTCCCGGCCGCCAGGATCCTGGACACGGCGGTTGCGGAGGGCGCCGACGCCATCGGCTTGTCCGGGCTGATCACCCCGTCGCTGGACGAGATGGTCGCCGTCGCCACCGAGATGCGGCACCGGGGCCTGCGGCTGCCGCTGCTGATCGGTGGGGCGACCACGTCGAAGCAGCACACGGCCGTGCGGATCGCACCGGCGTACGACGGGCCGACCGTGCACGTGCTCGACGCGTCCCGGGTCGTCGGCGTGGTGTCGGACCTTCTCGACCCCGCCCGCGCGCAGACGCTCGACGCCGCCAACCGGGCCGACCAGCAACGGCTGCGCGAACAGCACGCCAACCGGCATGCCCAGCCGCTGCTCACCCTGGCCCAAGCCCGCGACAACCGGGAACGCGTCGACTTCACCGACCTGCCCGTGCCCACCTTCACCGGCGTGCGTACCGTCGAACCCGGCCTCGCCGAGCTACCCGAGATGATCGACTGGCAGTTCCTGTTCCTGGCCTGGGAACTCAAGGGCAAGTTCCCGGCGATCCTGGACCAGCCCGCCGCCCGGGATCTCTACGACGATGCGAACGCCCTGCTCGACGAGATCATCGCCGATGGGTCGCTCCACGCCCACGGCGTCTACGGCTTCTGGCCGGCCCACGCCGAGGGCGACGACATCGTCCTCGATGTCCACGGTGGGGTGCGTCTGCCGATGCTGCGCCAGCAGACCGCCAAACCTGACGGCCGCGCCAACCGCTGCCTCGCCGACTACGTCGCACCCGCCGGCGACCACCTGGGCGGCTTCGCCGTCGCCGTACACGGCGCCGACGCTCTGGCGGCCCGCTACGAAGCCGAGTACGACGACTACCACGCCATCATGGTCAAAGCGCTAGCCGACCGGCTCGCCGAGGCGTTTGCCGAATATCTGCACCTGCAGGCCCGACGCGACTGGTTCGAACCCCACGCCGTCCCGACCATCCAGGACCTACACGCCGAACGCTTCCGCGGCATCCGTCCCGCGCTCGGCTACCCGGCAAGTCCCGACCACAGCCAGAAGCGGGAACTACTCGACCTACTCGGCGCCGACGCGGTCGGGATCGGCCTGACCGAGTCGTCCGCGATGACCCCGGCCGCCAGCGTCAGCGGCCTGATCTTCGCCCACCCCGCCTCGCGCTACTTCACTGTCGGCCGCATCGGCCCTGACCAGACCGAGGACTACGCGGCCCGCCGCGGCACCACCCTCGCTGAGGTCGAACGCTGGCTACGCCCCAACCTCGCATACGGATCCTGACCCACGGCCACGCCGCCGAACACGCAGCCGAGCCCCGCGAGCGCGTCTGATCGACCGCGCCCGCAGCCGGTTAACAGCTTTGCTCTCAAGGGATCAACCTCTGGTCTGCGGTGGGGTTCCCGGACAATATCGCCAGCCCGGGTTGTTGAAATTCACGTCCGGCGGGTATATCAGTAGCACTGGTTGGCAGAAACCGGTCGATCTGGCGTGCCACGCAGACCCGGCCGTTCCCTGGAAGGACTGACCCGTGCCAGTGCCTGACGATCGATCCACTCCGGGAGAGAGAATGCACAGCCGCATGGACGTCACGCTGCCCGCCCCAGCCTCGTACTGGCTCACCGACTGCCCGGCCCCGGCGTACCGCGAAACCGACGTGCTGCCGGAGGTGGACGTCGCGGTGGTCGGCGGCGGCATCGCCGGCATCACCACCGCCTACCTGCTCAAGCAGGCCGGTCGCACGGTCGCGGTGGTCGAGGCGCGCCGCCTGCTCGACGGGGTGACCGGCCACACCACCGCCAAGGTCAGCGCCCAGCACGGGCTGATCTACGCCGAGCTGCGCGACCGGTTCGATATCGACACCGCGGCCGGCTACGGCGCGAGCCAGCTCGCCGCGCTGGAGTGGCTGCGCACTGAGATCGGCCGGCTCGGGGTGGACTGCCGATGGGCCGACCGGGACAGCTTCGTCTACGCCGAAGATCCCAGCCAGCGCGACCGGGTGCGCGGCGAGGCCGACGCGGCGGCCGAGTGCGAGCTGCCAGCTGGCTACATCGAGCAGGCCGACCTGCCGTACCCGACCGCAGGCGCGGTGCGGTTCACCGGCCAGGCCCAGTTCCACCCGGTACGGTGGCTGCGCGCCCTCGCCGAGCGTATCCCCGGCGACGGCAGCCACGTCCTCGAACAGACCCGCGTCCTCGACGCCGACGCCGACGCCGGCACGCTGACCACCGACCGGGGCCTGCTGCGGGCCCGCGACACGGTCATCGCCACCCATTTCCCGATCCTCGATCGCGGCTTCTTCTTCGCCCGGATGGCACCCGTACGCGACCTGGTCGTCGCCGGCGCGGTCGCGCCCGGGCAGACGCCCGCCGGCATGTACCTGGCCGCCGACACCGGCCATTCGATCCGCGCCACCCCGCTGGACGACGGCCGCGACCTCGTGATCGTGCTCGGCGAGCACTACCGGCCGGGCACCCTGCCCGACGTGACCGACCACCAACGCAGCCTCGCCCGCTGGGCCGCCTCCCGGCTACACCTGCCGTCGATCGACTACCGCTGGTCCGCCCAGGACAACACCACGGTGGACCGGCTGCCCTACATCGGTCGGTACACCCGCGCCAGCCGGCACCTGTGGGTCGCCACCGGCTTCGGCCAGTGGGGCATGACCAACGGCACGCTCGCCGGACTGCTGCTACGCGACCTCATCACCGGCGTGGACAACCCGTGGGCCGCGCTGTTCGACCCGGCCCGTCCCTGGCTACGCCACGGCGCCGGCGCCTTCGTGCGGGACAACGCCACCGTCGCCAAGCACTTCCTCGGCGACCGGCTGCGCGCCGCCCGCGCCGGCGGACCCGAGGATCTGGCCCCCGGCCAGGCAGCGGTGTGCACCGTCGGCGGCCATCTGACCGCCCTGCGCCGTGACCACGACGGGCAACTGACCGCGCTGTCGGCCCGCTGCACGCACCTCGGCTGCGCGGTGGCCTTCAACGACGCCGAACAGACGTGGGACTGCCCGTGCCACGGCTCCCGGTACGCCGTGGACGGCACTGTGATCCAAGGGCCGGCAACCGAACCGCTCCAGCCGCTTTCCCTACCGCGCGCTCCCTCCGCAGGCTGAGGCCGATCGCGCGCCGACCTACCGTAGAGGGGTGGTTCGGTGCCGGCTTTACGGCTTTCGCCCAACCCCAGCATAATTGCCTGATCGTTCGGGATGCTCATTGAGTTCCCTGGCAAAGTCCGGGTGTCGGTCGGGACGCCACTGGGCGAGCCACACTATCCCCGGCTCGACCAGATCGAATCCGGCGAACAGCCGTTCCACCTCGGCGCGGGTGCGCGGGGTGGGTGGGACGGGTACTTGTTTGCTCAGTTCACGTGCTCGTTCCCACTCCTCGGGGCGGCCCTCCACGGTCCAGTGGGAGATGGTCAGGAAGCTGCCGGGGGCGAGGCGGTCGCGAAGCCGGGCGATGATTCCGCCAGGGTCGTCGGTGTCGGGGATGAAATGCAGGACCGCCAGGAGGAGCAGCGCTACGGGTTGGTCCAGGTCGAGTAGCGCATGCAGGTCGGGGTGGTCGAGGATGGCGTCTGGACGACGCAGGTCTCCCGAGATCACGCCGGCCTTGTCGTTACCCGCGAGGATGGCCTGGCTGTGCGCGACCGCCACCGGGTCGATGTCGACGTACATGACGCGGGCGTCCGGATTGACCCGCTGGGCGACCTCGTGAACGTTGCCGCGAGTGGGAATGCCCGAGCCGATATCGAGGAACTGCCGGATGCCGGCATCGAGGAGAAACCGAACGGCGCGCAGCAGAAAGGCGCGGTTGGCGTGTGCCAGCGCGGGAAGCTCCGGCATCTCCGTGATGCCGCGTCGCCGCTGGTAGCGCAGGCCAACCGAGCGTTCCTGCGCCGGGCCGTGCTCTTCCTGGTCGACGCAGGGATCAGGCAGTTCCTCGACATCGGTTCGGGCGTGCCCACGGTGGGCAACGTCCACGAGGTCGCCCACCGTGCCGCTCCGGAGTCCCGGGTGGTGTATGTCGATGTCGATCCGATGGCGGTGGCGGAAGGCCGGCAGATCCTGGCCGGCAACGACCGGACGACCGTGATCGAGGAGGACGCGCGACGGCCGGAGCGGATTCTCACTCACCCGGCTGTGCGTGAGCTGATTGACTTCGGCCGGCCGGTGGGACTCTTGTTGGCGTCGCTGCTGCATTTCATCCCGGATGCCGACGATCCCGCCGCGATCGTGGCAGCGCTGCGCGACGCGGTCGCCCCCGGCAGCTATGTGGTCATCTCCCACGTCACCTCGGACAGCAGGCCGACGGCTTCGACCGCGGTAGCGGCGGCGAATCAACACTCGGCCATGTTCGCGTCGGCGCGCACCAGCGCGGAGGTGGAGCGGCTCTTCGCTGGGTTTGAACTGGTGGAACCCGGGCTGGTGCCGGTTGAGCAATGGCGCCCGGAGCCGGCAAACGGCCGCCGAGACGGCCGGGAGCCGCTGTGCATGCACGCGGGTGTCGGATACAAGACTGACCCGCAGGCGGGTCAACCACGGCTGAACGAGAACGACTGTGCCATCGGAGGGTAGTGTCCGGACGAACCCATGCAAGATTTGTTCGACCGTACGGTCCGCGTCGCGAGGAGCAGCGGATGGAACCGTCGGGACGCGCACCCGAAGACGCGAGGCAGGTGCCCCTCGGGCTGTCCACAGCCCCCGGCGTACACCCGCCTGGGACGGCGTGCTTCTCTGAGGCGTGGGCGCGCGCAGTAGCCGGCACCAGCTACCTGTCGATGACCCCTATTGAGATCGAAAAGTATCTGCACGGGCTCACCGAACGCCTTGCCGACGCGCTGCGCGCCCCGTCGTTCACCGCCATACCCGGCTACGAGGTCGGAACCAGTCTCGTCAACGCCGACCTCGATTCCCCCGAAGGGTTGGGTCGCACGGTCGGCGTGATTCACGACCGGCTGCTGTGCGAGCTCGGCCTAGCCGGCGACGAACCACGCCGCCGCCTGTCCATCCTGCTTGAAGCACTGGTCACCGGGTACACCCGGGCGCTGCGCGACCGCACCCTCGACGAACAGGAAGCGGTCCGTCGCGCGACGCTCGTCGCGCGCGAACGTGCCGAGCAGGCGCTACGGGCAAGCGAGGCGCGTTACCGGCATCAGGCGACACACGACCCTCTCACCGGTCTGCCCAACCGGGCACTGTTCACCGACCAGCTCGTGCAGATCCTCGCCAAGCCGCCCCCCGGGATGCGACTGGGCGTATGCTTCGTCGACCTTGACGGATTCAAGAGCATCAACGACAGTTTCGGCCACGATGTCGGCGATCGATTGCTGGCTGCGGTGTCCGACCGGCTGAGTAGTCTGACCACCGAGTCCGGACACCTCGTCGCCCGCCTCGGTGGTGACGAGTTCGTGATCCTCGTCGAAGACACGTCCTGTACCGATGACGTGGTCAAGGTCGCCGACCGGGCACTGGCCACCCTGAGTGAACCCGTCCCCGTCGACGGACACCAGATCACCATGTCCGCCAGCATCGGCATCGTCGAACGGCCAGTCGCGGACACTGAACCGACCGATCTGATGCGTGCCGCCGACATCACGCTGTATCGGGCCAAGGCCAACGGCAGAGCGCGGTGGGAGCTGTTCGACCCGGATCACAATACCCGCGAGATCGCCCGCTACAAGCTGGCGGCCGCCATGCCCGCCGCACTCGACAGCGGCCAGTTCACGCTGCGCTACCAACCATTGGTCGATCTCGTCGACGGGACCATCCAGGGCGTTGAGGCGTTGGCCAGATGGCACCACCCCGACCTTGGTGTGCTCACCCCCGACCGGTTCATCCACCTGGCCGAGGACAGCGGTCTGATCGTCCCCCTCGGCAGCCGGTTGCTGGAGCAGGCCTGCGAACAGGGCGTCCGCTGGCATCGTCTGACGTCGACCGCGCCATTGGTCAGCGTCAACCTGTCGGCCCGGCAGATCCGCCGCCCCGGTCTGGTCGCCAACGTGGCGGCGATACTCGACCGCAGCGGGCTATCGCCGCGGAAGCTTCAACTCGAAATCACCGAGAGCGCCATGCTCGGGACCGACGATGGCACCATCCACACCGTACAGGCGTTGGCCGACCTCGGCGTACGCCTGGCAATCGACGACTTCGCCACCGGATACTCCAACCTCGCCTACCTACACGCACTGCCGGTCCATGGGCTGAAACTCGCCAGCACCTTCGTACGTGGACTGCGTTCCCCGGTCGCCGTCTCGACCGACGAAGCAATCCTGACGACGCTGGTATCGCTCGGGCACACGCTCGGCCTCACTGTCACTGCGGAAGGCATCGAAACCGGCGCCCAGGCCCGCCAACTGCGCGCCATCGGATGCGACGTCGGCCAAGGCTGGCTCTTCGGCCACCCGCAGCCGCCCGGGCAGATAACCCACCTGATAACAGGCGTTCACCCGGCAGCCCAGACCGCCCCCTGACCGTCCCAGCCGCCGATCCCGGCGGCCTGGGCGCAACGACGCTTTGCGGTGGTACGGGTTTGCCTTGCCGGACCCGGCGCCGAGGTGCGATGATTTTCCCGTCGATCCACTGCTGTCGATGTCGAGCGAACCGGAGGACCGGTGGCCCGTCTGCTTCTCAGACTAGGGGCGAGCCTGCTGGCCGCCACCGTGGTGGCGGTCGGAACGACTGCCCATGCGACGACGGGCACCGTTCCGCCGTGGGTCGACGGCTGGACGGCGTCGCCGCAGTCCTCCGCCGCGGCGACCAAGCCGCCCGCCTTCACCAACCAGACGTTGCGCCTGATCGTCCACCTGCACGGCAGCGGGACGTCGGTACGGCTGCGGCTGTCGAACACCTTCGGGGACCGGGCCGTCACCTTCAACCACGTGACGGTCGCGCTGCGCACGAGCGGTGCGGCGGTGAAGTCGGTACACACGGCGAAGTTCGCCGGCCTGGCCAGCGTCACGGTCGCCGCCGGAACCGAGGTGAGCAGCGACCGGATCCCGTTCACCGTGGTCGCCGGACAGGACCTGGCGGTCAGCCTGTACCTCAGGAACCCGACCGGCCCGGCCACCTACCACCGGTCGGCTCAACAGACCAGCTACGTGTCCGGCTCCGGTGATCACGCGGCGGAGACCGGCAGCGGTTCCTTCAGCACCGCCACGGGTAGCTGGTTCTTCCTGGATGCGGTCAGCGTGGGCGGCGGCGTGGCGCCGGGTACGATCGTGGCGCTCGGGGACTCCATCACCGACGGGTCGGGCTCGGGCGGCAACACCAACCGCCGTTGGCCGGATCTGCTGTCCAACCGGTTCCTTGCGCAGACGAGTGTGCCGGCCAAACCCGTGGTGGACGAAGGCATCGCCGGCAATAAGGTGCTCAGCGACGACCCGGCCAACGGAGTCAGCGCGGTGCACCGGCTCACCCGTGACGTGCTGGTCCGGCGCGGCCTGACCGAGGTGATCCTCCTCGAAGGCATCAACGACCTGCGCAGCACCAGCTCGCCGGCCACCGCCGACCAGATCATCGCCGGATACCAGCAGATCATCGATCGGGTGCATGCGAAGGGCGCCCGCATCTTCGGGGGCACGTTGACGCCGGTCGAGGGATCGGGCCGGTACACCACGACGATGGAGCAGCAGCGGCAGAAGATCAACAGTTGGATCCGGGCGCCGGGCCACTTCGACGGCGTCATCGACTTCGCCGCCGCGATCCAGGACCCCACCGACCCGTTGCGCATCAACCCCAGCTACGACAGTGGCGACCACCTGCATCCGAATGCGGCGGGGTACCAGGCGATGGCGAACGCGGTCAACCTGAGACTGTTCGCCTGAACCTTGTTCTCAGCCCGTGTCTAGCCCCGTATTTCGCAGGTGGGGTTGAGTGGCCGCGCGTTATGGCCAGCGGGGTTGGGTGGGGTCGATGTGGAGGAGGCTCAGGAGTTGGGTTTGTAGCCATCCGGGTTTGGGGATGGTGGGTGGTTGGCTGTGG
>WNFU01002023.1_pt1 | contig 30524 bp, 30 predicted proteins | sample 5400121 | NCBI WGS metagenome assembly WNFU01 (sample SAMN13153360, study PRJNA577476) | soil metagenome | isolation source: 100 cm soil or saprolite under grassland replicate 1 | place: USA:California | collected 2016-06-15
CCGACGGCCATGGTGGCGGCGAGTAGGGTGGACAGACCGAGCACAGGACTCCGAGTCTACCCCAGACCCTCGGACGCGCCGCTGTCCCCTGTCTGTCCCCGCCCTTCATCGTCTCGCCTCCTCACCCTCTTGACCCCGCTCCTGCCTCTCGAACCCCGCCAACCTCCCCAACCCGCATCCAACACCCCATCACCAACCTTCCTTCTCTCCCTCTCTCCCTGATTCCTTTTCCTCTCTCCGTTAACTACTTCTCCTATCCTTGCCCCACCCCCCTTCTTCTCCTTTCCACTTCTGGTCCCAGTTTCCCGACCCCTCTACCCAGTGGTCAGGGCGAGCGCATCTTAAGCGCTCGAAATTCGCTTGGTGGGCGCGCCGTGCTTGTCCGTCCTTTCGTTCCTCAGCAGCATGAGGGCGAGCCGGGTCAGCAGCGCGAAGTTCTGCGCGCCGACCTCGTCGCGGATGGTCCGGCGGTCCTCGCCCCAGGTGACGTCGAGCGCCCAGTGGAGGTGGTTCTCGACGCCCCAGTGCGCTCTGACGACCTTCGCGTGGACTTTGGGGTCCGGCGGCAGGCTCGACACGTAATAGTGCCGCTCTACGCTCTTCTTGCCCTTCACGATACGTGTACGTTCGATGAGCACTGCCGTTCGTCGGTCGGTCCAGTCCGCCCGCTTGGCCGCGGGCCAGGAAGCTGGCTCCAGCACGCGGAGGACCCGCTTCTCGATACGACCGTGCGCCTCGTCGCGGGACTCGTGCGTGGCGAGGCCGACGTACTTCGCGCGAGCCGCCTCGTCGAACAGATCGACGATGAAGCTGTGCTGTCTGCCTCGATTGCCTTTAAGCGCGAGCACGTAGTCTGCGCCCTTCGCGCGGATGGCGGTCGTCATCTCCGCGGTGCAACCGTTGGCATCCGTCGTGACGATCGCGCCCCTCAGGTCGAGGAGCTCGAGCATCTCTAGCGTGGCGGCAACCTCGCCGTACGCGCCGCCCACCGCGCGTTGCGAGAGCAGTAGACGCTGGCTCGTCGCCCAGACGTGGACGAGGTGCAGGGGTGTCGTCGAGCCCGCTTTCTGGATCGCACCCCTAAGCGACTTCCCGTCGATCGCGACGACCTCGCCTTGGAAACTTCCGGCGATCCCGGCGATGAGCTCGCGGAAGCACTTCTCGAACGCCTTCGGGTCGAGAGACGACAAGACTCTCCGAAACGTGTCGGCACTCGGAGTCCGGCCGGGCATGTCGAGGAAGGTCCTGAACCACTCCGCGCGGGATTTCGCGAAGACCTCGAGCGACTCCCACCCGTCGGCCCCGGAAATCACCCCGCAGAGGGTCATCACCAGGATGTTCACCAGCGAGTGCAGCCTCGTCCGCTCGATCCGCGGATCGGGCAGGTCATCGAAGTGGTCGCAGATGAGCGAGACGAAAGGAGGAGGGAGTTTCGGCATCCGCTCGGTAGATCACGCGCGAACGGGTCCGTCGATCCCGTCGATGCAAGGGATCGATCTGCATGGGGTTTAGATGCGCTCGCCCTGCCCGGAGGGGGAGAGGGAGCTCGTGTCTCGTGGCGAGAGTGCCCCCTCACCCACCCTCTCCCCCGCTTCGCGGGGGCGAGGGAGAGATGCTGCCCAGTCTGCGCGACCAGCGGGCGCGACGAAGCAGCGACGCCCGAGGCGCCTACCGGCGCGCCCAGAGGAACAGCCGCCGATACGTGTAGAGGAACGGCCGCTCGTCCGGCAGCGCGGCCATGAGCTCCTCGCGGTAGGTCGCGAGGAACCTCGCCCAGGTCGCCGGATCGAGCCGCTTCTCGTAGTCGGTGAGCAGCGTCCCGCGCACCCACTCGACGACGTCCTCCCGCGAGTCGAGCCGGTGCGCGTAGACCTCGAACCGCACGCGTTGCGCCGCGAACCCGAGCCCGAACAGGATCCGCGCGTAGGCCTCGGGCTCGAGCACCGGGCTCTCCCGCACGAATCCCTGGAGCGGGCCCGCGAACGCGGGCTCGCGCGCGACCTCCCGCGCGATCGCGTGGGAAGGGTGCGCCTCGTTCGCGGGGACCTGGATCGCGAGCTGCCCGCCCCTAGCGAGCAGGCGGGCGAGCCGCGTGAGGAGCGCCCCGTGATCGGGCACCCAGTGGAGCGCCGCGTTCGACAGGATCACGTCGAACCCGGGCTCGGCGAACGCGCCGATGTCCTCCTGCCGGAAGGACAGGCCGCCGCCCGCATGAGCGGCCGCCTTCTCTAGCATCGCGGCGGAGGAGTCGAGGCCGACGGTCTCGCGCGCGGCGAGTGTCTCGTGCGCGAGCCGGGTGAGCTCGCCCGCGCCGCAGCCGAGGTCCACGATCCGTGGAGCGTCACCTCGCTCGACGAGCGCCAGGAGGTCGAGGAAGGGGGCGCTCCGCTCGGAGCGGAATTTTCCATATCGCTCGGGGTTCCAGACGTCTCGGGGAGGGGGCAATTGCGTTGACCTCCCCGCCATTTTGGCGGAAATTCCCCCGGTTCACACCTCCCCCTCGGAGTCCCATGTCCATCCGTCACGTCGTCTTCGCCGCGGCCCTCGTCGTCGCGGCCGGTTGCCAGGCCCCGCGTCCGCAGGGGCAGGCGCAGCAGAAGCAGGACCCGAACGCGCCGGTCGCCCGGATCGGCAGCGAGGTCATCAAGGCCGGCGAGCTCGACGACCTGGTCAAGAAGGACCTCGCCCAGCTCGAGCAGCAGTACCAGGAGCAGCGGTATCAGCTCCGCCGCCAGGCGCTCGAGAACATGGTCCGCAAGCGGGCGTTCGAGACGAAGGCGAAGCAGAAGAACATGACGTCGGACGACTACCTCAAGTCCGTCTCGCAGGAGCTGCAGCAGAAGGTCCCGGAGCCGTCGGCCGAGGAGATGCGGGCGCTCTACGATCGCGCCAAGGCGGGCGGCCAGCAGCTGCCGCCGTTCGACCAGGTGAAGGACGACATCGGGCGCTTCATCCGCAACCAGAAGGCCCAGGCGGCGAGCGGCGAGTACTACGAGCAGCTCAAGAAGGAGATGAAGATCGAGGTGCTGCTCCCGGCGTACGAGCCGCCCAAGGTCGCCGTGGACGCGACCGGCCCGTCGAAGGGGCCGGCGACGGCGCCGATCACCATCGTCGAGTTCTCCGACTTCGAGTGCCCGTACTGCGTGCGCGCGGAGCCGACGGTGAAGGAGCTGCTCGCGAAGTACCCGGGCAAGATCCGCCTCGTGTACCGCGACTTCCCGCTCCCCATGCACGCGCGCGCGCCGAAGGCCGCCGAGGCCGCGCACTGCGCCGGCGACCAGGGCAAGTACTGGGAGATGCACGAGAAGCTCTTCGCGAACGCGACGAAGCTCGAGCTGACCGATCTCAAGGCGTACGCGCGGGACGTGGGCGTCGACGGCGGCAAGTTCGACCGCTGCCTCGAGTCGGGCGAGAAGGCGCAGCTCGTCGAGAAGAACAAGAAGGCGGGCGACGAGGTCGGCGTCTCCGGCACCCCGGCGTTCTTCATCAACGGCCGCTCGCTCTCCGGCGCCCAGCCGCTCGAGGCGTTCACGGCGATCGTGGACCAGGAGCTCAAGGGCAAGTAGCTCGACGTCGCTTCGACCTCGCGCGGGCCCTGGACCACCCGGTCCCGGGCCCGCGCTGCATTTGGGGTCCGCGCCGACTGGCGCCGGCGCTCCGGCGCCGCTAGATTCGCCGCTCGATGGGCGCTTACGGCAAGGGCGAGGGCGCGACCCTCGGGGCGCGGCGGACCACCCGCCAGATCCGGATCGGGGGGGTCCCGATCGGCGGCGGCGCCCCGATCGCGGTCCAGTCCATGACGACGACGCCGACGGCGGACGTCGCTGCGACGCTCGCGCAGGTGCGCGCGCTCGCCGAGGCGGGCGCGGACGTCGTCCGGCTCGCGGTTCCGGACGCCCACGCCGCGCGGGCCCTGCCGGAGCTCGTGCGGGCCGCGCCCGTCCCGCTCGTCGCGGACATCCACTTCGACTTCCGCCTGGCGCTCGCCGCGCTGTCCGCGGGCATCCAGGGCATCCGTCTCAACCCGGGCAACATCGGCTCCCACGAGCGGGTGCGCGAGGTCGTGAAGGCGGCGCGCGAGCGGAGCGTGCCGATCCGCATCGGCGTGAACGCGGGCTCGCTCGAGAAGGACATCGTCGAGCGGCACGGCTGGCCGACGGCGGCGGGGATGGTGGAGAGCGCCGAGCGGCACATCCGCGTCCTCGAGGACGAGGGCTACCGGGAGATCAAGGTCTCGCTCAAGGCGCACGACGTCGCGATGACGGTGCAGGCGAACCGGCTCTTCGCGGAGCGCTTCGAGTACCCGCTCCACCTCGGCGTCACCGAGGCGGGGACGCTCGTCGCCGGGACGGTGAAGAGCGCGGCGGGTCTCGGCATCCTCCTCGCCGACGGGATCGGCGACACGATCCGGATCTCGCTCACCGCCGATCCGGTGGAGGAGGTCCGCGTCGCGCGGATGCTCCTCAAGGCGCTCGGCCTCAAGTTCGGCGGCGCGACGCTCACCTCGTGCCCGACCTGCGGACGCTGCTCGGTCGAGATGATCCCGATCGCCGAGCGCGTCGAGAAGCGGCTCTCGACCGTGAAGGGCGAGGTCTCCGTCGCGGTGATGGGCTGCGAGGTGAACGGGCCGGGCGAGGCGGCGGCCGCCGACGTGGGCGTCGCGTACGGGCACGGCGGGGTGGGGCTCCTCTTCCGAGACGGTAGGATCGTGAAGCGGATGAAGGCGGAGGAGCTCGAGGACGCGGTCGTGCGCGAGGCGCTCGACATCGCCGCCCGTCGCTTGCCGAAGTAGCCCGCGCCTGCACGGCCCTCCGGAGGCGCGGGGCACGGGGGGCTGGTGTATAAGACGCCACCATGCGCCCCGTCCGACTCTCGAAGGCCTTCGTCCCGACCCTCAAGGAGGCGCCCGCCGACGCGCAGGTCGCGAGCCACAAGCTCCTCGTGCGCGCGGGCTTCATCCGCCAGCTCGGCGCCGGCATCTACGACTATCTGCCGCTCGCTCGCCGCTCGCTCGCGAAGATCGAGGCGATCGTCCGCGAGGAGATGGACGCCGTCGGCGGCCAGGAGTTCTACCTGCCCGCGCTCCACCCGGCCGAGATCTGGAAGGAGTCGGGCCGCTGGGACGTGATGGGCGACAACATGTTCCGCCTGAAAGACCGCAAGGGCGGCGACTACGGCCTCGGCATGACGCACGAGGAGATCTTCACCGCGATCGCGCGCGACGAGCTGCGCAGCTACCGGCAGCTCCCGCAGGTCTGGTACCAGATCCAGACGAAGTTCCGCGACGAGCCGCGCCCCAAGTCCGGGCTGCTCCGCGTGCGTCAGTTCACGATGAAGGACGCCTACTCCTTCGACGTGGATCGCGCCGGGCTCGACAAGAGCTACGAGGACCAGCGCCAGGCGTACGAGCGGATCTTCACCCGCTGCGGACTCGAGTTCGTCGCCGTGCAGGCCCACTCCGGCGCGATGGGCGGCTCCGAGTCCTCCGAGTTCATGGTGCGGACCGACGCGGGCGAGGACCTCGTCGCCGCCTGCCCGAAGTGCCGGTACGCCGCCAACACCGAGACCGCCACCTCGCGGCTCGCGGCCGAGCCGGACGGCGCCGGCCTCCCGCGGCCGGAGAAGTTCGCCACCCCCGGGGTCGTGACGATCGAGGCGCTCGAGCAGCAGCCGTACGGCGTCTCCGGAAAGCGGCAGCTCAAGACGCTCGTCTTCGTCGCGGACGAGAAGCCGGTCGTCGCGGTGGTGCGCGGCGACCAGGAGCTGAACGAGGCGAAGCTGCAGACCGCCACCGGCGCGCAGGTGATCCGCGCGGCCCGTGCGGAGGAGATCCCGCCGCTCCTGGGCGCGCGCCCGGGCTCGCTCGGCGCGGTCGGCTTCTCGAAGGCGCCGGTCTTCGTCGATCCCTCGCTCGCGGACCGCCGGGACATGGTCACGGGCGCGAACGAGGACGGCTTCCACCTGCGCGGCGTGGACGTGCGCCGCGACGTCCTCACCGGGCCGCACGCGCGCGTCGCCGAGCTCCGGACCGTGAAGGCGGGCGAAGGCTGCCCGCGCTGCGACGGGACCCTCGACGTCTTCAAGGCGCTCGAGGTCGGCCACATCTTCAAGCTCGGGACGAAGTACTCGGAGTCGATGAAGGCGACCGTGCTCGACGCGGACGGCAAGCAGGCCCCCATCGTGATGGGGAGCTACGGCATCGGGGTCGAACGGATCATGGCGGCCGCGATCGAGCTCCACCACGACGAGAACGGGATCCGGTGGCCGATCGCGATCGCGCCGTTCCAGGTGACCGTCCTCACGCTCGGGCCCGAGCCGGAGCTCAGGAAGGCGGCGGACGAGCTCGTGGACGCGCTCGCCGCCGCGGGCGTCGAGGTGCTCCACGACGACCGCGACGAGCGCGCGGGCGTGAAGTTCAAGGACGCGGACCTCGTCGGGATCCCGATCCGGATCGCGGTCGGCAAGAAGGGGCTCGTGGAGGGCAAGGCGGAGTGGAAGCTGCGCGGCGCGAAGCAGTTCGAGCTCGTCCCCCTCGGCGAGATCGCCGCGAAGGCGGCCGCCGCGGTGCGCGGCGCGCCCTGATCCTGCGCCGCCTCGGGGCGGGGCGGCTCCCGCGCGGACCGGCCGCCTGCTAGTCTGGAGTCGTCTTCCGGGAGGGTGTGCGTGCGCGCGAAGCTGACCGTGGGGCCGGAGGGGCAGATCGCGGTGCCACGGCGCCAGGCCGAATCGCTCGGCCTCGCGGGCGGGGGCGAGGTGGACTTCGTCACCGCGCGCGGCGCCTGCGCGCTCCTCGTCCCGGCGCAGTCGGACCGCCCCGGCGCCTGGTTCGCCGGCGCGCTCGCGGCGCTCACCTTCCCCGAGGTGGTCCAGTTCGTCTTCTCGTCCTTGAAGAGCGGCGTCCTCCTGCTCTCGTTCGCGGGCGAGGATGCGCCGCTCGCGGACCAGCCGGGCGACCTGCGCCGGAAGAGCCTCTACTTCAGGGACGGGCAGGTCGTGTTCGCGTCGTCCTCCGACCCGAACGACCGGCTCGGCCCGGTGCTCGCCGCCGCGGGGCTCGCGCCGGAGGCGGAGCTGGACCGCTGCTCGCGGCTCGTGAGGAGCGGCCGTCCCCTCGGCCAGGTGCTCGTGGACGAGGGCGTCATCACCTCCGGCCAGCTGTACGAGGCGATCTCGCTGCAGGTGAAGGAGATCTTCCTCGGCTGCTTCCTCGAGACCGCCGGCGACTTCGCGTTCATCGAAGGGACCCACGACGAGCAGAACCAGGTGAAGCTGCCGGACCGGACGCGCGACCTCATCCTCGAGGGGATGAAGCGGCTCGAGGAGGCGGAGCTGCGGCGGGCCGAGGCGGACGTCGCCGCGGGCGCGCCGCCGCCGGACCCGGGGATCGTGATCGAGATCGAGGCGCCGGCGCCCACGCCTCCGCCCGTGCCGGGCGCGGCGCGGCGCGAGCGGGTCCCGCGCGCGGCGGGACCGTTCGAGACCTACCGGCGCATCTTCAAGCACGTGCACGCGGCGCTCGCGGCGGCGGAGCCGGACGCGGCGCGGCGCCTCAACACCTGGTTCGAGCGGCTCCCGGAGAAGCGGCGCACCATCTTCGAGAGCGTGCGGCTCGGGGACGACGGCGAGATCGACGTCGCCGCGGTCCTCATGAACGTGAGCGCGTCCGGCGCGTTCCAAGGCGCCGCCGCGCGCGCGCGCTCGCTCGAGGCGCTCGAGGAGTTCCTCGCGTTCGCGCTCTTCGAGGCGAAGAACCGGCTCCCGAAGGCGGACGCGGAGCGGCTCCTGCGCGCGGTCGGGCGGATGCAGGTGGGGAAGGCATGAACCCCTCGGAGCGGATCTGCGCCGCGCTCGACTTCCCGTCCTGGGAGAGGGCCGAGCCGTTCGCGCGCGCGATCGCGCCGGCGGTCGGCATGCTCAAGGTCGGGCTCGAGCTGTTCGCCGCCGAGGGCCCGGCGGCGGTCCGCTCCGCGGCCGCGCTCGGGCGCCCGGTCTTCCTCGACCTGAAGCTGCACGACATCCCGAACACGGTCGAGGGCGCCGCCCGGAGCGCCGCGGCCTCCGGCGCCGCGCTCCTCACGGTCCACGCCGCGGGCGGCGCCGAGATGGTCCGTGCCGCCGTGCGCGGCGCGGGCGGGAAGCTCCGCGTCCTCGCGGTCACGGTCCTCACGAGCCTCGACGCGGACGCGCTCCGCGAGATCGGCCTCGAGGGTCCGCCGGAGTCGGCGGTGGTGCGCCTCGCCCGGCTCGCCGTCGGCGCCGGGGCGGGCGGCCTCGTCTGCTCGCCGCACGAGGTCCGGGCGGTGCGCGCCGCCGTCGGAGCGGCGCCGCTCCTCGTCGTCCCCGGCGTCCGTCCGCCGGGCGCAGAGCGGGGCGATCAGTCGCGGGTCGCGACCCCCTCGGAGGCGGTCGCCGCGGGCGCGGACGTCATCGTCCTCGGGCGCCCGCTGCGCGACGCACCCGACCCGGTCGCGGCCGCGCTGCAGATCGCGGCGAGTCTGTAGCCGCGGCCCAGCCGGGGCGCCACGGCGCCCCCTCGATGTCTTGCGGCGGCCCCGACCTGTCCGTACGCTCGAGGGGATGCTCCCCCTCGCGGCCGCCCTCGCATTGGTCGCCGGCGCCGCCGTCCCGAACGACACGCAGGTGCTCGAGGCGCGATGGCGCGCGGGTGAGGCCGTCCCACGGCTCGAGCTCCCGCTGCAGCTCGATCCCGGGCCCCGCGGCGTGTCCGTCGTGCCGTCCGAGCACCAGGAGACGACCGCCCCGCCCTGCGTCGCGGATTACTGCCAGGCGCGGGTGGACGTGCCGGGGTTCCAGCCGAGCTTCGGCAAGGCGCACAAGAGCGAGCTGTTCGTCGCGCTCCTCGACCGCGCGCACATCGAGCCGCTCGCCTCGATCGCCTGGTTCTTCGTCGAGACCGGGCTGCGGGTGGACTGGACGCCCGCGAACCTCGACACGAGCTTCGGGGCGACCGCGGGCGGGTGGGGCAACGTCTTCGTCCGGCTGAGGCTGCGGATCGACGCGTGGAACCGGCCGGCGGTCCCGGTGCGACCGCGCGATCGCATGCGCCGGGAGCAGGAGCAGCGGGCCGAGCGGGCTCGCGAGCAGCTCCACCGCGAGCTCGTGGGTCAGCGCCCGGCGCGCCTCAGCAGCACGTAGATCGCCCCCGCGCCGCCGTCGGCGGGGCGCGCCGTCGCGAACGCGAGGACGTGGCGCGAGAATCGCGCGGTCGAGAGCCACGTGCGCAGCGCGTCCTTCAGCACCGGGAGCTGGTCCTTCGAGTGGAGCCCGCGCCCGTGCACGACGACGACGCAGCGCTTCCCCTCGTTGCGCGACGCGCGGAGGAAGCGCTCCACCGTGCCCTTTGCCTCGTCGCGCGTCATCCCGTGCAGGTCACGTGCCCCTGCACCGCGAACTCGCCGCGCCGCAGCTTGCGGACGAGGTGGTGGTCGAGGCCGGCGATCTTCCCCTCGATGAACTCGTCGCTGTCGGCGAGGTCGAACGGCGCGTCCCCGGAGACGAGGGCGCGCAGCGCGTCCACCGCGTCGAGGTCGGGATGCCAGAAGGTCGCGGGCGCGCCGCGCGGCTCGGGCGGCGCCACCGTGCCGTGGCCGGGCTCGATCTTCCGGACGCCGGTCGTGGCGCCCTGCCAGAGCTCGTCCTCGCTCGACTCGCGGGGCGGCGGCGCCGGAGCGGGCGCCGCCTCCTCGCTCGGCGGCGCGCGGGGCGGGGTCCGCGCCGCGGGAAGCTCGCGCAGCTTCGAGAAGGGGTCGTTGAACGGCCTCGGCTTCTTCGCCACGCCCCGACTATAACGGCGGGCAGCGTGGACATCGAGATCGAGTGCCCCTACTGCGGGGAGTGGGTGACGATCTTCGTCGATCCGGGCGGCGGAGACGAGCAGCGCTACGTCGAGGACTGTCCGGTCTGCTGCCGCCCCTGGACCGTGCACGCGCACGAGGAGGAGCCGGGCGGATTCGCCGTCTACGTCGCGCGGCAGGACGACTAGTCCGCCGTGCACCCGCCGCGCGGGTGCGGCGGGATGGTGCTTGACAGATATATCGGCAAGCTATATCGGTCGCGCCTCATGAGGGCCGCCCCCGCGACGAACCGCAGGCCGCGCGAGAACCGGACGCGCTACGTCGTCCTCGGGATGCTCACCGCCGCGCCGAACACCGGCTACGGGCTGCGGCAGGCGATCGCCGGGAGCGTCGGGCACTTCTGGCAGGAGAGCTTCGGCCAGCTCTACCCTGCGCTGCGGCGGCTCGCGGCGGAGGGGCTCGTCGAGGCGACCGCGACGCGCGGCGGTCCGGGGCGCGGCGGCGCGACCTATCACGTGACCCCGCGCGGGCGCGCGGCGCTCGCCGCCTGGCTCGCGGTGCCGCCGGTGCTCGAGCCCTCGCGCAACGAGCTCCTGCTCAAGGTCTTCTTCGCGGGCGCGGTCCCGCCCGAGGTGACCTCGCGGAACCTCGACCGCGTCGGAGCGGCGCTGCGCGCGCAGCAGGCGCAGCTCGAGGAGATCGCGGGGTGGATGGACGGCGCGGCCGACCACCACCCCGACGAGCCCTACTGGCGGCTCACCCTCGACTTCGGCCTCGAGTTCCTGCGGACCGCGCTCGCCTGGATCGATCGCGCCAAGGCCGTGCTCGCGCGCGCGCCCGCCCGCAAGCCCGAGGCCGCCCCCCGCGCCACGCGCGCGCCCGCCCGCAAGCCCGAAGCCGCCCCCCGCGCCGCGCGCGCGAAGCCCGCCACCGCCCAGCACCGGAGAGCCCGATGAACGCCATCGTCTCGGTGAAGAACGTCTCGAAGGTCTACCTGCTCGGGAAGACCGAGGTGCCCGCGGTCCGCGACGCCTCGATCGAGGTCGGGGAGGGCGAGTTCCTCTCCATCGCCGGCCCGTCGGGCTCCGGGAAGACGACGCTCCTCAACCTCATCGGCTGCGTCGACACGCCGACCTCGGGGACGGTCGTCGTGAACGGCCACGACACCGGGCGGCTGTCCGAGCGCGCACTCACCGATCTTCGGCTCCGGACCATCGGCTTCATCTTCCAGTCCTTCAACCTCGTCCCGGTGCTGTCGGTCTTCCAGAACGTCGAGTTCCCGCTGCTGCTGCAGGGGACGCTCGCGAAGCCGGAGCGGCGGAGGCGGGTCGAGGCGCTCCTCGACGCGGTCGGCCTCGCGGAGCACGCGCGCCACCGCCCGAGCGAGCTCTCCGGCGGCCAGCGGCAGCGGGTCGCCATCGCCCGCGCCCTCGTCACGCACCCGCGCCTCGTCCTCGCGGACGAGCCGACGGCGAACCTCGACTCGAGGACGGGCGAGACGATCATCGACCTCATGCGAGAGATGAACCGCCGCGACGGGACGACGTTCATCTTCTCGACGCACGACCCGAAGGTCATGTCGCATGCGAACGCGATCGTCCGGATCGTCGACGGGCGGATCGCCGCCCGCGAGGCGGCCCAGGCCGTCGGAGGGCGCTAGATGGGCGCGCGCCGCGACGCCGTGCGCGTCCTCCTCCGGATCGCGCTCCGGAACCTGACGGCCGCGCCGGTCCGGACCGGGATCCTCGGGGCGATCATCCTCGTCGGCTCGCTCATCGTGGTGGTCGGGTCGTCGCTGCTCGACTCGATCGATCGCGGGATGCGCACCTCGGTGCAGGGGAGCCTGGGCGGACACGCGCAGGTGTACGCGGCGCGCTCCGAGGGGACGCTCGAGCTGTACGGCGGGCTCCGGGGCGAGTCGCTCCTCGAGCCGATCGAGGACTTCGCGAAGGTGAAGGAGGCCCTCTCGAAGGTGCCGAACGTGAAGCAGGTCGTGCCCATGGGGATCGACCAGGCGATGGTCGCGACCGGCACGACCTTCGACGTGGCGCTCGAGCGCCTCCGCGAGGACGTCCGCCGTATGGAGGCGGGCGACGCCTCCGCGGAGCGGCTCCGGCTCTACGCCTCGCACCAGGCCCACGTCCGCCGGATGGTGGGGCTCCTCGCCGAGGACATCCAGCAGGCGCGGGCCATCGCCGACCTCGAGTCGCGCGAGATCAAGAGCCGCATGGACGAGTTCGAGGCGCTGCGCCGCGCCGGGAGCGAGGGGTTCTGGCGGGAGTTCGACGCGGACCGCTACGGCGCGCTCGAGTTCCTCGAGAACCGGGTCGCGCCGGTCGCGATGGAGAACTCCTTCACGTTCATCCGCTACGTCGGCACCGACGTGGAGGCGTTCTTCCGCGCCTTCCCGCTCGCGGAGGTGGCGGAGGGCAGGACGATCCCGCCGGGCCGGCGCGGCGTGCTCATCGGCAAGCAGTTCGCCGAGGAGTGGCTCAAGCTCAAGAACGCGCGGCGGCTCGACCAGATCAAGGACCTGCGCGACCGGCGCGGCAAGCAGATCGCGAAGGACGAGGAGCTGCAGCGCTGGGTCCGCGACAACCGGCGCGGCATCCGCGAGATCCTCCTGCAGCTCGACCCCGTCTCCGCGGACGAGGTGGCGGCCCGCCTGCGCGCGGCGCTCGGCGTCGAGGGGAGGGATCTCGCCCCCCAGGGGGCCCCAAATACGGACCGCGGCTCCGCCGCGAGTACGGATCTCGCCCCCCAGGGGGCCCCAAATACGGACCGCGGCTCCGCCGCGAGTACGGATCTCGCCCCCCAGGGGGCCCCAAATACGGACCGCGGCTCCGCCGCGAGTACGGATCTCGAGCCGCTCCTCGTCCGGCTCTTCGAGACCACCGACGAGGACTTCGAGGCGAAGTACCGGATCTTCTACGAGGTCGTCGCCCCGCGGATCCGCCTCTACAAGATCAACGTGGGCGACACGATCACGGTGAAGGCGCCGTCGAAGAGCGGCTACTTTGGCTCCGTCAACGTGAAGGTCTACGGGTTCCTGCAGTTCAAGGGGATCGAGCGCTCCGGCATCGCGGGGATGATGAGCGTGATGGACCTCATGAGCTTCCGCGACCTCTACGGCTACCTGACGCGCGAGAAGGCGGACGAGATCCGGCGGCTCAAGGCGCGGATGGGCGCGCGGGAGGTGCGCCGCGAGGAGGCCGAGGCGGAGCTGTTCGGGGCGCCGGCCGCGTCCCCCGTGGCGACTCGCTCCGAGCCGATCGACGAGCGCGGGCTCGTGCTCGGCGCTGCGGACCGCGCCGAGCGGGCGTCGGATCTCTCCTCTCGCGTCTACTCCCAGGAGGAGCTCGACGGCGGCGTCGCGCTCAACGCGGCGATCATCCTCGACGACCCGGGCGCGCTCCGCCCCACGATGAAGGCGATCGAAGCCGCCTCGGCGCGCGCGGGGCTCGGGCTCAAGGTCGTCGACTGGCAGCAGGCCGCAGGGACGGTCGGGCTGTTCCTCACCCTCATGCGCGGCGTCCTCCTCTTCGCCGTCGTGATCTTCCTCGGCATCGCGCTCGTCGTGATCAACAACGCCATGGTGATGGCCACGCTGCAGCGCGTGAAGGAGATCGGGACCATGCGCGCCATCGGGGCGCAGCGGCGGTTCGTAGTCGTCATGCTCCTTCTCGAGATCGGGACCATCGGGATCGCCTTCGGGCTCGCGGGCGCGGCGCTCGGCGGCGTGGTCGTGGGCGCCATCCGCGCGCTCGGCGGGATCCCGGCGACGACCGACATGCTCTACTTCGTCTTCTCCGGCCCCTCGCTACTCCCGCGCCTCGGCACCGCGAGCCTCGTCGGCTCGCTCGTCCTCGTCGTGGTGGTGGCGGTCCTCTCCGGGCTCTACCCGGCCTGGATCGCGATGAAGGTCACGCCCGTCGAGGCGATGGCCACGGAGGACTGACCTTTGCTCTTCACCGACTTCCAGATCGCGGCGCGGAACCTCGCCACCCACACCCGGCGGAACCTGTTCCTCGGCGGCGCCCTCGCCGCCGTGACGGGGCTCCTCGTCCTGCTCAGCGCGCTCACGAGCGGCATGGAGTCGGCGATGATGGAGTCCGCCACGACGCTCATGACGGGTCACGTGAACGTGGGCGGCTTCTTCAAGATCACGAGCTCGTCCACCGCGCCGCTCGTCTCGGAGTACCCGCGCGTGCTCGAGGTGGTGAAGGCCAACGTCCCCGAGCTCGACTGGGCGACGGTGCGCGGCCGCGGGTGGGCGAAAGCGGTCTCCGAGGCCACCTCGATGGACCTCGTCCTCGTGGGGGTGGACGTCGCGAAGGAGCCGGCGTTCCGGCGCGTCCTGCGGATCAAGGAGGGTCGGCTCGAGGACCTCGCCCAGCCGAATACGATCCTCCTCTTCGAGGGGCAGGCCGATCGGCTGAAGGCCAAGGTGAATGACGTCCTCACGCTGTCGGCGCCGACCGACCGCGGCGTGAACAACACCGCCGACGTCCGGGTCGTCGCGATCGCGGGGAACGTCGGGCTCCTCTCCGCGTTCTCCGCGATCATCCAGGGGGAAGCGGTCCGGCAGCTCTACGGCCTCAAGGCCACGACGACGGGCGCGATCCACCTCTACCTCCACGACTCCCGCGAGGCCGCGGCGGTCGCGGCGCGGCTGCGCGCGGTGCTCGCGAAGGCGGGCTGGAGGGTGATGGATCCCGACCCGCAGCCCTACTGGATGAAGCTCATGCAGACGGTGCCGAGCGAGGACTGGACCGGCCAGAAGCTCGACGTCACCACCGCCGACGAGGAGATGGGCCAGTTCAAGCAGTTCATCGCCGCGCTCCGGATCGTCACTTGGCTCCTCGGCGTCATCCTCATGTTCGTGGTGGTCATCGGGATCCTGAACACCCTCGCGATCGCGATCCGGGAGCGGACGCGGGAGATCGGCACGCTCCGCGCCATCGGCATGCAGCGGCGCAAGGTGCTCTGGCTGTTCCTGCTCGAGACCGCGCTCCTCGGCGTCGGCGGCGCCGGCGCGGGCGCGCTCGTCGCCGCGGCGCTCGCCGCGGCGCTCAACGCCTCCCGCATCGCGCTCCCCGAGGCCGCCCAGATCTTCCTCGCCCAGGACCGCCTCACGTTCCTGCTCGAGCCGGGCGCGATCCTCCGCACCGTCCTCGTCCTCGGCGGGCTCACCGTCGCCGCGTCGATCTTCCCTGCCCGCCGCGCCGCGCGCCTGAAGCCGGTGACGGCCATGCACCACGTCGGATGACCGGATGATCCCCATGCGCCTCGCCGCCACCCTCGCCGCCCTCGCTCTCCTCGCCCCCGTTCCCGCTGCCGCGCTCGGCGCCCCCGAGCTCGCGAAGGTCGTCCGCGAGATCGACGACCGCCAGCGCAACCAGGGGGACTGGAAGGCGCTCTGCTACATGGAGCAGAAGGAGAAAGACAAGACCGACGTCGTCTACGAGCTGCTCGTCTTCCGGCGCGACCAGGACGACAAGCAGATGTTCCTCTTCACGAAGCCGAAGGCCGAGGCCGGCAAGGGCTACCTCCGGATCGAGAAGAACCTCTGGCTCTACGACCCCTCGACCGGCCGGTGGGAGCGGCGGACGGAGCGCGAGCGGATCGGCGGCACGAACACGCGCCGCAGCGACCTCGACGAGTCGCGGCTCGTCGAGGAGTACGACGCGAAGTGGGAGGCGGACGAGAAGCTCGGCGTCTACGCCGTCCACCGGATCCTGCTCAGCGCGAAACCCGGCGTCGACGTCGCGTTCCCGGTGGTCCGGCTCTGGGTCGACCAGGCCTCGCTCAACATCCTGAAGCGCCAGGAGCTCGCGCTGTCCGGGCGGCTCATGCGGACCGTCTACGAGCCGCGCTGGCGGAAGATCTTCTCGCCCTCGAAGAAGGCGGACGTCTGGTATCCGGAGGAGATCCGGGTGTTCGACGAGATCGAGAAGGGCAACTCGACGCTCATCCTCATCAAGGAGATCGACCTGCGGCCGCTCCAGGCGAACCTGTTCACGAAGGCGTGGCTCGAGTCGCGGAGTCGGTGAGGGGCGCGGCGATGGACCGCCTCGGGATCGCCGCCGCCCTCCTCGTCGCGGCGCTGGCCGCGCCCGCGGCGGCGCAGGACCGCCCCTCGGAGGAGGAGCTGTTCGGCGCGCCGCCCCAGGCACCGGCGAAGCCGGAGCCCTCCCGCGCCGCGCCCGAGAGCTCGCCGCGGCCGGAGGAGGGTCAGCTCTTCGGCGCCCCTCCCGCGGCGCAGGCGGCGCCGCCCCCGCCCTCGGGCATCGTCTCGCGCGAGAGGGAAGACGCGCTCCGGATCGGCGGGCAGCTGTACCTGCGCGCGCAGACGCTGTTCCAGGAGGGTACGTCGCCCGGCGACGCGACGCTGTCCTCGCCGAACCTGCTCGACGTCTACCTCGACGCGCGGCCGAACGAGCGGGTTCGCGGCTTCGTCCTCGGCCGCCTGAGCTACGATCCCACCCTCGCTCCGCCGGGTACGCCCGTCTCGACGACGACGCTGGGATCGCTCGCGACCTCGCTCGGCCGGACCTCGGCGAACCCGAGCGGCGTGCTCGATCAGCTATGGGTGAACTTCGATCTCGGCCGCCGCGTGTTCGTCACGGCGGGGCGGCAGCACGCGAAGTGGGGGGTGGGCCACTTCTGGAACCCGACCGACTACCTCCATCCCGTGAAGCGCGATCCGCTAGCGGTCTTCGACGTGCGCACCGGGACGACGATGGTGAAGCTGCAGGTCCCCTGGGAGGCGCGCGGCTGGAACGCGTACGGCGTCGCGGTGCTCGAGGACGTCGCGGGCGTGCCCGACCCGACGAACCGGCTCGGCCGCGTCGGGGTGGGAGGGCGCACCGAGATCGTGGTGGGCCCGGTCGAGCTCGGGGCCGACGCCCTCACCCAGGACGGGCACCGGCCGCGCTTCGGCGTGGACGTGTCCGCGGGGGTATGGGACCTCGACCTCTACGCCGAGGCGGCGCTGCGCACCTCGGTCGACACCCCGCGCTGGCGGGAGGCAGCGGCGGCTCCCTTCGGCGTCGAGCGCCACGATCCCTTGGGGTTCACGCCGCAGGTGACCGTCGGCGGGAGCTGGTCGGTGAAGTACTCCGACGAGGACGCGGTGACGCTCGGCGCGGAGTACTTCTACGACCGGAGCGGATACGAGAACGCGCGGCTCTACCCCGCGCTCCTCGCCGCCGCCTTGCTCGGACAGTCGCCGACGCTTCCCGTCTCGGGCAACCCGAACCCATTCTTCGGCCAGCCGAACCCCTTCACGCCCTTCTACCTTGGTCGCCATTACGGGAGCGCGTTCGTGTCGCTCCCGAGGCCCGGGCGCTGGAACGACACGACGTTCACGCTCTCGGTGCTCGGGAACCTCTCGGACAGGAGCTTCGTCGCCCGGCTGGACCACTCGGTCCTCGTCCTCACGTACCTGCGCGTCGAGACTTTCCTCGCGGGTGACTTCGGCGCCCGGGATGGGGAGTTCCGGCTCGGCGTCCCGGCCCTGGCGGTCGCGCCGATCGTGTTCCAGGCGGGCGTCGGCCTGCGCGTCTCCCTCTGATCCGCCAAACCGGGGCCCCTCCGAACCGATGCCGCAGGCGTAGGCTCGCACCTCGGGAGGTGGCGTCCATGCCAGAGATCGGGATCCGCAGGACCGTCGCGAAGAGGTTCGACGAGGTGCTCGCGCGCCTCCCCGAGGTGCTGCAGGCCGAGGGGTTCGGCGTGCTCACCCGGATCGACGTGCAGCAGACGCTGAAGGAGAAGATCGGCGCGGACTTCCGCCGCTACCAGATCCTCGGCGCCTGCAACCCGACGTACGCGCTCCAGGCGCTCACGACCGAGCCCGGCGTCGGCTCCATGCTCCCGTGCAGCGTCGCCGTCTGGGAGGGGGACGACCGCCGCACGACCGTGAACGCCGTGGATCCGCTCCAGACGATCGCGGCGAGCATCCCCGCGCTCCTTCCGATCGCCGAGCAGGTGCGCGAGCGGCTCGCCCGCGCGATCGCCGCGCTGTAGATCCGTCGCGACGCTCGCCCCGCGTGGGGCGAGGCGGGGACGGCGGCCCGCGGTTGCGGCATGATCCGCGCCGGGAGGTCCCCATGACGACTCCAACCGGCTCCGACCGCGGTCCCGCGATCCAGGGCGTCCGCGCGGTCGTGTTCGACGCGTACGGCACGCTGTTCGACGTCGCGAGCGCCTCGGAGCGCGCGAAGGAGGCGCTCGGGGCGAAGTGGCAGCCGCTCGCGGAGCTGTGGCGCGCGAAGCAGCTCCAGTACACCTGGCTCCGCAGCCTCATGGGCCGGCACGCCGACTTCTGGCACGTGACGGCGGACGCGCTCGACTTCGCGATGGAGGCGCTCGGGGTCGCCGACGCCGCGCTCCGCGGCAGGCTCATGTCGCTCTACGAGCGGCTCGGCGCGTACCCGGAGGCGCGCCCCGCGCTCGAGGCGCTCCGGGGGGCGGGGCTCCAGCTCGCGATCCTCTCGAACGGGGCGCCGCGCATGCTCGCCGCCGCCGCAGAGACCGCCGGGCTCGCGCCGCTCCTCGACGCGGTCCTCTCGATCGAGCAGGTCGGGATCTACAAGCCGAGCCCCGCGGTCTACCGGCTCGCGCTCGACCACCTGCGGCTGTGGCCGACCGAGATCCTGTTCGTGTCGGCGAACGGGTGGGACGCCTGCGGCGCGAAGGCGGCGGGGCTGCGCGTCGCGTGGTGCAACCGCGCGGCGCAGCCCGCGGAGCGCCTCCCCGACCAGCCGGACGCCGTCGTCCGCTCGCTCGCGGAGCTGCCCGCGCTCGTCGGCGCCTGAGGCGCCGGGCTACGAGACGCGCAGGAGGTCGTCCGCGACCGACGCGGTGAGCTTCTCTCCGCCGCTCGCGGTGACGACGAACGTGTTCTCGATCCCGACCGCCCCCTGACCGGGGAAGACGAACTTGGGCTCCACCGCGATCGTCTGCCCCTCGCGGAGCGGCGCCTTGAACCCCGGCGCGAGCACCGGCAGCTCGTCGAGCTCGAGGCCGACGCCGTGGCCCACGAACCGGGCCTGGTCGCCGGGCGGGCCCATGAACCGGTCGCCGAGCCCTGCCTGCTCCGCCATCGCACGCGCGTGCTCCCAGAGCTCGACGCACGGCACGCCGGGGCGGAGGTTCCGCGCCACCTCGTCCTGGATCGCGCGCGCCACCCCGAACGCGCGCTCGAGCTCCGGCGCGAGCGCACCCACCACCGCGATCCGCGTCATGTCGATGACGTAGCCGCCGTGCACCGAGGTGAAGTCGACGATGACCGGGTCGCCGGCGCGGACGACGCGCTCGGACGCGCCGCCCGCGTAGGCCGCGGACAGGCCGGCCCCCACCACGGGGCCGTCGAAGGCGCCCGGCGCGGTGGCGCCCTCGCCCGCGAGGGCGAGGCCGACGAAGAAGTGCGCGTTGAAGGCGCGAAGGCGCGGCGAGCCCTCGTTGCCGGCCTTGCGCAGCCGGTACTCGACCTCCGCGGAGAGGTCGAGCTCACGCATCCCGGCGCGCAGGAACGTCGGGATCGCGGCGAAGACGCCGCAGATGCGCGCCGCGCCGTCGCGCATGATCGCGAGCTCGGCGGCGGACTTCACCTGGCGCTGCTCGCGCAGGATCGCTCCGGCGTCCACGAGCTCCGCGCCGGGGAGGTTCTTGCGCCAGAAGTCGAGCGTCCCCTGCGGCACCGCCTCGAACGCGACGCCGATCTTTCCCATCGCGCCGAGCGTCGCCGCGAGGTCCTTCGAGGAGGGAAACGGCCGGACGTCGGCGATCCCGCTCTCCGCCTTCGCGCGGGTGAAGCTCTTGCGTACGAGGAGGATCGGGTCGCCCGCCGCCGGCACGAACAGCGCGGCGTTCTGGCCGGTACCGGAGAGGTAGAAGACGTCGACCGCGTTCAGGAGGAGCCCGGCCGCGAGGCCGCGCTCGCCGAGCGCCTGCCGGTACCGGGCGACGCGGGTCTGGATCTCGCTCTGCTCGGTCACGGGGGGCCTCGGCCGGGATGGCGCCGCGACCAAATGCCGCGGGCGCGCCGCAGTCTACACGGCGCGCCCGGGAGGTCGGAAGGAGACGGTGCCCGCTAGAACAGGAACTCGTCGCCCTGGGCGCGGAGCGCCGTGATGGCGGCGAGGTTCACGATCGACTGCACGCTCGTGCCCATCTGCAGGACGTTCACGGGCTTGTGCATGCCGAGGAGCACGGGGCCGATGACCTCGGCGCCGCCCATCGCCTCGAGCATCTGGTAGGCGATGTTCGCGGCGTCGAGGTTCGGGAACACGAACACGTTCGCGTTCTCCTTGAGCGCCGAGAACGGGAACTCGGGGGCGCGCGTCTCCTCGTTCGTCGCCGGGGTGACCTGGATCTCGCCGTCGATCTCGAGATCCGGCCGGCGCTGCCGCGCGATCTGCGTCGCCTCCCGCACCTTCTGCGGGGACGGCCCCTCGGCGCTGCCGAAGCTCGAGTAGCTGAGCATGGCGACGTGCGGGACGACGTCGAAGTAGCGGGCGAGGTCGGCCGTGTTGAGGGCGATCTCCGCCATCTCCTCCGCGTTCGACTCGATGTTGACCGTGCAGTCGGCGAAGAACTTGAAGTCGTTCTTCGTCACGACGATGTAGACGCCGGCCGCGCGCTTCCCGGTGCGCGTGTGGATCACCTCGAGCGCCGGCCGGACCGCGTCGGCGTAGCCGGTGGTGAGGCCGGTGACGAGGCCGTCCACCGCGCCCTGGTCGAGCATCGTCGCCGCGAAGTAGCTGCGGAGCCGCATCCGGCGCCGCGCCTCCTCGTGGGTGACGCCGCGCCGCTGGCGGACCTCCCAGAAGCGCGCCACGTACTTCCCGTAGTCCGGGCTCTCCTCCGGGTTGATGATCGTGATCCCGTCGAGCTCGTCGAGCCGCTGCTGGCGGATCGACTCGCGGATGATGTCCACCGGGCCGAGGAGCACCGGCTCGCAGATCGCCTCCTCGCGGAGGATCTCGGCAGCCTGCTGGATCTTCGGGTGGTGGCCCTCGGGGAAGACGATCTTCGCGAGCTTCTTCTTCGCCTTCGTGAAGATCGCGCCCATCACCTGGTGCGAGCGGCTCTGCATCTTGCGGAGCCGGTCGCGGTACTCGTTCAGGTCGAGCTGCACGCGCGCGACGCCGCCTTCGATCGCCGCCTTCGCGACGGCGGGCGCGACCCACAGGAGCACGCGCGGGTCGAGCGGCTTCGGGATGATGTAGTCGTGGCCGAAGTGGAAGCGCTCGCCGCTGTAGGCGCGGGAGACGGAGTCGGGCACGTCCTCCTTCGCGAGGGCGGCGAGCGCCTTCGCCGCGGCCATCTTCATCTCCTCGGTGATCGCCTTCGCGCGGACGTCGAGCGCGCCCCGGAAGATGTACGGGAACCCGAGGACGTTGTTCACCTGGTTCGGATAGTCCGACCGGCCCGTCGCCATGATGAGGTCCTCGCGGGCCTCCTTCGCCTCGGGGTAGCTGATCTCGGGGTCGGGGTTCGCGAGCCCGAAGACGATGGGGTCCTTCGCCATCGACCGGATCATCTACTGGGTGAACATGCCCTTCACCGAGCAGCCCAGGAGGACATCGGCCCCCTTCGCCGCCTCGACGAGCGTCCGCGCCTTGGTGTCGGAGGCGAACTCCTGCTTCCACGGGTTCATGCCCTCGGTGCGCCCCCGGTAGACGACGCCCTTCGTGTCGACCATCACGACGTTCTCGCGACGGACGCCGAGCGAGAGGTAGAACTTGGTGCAGGCGATGGCCGCGGCGCCGGCGCCGGAGACGACGACCTTCACCTCGTCGATCTTCTTGCCGGCGAGCTCGAGGGCGTTGAGCAGCGCGGCGCCGGAGATGATCGCCGTCCCGTGCTGGTCGTCGTGGAAGACCGGGATCTGCATCTCCTTCTTGAGCCGCTCCTCGATGATGAAGCACTCGGGGGCCTTGATGTCCTCGAGGTTGATGCCACCGAAGGTCGGCTCGAGCGCCTTCACCACGCGGCAGACGTCGTCGATCTCCTTCGCGTCGATGTTGATGTCGAAGACGTCGATGTCCGCGAACCGCTTGAAGAGGACGCCCTTGCCCTCCATCACCGGCTTGCCGGCGGCCGGGCCGATGTCGCCGAGGCCCAGCACGGCGGTGCCGTTCGACACGACCGCGACGAGGTTCCCGCGCGCCGTGTAGAGGTACGAGAGGTCCGGGTCCTTCGCGATCTCGAGGCACGGCTCGGCGACGCCCGGGGTGTACGCGAGGGCGAGATCGCGCGCGGTCGCGCACGGCTTCGTGGGGACGACCTCGATCTTCCCCTTGCGGCCCGTCGAGTGGTACGCGAGCGCGTCCTCCCGGCGGATCTTCTTCTTCGAGACGGGGCTGCCCGGCGGGTTCTTCGGAGGATTGAAATCGGTGGCCATTGGTTTTCTCCTCGCGACCGCGACGAGCAGCTTGGGTTCGCGTGAGTGGAGGGGGCAAAAAACCCGAGAACTCTCCCGGTGTCAAGCGCCCGAGGTGGGCCGGTACGACAATTGCATATTGGCGCGCATCCGCATTGCCCGTGGCGCGGGCTCCTCTTGCCGCGCCGCGCCAAAGCGAGCGCCCGCCGCGCGGGATTGCAGGCACTTCCGCAGAACCGTTCGGGCGCCCGGCTCCCGGTCCGCTGCGTCGCGCACGCCGCACCGCCGCGCAGCGCGCGACGCGTCCGAGCCCCGCTACCCCGCCTCCGCGAGCAGCGCGGCCTCCTCGCAGGGCGCGGTCGCGAGCACGTCCACGCCGCTGCGCGCGAGCCGGCGCGCGGCCGCGAGCGCGCGCCGCCCGCGCCCGGCCTCGAGCGCCCACTGCGCGTGGGAGGCGAGGAGCAGGACCTCGAGCGCGCGGCCGAGCGTGAGCGCGACGCCGCGCGCGCCCGCCTCGCGCCCGGGGCCGTCCGCGCCCTCGAGGAAGTGGCTCGCCCGCTCCGCCGCGGCGAGCGCCGCGTCGAGCGGGGGCCGGAGCGCCGGATCGCGCACCTCGCCGGCGAGGCGGACGAGCTCCGCGGAGAGCGCCTCGCGCGCGCCACGCGCGGCGAGCGCGCGGAGCGCGTCGAGCGCGAGCACGTTCGTCGTCCCCTCCCAGATCGGGAGCACCTGGGCGTCGCGCAGGAGCCGCGGCAGGCCCGTGTCCTCGACGTACCCGGCGCCGCCGAAGCACTCGAGCGCCTCGGAGGCGATCAGGACCGCCTGCTTCCCCGTCGTGAGCTTCGCGACGGGCGTGACGACCCGAAGGAGCGCGCGCTCCGCCTCGCTCGCCTCGCCCGACTCGGCGCGGCCGAGGAGGGCCGCCGCGCGGAAGGCGAGGAGGAACGCCCCCTCGCGCTCGGCCTCGAGCGCGGCGAGCGTCTCGACGTGGAGCGGCCGCGCGACGAGCGGCGTGCCGAAGGCGACCCGGCGCCGCGCGTAGTCGCGCGCGAGCGAGAGCGCGCGGTTCATCCCGGCGGCGGCGACGACGGCGTTCCAGGTGCGCGTCACCGCGAGCATCGGCGCCACCGTGCGGACGCCGTCCGAGAGCCCGGCGACGGGCGTCGCGCGCGCGCCGTCGAGCGTCAGCTCCGCGGTGGGGAGCTTGCGCGTCCCGAGCTTGTCCTTCAGCCGGTTCACGAGGACCCCGTTCGGCGTTCCGTCCGCGCCGCGCACCTCGACGTAGAAGAGCGCGAGCCCGCGCGAGCCGCCGGGGTTCCCCTCCGGTCGCGCGAGCGCGAGCGCCACCTCGGCGGTCGTCGCCGAGCTGAACCACTTCGTGCCGTGGAGGCGGAAGGTGCCGTCGAGGTCGCGCCGCGCGACCGTCTCGGTGCCGGACACGTCCGACCCGCCGGTCCGCTCGGTCATCCACTGCCCGCTCGTCCACGCGCGCGCGGGATCCCGCGAGGTGAGGCGCGGCACCGCCCGCTCGACGAGCGCGGCGTTCCCGGCGTCGAGGAGCGTCCGGGCAGCGCCGTCCGTCATGGCGAGCGGGCACGAGTAGACGTCGGTCGAGGGATCGAGCACGTACGCGAGGGCGAGCTGGTGCGTGCGCGAGCGCGCGCCGTGGCGGCGCTCGTAGGCGGTCGCGACGAGGCCGTGGCGCGCGGCGAGGACCGCGGCCTCCCGCCAGAGCGGCGTCGTCTCGATGCGGTCCACCCGCCGCCCCCACGCGTCCCACGCGACGAGCCGAGGCTCCACCTCGCGCTCCGCGAGCTGCTGCGCGAAGAGCGGCCCCCCGGCGAGCGCCCCGAGCTGGACGAGCTCCGGCTCGAGCGCGGCGAGCTCGTCCGGCGTGAACGTGCGCGTGAGGTGCTCGCGGAGGAGGGCGTCGGCCTCGTAGGTGTTCGCGAGCCGCGGTGCGTCCTGGATGAAGGCCATACCTGCCCGATAACGCCGCGCCCATCGCGGCGCGACCGGCGGGCGCACCCCGCGCCGGGGGCACCTGCAGGGCTCAGCGGCCGCCGCGGAGGAGCGCGACCGAGCCGGGGACGCCCGGGAGGAGCGTCACCGACTCGACGAGCGAGATCCGGTGGAAGATCCCCTCGCGCCCGTCGTACGCCGCTGCGAGCTCCTGGCCGACGACCGCGCGCGGGCCCGAGGCGCTCCGGACGACGACGACGGCGCCGTCCTGCAGCGCCGGCGCCTTCACGATCCCCCCCATGAAGGCGGGGAGGAGCTGGGAGTGCGGGGTGAGCGCCATGCCCGGGTAGGGCCTGAGGAGCTGGTAGAAGCGCCCCGGAGAGACCGCGACCGCGAACGGGCCGTGGCGGCCGGCGGCGTCGAGCCGGGCGAGCGCGGCGAGGAGGTCGTCCGCGGCGCGCGCGGGGTCGCTCCAGTCCCCCGCGGTGAGCTCGACGATCCCGTCGTGGGCGAGGAGCCCGCGCACGCCCGCGGCCTGGTTCCCCGAGAAGAGCAGCCGGTCCTCGGCGCGCGCGATCTGCCGCGCCGCCTCCGCCGCCTCGGAGAGGACGAGCGGCTCTCGCAGGAGCTCCTTCGCCGCGACGGACCGGGCGCCGAGCGCGAAGCTGCGGTGCAGGACGGGGAGCGCCCGGACCCGTGGCACGTGGACGTGCGCCTGGGTCTCCGCCTCGTCGGCGGCGACCGGCTCGTCCTCGGCGACGCCCGCGCGGGCCGCGAAGCCGAGCGGCCCCACGACCTCCACGATTCGGCGCGCGGCCCGGACCTCGTCGGCGGCGGCGCGCGCCACCGCGTCGATCTCGTCCCAGACCTCCTGCGCGAAGGGCGCGACGTCGCGATCCTGCCAGGTCGCCATCAGCGCTCCCCTTTCCCGGCGCGACCCTCGACGTCGGCCTCGCCCGAGGCCTCGGCCTCCTCCTCCGCGGTCACGATCGGGCCCGAGTGGCCGACGTGCAGCTTGATCATCCGGGCGAAGACGACGTCCTTCCGGCGGAGCCACTCGAGGAGCATCATCGCGTGCTCCTTCTCCTCGTCCCGGTTGTGCGCGAGGATCTCCCGCAGCTCCGGGTCCTCGGTCGCGTCCGACCGCTGCTGGTACCAGTCGATCGCCTCGAGCTCCTCCTGGAGTGAGACGATCGCGCGGTGGAGGTCCTTCGTACGGGTCGAGAGCCTGCTCTCGTCCTCGTGGTAGCCCTGCGAGGCGGCGGCCATGCCGGCTAGGTGCGCAGGCGCCCCGCGAGAGGGAAGGCCCGGCGGCGGGGACGGCCCGTGAAGGCGCGGCGCCTCACCGCGGCGGCGGCGGCGGGCGGGCCGCCGAGAGGGCCGGGTTCCGCTCGAGCTCCTCGATGGTGCGCGGCCAATCCTGCTTGAGCAAGCGGGCGAGCGAACGGTCGGACAGGATCTGCCCGCCGGTCTGGCACCTCGGGCAGTAGTTCACCTCGTTCTCGGCGCGCACGATGCGCTGGACGAGCGTGCCGCAGGCGGGGCACGGCCGGCGGTGCCGCCCGTGGACCGCCATCTCCTCCCGGAACGCCGTCACGCCCTCCGGGAAGCGACCCGCCGCCTCGTCCCGGAGCCGCAGGACCCACTCCCGGAGGACCTCCTGCGTCGCGGCGTGAAGGCGCAGGACCTCGTCCGCGTCGAGGCGCGAGGTGAGCTTCACGGGCGACAGGCGCGCGCGGTGGAGGATCTCGTCGGAGTAGGCGTTCCCGATCCCGGAGAAGAGGGCGGGATCGGTGAGCGCGCGCTTCAGGGTGTGGTTCTCGCGCCGGAGCGCCGCCTCGAACGCCTCGGCGCTCGCGCCGAGCGGCTCGAGCCCTCCGCCGTCGAGCGCCCCGAGCGCCGCCTCGCCCCGCACGAGGTGGAGCGCGGCGCGCCGCTTCGTGCCGGCCTCGGTGAGGACGAGCGAGCCCGCGGGGAAGTCGAACGCGGCGAGGCCGGCGCGGCCGGGGAGCTTCGCGCCCCGCTCCTTCCAGTGGAGCCGCCCTGCGATCATGAGGTGGAGCGAGAGGAAGAGCTCCTCCTCGAGCGCGAGGACGATCCGCTTGCCGAGCCGGCGCACCGCGGTGACCCGGCGCCCCTCCGCGGCGCGGATGGGCGGGTCGGCGGACCGGAGCAGGAACGGGCTCCCGAGCCGGATCTTCTCGAGCGGCGCGCCCTGCACCCGCGCCGCGATCGCCTCGACGTAGACCTCGATGTCGGGCAGCTCGGGCACGGCATGGATCCTGTCGCGGGAGGGCCCTCCGCGCCAGCCCGAGCGGCTGTCCTGCGGCGCCGCCCGCCGTGCTAGAGAGATCGCATGCACGGCGAGCGTCCCCGGTACCCCGCGATCCCGCGGCGCGGCGTCCTGCGCGCGCTCGCGCTCGCGCCGGCGGCGCTCGCCGGCTGCGCGGCTGCGCGGGTGGAACGGGCCGGACCCCTCCCTGCCGCGACGGCCCTCGCGGGCACCCCTGCCGCCGCGGACGCCGCGGTCGCCGCGGTGCGCGCGGTCCGGCTGCCCGCCGACGCGGAGCCGGCCTTCACGTTCCGCGCGGTCCTCACGCGCCCGGGAGAGCCACGGTGAGCGACGCCGCGGAGCTCCTCTTCGCGGGGGTCGCGGCGCTGTCGCCGCGGCTCCGCGCGCGTGAGCTCTCGCCCGTCGCGCTCGTCGAGGCGGCGCTCGCGCGGATCGACGCGGCCGCAGCGGCGCTCGGCTGCTTCGCCGCCGTGACGAAGGGGCGCGCCCTCGCGGACGCGCGGACGGCGGAGGCGGAGCTCGCGGAGGGGAGGTGGCGCGGCCCGCTCCACGGCGTGCCGTTCGCCCTCGCCGACGTCATCGACACGAAGGCCATCCCGACGGGGCTCGGCGTCGCGGCGCTCGCCTCGCGCACGCCGGAGCGCGACGCGACCGTCGCCGCCCGGCTCGCCGACCTGGGCGCGATCCTCCTCGGCAAGGTCGCCGTCCTGCCGCTCGCGGGGGCGCTCCGCGACGGCGCCGGCGTGGCGGTGCGAAGCCCGTGGGATCCCGGACGCGCAGCGGGCGGGCCCTCCCCGGGGGCCGCCGCCGCGGTCGCAGCGGGCCTCGTGCCGCTCGCGCTCGCCGCGCTCGGCGCAGACGCCGACACCGCCGCCGCGGAGTGCGGCGCGACGGCGCTCCGGCCGACCTACGGGGTCCTCTCGCGCCGCGGCGTCACGGCAGGCTCCTACACGCTCGCGGCGGTCGGCCCGGTCGCGCGCTTCGCGGAGGACTGCGCCCTCGTCCTCGACGCGCTCGCCGGCGCGGACCCCCGCGACCCGTCGTCGATCGCCGCCCCGCACGGGCTCGCGCGGCTCTCGCCGGGCCTGCCGAAGGGGCTCCGCGTGGGCGTCCTCGACCTCCCGGGCGCGGCGAAGGAGGGCCGCGAGAGCTTCGCCGCCGCGCAGGAGGCGCTGCGCGCGGCGGGCGCGATCCTCGCGACGGCCGCGCTGCCGGAGCTGCCGCTCCTCGAGACCGCTGCGATCCTCGAGGGCGCCGAGGCGGAGGTGGTCGCGGGCGACGTGCCCGGGCTCGCGGGGTTCGCGCGCGGACCGGCGGCGCGCGCGAGCGCGGCCGACTACGTGCGGGCGGCGCGGCTGCGCGGCGAGGTGCAGCGGACGCTCGCGCGCCTGTTCGAGCGGCACGACCTCGTCGTCGCCCCCGCGCCGCGGGTCGGCGACGCGCCCGATGCGCTCGCGGCCACGGTGGCGCTCGGCGGCCTCCCGGCGCTGACGCTCCCCGCCGGCCTCGTGGCCGGGCGCCCGGTGGCCGTCCGGCTCGTCGCCCCGCCGCTCGAGGAGGCGCGCCTGCTCGCGGCCGTGACCCGCCGGTGACTCCGGGATAGGAGCATCTCGCCGTGTACGTCCTCCTCGCGATCATCGGCTACCCCCTGGCGATGGCGCTCATCGCGATCGCCCTGCCGCTCCAGGCGCTCCTCCTGCTCGTCACCTGGCCGGTCGACCGCAACCGCGTCGTCGCCGGGCGCTTCCTCCGGTTCGTGGGCGTCGCGATCTCCATGACGTTCCCTCCGTGGCGGCTCCGCGTCGAGGGGCGCTGGCCCGAGCGGAAGGGGCCGTTCGTCGTCGTCGCGAACCACCAGTCGATGCTCGACATCCTCATGCTGTCGCGGCTCCCGCGCGAGATGAAGTGGGTCGCGAAGGAGGCGCTCTTCAAGGTGCCGTGGGTGGGATGGATGCTCCGGATGTCGGGGGACATCCCGATCCGCAGAGGCGACGCGGAGAGTGGTGGCGAGGCGCTCGCGCGCGCGAAGGCGTACCTCGCGCGCGGCATGAACGTGATGATCTTCCCCGAGGGCACCCGCAGCGCGAAGGGGACGCTCCTGCCGTTCAAGTCCGGCGCGTTCCGGCTCGCGCTCGAAGCCGGCGTGCCGGTGCTGCCGGTGGCGGTGCACGGGACGGCGCACGGGATGCCGAAGGGCGGGCCGTGGGTCCGCCCGTGCCGCGCCTTCGCGCGGATCCTCGAGCCGATCGAGGTGGCCGGGCGCGGCGTGGACGAGACGACGCCGCTGCGCGACGAGGTGCGCCGCCGGATCGCCGCCGAGCTCCCCGCCGAGCAGGCGAAGGCCGCCGCTGCCGCGCGCGCCAACTCGACTGTGAATGGAGGCGGAGCCGGATGACGGCGGAGCGCAGTGAGGTGCTGCTCGGGTGGGGCGCGCGGCCGCTGACGCTCCGCGCTCCGGCCGGCGTGTCGCTGCGCGTCCTCGCGCCGCCGGCGCCGCGGGCGGTGGACCTCGGCGACGCGCTCGAGGACGCGCTCCTTCACCCGACCGGCGCGCGCCCGCTCGCGCAGGTCGCGTCGGCGCGGACGCGCGTCGTCGTCGTCGTCTCCGACGAGAGCCGCGAGGAGCCGCGCGCCGAGCTGTTCCTCGCCGTCCGCCGCGCGCTCGCGGCGGTGCGGGACGACCACCTCACGGTAGCGGTCGCGACCGGCACCCACGGCCCGGCCCGCCTCGACCGGCTCGGGCTCCCGGAGGACCTCCTCCGCCGTCACCGCGTCGTGAATCACGACGCGCGCGACGAGGCCGCCATGGTGGAGATGGGGCGCACGAGCCGCGGGACGCGGCTTCGCGTGAACCGCTGCCTCGCGGAGGCCGACCTCGTCGTCGCGACCGGGCGCGTGAAGCCCCACCACGTCGCGGGCTGGGGCGGCGGCGCGAAGGCGATCTTCCCCGGGCTCGCGCACCGCGAGGACGTGCAGCGGAACCGGGCCCTCGCGGCCGACCCGGCCTCGCTGCTCGGCGCCGCCGACGGGAACCCCTGCCGCGAGGACTTCGAGGAGGCGGCCCGGCGGCTCGGCCGCGACACGTGGATGCTCAACGTCGTGGAGGTCCGCGGCGCGGTCGTCGGCGCGGTCGGCGGCGATCTCGTCTACGCGCACCGCGAGGGCGTCCGGATCGCCCGGCCCGCGTGCGAGGTCCGGGCGGCGGCCGCGGACTGCGTCGTCGTCTCCGCGCCGCTCCCGGTCTCCTCGAGCCTGCGCCAGGCGTCGAAGCTCGTCGCGCCCGCCGGCCTGCTCCTGCGCGAGGGCGGGACGGCGATCGTGGTCGCGGAGTGCCCGGACGGCGTCGGCCCGCTCGCGGTGGACGAGGAGGTGCTCGCCCGCGCCCGCCGCTGCCTGCCGGAGTCCTGCGAGCTCGTCGTCGTGTCGGGCCTCGACGAGGCGACGGTGCGCAGCGCCGGCGCGATCTTCGCGCCGACGGTCGAGGCGGCGCTCGGGCGCGCGCGAGAGCGGTCGGGGAAGGGCGTGCTCGACGTGCTCGTCCTGCCCGACGCCGCGGACCTCGTGCCGCGGCGGGCGGGCTGAGCCCTGGCGTCTGTCTCAGCGGAGAGGGAGCTTCAGATCCGGCCGCCGGGGCGGCGCGTAAGCCCCGGAAATCCGTCCCGCACCGTGCGTGCTGCGACCGCGACTCACCGCGCGGGCGTGTCGCCGAATGTCGTGCATGTCGCACGCGGTGCGTGGAAAAGTACCGTGAGTGCATGACTTCATGTTGACGGTGCGCGAACGATTCGTCACTCTCGCTCACCGTACGGCAGGACAAGAGCGACCTCGTCGGAAGGCGAGCAAGCAAAAGCCCGGACCCACGCGGCCCTAGGGCATACCGATCGCCGGCGAGTGCGTCCGCACCCTCCGGAAAAGCTGAGCGTAGGGGGGGGGAGTGGTGCGCATTCGCACGATCGCGTCCGTCGTTGCGCGCGTGGCGCTGCTCGCCGCGGTGGGTTGCGGCGGGTCCACGAACACGGAGCGGTACGCGCTCGAGGCGCGGCTCGGCGTCTACGACGAC